>Ga0105045_10003554_pt1 | contig 13393 bp, 11 predicted proteins | sample MAT02_FD_78089 | JGI IMG/M metagenome (GOLD analysis project Ga0105045, IMG submission 78089) | Freshwater microbial communities from Lake Fryxell liftoff mats and glacier meltwater in Antarctica - MAT-02 (megahit assembly) | ecosystem: Environmental > Aquatic > Freshwater > Ice > Liftoff...
AAGAGCAGAAGATATAGTTGAGCTCAAGAAAGTAACTTCGAGCAAAATTATTTTTGAAATCATGCAACCTATGATTGGTGAGTTGCCGCACGAAGAGTTTTGGATTATCTATTTGAATAATTCGAATAAAGTAATTTCAAAATCGCAACTGAGCAAAGGAGGAATAACGGGAACTTTAGTAGATGTTAGGATTGTATTTAAAACGGCGCTAGAATTGGGTGCAACTGGATTAATTCTATGTCATAATCACCCATCAGGAGCTTTAATTCCAAGTGACGCCGACAAACAAATAACACGTAAATTAAAATTAGCTGGGGAAAGTTTAGAGATAAAAGTTTTAGATCATGTGATCATAACTGAAACTAGTTATTACAGCTTTGTAGATGAGGGAATATTCTAAATATAAAAAATGAAACAAATACATATAACAGACGTATTTTTTGACTTAGATCATACGTTATGGGATTTTGACAAAAATTCGGGATTGACTTTTGAACGAATATTTAAAAGAAAACTTCCGACTATAAAAGTGCAACAGTTTATTGAAAAATTCGTTCCAATAAATCAGGCCTGTTGGAAATTATATCAACACGATGAAATTACACATGAGGAATTGCGATATAATCGCTTGAAACATTCCTTTGATGCAATTAAATATTCTATCTCAGATCAAGAAATTGAAGATATTGCAAACGAGTACATTCATTTTTTACCCGAAAACAATCATCTTTTTGATGGTGCAATTGAGTTGTTAGAGTATTTAAAACCTAATTATAAGTTACACATTATCACTAATGGTTTCGCAGAAGTGCAGTTTAAAAAAATTACTAATGCTCAGATTGGATCTTATTTCCAAACAATCACTAATTCTGAACTGGCTGGCGTAAAAAAACCAAATCCAATAATATTTAATTATGCTGTAGATTTGGCTAAAGCCAAAAAAGAAAATAGCATTATGATTGGCGATAGCTTAGATGCTGATGTTCAAGGAGCTTTAGATGCTGGTTTAAAAGCTGTTTTTTTTAATGAAAGTAATATTCCAGTCGAACCGCATATCAACCAAATCAGTCATTTATTAGAACTCAAAAAATATTTATAAATTATTGAATTGAGAATGATGTAAATTTTGTTGCAAGCACAGTAGAAGATTACAAAACTCTCCATTTTGATCAATAAGAAACAAAACAAAAATGAAAAAAATATTAATATTCCTCATAATCTTCAGCAGTTATTCTTACGCTCAATCAGTAAATGATTATAAGGCGGTTATAATTCCTTTACAGTACAAATTTCTGAAAAGTGAAAATCAATATCGTTTGAATACGGCTACCAAATTTAATCTCACCAAAGCCGGTTTTGTTTCCTTTTATAAAAATGAAGATTTAACTGCTAATTACAGCGATCGTTGTAGTTTGCTTTACGCCGATGTAGAAAAGGAAGGCGGTTTTTTAACTACGAAATTATTTTTTATTTTGAAAGACTGTAATGATAAAGTAATTTTCAAATCTAATGTTGGGAAAAGCAAGGAGAAAAATTTTCAACTTGCATACATGGAGGCTTTAAATGAAGCATTTCAATCTGTATATGGCTTGCGTTATAAATACAGCGAAGTTAGTGCTAAAAGTGAATCAACGGTAATACAACAAAAGGTTGTTCCTACAGTTGCTAAAACGCAAGTCCAAAATACGGTTCAAACCTTTAATGCGGATTTAAAAGATTCAAACTTACTTTATGCTCAAGCTACACCTACTGGATTTCAGTTGATCGATAGCACGCCAAAAGTAGTTATGAAATTGATGAAAACCTCCCAGCCTAATTCTTTTATTGCAATTAGGGATTCAGTTCAAGGGTCGCTAATTTTAAAAGATAATCATTGGTACTTTGAGTATTATCAAAACGACGAATTAATTTCGGAAAAAGTAGCTGTAAAATTTTAGTCGATTTTTGAATATTTAGAATAATGGTTTCAGTACGATGTTCAAAGATTTTTCTTTTGACTTGTTTAAAAAAAAAGCAAAACACTACGTTTTAGATTTTGAAAACGCATCCCAGGTAGCAAAAATTATTGCATCATATTTAATATCCATATTTATCTTTCCAACGATTTTTTAGAAATTCGCGAATGCTGTTTTCTCTTGAATTATTTCCAGGAATATAGATTGGTTTTTTACTGATGGCTTCCGGTAAAAATTCCTGCTCTGCAAAATTGTTCGAATAATCATGCGAATATTTGTATTCCTCGCCATAACCTAATTCTTTCATTAATTTGGTTGGAGCGTTTCGCAAATGAATAGGAACGGGCAAATCGCCAGTTTGTTTTACTAATTGTTGCGCTGTTCCAATAGCTAAATAAGACGCATTACTTTTAGCTGATGTTGCTAAATAAACCGCACATTGACTCAAAATAATTCGGCTTTCTGGATAGCCAATAGTACTAACTGCCTGAAATGTATTATTGGCCATGATAAATGCAGTTGGATTTGCATTTCCTATATCTTCACTGCTAAGAATTAGCATTCTTCTCGCTATAAATTTCACATCTTCACCGCCTTCAATCATTCTGGCTAGCCAATATACGGCTCCGTTTGGATCGCTACCGCGGATAGATTTTATAAAAGCGGAAACAATGTCATAATGTTGCTCGCCCGTTTTGTCATATAAAACAGTGTTTTGCTGTACTAAAGCAAAAACGCGATCGTTTGTTATAATTATTTCGTCTTCATTGGATGCATTTATGACGAGTTCAAAAATATTGAGTAGTTTGCGTCCATCTCCGCCGGAAAGTCTCAATAGGGCTTCTGTTTCATTTAACTTTATGTTTTTAGTAGATAAGTAAGTATCCGTGGTCATTGCTCGTTGCAGTAATGATTCGAGATCATTTTTTGTAAAAGCATTTAAAACATAAACCTGGCAGCGAGATAGCAGTGCAGGAATCACTTCAAAACTGGGGTTCTCTGTTGTTGCCCCTATTAATGTAATCCATCCTTTTTCAACTGCAGCAAGAAGTGAATCTTGTTGCGATTTACTAAAACGATGAATCTCATCAATAAACAAAATGGGATTTTTGGTCGTAAATAAACCGCCGCTTTGCTTTGCTTTATCGATAACCTCTCGAATATCTTTAACGCCTGAATTGATAGCACTCAAAATATAAAAAGGACGCTTTGATTCTTGAGCAAGGATTTGAGCTAAAGTTGTTTTCCCAGTTCCAGGCGGCCCCCATAAAATCAATGATGGAATGATCCCTTTTGCAATTTGCTGTGTGAGTGAGCCTTCCGGTCCTACTAAATGGGACTGACTTATATAATCTTCGAGTTTTTGTGGACGGATCCTTTCGGCAAGTGGTGCTTCCATTGGTGAAAAGCTTAAAAATTATATTATTTGATTGTTGACTGAAATCTAGGTACAAAGTTTGCAAAATTAAACAATCTAAATTTAAATTATTCTTTATTTTTTAAGCTGATGCCAAAGCCGCTCAAAAGATTCACGATTATTTTTGAGAATATTAATTTGTGATATATTTTGGAAAGCTGGGTAATCCTTTTTGTGTAACTTTCACACTAATATGACAAATAAGCATCATTTTAATTTTGGTTGAGTTTTTGAGTAATCATTAACTTATGTATTCAAATCAATAATGGAAAACGATTTTAAATTTACTAATGCTGTAATTACACTACCGCTGTTTTCTGTCATAATCATTTGGTTCGTGTTCTGGTTGGAAATTAAATTTGGTTTTGATTTTGCTCAAAATGGTATTTATCCTCGAACTTTGTCCGGTCTGCAAGGCATATTGTTTAGTCCTTTTATCCATGCAGATTTAGAACACTTATATAATAATTCACTTCCGCTTTTTGCGTTATTAGCAGCTTTACAATTTTTTTACCGTAAACAATCAATAAAAGTTTTGTTCTATGGAATAGCCCTTTCCGGCGCAATAACATGGCTTATTGCAAGGGATAGTTATCACATTGGTGCAAGCGGACTAATATACGTTTTGTTTAGTTTTATCTTTTTTAAAGGAATTCAAACAAAACATATTCGTCTTGTGGCTCTGTCTCTAGCTGTAATTGTTGTTTATGGCGGACTAGTTTGGTACATCTTTCCAACTCCCGCTGTGCTTGGCAAGAATTCTATTTCGTGGGAGGGTCATTTGTCAGGATTGTTGACAGGTTTTATTTTGACTTTAGTCTTACAAACAAAAGAATTTAAAAGAATACCAAAATATGAATGGGAGCAGCCGAACTATAATCCACAAGATGATAAATTCATGCAGCGTTTTGATCAAGAAGGGAACTTTACTAATTTACCAATAAAAGAGGAGCTGCCTATTTTAACTTATTACTCATCAGACGTTGCCGTGAGCTATACAATTATTCCGAACGAAAAAAACGAATCAAAACTAGAGTCTTAATTCGTTTTTTAATCTGAAATTAATCCCGAGACTTCGGGACGCTAATCAGTAATTTTAAATCTTAATTTCTTTGTCTCACTGCTTCGTATAAAAAAGCACCGCATGCAACAGAAACATTTAGTGATCCTATGGTTCCAAACATTGGTAGTTTAGCTTTTTCATCGACAATTTTTAAAACCGAAGGGTTCACACCGCGATCTTCTGACCCCATAATAATTGCTACGGGTTCATTTAGTGAAATATCGAATATGTTTTTATCTGTTTTTTCAGTTGCTGCAACGGTTTTGATTCCGCTGGCCTGCAAAAGGAAAATAGCATCTTTAATATGTTCTACTTTACAAATGGGAATATTAAACACCGCTCCAGCAGATGTTTTTACTGTGTCTCCATTTACTGGCGCTGAACCAGCTTTTTGAACAATTATGCCATTTACTCCAGTGCATTCTGCAGTTCTAATTATTGCTCCAAAATTTCGTGCATCAGAGATTTGATCTAAAATTAAAAACAATGGTTTTTTTCCATTTTCAATAACAGATTCTATTAAAGTTTCCAAATCGAAGAAAGATATAGGGGAAATAGTTGCAACTGCACCTTGATGATTATTGGGAGTCAATCTATTTAATTTTTCCACTGGAACATAAGAGAAATTGATGTTTCCTCTTTTCATCACTTTCATTAAGTCTTTCATAAGTTCGCTACTCGCTTCCTTTTGAATGTAAACTTTATCTACTGTTGTTCCCGCTTGTATAGCTTCAACTATTGCTCTAATCCCAAAAATTTGATGTTCTTTTTCCATGTGGCAAAGATATAAAAAAAAACCACCAGCAATGCTGATGGTTTTTATTAGTTAAGATTTTATTACAAATCCCACCATACTTTATTACTTAATGAAACATACGGTAATGGAATACCAGGGCCCGCTTGCAGTGATGCATTATTAACATTAATCTCAATTTGAGGATATGATAATCTTACAGGGATAGCATTAGTGGTTCTGTTATTAACAGAGGGAGTTAGTGCTGGGAAACCTGTTCTTCTCCAATCGACAAATGATTCATATGCTCCTTGGTACATAGTGATCCATTTTTGTTCCATAATTCTCTGTAACGTATTGTTATAAGTTACAAGGGGATTGGCTAGGTATGCTACTGTCGATGTTGCTAAACCAAGTGATGTTAAATCTTGAGTAATCGCATTATTATAATTTAATGTAGCGTTAGTTACATCAGAAGCTCTAAAATAAATTTCTGCTTTAATAAAATTTACTTCAGCTGCACTTATAAAAATAACTGGTGAATCTGTAGAAGCGTAAGCGGATCCAGTTCTTGAAAATAAACTTTCACCTGCGTCATCAGTATCATCACCTGGAATATTTCCCAAAACTTGCCCTGCAAGAGTACCATTTACTATAGGTTTGAAATACACAGCAATTCTTGGATCTGCCAATGATTTCATCTTGTTAACAATGGTATTAGCTACTGCATTATCTTTTCTTCCAGAAAGTTCGTCAAATTGAAAGATTGGATTTGAGTTAGAAGCACTTGTTCCAAAGACTAATTTTGCATCATTTACAGAATTAGTAATCAAAGTTGGGTTTGTTTGTAAAAAAGTAAGTGCCGCTGCCGGTCTTCTTAAACTTAAATGGTTTAATAATCGTAATTTTAAAGAATTTCCAAAAGCTGCCCATTTTGTCGAAGACCCACCATAGACCACATCAGCAGTTCCAGGATTAGATCCTGCATTTGTCGTTACATTGGTAATACCTAAATCAACTCGTGCCAATAGATTATTGTATATATCCTCTTGCTTATCATAAGCAGGAGTCAATATTGATGATAATTGTAAAGCGTCAGAATAAGGGATGTCTCCAAAAGTATCCGTTAATACACTAAAGGTATACACTTGCAGCAATTGTGATATTCCAGTATACAGTCTATCGTTGGTTGCAGTTGTGTTATTTTCGATAGTTTTTAAGTCGATTAACACATTGTACATGTTTGTCCATAATCCATCTGTAGAGGAAGGAGTAATATCGTAGCGAGCATATTCATTAGGTTGACCTCTATGTCCTGCATAATACTGGACAATATTAGATGGCATACGTGTAGCTTCACCTCCAATGATGTACCCCAAATTAACCTCAGAAGAGGTAAGTAATGTTGAATTAGGAACTGCAGTTGGAGCATTAGGATCAGTATTTATATCCAATTCACTTGTGCATGACGAGAGCAATAATATACTTGCAAAAACCCCAACAAAAAGATTTTTGGTGTTTATTATTCCGTCATAAATTTTTATTTTTTTCATCTTTCTTTTATTTTTAAAATTGAACTCTTAGATTAAAACCAATTGTTCTAGTTGTAGGAAAAGCAAATCTCGAAACACCCTGAGCATTACCAGTTCCAAATGAACTTGATTCTGGATCAATGTGAGGTACTTTTGTCCATAACGCTAAATTACGACCATATAGACTTACGTCTAAAGCCTTTATACTACTATTGTTTAATTTAAATGTGTATCCAATAGAAGCTTCACGCAATTTTACCCAGTTATTTTCGTAAACATATTCTTCATTAGGATAAGCGTTACTATACCAAACATTGTCTCTTTTTAGAACCACATCATTTGGATTTCCAGTTGTTTGGTTAACGCCAGGAAAGGTGTAATCATCTTCTCTACTTGCAGTTTTCGCGCTCACTCCGTAAAAATCCAATAATTCCTCAGTACCACTAAATATAGAGCCACCTTGTCTTGTGTCAAATTGAGCTGAGATATAAAGATTTTTATAAGTGAAAGTATTAGTTAATCCACCCGTCCAGTCTGGCTCAACATATCCTAGGTTTTTACCATCCTCAAAAAGTGGGTATCCATCATTATCAGTTAATATTTGTCCACTATCGTTTCTTGCATAACCAGATCCAATAATGCTTCCGTAACGTTCTCCTTGTACAGCAAAGATTGCAGGATTTCCAGCAAATCCACCTAAGAATATTTTGTCAATACCAGGGAAAGTTTGGTCAACATTAGATTTTATTTTACTAAAGTTAACATTTATGTCCCACTTGAAATCTTTAGTTTGGATTGGCGTCCCACGTAAAGATAATTCTATACCTCTAGAATTTGTTTCACCACTGTTGATGATGGTTTGTTGAGCGCCAGTAGTTGGAGAAATGTCTAATGGAATGATTCCACCTGTATTGACATTTCTAAAAAAGGAAGCGTCTAATCCCAGTCTGTTTTTAAGCATTTTTAATTCAACACCAATTTCATACTCTGTTGTAAATTCTGGTTTTAAATTAGCGTTTGCAATTGTATTGTTTACAGTATATCCAGGAAGACCATTGAATGGGAAAACTATCCCATCAGTAAATCCATCTGCAAATTGACCCAACTGAAATGTTTGTTCTGTTAAGTAAACTCCGGCATCACGAGCGGTTTTTGATGCTCCAACGCGTAATTTACCGTAACTAAGCACATCTCCTTTTATATCTAATGCTTCTGAAAATATGAATGAAGCACTCGCCCCTGGATAGAAGAAACTTCTATTTTGTTGTGGAAGTGTTGAACTCCACTCGTTTCTTCCAACTACATCTACAAATAAATAGTTATTGTAACTTAGAGTTAGATTTCCGAACGCACCTATCAAGTTTCGCTTACTTGTTGAATTGAAAGCAGGGTCAAAAGTTTGGATATTATTGGTATTTTGAATGCCAGGTAAAACTAATTGAGATCCTGTTATAACACTTTGTCTAAACGTTCTTGTATTTATATCCTGTCCAATTAACAATGTCGCCTCAAATTTATCAGCAAACTTCTTATTGAACGTTGACGTTAAGGTTGAAGTAATTTCATTTCTTGTTACATCATCAAATGAAAGAAATCCATTTGGAGCACTTCCACTATTCTTATCTCTGAAAAATTTTCTATTGTCAACTAAATTATCATTACCCAATCGGTAGTTAACTTTCATCCAAGGAGCAACATCATAAGCTAAATTTACGCTCATTATATATCTTCTACTATCACTTATTGCAGAGTTTTTATTAACTGTCCAAAAAGGGTTATCAAATGATCCGCCACGAGAGTTGATTTGGCGTCCGTCTGGTCTTTCAAATCCGTATCCTGACAAATTCCAAGATACAGGAGTATGGAATAAGGCAAAAATAGGGTTATTACCATCTTGACCTGTAAAAGGTAAGTCTCCATTAGAAATGTTATAAGAGAAATTAACTCCAGCGCTAAACTTATCACTGAACTTATAATTTCCATTAAAACGAGCATTAATTTTATCAAAACCTTGATTAGGTATGATTGACGTTTGTCTAGAATTTCCTAATGAAACAAACATGCTATACTTATCTGAAGAATTAGACAATGATATATTGTTATTGTTTGTGAATCCAGTATTTAAGAAATCTTTTCTTGGATTAAATGCTTTTAACTGGATAGGTTGTGGACCTAAACCTTGAGCTGCCCCAGCTCCACGGCTGTTTACAGTTTGTCCTGTGATACGTGGTCCAAAAGAACGCGATCCTCCTTCAGCATAAGTTACACCATTATTACCTTGTGCAAATTCTGTTTGATAGTCAGGTAATACTAAAGCCTCATCAACTGCAACTTGGCTAGTAAATTCTATAACTGGTACTCCATTGCTATTTTTTCCTGTTTTTGTAGTTATTAAAACCACACCATTAGAACCTCTATTACCGTAAAGCACTGCTCCAGCAGAACCTTTAAGAACGGTTACTGATTCTATGTCATTTGGATTAATGTCTGATGCTCTGTTTGGACTAGCAAAACCTGCAACCGTATCACCATTTCCATCATTTGAATTGGAAATCGGAACACCATCGATAACGTAAAGCGGCTCATTAGAGTTAGTTAGTGATTTATTTCCACCTCTAATAACTAATCTACTTGCTTGCCCTGGGGCTCCGCCAGAGGCAGTTACTTGCACACCTGCAACTTTTCCTCCAAGTGCATTTACAAAATTCTGATTTCCACCTTTAGTTATGTCGTCACTTCCAACAACAGAAGTAGCATAACCTAAAGCTCTTTCTTGTTTTTTGATTCCCAAAGCTGTTACTACAACAACTTCAAGTTCATTAGCGTCATCTTTAAGTTTAACATTAACAGTCGTTGATGTAGCAGCTACTTCTTGTGTTTTCATCCCAATATAACTAAATAGTAAGATTTGATTGGGAGAAGCTTTAATGGAAAATTTTCCATCAAAATCTGTTTGTGCTCCAGACTGAGTTCCTTTGATTAAAACGCTTACCCCAGGGAGAGGTAATCCCGCATTATCCGAAACAGTTCCTGAAACGGTTCTTTCCTGCGCAAAAGTAATTTGCGCCACTAATGCTAATAATAGCATTAAGAAGCCATTTAATTTTAATTTCATTTTATTATATTTTGAATTAGTTTTACAAACTTCTTAATAATTTGTTAACATTCCTAATATAACTATTGCTTTTTCCTCAGGATTTTAAAATTTAACATTGTAGTTAATGTGAATTATCGTGTTGGAAAATTTGAATTCTTGATTTTTAGCGCGACCATTTGCCATCGATAGTTTGAACAATCCATTAGAGGTTTGTAGACCGAATCCAAATCCAAATCCGAATAAATTTTCGGTCACATCAATCGAATTTAAACCAGATTTATTTTTAAAAACACTGTAATCCAATATAGTATGAGCGTATAGAGTAGGCGCAATCACATAACGATACTCTGTTTGAACTGTTGAGGAGAAATACGCTTCAAGACTGTTTTCTCCAAAACCGCGGATGCTATTTAAGCCTCCAAAACGGAAAAGCTCATTCGTGAGATAACGGTCGCTTTGTAAATAAAAATTTTGACTGCTGATATAGATAGAGTTTTTTCTATTTAAGTAAAAATTATGAATTGCCTGTAAATTTATTGTAACCTGCTTATCAGTTGAATTTCCTGATTCATTACTAATATCTCTACTTCCCAATCCTATTATGGTTTGAAATTTAGTGTCAATAGGAAAAGGTGAGTCGGTTTTGTCAGGCTTAATGTATTCAAAACTAGAAGTAATAAAATTATTATTGAAATCGCTAATGGCTGTACCCACTGAATTTTGAATATCGCTCGACTCGGTCGCGCGGTAGCCTAAATACAATCGGGATGAATAATTTATATAATAACTTAAATCGATCGCTGTCATAGTATTTTGGAACGTAGAGTCTTGTCTAAATATATTAATTTGTGCTTTAAGTCCTATTGGTGTTTTAAAAAGATAGGGAAGTTCAAAACTTCCTCTGAATGTTTTTTGATCGTTTCCGTCGCTTTTCCAGAAAAGAGAAAGTTGTTCCCCATAACTTAAAATATTATTTAAGGATGCGTCCAAGTAACCTATTAAGTTAATTTTGTTGTTTTCATTATTTGCAAAGCCAAGAAAGCCATCAAAGGCGTTTGAATTTGTTTTTTCTAAATAAACGTAAACCGTGGTCGAGTCTTTAGTGAATAATATTTCAGGAAATTTAACCTGATTTACAAACCTAAATTTCCCAAAATCTTTGTGAATTTCTTTTACAGTTTTTTGATTGAATATACTTTTCTGATATTTTCTATTTATTTGTTTTAAATGGCCTTCTGGAAATTTATTTTTACGCCCATCGTCAGAATATCGGATCGTTATTCCGTTGAGCAATCTTTGCTGTGTCGATTCTACTTTTAAATTCGCATATAGCGTGTGCTCGATTCTTTCAATGTTCTCTAATTTCACATTAGCCAATGCATAACCCTTTTCTTCTAAAGATTGAATGGTTTGATTTAAAAACGAATCTAACTTAGAATACGATATAGTTATTACGTTATTGTTGGCCTGAAGCTTTCTGTTTTTAGAAATGTCTTCAGGAACAGTTATATGTATTAATTTGATTTTTTCACCTATGTTAAAAATGTTGAGGAAGCTACTGTCATTTATTTTTTCTGTTTCAGAGGCGATATTATCAATGTAGCCTTTTTTAGATAGTGAAGCTGTAACTTTATTAATTTCGTCGTTTATCTCTTTTAAACTATTATGAGACTTCTTGTATTGTAGGGAATCAATAACCAAAGTCTCTGATTTTGTTTTGCCAATAATTGTTAATTTTAAATTTTGGGCAGCAGATGTCCAGCAGATAATTAAGATTAAAATAAAAGGTAAAAAAGATTTCAATTGATCTAATGTTTAACTGTGTGGTTTGCAAATATCAATAGTTTGAAATTAAAATCAAACTGTAAAATGATCTTACTAAAACTGCCCCACAAAAATGTAGCAGTTGAAATTCTATTTTATTTAATCACAAGAGAGTAGCCTTTCTAGAAACAAATAAACGGGTAATAAAAAAATTAGTGATTTAACGTTTGCCAAGTAAAAATTATTTTCTACATTTGCAACCCCGTAAAAAGCGGGAATTTAATATAATAAGAAATTTTTAGTATTAATTATGCCAACAATTCAACAATTAGTAAGAACAGGAAGAACTCAGATAACTAAGAAGAGTAAATCGGTTGCTTTAGATTCTTGTCCTCAAAGAAGAGGGGTTTGTACGCGTGTTTACACTACAACACCAAAAAAACCAAACTCTGCAATGCGTAAAGTAGCGCGTGTACGTTTGACAAATGGTAATGAAGTGAATGCTTACATCCCTGGTGAAGGACACAATCTGCAAGAGCACTCGATAGTATTAGTTAGGGGTGGAAGGGTAAAAGATTTACCAGGAGTTAGATACCACATCGTTCGTGGTGCACTTGATACGTCAGGAGTAGCAGGAAGAACGCAAAGAAGATCTAAGTACGGAGCTAAACGCCCAAAAGAAGCAAAAAAGTAATTTAAAGTTTGCAATGTAGAGATGCGATTCATCGTGACTGTATAATTGTGAAATTTATTAAAAAAAAGACATGAGAAAAAGAGCGGCAAAGAAAAGACCACTTTTACCAGATCCAAGGTTTAATGACCAACTGGTAACACGTTTTGTGAACAACTTAATGTGGGATGGAAAAAAATCGACAGCGTTTAAAGTATTTTATGATGCTATTGACATCATTGAGTCTAAAAAACAAGATGCAGAAAAACCATCGTTAGAAATATGGAAAGATGCTTTAACTAATGTTATGCCTCACGTAGAAGTACGTAGTCGTAGAGTAGGTGGAGCAACATTTCAAATTCCAATGCAAATTAGACCAGATAGAAAAATTTCTATGGCTATGAAGTGGTTGATTACGTATTCAAGAAGAAGAAATGAAAAGTCTATGGCTCAGCGTCTAGCATCAGAATGTTTAGCTGCGGCTAAAGAAGAAGGTGCTGCTGTAAAGAAAAGAATGGATACTCACAAAATGGCAGAAGCTAACAAAGCATTCTCTCACTTTAGATTTTAATTCTTAAGAAATGGCTAGAGAACTTAAATATACAAGAAATATAGGAATTGCTGCTCACATTGATGCTGGTAAAACAACAACAACAGAGCGTATTTTATTCTATACAGGAAAATCACATAAAATTGGTGAAGTACATGATGGTGCTGCAACAATGGACTGGATGGCACAAGAGCAAGAAAGAGGTATTACCATTACGTCGGCAGCTACAACTTGTGAATGGAATTTCCCAACAAAACAAGGTAAAGCTTTACCTGAAACATTACCTTATCACTTTAACATTATTGACACTCCAGGACACGTTGACTTTACAGTTGAAGTAAACCGTTCGTTACGTGTGCTTGATGGTCTTGTTTTCTTGTTTAGTGCTGTTGATGGTGTTGAGCCTCAATCAGAAACTAACTGGAGACTTGCTGATCAGTATAACGTACCACGTATTGGTTTTGTCAACAAGATGGATAGACAAGGTTCTAACTTCTTGATGGTTTGTCAGCAAGTAAGAGATATGTTGAAATCAAACGCAGTTGCAATCACTTTGCCAATAGGTGAAGAAAATGATTTTAAAGGTGTTGTCGATTTAGTAAGAAACCAAGC
>Ga0105045_10003556_pt1 | contig 13386 bp, 13 predicted proteins | sample MAT02_FD_78089 | JGI IMG/M metagenome (GOLD analysis project Ga0105045, IMG submission 78089) | Freshwater microbial communities from Lake Fryxell liftoff mats and glacier meltwater in Antarctica - MAT-02 (megahit assembly) | ecosystem: Environmental > Aquatic > Freshwater > Ice > Liftoff...
AGCCAGGCGAGCAACCGGGCGAGGGCGCCGGCGCTGATGCCAAGGGGATTAGTGGTCGTGATGATGGTCGCCATCGCCGTGGTGATGGTCGTGACTGTGGGTGTGGCCGTGTGGATGCCCAGGCGCGCGATTGTGCTCGCCATAGGCGCCGCCCTCTGGATTGAAGGGTGCTTCGATCTGCCGGATCGTCGCCCCGAGCCCTTCGAGCATGCGCAGGATCACATGGTCGTGCCGGATCAGGATGCGCCCCGCATCGATCTCCGCCGGCAGATGCCGGTTGCCGAGATGCCAGGCGAGGCGCAGCAGCAGCGCGGGCGTACTCGCACTCACCTCGATCAAGGGTTCCGGCGCGGCGCGCACGCGCACATAGCCGCCGCCGACAAGTTCCAGGCCATCGCCATCGCGCATCACCTGCGCCTCGGCCAGATCGAGAATGAAGGCGAGCCTGCCCTCCGCCGTATAGAGCTTGCGACGGCGATGTCGGTCGTCGAAATCGACGGTGACGGTGTCGCGCGCCTGGTCCTCCGGCCAGGTGCCGGCGGCATGGACGATGGTGGCGCGGGGAACGGCGCTGTCGGGCATGGGGTCCTCAGAACAGGAAGTAGCGCTGTGCCATGGGCAGCACGGTGGCAGGTTCGCAGATCAGCAATTCGCCATCGGCGCGCACCTCATAGGTCTCGGCATCCACCTCCATCTTCGGCAGGGCGCTGTTCAGCACCATGTCGCGCTTGCTGATGCCGCCGCGCGTGTTGCCAACGGCGAGCAGCGGCCGCGTGAGGCCAAGCTGCCTGCCGATATCGGCGTCCAGCGCCGCCTGCGAGGTGAACATGACGGAGGAGAGCAGGCCGGACCGGCCGAAGCTGCCGAACATCGGGCGATAGTGGATCGGCTGCGGCGTGGGGATGGAGGCGTTGGGATCGCCCATCGGCGCCATCGCGATGGTGCCGCATTTCAGCACGTAGTCAGGCTTCACGCCGAAGAAGGCTGGCGACCACAGCACGAGATCCGCCAGCTTGCCGACCGCGATGCTGCCGACATGCGTGGCGACACCCTGCGCGATGGCCGGGTTGATGGTGTATTTCGCGATGTAGCGTCGCACGCGCAGATTGTCGTTGTCGCCGGTCTCGCCCGGCAGACTTCCGCGCTGCAGCTTCATCTTGTGCGCCGTCTGCCAGGTGCGGATGATGACTTCGCCCACCCGTCCCATCGCCTGGCTGTCGCTGCTCATCATGCTGATGGCGCCGAGGTCGTGCAGGATGTCCTCGGCCGCGATCGTCTCCTTGCGGATGCGGCTCTCGGCGAAGGCGACATCCTCCGGGATGCGCGGATCGAGGTGGTGGCACACCATCAGCATGTCGAGATACTCATCCACCGTGTTGCGCGTGTAGGGCATCGTCGGATTGGTGGAGGAGGGCAGGAAGTTCGGCTCGCCGATCACCTTCAGGATGTCCGGCGCATGCCCGCCGCCCGCGCCCTCGGTGTGGAAGGCCTGGATGGTGCGGCCACCGACCGCACGTATCGTTTCATCAACGAAGCCGCTCTCGTTCAGCGTATCCGAATGGATCGCCACCTGCACGTCGAAGCGGTCCGCGACGGCGAGGCAGGTGTCGATGGCCTTGGGCGTGGTGCCCCAATCCTCATGCAGCTTCAGGCCGCAGACGCCAGCACGTATTTGTTCTTCGAGCGCGTCGGGCAGCGCCGCATTGCCCTTGCCGAGGAAGCCGAGATTCATCGGAAACGCCTCGGCCGCCTGCATCATCCGCGCGATGTGCCAGGGGCCCGGCGTGCAGGTGGTGGCGAGCGTGCCGTGGGCGGGGCCGGTGCCGCCGCCGAACATGGTGGTGACGCCGGAGGCCAGGGCCTCCTCGATCTGCTGCGGGCAGATGAAGTGGATGTGCGGGTCGATGCCGCCGGCGGTGAGGATGCGCCCCTCACCCGCGAGAATTTCCGTCCCCGGGCCGATGATGATGGTGACGCCCGGCTGCGTATCGGGATTGCCCGCCTTGCCGATGGACGCGATCAGCCCGTCCTTCAACCCGACATCGGCCTTGTAGATGCCGCTGTGGTCGATGATCAGCGCATTGGTGATGACGGTATCCATCGCGCCACCGGCACGCGTGACCTGCGACTGGCCCATGCCGTCGCGGATCACCTTGCCGCCGCCGAACTTCACCTCCTCGCCATAGATGGTGAGGTCGCGCTCCACCTCGATGACGAGCTCGGTATCGGCAAGGCGAAGGCGGTCGCCCTTGGTCGGGCCATACATGCCGGCATAGGCACGGCGGGAGAGACGTGTGGCCATGCTCAGAGCGCTCCTTCCGTCTCGCCACGGAAGCCGTGCACGATGCGCGCACCGGCATAGGGGATAAGGCGCACGCGCCGCGCCTGGCCGGGCTCGAAACGTACCGCCGTGCCGGCCGCGATGTCGAGCCGCTTGCCATGCGCGGCTGCGCGATCGAAGAGAAGTTCGGGATTCGTTTCGGCGAAGTGGTAGTGGCTGCCGACCTGCACCGGGCGGTCGCCGGTATTGGCGACGTCCAGTTCGGTCACTTCACGGCCGGCGTTGATCTCGATCTCGCCCTCGGCGGGGAACAGTTCGCCAGGGATCATCGAATCGGCTCATGCACGGTGACGAGCTTGGTGCCATCCGGGAAGGTGGCCTCCACCTGGATGTCGTGAATCATCTCCGCCACGCCCTCCATCACCTGCGCCCGCGTGATCACCGTCCCGCCGTCACGCATCAGCTCCGCCACCGTGCGTCCGTCGCGGGCACCTTCCACCACGAAGTCGGTGATGAGCGCCACGGCTTCGGGGTGGTTCAGCTTCACGCCGCGTTCCAGCCTTCGCCGGGCGACGGTCGCGGCCATGGCGACCAGCAGCTTGTCCTTCTCGCGCGGTGTCAGGTTCATGCCTTGCCCCTCCTGTGCGCCCAGCATGCCGCAATCCGGATCATGTGCGCCAGAGCCGCGGCAGCCGCGCCGGATGCCCGAAGGCGGCGTGGCGCAACTCCGCAATCGCGGTACCGACGGCCGCGCGGACGGCGCTCGCGTCGCCCATCCAGCGGGCGAGCAGCAACCCGGGGGCGACGAGGCTGGCGCCGCCTTCGGCCAGGTCGCGCACCCTTTCGCGATGTGCCTCGGCCTCGGGCATGGCGAGCAGCAGCGTGGCCAGCGCGCCCGCGCCATCCAGGCCGAAGCGGGCGACGCGTGACTCGGCAGGATCGTCGAGACGCAGCGTGTCGGCCCAGACCAGCCGCCCACCTCGGCGCAAGCGCCAGGCATCCCGCACGTCGCCTTGGGTGAAGACCTCGCCCCGCGCGGCGCGACCGAGTACCAGCATCTCCGCCGCCAATAGCCGTGCATCCGGGGCCAGCGCAATGTCGATGGTGCGCCGCAGCCGCGCGCCGTTGAACAGGATCGTCTCCTGCGGCAGCCATTCGCAGACCGAACCTTCCGCGAGATCGATCCGCACGGCGATTTCCGTCTGCGGGCCGAGACTGCGGTAGACCTTTTCGGCCGCCGGAGTCGTCAGGGTCAAGCGCCCCCCAGGCAGCAGGGTCAGCGCGAAGGCGGCGCTGTCGCCACCAGTGAGCCCGCCAGCGACGTTCACCAAAGCGGCGATGCTGGGCTCGCCCGGATCGGGGTCCGGGAACAAAAGGCGCAGCGGCGCGGATTGGTCGAGCTCACGCAGGCCCATCCCGGCCGGGCCGGCGGCGAAGGTCAGGGCCGCGCGACCACGCGCCCGTTGATGATGCGGCGCTGCGGCCACAGACATGCTCATCCGGACAACGTTGCATGGAGCGCGCGGCGAGGAAACCAGTAACGCCGGGACGCAGCACATCCGCATTGCGTCGCACTGATCTGCACAAGCAAACGGCAATGGAGGGCCTGTTCGAGGGAAACGTACAAAGCGAGGGCTGCATCGATCATGCGCAGAACGATCCGCGCATCGCTGAATTGTATTTGGGCCGCCGGGGTAATGTGCGTTCAGATAGAATCATCTAGGCGAATCTACAGCTCCAGATTTGAAGGTTTCCAGAGCACCCTGCGTTCAATCGAACGCAGCGTGCTCTGGATATTGAACGTCGACACCTTCGACCTGCCATGAGGCGCGAGCCTGTAACCGCACGGCGTTTCGCCAGTGGCGGAGCCGGGCGCGTTACCGTCGTGCTCGGGCGCAAGAGCTTGGAAAGTCCCCCTCGCTGCGCGCGGGCGTGGGGCTCGAGCGCGTGCGCAAGGCTTCGATCACCTGGGTGGGCCGCGACATCACGCGCACGCCGCCGGCCGAGCACGCGCGCCGGCATCGGCTATGTGCCGCAAGGGCGCGAGGTCTTTCCCTGCCTCACTGTACGGGAGAATCTCGAAACCTCGCTGGCCGCGGCACCGCGTGGCTCGAAGGTGTTCTTCGAGGTCTTCGACCTGTTCCCGATCGTGGCGCGGCGGGCACGCTCGATAAGGCGGCGGAGCGCAAGCCGCTCACCGCCTGAGGCTCAGCATGCCCTTGGAGTCGAGGGCCATCGACGGCGCGCCCGATGCCGCGCCATACACGTCGATCGGGTGGAACAGGTAAAGCCAAGGCGGGTTTGCGTGCAGTTGCCGCAGGCAGCGCGCATAAGCTTCCTCGCGCGCCAGATCCTCGACGGCGTGACTGGCGCGGAGGATCATCGTCTCCAACGCCGGATCGTCATGCCCCTGCCACCAGACGCCCTGCACGGCCGAGGAAATCTTGTCGTTCAGCACACGAAAGCTGCTGTGCGGCGAGCTGTCGAAGATGGCGAGGTCGCCGATGTTCTTGCGCCCGACCTCGCGCGCATATTCCGGGCGGTCGGGCTGCACCTCGATCCGGCAGGGCAGGCCGATGGCTTCCAGCGCGGCGGCAACGCGCGTGCTGATCTCGAGCGCCTTCTCCGGCAGGGTTTCGGGCGTGCGCAGCAGCAGCGGGCTCTCAACGTGCAGCCCCTCCAACAGGCGCTTCGCACGTTCCGGATCGTGGGCGATCGGCGCGAGTCCTGCCGTGCGGCCGCCCAGATGCATCGGGCTGACCACGCTGGTCGAAAGCTGGCCGAGGCCGTGGAACACCTCCTCCACCATCGCGCGGCGATCGAGCGCGAGGTTCGCCGCCATCCGTGCCGCGGGCGACGTGAATATCCCGCGGAAGCAGTTGAGGTAGTACATGACGGAAAGCGTGTTCACCGCGCGCCCCCAGGTGAAGGGCGCTTCGAAGGGCAGCCGCGCCGCGACCCGTTCGAGATTCATCGCGACATCCACCTCTCCCGCGCGCAGCAGCGCGAGCCGATCCTCGGCGTGGGGCACAGCACGGAAATCGATGCGCCTGGGGCCCTCTCCCGGCACGATCCGCTGCAGCATCACGCGCGACTCGGCTGCATAATCCGTCACCCGCCACGGACCCGTGCCGAGCAGCGGCAGCCCTTCCGGCGTCAGGCGGCAGGGATAGAATTCAGAAAAGATATCTAGGATATCGGCGAAGGGCGTGGGGTTCTCCACCACCACGCTCCGAGCATCCTGCGCCGTGAGCCGCGCGTCGGCGAGGTAACGGCTGTAGCTCCACTTCATGCCGAACATGTCAAGCGAGCCAAGCACGCCCTCCACGAACTCCAGCACATCCTGCGCAACGAAGGGCATGCCATCCTGCCAGGCGGCGCCCTCGCGGATGGTGAAGCTCCAACGCCGCCCGCCCTGCTCATGCCGCCAGGCGGCAAAGAGTCCCGGCAGAATTCGCGAATCCTCCCAGCGCAGCAGCGGCTCCAGTGCCAGATTCTTAAGTGTCAGCACGCTGGTGTCGTCCGTCACCTGGCGGGGCGGCGTGAAGCGGGCCTTCTCGGCGGCGATGCGGAGCGTCTGCATGAGCTTGGAGTCCTGCGCGAATTTGGCAATTGTGCCGCGTGGGGTAATTCGCGCTAGTCTGTTGCCATTGATAAGGACTCGTCCATGACACTGACCCCCGACATCGCCCGCCAACTGCGCGCCTGCGCCGTGCCCACCATCAACGCCGTGATGGCGAAGTCGGGACTCGGCAGCAATCACATGCGCCACGTCGTGCCAATCGGTGCGGCGAAGCGTTTCGTCGGCCGCGCCGTCACGCTGCGCGCCATTCCGACGCGCGAGGATCTGCGCGCCCGTGTCGCGGCGGGCGAACTGCCGGATTTGCAGAACAAGGCCTTCGAATCGCTCGGCCGAGATGATGTTTTGGTGATCGATGCGGGCGCGGACATGCGCGCCTCGGTCTTTGGCGACATCATGGCGACCTATGCGCAGGTCGCCGGCGCCGCGGCGATCGTCATCGATGGCTGTGTCTCGGACCGCGAGGCGATCTCCGGCATCGACCTGCCGGTGTTCGCGCGCGGCAATGCAGCGACCTCGGCTTCGCTGTTCCTGCATTTCGTCGAGATCGGCGCGCCGATTGGCTGCGATGGCGTCGGCGTGATGGTGGGCGATATCCTGGTGGGCGATGGCAATGGCGTGGTGCTGGTGCCTGCCGCGCATGCTGCGAAGGTGGCCGAAGCCGCTTTCGCGCGCGAGGAGATGGAGGCCTTCATCGTCGAGCGCATCAAGGCCGGCGCGCCGCTGACCGGCACCTACCCCGCCAATGCCGAGACGCTCGCGGCCTATGAAGTCTGGCGCGCCGCGCGGCGTTAGAGCGGCACGAGCATCCCGCGCGCCAGGGCTGGGCGCGCGGCCATGCGTTCCATCCATCCGCGCAAATGGCCAACGCCGCCGAGGCGGTCGAGCAACTTTGTGCGAAAGGCCACGGTTGGGTAAAGCGCAAAATCCGCCACCGTCACCTCGTCGCCGGCGAGATAGGGCGCTTTCGCAAGCTGCGCGTCGGCGACGCCGAGGAAACGCATCAGCCGGCCCTCGTAATGGCGGATGATGTGCGGTGGCGTGTCCTGCAATTCGCTGTTCAGCACGAAGATCGGATGCGTCGCCGCGATGACATCCGTCATCACGAAAGCCATCCATTGCAGCGTCGCGGCGCGCGCGGCGGGCTCAGTCGGCAGGAAGCGGCCGGCCTTCTCGCACAGGTGGAGCATGATCGCGAAGCTCTGCGACATGACGATGCCCGTGTCGTGATCGCACATCACCGGCACGCTGCCCGATGGGTTGATCGCAAGCATCTCGGCTGGCAGCGAGTCCTTGTCATCGAAATCGACCAGATGCGCGCGGTAGGGCAGGCCGAGCTCCTCCAGCATGATGGAGGCTCGCAGACCGTTGGTAGTGCGGGCGGACCAGATCTCGATCATGCGCCGAAGCCGATGCCTTCCAGGATCGGCTTCCACGCCGCTTCCTGGCGCTGCATGAAGGCGAGATGTTCGGCCGGCGTCGAGGTGATGATGTCCTGACCGAGCCGCGTCGCGGCAACCTGCATGCCAGGGTCGGCGAAGGCGGCGTCGAAGGCGCGCTGAAGCGTGGCACGCACATCGGCCGGCATGCCCTTCGGGCCGAACAGGCCCATCCAGCTCGTCACGCTGTAACCGGGCAGGCCCGCCTCATCAAGCGTCGGCAGGTCGGGCAGGATGCTCGCGCGACGCAGTCCCGTGGTGGCGATGCCGCGCCACTGACCCACGCGCACCGGCTCCACCGACGTGGCGATGGAGTTGAACATGACCTGCACTGCGCCGTTGGTGAGGTCAGCGCGCGCCAAGGCATCGCCGCGATAGGGCACATGCACCATCTGCGTGCCAGTCATTTTCATGAACATCTCGGCAGAGAGATGGATCGAGCCGCCCGCACCTGCGGAGGCGAAGTTCAGCTTGCCCGGATTGGCGCGCACGTAAGCCACGAACTCCGGCACAGTGCGCACCGGCAGCGAGGGATGCACCACCAGCACGTTGGGCGAGGAGAACATCAGCCCGAGGCATTCAACGTCGCGCTCCCACCGAAAGGACGTGTCACGAATCAAATAACGAGTGTTGATGATGTTGGGTCCGCTGGTCACGAGCGTATAGCCATCGGCCGGCGCGCGCGCCGTGGCTTCGACGCCGATATTGCCGCCGGCACCTGGGCGATTGTCCACCAGCACGCGCTGGCCTAGATGCGGCGCGGCGAGGTCGGCGAAGGCACGGCTCATCGCGTCGCTCGCGCCACCCGCGGGAAAGGGCACGATGATGCGCAGCGGCCGCGTCGGGAAGGCGCCCTGGGCGCGCGCGCCACGTGGCACCAGAAACGGTGCGGCGAGCAGCAGCGGAAGCTGGCGGCGATTCATCTTGGTGATCTCCATCGGTCGGGCACAGTCTCTGCAAGGTTGCGCGATGGCGCAACGGGCAATTCAGCCCGGACGCCCCCCAATCACCACTGTTCGCGCAGGATCCGCACTCCAGGCGGACCAGGAACCCACGAACATGGCAGCCTGTATACCGATCGAAGCCAGGGCCGCGACGTTATGCGCCGCTGACACGCCGGCGCCGCAGGACACGCCGATGGGCTTCGTGGCATCCGCGCCGAGCGCTTCGTAGAGGTGCCGCAGCGTCTCAGCCTCGGCGAAAGTGCCTGCCTCGGTGAGGTTGTCTGGCGCGGGCGCGCTGAGCGAGCCGGGAATGTGCCCGCGACGCGGCGCACCGGGGGCCACGGTGGCGCCGATGTAGTTGGGCCGTACGCGACTATCGAGCAGCACGCCCTGCCGCGCGATAGTCTGCGCGGCATCCGCATCGAGCTCCGCCATGTGGCCGGGCGAGAGTACGACATCGCCAGGTGCAGGGTCGGGTGCCTGCGTCACCAGGGGCAGTGCTGCCGCGAGCCAGGCGGGCAGGGCGCCATCGAGCAATCGCACATTCGCGATGCCCGCCCAACGCAGCAGCCACCAACCACGCGCCGCGATCAACAGTCGGTCCATGTCGTAGAGCACCACGCGATCGCCCTGGCGAATGCCCCAGCGGCGCGCATCGCGTTGCAGAATCGCGAGTTCGGGCAGGGGGCGGCTCCCGCGCGTGCCGCCGCCCGGACCGGCGAGTTGCGTCGGCAGATCGACATCGACGGCGCCCGCGATACGCGGGCTCGTGGCGAAGGCCGCCGGCCCTTGCGGCCCCGCGCTGCGCACGCACAGCAGCACTGGCGGGCGCGTACCCGCCAATTCAGCGGCGAGATCAGTGGCGTTGACGAACACGCTCGCGCGAGCATCAGCGGTCATGGGCGGTTCCTCACAGCGTCCCGATAGCTGCCTGAAAGCATGAAATACCTGCATCGAGCAATGCCGGCGGGCAGCCGAAATCCAGCCACACATGCCCTGCCCCGTTGAACCACTTCACCTACCGCGCCAGCGCCTATGGACTCGGCCCGGACGACGCCGGCTTCTTCGATTGGCGGCGGTCGCATCGCGTTACACTCGGCCCCGATGTGTGGCTCGGGCATGGCGTGATCGTGCTGCCGGGCGTCACCATCGGTGCGGGGGCGGCAATCGGCGCCGGCGCGGTGGTGACGAAGGACGTGCCGCCCTTCGCCATCATGGTGGGCAATCCGGCACGGCTGCTGCGATTCCGATTTCCCGAAAACGTGTGTGCCTCGCTGCTGCGCCTCGCCTGGTGGGACTGGCCGCGCGACAAGCTGGCGATAGGCCTGGATGAGATACGAAACTCATCCGCAGAGTCGTTTTGTGCGGCGCACGACCCCGCCTTCTGTCACGAAGGATAAGCAGGACCGTCACACGTTGGTCAGCACCCACCGGTAATTCGCGCTTCGACAGGATCGGGGCGGATGGCGATGGCGCAGCGGCGCAACGTGCTTCTCATCGTGGTGGACCAGTGGCGCGCGGACTTCGTTCCAGCTCTCGGTGCGGATTTCCTGCGGACGCCGAACCTCGACCGGCTGTGCCGTGAGGGTGTGACCTTCCGTAACCACGTGACCACCGCGGTGCCCTGCGGGCCGGCGCGATCCTCGCTCCTCACCGGCCTTTACCTGATGAACCATCGCGCGGTGCAGAACACCGTGCCGCTCGATGCGCGCCACACCAACCTCGGCAAGGCGCTGCGGTTGATCGGCTATGATCCCGCACTGATCGGCTACACGACCACGACACCCGACCCCCGCACCACCGGGCCGCGCGACCCGCGCTTCACCACGCTTGGCGATCTGATGGACGGCTTCCGCAGCGTCGGGGCCTTCGAGCCGAACATGGATGGCTATTTCGGCTGGCTCGCGCAGAAGGGCTTCGAACTGCCTGCGAAGCGCGAGGATATCTGGCTGCCGGAAGGCATGGATGCCGTACCAGGCGCCACCGCCCTGCCCTGCCGCATCCCGGCCGAATTCTCGGACAGCGCCTTCTTCACCGAACGCGCGCTGACCTACCTCAAGGGCCGCAACGGCAAGCCGTGGTTCCTGCATCTTGGCTACTACCGCCCGCACCCGCCCTTCATCGCGCCCGCACCCTACAACACGATGTACGCGGCCGCCGATATGCCCGCGCCGATCCGGCGCGAGACCTGGCAGCAGGAGGCCACGCAGCACCCGCTGCTGCGGCACTACCTGCAGGGACAGTCGCAGGGCAGCTTCTTCCATGGCGCGGGCGGTTCGGTGACCGCACTGGACGATGACGCCATCCGCCTGATGCGCGCCACCTATGCCGGGCTGATCAGCGAGATCGACGACAGCCTCGGCAAGGTCTTCGCCCATCTGGTGCAGACCGGTCAGTGGGAGGAGACGATGATCGTCTTCACCTCCGACCACGGCGAGCAGCTTGGCGACCATTGGCTGCTCGGCAAGATTGGCTACCAGGACGAGAGCTTCCGGATTCCGCTGGTGGTGAAGGATGCGGGCGTGAGCGCCCGCGCCGGCAGCATTGAATCCGCCTTCACCGAGAGCGTGGACGTGATGCCGACGATCCTCGAAGCGTTGGGTGGGCAGATTCCGCGCGCCTGCGACGGCGCCTCGCTGCTGCCGTTGCTGCGCGGCGAACGGCCCGAGGATTGGCGCGACCTGCTGTTCTACGAATACGACTTCCGCGACGTGCACTACTCCAAGCCTGAAACCGCTCTCGGCCTCGGAATGGATGAGAGCAGCCTGTGTGTGGTGCAGGACGAGGACTTCAAATACGTGCATTTCGCCGCCCTGCCGCCGTTGCTGTTCGACCTCAACGAAGATCCGCACTGTTTCGAGAATCTGGCGGACGAACCCGCCCATGCCGGCGTGGTGCGTGACTATGCGCAGAAGGCGCTGTCGCACCGCATGAAACACGCCGAGCGCACGCTCACGCATTTCCGCGCCACCCCCTCGGGGCTCGATGAACGCCTATCAGCCCTGCCCGCGCCGCGCCTGCGCGACGCGGCCGAATGAACCAAGGAGACAAGACCATGATCGCCCGCCGTTCCCTTCTGGCTGCGCCGAGCCTGCTCGCCGCATCGACCCTGCCGCGCTTCGCCGTCGGCCAGTCCGACACGCGCCCCTCCATCACCATCGCCGTGCAGAAGGTGGTGAACAGCAACACGCTCGAAGTGCTGCGTGAGCAGTCGAATGTCGGCGAACGCGTGTTCTATTCCTCGCTGTGGGAAGGGCTGATCGCCCGCAACTGGCGCGGCGCGCTGGAGAGCGTGCCGGGCCTCGCCACCGAGTGGCGCCGCATCGACGACCGCACAGTGGAACTCACGCTCCGCCAGGGCGTGCGCTTTCACAACGGCGATGAGATGTCGGCCGAGGATGTCGTGTTCTCCTTCGGTGCGGACCGAATGTTCGGCACAGGTGGCGCGGGCGCCACCGGTACGCTGTTCACGCGCATCCCGGGCCAGGGCTTCCAGGGGAAGGAGCTGCCGGCGGAAGTGGTCGCCGTGGCTCGCCGCAATTGGCCTTCGCTGGAGAAGGTGGAGGCGATCGACCGCTACACGGTGCGCTTCGTGAACCGCACGCCGGATGTCACGCTGGAAGGACGGCTCGCGCGGTATGGCAGCGACATCTGCTCGCGCCGCGGCTTCGCAGAAGCAGCCACCTGGCTGGACTGGGCTCGCAAGCCCATCACCACCGGTCCCTACATGGTGGCGGAGTTCCGTCCCGACGTGTCACTGACGCTGGTGGCGCACGACCAGTATTGGGGCGGCCGCCCGCCGATCCGGCAGATCCGCTTCGTCGAAGTGCCGGAAGTGTCGTCGCGCATCAACGGATTGCTCTCGGGCCAGTACCAGTTTGCCTGTGACATTCCGCCCGACCAGATCCCCGCGATCGAACGCAACGCTGCCTTCGAGGTGCAAGGCGGAACCATCCTCAACCACCGCCTGACCGTGTTCGACAAGAACCACCCACAGCTGCGCGATCCGCGGGTGCGTCGCGCGCTGACGCACAGCATCGACCGCCAGACGATCGTGGATAGCCTCTGGTCGGGCCGCACCGTGGTGCCGAAGGGCCTGCAATGGGACTATTACGGCGAAATGTTCCACAGCGACTGGAGCGTTCCGCGCTTTGACCTGGCGGAAGCCCGCCGCCTGCTGCGAGAGGCGAATTACCGCGGCGAGCCGATCCCTTACCGCCTGCTCTCCAACTACTACACGAACCAGAACGCGACCGCGCAAGTACTGGTGGAAATGTGGCGCGCCGCTGGCCTCAACGTGCAGATCAATGTGGTCGAGAACTGGGCGCAGATCTTCTCGCGCGAAAGCCCACGCGCCATCCGCGACTGGTCGAACAGCGCCCCCTTCAACGACCCCGTCAGCTCGATCGTCAACCAGCATGGCCCGAACGGGCAGCAGCAGCAGGTCGGCGAATGGACGAACGAGGAATTCAACCGCCTGTCGGGAGAACTGGAATCCAGCACCGACCGGGCCCGCCGCCGCGCCGTGTTCCGCCGGCTGCTGGAAATCGCGGAACGCGAAGACCCCGCCTACACGGTGCTGCATCAAAACGCGACCTTCACCGCGAAGCGCCGCGACATCGCCTGGAAGGCCAGCCCCGCCTTCGCCATGGACTTCCGCCCCGGCAATTTCGGGTCCTGAAGCGATGCGCCTCAGCCGTCGCGCCCTTCTCGCCACGCCGGCGGCGCTTGCCGCGCCGGCGCTGGCGCAATCCGACTCGCGCCCCGTCATCACCATCGCGGTGCAGGAAATCACCACCAGCAACATGCTGGAAATGATCGCCGAGCAATCGAATGTCGGCAGCCGCATCTTCCGCAACTTCGTCGAGCCACTGGTCGATACCGACTGGCTCGGCGACATGTCGCTGCAACCAGGCCTGGCCACCGAATGGCGACGCATCAGCGACAGCGTGGTGGAATTCAAGCTGCGCCAGGGCGTGCGCTTCCACAACGGCGATCCCTTCACCGCCGAGGAAGTGGCCTTCAGTTTCGGCCCCGACCGCATGTGGGGCAACGGCCCCATGGGCAAGACGCCGCCGGCCGGGGCGCCGCAGATTGCGCGCCGCAGCTTCCCCGGCTTCGAGCGCATGGAGGTGATGGATA
>Ga0105045_10003557_pt1 | contig 13385 bp, 13 predicted proteins | sample MAT02_FD_78089 | JGI IMG/M metagenome (GOLD analysis project Ga0105045, IMG submission 78089) | Freshwater microbial communities from Lake Fryxell liftoff mats and glacier meltwater in Antarctica - MAT-02 (megahit assembly) | ecosystem: Environmental > Aquatic > Freshwater > Ice > Liftoff...
CTTACGTTTAAATTTTGCAGTCGGCGGATTGTTTTTCCAGTCTGCAGATAAATCCTCTAGCGAGACAATGTCACCTAAATCTTGCGTCACTAAAAAAGATTGCCGCGTTGCAGGGTTGCAACCTTGCTCTCCAAACGCAACAAAAGGAGTAGTTGCAATGCCAATTTGTGTGAGCTTTTCTATGGCTATTTTTTCAGTACGTGCACTAATAATGGGCTTTTTAAACATCGCTAAGTTTTTAAAAATCTCAATCCAGCCTACGCCAAAATGCTGTTTGATAAAATAGCTATTTTCACCGAAATTAACTTGTATGGTTTTACGCCCACGCACGGCTCTAAAAACTTTCCCATTTTGCCCCATCATAGTGATGAACAAATCATCAGTTTTACACTGCTTTTGCATTTCAGCAGCGAATGCTTGAGGGATTACCATTGTTTGCAATTTACGCATTTGGCTTATCATCTTGAAAACTAAAGGGCATTGAAGCCGTTTCTTTTGCAAAGCTTTCCAGTAAATCAGCCTCAAAACAGGTTGAGTTTGTCGCTGCAATTTGATTAGTATAAGTCACTCCGAATTGCCCAAGTTCTTTTAGATTTTGGCTGACCAATATGTTTTTTAACGCTAGATTAAATTCTTGTTGATTAAACGGTGATGACAAAACATGTCCTACCTTTGCCGCTGCTACATGTGCTGCATATCCACAGTTTTCTGTCACAATAACAGGAAGACCAGCTGTCATTGCTTCAATAATTACCAAACCCGCAAGCTCAGAACGTGCTGCATGCACAAAAATATCTGCGGCTAACATCATTTCTGGAACATCATTTCTTGCACCAGCCATAATCAAACAATCTGAGATTTTGTATTTTTCTGCTATTTTTCGCATTGCGACCGGATTATCTTCACCAATAGCAATTATCCATGTATTTTTTCGAGCATTTTCTGACAAGCTTGCTAGCGCAATAATCGATCGATCTAAACCTTTACGCATAAATGCAGAGCCTACCATTAGAATTAATTTGGCATTTTCTGGTAAGGAGAATTCAGCACATATCTTCTTACGCACTTCTGATTTAATCAATCCATTAAAAAGTTCAGTGGGTATATTGGGCGGTAATTGATAAAAACGCGAATCTGGAGTTTGATACCAATGCTGAAAAACCTTCTTTTCTCGAGGTGCGAGTAATAATATCTTACACTTCTCAGAAGCACTCATCACAGCGCGCTCACAATTCACAAAAAAACGGTAACGACTAGTAAGCTTGTACCACCAACCTCGCTGCTTTGACGCAACTTCAATAAAACAAGGATCGGCCGCATAATAAGCATCTAAACCTGGCATACGATTAAACCCTACAACTAGATCTACCGTCGTCTGCCCAACTTCAAAAGCCATTGCATTAATAAGTGACTGGTGACGCTGGTGATTAAACAGGCCATGCGCTTTTAATAGCCTAACTTTAATAGTCTCTGGTAAGTCACCGCGCCACTGGCCAGTATAAACTGTCACTTCGTGACCTTTTTGCACTAGATTTTTGGCTATACGCAACATGTCGCGCTGTACACCGCCGTATGGAAAATACTTAAATATTAAAAAAGAAAACTTCAAAATAATGGGTGCCGAGAATAGGTGCTAAGCGATAAAAGTTAAATTGTATGCGAAAATTAGTCTTATGCTGAAACTGCTTATAGTTAAAACCTCGTCTTTGGGCGATGTGATTCATAATCTACCGATTATTGCTGACATTCGTGCGCACTATCCTGACATTCAAGTTGATTGGCTAGTAGAGGAAAGTTTTGCTGATATTCCTAAGTTGCACCCTGCCGTGAACCAAGTAATTATCGTCGCAATGCGGCGTTGGCGTAATTCGCTTTTTAGATGTGAAACTTGGCAAGAAATCATCAGTGTTAAGAAGCTAATTTCTGCAACCCAGTATGACATTATAATAGATACGCAGGGTTTGCTCAAAAGCGGCTTGATGTCGCGTTTAGCGCAAGGTATAAAACATGGCTATAACAAAAATTCGATTCGCGAGCCACTTGCAAGCTATTTCTACGATATTAAACATGAGGTTTCTCGATTACAACATGCAGTTGTACGCAACCGTTCACTTGCAGCCAGTGCCTTTGGCTTTTCCATGCCGAGTATCAAGCCTGATTACGGCATTATTGCTCCATCAACAACACCTGTTAATTTAAACCAGAGTTATATTGTTAGTTTACATGGCACTAGCCGCGATAGTAAATTATGGCCTACTGAACATTGGGTCGGACTGGGCAAAGCTTTAGAGAACCAGCAATTAAGTTTGGTGCTACCGTGGGCGAGTGACAAAGAGTTAATCCGTGCGCAGCGGATTGCCAGCACGCTTAACAATGCGGTAGTTTTACCAAAATGTACGATTGCGGAATTAGCATTTATTATTAGTCAAGCTAAGGCTGCTGTAGGGGTAGATACAGGGTTATCTCATTTATCTGTCGCCTTGAACATTCCAACTATTGCGCTTTATACGGACACAAATCCTGAGCTTACTGGCCTATATGCTGGCGCATATGTAGCAGCTATTAGTTTGGGTAATATTAATCAAGTATCTTCTGTAAATGAAGTAATGACAGCATTAAATACTGTTTTGAATTAAAACTTCAGCTAACTAGCTTTAAGCAATAAAACATCACTTAAAAATAATACTTTAAGCAATAAAACTTAACGGTTTTTTGCAGACACATTTTTTCGCAATTTTTTATGCATGAAGCCTTGAAATGAATTTTAATATCCCCATTTTTATAACAATGTTATTTAATTAAAAAATTTAGTAGGAGTAGCCGCATGCAAGAAAACCAAAATAATGGTGATTCAACTGAAAATTCAGACGAAACTACCAACACTTCAATACTTTCTGAGGAAGGTTTAGTGCAAGAAGATGAATTTTATGACAATGGCGCAGCAGGCTCTTTAGATACTCGTATCGGTGAACTTGAAACGCAGCTTGCAGATGCTAAAGCAGCTGTTTTATATGTAAAAGCCGAAGGTGAAAATATCCGTCGTCGCGCAATGGATGACATTGAAAAAGCGCGTAAATTTGCATTAGAAAAGTTTTCTAATGAATTGCTCGCAGTAAAAGATAGCTTAGATGCGGCGTTATTAATTGATGCAACCGACATACAAAGCTATAAAGATGGCGTGCAAATTACCGCAAAACAATTGAGCGGTGTATTTGAAAAATTCAATATTGCTGAAGTTAACCCAGTCGGCGAAAAGTTTGATCCAAACAATCATCAGGCAATTAGCATGCTAGAAAGTGACCAAGAGCCAAACACAGTACTAACTGTTTTGCAAAAAGGTTACACACTGAATGGGCGCGTATTGCGGCCTGCATTGGTGATGGTAGCAAAAGGAAAGTAAACAAATTCAAATAAAAGCAACCTAAATATACTGGGGACTTGAAAACAAAAAAACCAGCCCTATCTACGGTAGATAGGCAGCTAAAATAAAATAATATTAAAAATACTATATTACAAAAAAATAGTTAAGGAAAAAAAATGGGTAAAATAATTGGTATTGACTTGGGTACAACAAACTCATGCGTAGCTGTAATGGAGGGTGGAAAACCACGGGTGATTGAAAACGCGGAAGGTGCACGTACAACACCATCTATCATTGCGTATCAAGAAGATGGAGAAATTTTAACAGGCGCTCCTGCAAAACGCCAGGCGGTAACAAATCCAAAAAACACGCTATATGCAGTGAAACGCTTAATTGGTCGCCGTTTTGACGAAAAAGAAGTACAAAAAGACATCAAATTGATGCCTTTCACCATTACAAAAGCTGATAACGGCGATGCATGGGTGGAAGTGCGCGGCAATAAAATGGCGCCTCCACAAATTTCTGCAGAAGTATTACGCAAAATGAAAAAAACTGCGGAAGACTATTTAGGCGAAGAAGTGACTGAGGCAGTAATTACGGTTCCAGCTTACTTTAATGATAGTCAGCGCCAAGCAACTAAGGATGCAGGCCGTATTGCAGGTTTAGACGTTAAACGTATTATTAACGAACCAACTGCAGCTGCATTAGCGTTCGGTATGGATAAACAAGAAGGCGACCGTAAAATTGCTGTGTATGACCTAGGCGGTGGTACGTTTGATGTTTCTATTATTGAAATTTCCAACATCGATGGCGAGCATCAATTTGAAGTGTTAAGCACCAACGGCGACACTTTTTTAGGTGGTGAAGACTTTGATAACCGGTTAATTGACTTTTTAGCGGATGAGTTTAAAAAAGACAACAACGGTTTAGATTTACGCAATGATTTGCTAGCAAAACAACGTTTAAAAGAGGCGGCAGAAAAAGCAAAAATTGAGCTTTCTGGCGCAACGCAAACTGAAGTGAACTTGCCATATATTACTGCAGATGCGACTGGCCCTAAGCACTTAGTGGTAAAAATCACACGTGCAAAATTAGAGTCATTAGTTGATGATTTAATTGAACGTACAATTGCACCTTGCCGCACAGCCATTAAAGATGCTGGTGTTTCAATTGACCAAATTACTGACGTGATTTTAGTTGGTGGTCAAAGTCGTATGCCAAAAGTACAAGAGAAAGTAAAAGAGATTTTTGGTAAAGAGCCACGTAAAGACGTAAATCCTGATGAAGCTGTTGCAGTTGGTGCAGCGATTCAAGGTGGCGTACTTAAAGGTGATGTTAAAGACGTGTTATTACTCGATGTAACACCACTTTCATTAGGCATTGAAACGCTTGGTGGCGTGATGACTAAAGTGATAAAGAAAAACACCACGATTCCAACCAAAGCATCACAAACGTTTTCAACTGCAGATGACAACCAAAACGCAGTGACCATTCAAGTGTTACAAGGCGAGCGTGAAATGGCTTCTGCCAATAAATCATTAGGCCAATTTAATTTAAGCGATATTCCACCAGCACCACGTGGCGCGCCGCAAATTGAAGTAACTTTTGATATTGATGCGAATGGTATTTTGCACGTTTCTGCCAAAGACAAAGCGACTGGTAAAGAAAATAAAATTACCATTAAAGCCAACAGTGGTTTGTCTGAGGCTGAAATTCAACAAATGGAAGAAGATGCCATTAAATATGCTGATGAAGATAAAAAGTATCGTGAATTAGTTGATGCACGTAATGCGGCTGATGGCATGGTGCACTCAGTGAAAAAATCATTGAGTGAATATGGCGATAAATTAGATGCGGCAGAAAAAGAAGCGATTGATGGTGCACTAAAAGATGTTGAAAGTGTATTGCAATCAGACGACAAAGAGACGATTGAATCTAAAACCAATACGTTAATGGAAGCTTCACAAAAGCTAGGCGAAAAAGTTCAAGCAGCGCAACAAGCAGAAGCGAATACTGAAAGTGCACAGCCTCAAGGCGAAAAAACTGTAGACGCAGAAGTTGTGGATGCAGAGTTTGAAGAAGTAAAAAAAGACTAGCTATAGTCATTTTTCCATAGTCGTAAGTGTTTAGTGAAAAGCTCAAAAGGCTGGAGCTAAACACTTACGATTTTTGGCTTTGTAGCGCTTGATTTTTAATTTTGAATTTTTACTAACAACTTACGACAAATGATTAGCGACTAAATAAATTATGGCAGCCACCAAAAAAGATTATTACGAAGTATTAGGCATCAACAAAGACGCCACCACCGAAGATATAAAAAAATCTTATCGCAAGCTCGCGATGAAACATCATCCTGATCGCAATCCAGATAATCCAAAAGCAGAAGAGCATTTTAAAGAGGTAAAAGAAGCCTATGAAATACTCTCCGACGACAAAAAGCGTGCCGCTTATGATCAATACGGTCACGCTGGTGTAGAGCAAGGTGCAGGCGGTGGCTTCGGCGGTGCGGGTTTTGGTAATGCTTTTGGTGATATTTTTGGTGATATTTTTGGGGCGGGCGCAGGCGGCCAGCGTAATAATGTTTATCGTGGCGCAGACTTACGTTACAACATGGAAATTAATCTAGAAGACGTTGCTAAAGGTACCGAAACTAAAATTCGTATTCCAGTACAAGCGACTTGTGAAACTTGTAAAGGTTCTGGTGCTAAAACGGGCAAATCACCTGTAACATGTACGACCTGTAACGGTCATGGCCAAGTCCGTATGCAGCAAGGCTTTTTCTCAGTTCAGCAAACATGTCCAAAATGTCACGGTACTGGCAAAATTATCAAAGATGAAGACAAATGCGGTACGTGTCACGGTGCAGGCCGACAAAAAATCAATAAAACGCTTTCAGTTAAAATCCCAGCTGGCGTGGATGAAGGAGATAGAATTCGTTTATCTGGCGAAGGTGAGGCTGGCGTAAATGGCGGTCCAACGGGAGATTTGTACGTTGTTGTGCATTTAAAAGAGCATGAAATTTTTCAGCGTGACGGTGGTAATTTACACTGCGAAATGCCTATTAGCTTCAGCACTGCGGCACTAGGCGGCGAGATTGAAGTACCGACATTGGGCGGTTCTGCAAAGATGAAGATTCCAGTAGAAACGCAAACTGGCGGTGTATTTAGGTTGCGTGGCAAAGGTATTAAGCCTCTCCGCTCGAGCGAACACGGCGACTTAATGGTGCACGTAGTAGTTGAAACACCCATTAAATTAACCGAAAAACAAAAAGAATTGTTGCGTGAATTTGAAATGAGCACGCAGGCAGACTCTGGCAAGCACAGCCCTAGAAGTAAAGGCTGGATAGATAAAGTTAAAGATTTTTTTGAATAATTTGGTTAATTAAAAAGCTCGCACCGCGAGCTTTTTAATGCCGGCTAAAAGCGCTTAAAAAAATTTTACAATTGGTTTTTACCAACTATGCTAACCTCGTTAGCATAGTTATAGTGTGAATCACAATATAAAATGGACCATAAAGTCAATATTGAAGCAGATGCGACAGTCTATAAGGCTCTATTAGAAAGCACAAATGCGATTCCATGGAAAATTGACTGGAAAACGATGCAATTTTCTTATATAGGCCCACAAATAGAAAAATTACTCGGTTGGTCGCATAGCAGTTGGGGCAACGCACAAGACTGGGCAAGCAGAATGCATCCAGACGACAGTGCGTGGGTAGTTGACTTTTGTATATCCAAGGCCAAAGCTGAGGTTGACTATGAAATGGATTTCCGCGCGCTCACTAAAGATGGTGGATATGTGTGGATTCGCGATGTAGTGCATGTAATGCGTGATGCAACGGGCGAAGTGGATGCTTTAATTGGCTTTATGTTTGATATTAGCGAACGTAAAGAAAATGAATTAAAGCTAGAACGCTTACAACAGCAATTGCAGGATTATTCATATAAAGATGGCTTAACAAGCGTGGCGAATCGTCGCATGTTTGATATGGTATTAGAAAAAGAGTGGGCGGATGCGCAGCGCAATAGCTCATCACTGTCTGTCATCATGCTGGATATTGACTCTTTTAAACAATACAACGACCATTACGGGCATTTGAAAGGTGATGAGTGTTTAAAAACAGTCGCTAGTTTGGTAGGCTCTGTAGCAGGGCGCCCGCGAGATTTTTTTGCACGTATTGGTGGCGAAGAGTTTGTGTTAGTTTTGCCAGAGACAAATAAAAAGTCAGCGCTTGTTATTGCCGAGCGTTGCCGACAAATTATACTGCAAGCCAATATTCCAAACGAGAAATCACTAGTGCATAACTTGCTTACCATCAGCTTGGGACTTTGCACGATTACACCAAACCAACAAGATACCGCCATAGGATTCATGCACATTGTAGATCAAGCGCTTTACGGCGCTAAACAATTGGGTAGAAACAAAATTGTACAAAGCTAAAATGTGTCTGTAAATAAGCGTTAAGTTTATTTATTTAATATGGCAAAGGCTAAGTTTGTGAACCTTAAAATGCTAAATACCTAGCTCTAAAAGTATCAAAATTGCATTTAACTCTAACTTTACATCTAAAAAGTCTGCATACTTCTTGCCATCTGTCTTTACATACCAATCGTTGCTATTAAGCATATCGCCTTCAATGTTATGTAATAAAGCGTGCAACCAGTTTGCCGTTAGACTTTCGTAATCTTGTGCAATGTTGTGTGCGCAATTCCAATCATTATTTAAAGCCAAAGACACCGCTTTTTTAGCTGGAAGTTCTGCTCTATTAATCTATTTGAGTCCATAAATAATACTTAACGCATTAATTTTTCAGCAAAAAATAATTAACGCGGATATTCAATACTGCCCTTTTGAATAAACTCAATTTTATAGCCATCCGGATCTTCGATAAAGGCGATAATAATAGCGCCATGCTTCATGGGCCCTGCTTCACGGATGACTTTACCGCCTACGCTTTTAACAGCTTCGCAAGTTGCATAAGCATCATCGACTTCTAACGCCATGTGGCCGAATGCGCTGCCCATTTCATAGCTAGTTTTACCATAGTTATAGGTAAGTTCTATCACGCTATTGTCGTACTCGTTACCGTAACCTACGAAAGCTAAAGTAAATTCGCCATCTGGATAATCTTGCTGGCGAATAAGCTTCATGCCTAATACTTTGGTATAAAAATCAATGGATTTCGCTAAGTCGCCAACGCGAAGCATGGTGTGCAGAATACGCATATAATCTCCTTAAAGCTTTTTAGTTTTTTGTTAATTGATAATATTTTTGCAAAAGCTGCTCATGTGTCTCTACTGCCTCTGGATTTAGTGGTATGCAACTAACTGGGCAGACAGTTACGCATTGAGGTTTATCAAAATGCCCTACGCATTCGGTACATGAATTAGGGTTGATTTCGTAAATTATCTCACCTTGGTAAATTGCACCATTCGGGCATTCTGGCTCGCATACATCGCAATTGATGCATTCATCGGTAATCATTAGCGCCATGATTTTAGCCTAATTTTTATTGCCATTTTTTCGCTTAATTGCAACTTCCACGGAGTTAGAAACAAACGCATGCACGTCACCGCCCAAGCTTGCCACTTCGCGCACCAGGCTAGATGAAATAAACATAAATTGCTCGGCTGGCGTTAAAAATATAGTTTCAAATTGTGGGTAAAGTTTACGATTCATGCCTGCTAGCTGAAACTCATACTCAAAATCAGACGTGGCACGCAGGCCACGAATCACCATATGTGCATTTTGGTTTTGTACGAACTGCATTAATAAACCCGAAAAACCCACGACTTCTACGTTCGGCAAATTGCTAAATACGGTTTTTGTTAAAGCAACGCGTTCTTCTAAACTAAACATAGTATGTTTACTATTACTACCCGCTACCGCGACAATCAGATGGGGAAATAAACTTGCCGCGCGACGCACTAGATCTTCATGCCCTAGCGTCACTGGGTCAAACGTACCTGGGTAAACCACTCTAAGCAAGGGATATGTCATGTGCTAATTTTAGCAGATGATAATAAACATTGCCTGCTTTCCCTTGTTTAGTGATTATCCAGACATCGTCAGCTTCTATTTGATACTCCGCCTCAGCATACACCAGCGCGTTTTGATCAAGATGATTAGCGAGTACGGGTAACACTTTAGCCAGCAAGCCTTGCTTGTAAGGTGGATCTAAAAACACTACATCAAATAACTGCTTGTTTGATGATAAAAACACTAAGGCATCGAGTTGTAGAATACTTGCATTTAGTGCTTTGAGTAGTATTTGGTTAGCTTTTAGCGTTTGGCAAACTTTAGGACTTTTTTCAATCAAGGTCACAGTTTTAGCGTTGCGAGAAAGTGCTTCAAATCCCATCACACCTGTACCTGCAAATAAATCTAAACAATGCAAGCCTGTTAAATCTTGGCCTAACCAATTAAATACGGTTTGACGCACACGCTCTGGCGTTGGGCGCAAACCTTGTGCATCTGGAAATTTAAGCAGGCGACTGCGCCAAACACCTGCATTTATGCGTACTATGTTGGGCTTATTATCTGCTAATTTTTTTGCGGGTTGAGTCAAGATAAAAATGTGTCTGTAAATAAACATTAAGTTTATTTGATTAAAATGGCATAGAGTTAAGTTTTGCTCAATTTAACCACATAAAACAGCAGATTTCACATACATACAATCAATATTCGACATTCATATTGAGAATATCGAATATTCAAGATAAGTTTATTGAGTTGCGGCCAAGTCCAACTTAGGGTCACCTACAACAATAGTGACAAAATTCTCTGGTTTAACGCGACGTTTAAACGCATTTTTAATTTGCGCAGCGGTAACATTCGCCACATTTTTATTGTATTCGTCTAAATAATTGAGCGGTAATTTGTAAAACCCTATTAACGCTAAATAATCTAAAATTTTACTATTACTATCAATGCGCATTGGAAAACCGCCGATAATATTGGCTTTAGCCGCTCTTAATTGTGACGCTGTAATGCCGTTGGCTAAAAATTTATCTAAGGTTTCATGCACAACTTTTACCGCAGCCTCAGCTTGGTCTTTTTTAGTTTGTAAACCAATTTGAAAAGGTCCGAGCTCGCCCATCGGCATAAAGTAGCTATAAACACTGTAGACTAAGCCGCGCTTTTCGCGCACTTCTTCAGTAAGCAATGATACAAAACCGCCGCCACCTAAAATATAGTTACCCACATAAAGCGGAAATAAATCTGGGTCGCCACGTTTCACACCTGTAGAGCCCAATAAAATATGTGATTGTGAGGCTGGGTGTGCAATACGCATCTCTGCTGGTTTAGTTGGCGCTTCCACACTTGGAATAGGTGCAATTTCAACTGAAACAGGCATGCCATTAGCAATATTATCTGCAATCACATTAGCTTGGTCGCGGGTTAAGTCTCCCATTAGCGCAATCACAGCGCCTTTTGCACCGTAATAATGTTTATAAAAATCCGTTAAGTCTTGACGATTAATTTTAGTGACTGTTTCCACTTCACCGCTACCATCTAAGCTGTAAGGATGTTTGCCATACAATGCATTCATAAAAGCTTTTTCAGAGATGCTTTCTGGCTGGGTGGCAGACTCTTGCAAGCCTGCAATAATACGGGCTTTTTCGCGCGCTAATACTGCTTCAGGAAAGTCTGGCTTTTGCAAGATTTTGATAAACACGTCCAAAGCCTGCGTTTTTTCACGCTCGCTGCTGAGTGTGCGTAATTTAAAAGCGGCTCTGTCCAAATCAAAACTGCCACCTAAAATTGCGCCTATATCCGCCATTTTGTTAGCGATCACTTCATCTGTCATGCCGGCTGCACCAAGTGTCATCATGTATTTTGTAATGCCTGCAACGCCGGACTTTTCTGCGGTATCGCGCGCACTACCGGCAGGGAAATTCACGCTAATATCTACAATTGGTAAATCATGGTCTTCAACAAAATACACTTCTGCGCCCGAGGCGTTTTTCCAGTGTTGAATTTTTACTGCCGCTTGCGTTGTTGTGCTTATAATGGTTAATAAACATATCGCTAAATATTTAATTACATGATGTTTCATTGTTTAAATCTTTCAATAAATGCTTTAAATAAAGGCTTATAAACTCAATTTACTTAAAGGTTAATGCACATGTGGCTTACCCTGTGGTTTTGCATTTGGATCTAGCGGTTGTGGGTCTAGAGTTGCAATAGTTAAGTTATCTTTTACTAAATATTTTTTAGCCACGGCTTGCACTTGCTCTGGTGTTACCGCACGCAATTTAGCAGGGTAATCATCTAAAATGTGCCATGAAAAACCAATAGTTTCGATTGTGCCAAGTTGCATGGCTTGATAGAACATAGAGTCACGTTGATACACATCTGCGGCAATTACGCCAGCTTTTACACGGTCTAACTCTTCTACCGTAACACCACCAGTTTTAATTTTTTCAATCTGCGCAAGCAAGGCATCTTCTATTTCTTTGACGGTTTTGCCTTCGCTAGGTGTTCCATCAAGCTCAAACAAGCTTTGGCGGCCGCGCGACAGCATATCGTAGCCAGCACTTACATCTACCGCTAATTGCGTTTCCCGAACTAATTGCTGATTCAGCCTCGCAGCTGGATTGCCGCTTAATACGCCAGCTAACACTTCAAGTGCATAAGGCTCCCAATCTTGCTCCGGGTTTACAATCGCGGGGACATGGTAACCCATTAATACATAAGCTAATTTCGCAGGTGCTTTTACTACTACACGGCGTTCGCCAACTTGTGCAGGCTCTACTTGTGGTTTGCGCGCCGGCAACGTTTTTGGTTTTATTTTGCCAAAATATTGCTGCGCTAATTTTAAAACGTCTTGCGCTTTCACATCACCTACCACAACTAAGGTCGCATTATTAGGTGCATACCAAGTTTTATACCACTCTTGCGCATCTAAATAAGTCATGTTTTCAAGGTCGTTCATAAAGCCAACTACAGGACGCCCATAAGGATGCGCCCTATACACCACGCCTTGAAAAGCCTCGTTCACCATAGATTGAGGCTTGTCATCAGTACGCCAACGACGCTCTTCCATCACGACTTTAATTTCTTTAGCAAACTCTTCTTTAGTTAGCTGTAAATTCGACATGCGATCAGCTTCTAACTTAAAAGAAAGAGGTAGATTTGATTTTTCTAGCTGTTGAAAATAACAAGTGTAATCTGCACCAGTAAACGCATTCTCTTTACCACCAGCGGCAGCAATTAAACGTGAAAACTGCCCGGCTTTTACTTGCTTAGTGCCTTTAAACATCATGTGTTCTAAAACATGCGCAACGCCTGTTTTGCCATTCACTTCATCAATACTACCTGCGCGGTACCATACTTGCGACACCACTACAGGTGAACGATGATCTTCTTGCACAATCAATTTTAAGCCGTTTTTGAGCTTAAATTCTTGAATTTTAGCCTGTAGGCCTGTGTCAGTTTTTGTGATGGGCTCAGCCTGCACAATGGGGCTGATTGATAATGCAACTACACACATAGATAATAATGCGCTGATGACAACTAGTTCTCTTCTCATTCGCTTTCTTCCCAATACTTTAGTGATTTGCAAATAACTCAACTTAGTGACTACATCTCTGATGCATAAGTTCTAAGATATAAGCTCTGCTTTAAAAATAACTCACAACTTCTAGAATTTTAGCACTGTAATCGATTGCTAGTAAAATCTGCATCCACTAAAGCCTATCAGTTTAAGTTAAAATAAGAATGTTATTAATGATGAAATATTATGTTCAATATTTTTAAAAAAAAACCAATAGCCAACGACGCTAATCAAGAGAGCAAGAGTGAAACTTCTGCTGAATTTAAAACGGAACTTACCGTATCAGAGCGGTTGAAACTTGGTTTATCCAAAACGCGAGCAAACCTTACAAGCCAATTAGCAGGTTTATTTAGTGGCGGTAAAATTAACGATGAGATATACGAAGAGCTTGAAAGTATTTTACTCACTTCAGATATTGGCGTTAATGCTACGCATACGTTACTAGCAGACTTAAAAAATCAAGTA
>Ga0105045_10003558_pt1 | contig 13384 bp, 7 predicted proteins | sample MAT02_FD_78089 | JGI IMG/M metagenome (GOLD analysis project Ga0105045, IMG submission 78089) | Freshwater microbial communities from Lake Fryxell liftoff mats and glacier meltwater in Antarctica - MAT-02 (megahit assembly) | ecosystem: Environmental > Aquatic > Freshwater > Ice > Liftoff...
ATCGGCGCGCCGACGTAGTAGTCCTGACGGCCCATGCCGAAGGGGTATTCGAGTCGCTCGGTCAGGGGCTCGCGCGGCAGGCCATGCACGAAGCGCACAGGCACGATCGGCGCGTTCAGCGTGATGGCCAGATCGACAAAGACGCCGCTCATCTTCGTGACCGGTCGTGCACAACTCAATGCGCGTGTTCCCTCGACGTGGATCATCACGTTCTGGCCTCCACGTTCACCGCGAGGGGAACCAGAGACCGAGCGCATGCGCGCTCCGAGCTCGCCAAGGATATTCGGGAGCGACGCTGGATCCTGCCTGTCGAAGTAGGCGATGACGCGCGGATCCTTCAGGCCCGGGTACGAGAAACCGTGCGTGATGAGCTTGCCGAGCCAGGTGTCTTGATGCTCTTGTTTGGCGAGCGTGAGCGTGGGGACTTCGGTGAGCGCAGAGACGGTCACGCCAAAGAGCAGCGACTCAATGCCGACCTGATGGTTGCCGAGATAGAGCGCGCTGCGCCCCTTCACCTTCGCGAAGGCCGTGGGGTTCTCGATGCGCACCCGGCGCATGAAGCGCTCGATGAGCGCGAAGTAGAGGTCCTCACCGGGCCAAGGTCCAACGGGCGTTCCGGTCGTGGAGAGATGACGACGCCAGAAGGTGCGAAGCGGCTGAAGGTCGAGTGTGGAGGGGCCGCGCTCACGCACGTGCACGCTGGTTCCCTCGCGCACGAGATCGAACGAGAACGAGGTGAGCGGGTCCTTCGCGAAGGATGCTTTCGCGCTCCGACTGAGCTGTCCGTTTTCCATCGCGGGAAAGAACTTGCTGGTTTCCCTTTCGGGAAAGAAGTTGCTGGTTTCCCTTTCGGGAAAGAACTTGCTGGTTTCCCTTTCGGGAAAGAACGTCACGAGCACCTCGGAGGGGTGCACACGCAGCCGGTGCGCGAGGTGATCTTTCACGGCGACCTCGGCCGCGATGTCCGAAGTCTCAATGCGATAGACGCGCTCGATCGTGCCCGGCAGCCAGTTGGAGAGCGCGATATTGCGGGCGTCCAGCACCGTCTCCTGGCGCGTCACGAAGGCCAAGCTCACGCCCTCCACGAAGCGCGCGTCGCGAAGGAATGCCGCTCTGTCTGCACGTGCTGCGAGGCCAATCGGGCCCTTCGGCAGGAGCACCTCCACAAGCGAGATGTCGACGCAGAGCTTGCCGTTCGCGAAGAGCCCAAGACGAAATCGCGCGTGCTCGCCCGCCTCGACAAAGCGGCCTTCCACCTCGACCGTGCCCGACGTTGGAAGCTCGCTCACAAAGTGCGCGCGCTCGATGCGATAGGGATACGCCGCGCGGTCACTCGGCAGGGCATCGCTCCACTGATGAAGCGCGTCATGCGGGATGACATGCGTCGCCGCATCAAGAAGCAACTCCTCACGAAGCACCGCATTCGCAGGCACATTGAGCACGCCACGCGCACCCGCCTTGCCCATCACGAGCGAGGTGAGCAACTGAAACTGCGGGCCATGAAAGAGCGCATCGGCCGCGTAGGGATTCTCCACCTCGTGCGCGTCCTCCAGCGTGGGGAAGGGCGCGGGCGGAAGGGGGCCGACAATGCCCTTCGCGTTGCAGATGACCTCAAAGCGCGAGAGCCGCGCATCCTTGGCCTCGCGGAAGATCTCGAGGGCGACATCGCAGGTCGTCGGGCTTGTGACCGTCGCCACCGTACGCAAGCGTATGGCGCCGTTCGGAAGCGTCGCCCAGCGATGAATCTGCATGCCCTCGATGCGATCGACCGGGATGCCAAGCGCCTGGGTCGCCGCCCGCTTCATGCGGCTCAGCATCGACATCGCAGGCAGCGCAGGGATGACCCACGTCGGGCAGTGATCGCGCAGCCAGGTGTCGATGTTCGCGTCGAGCGTCTCCTCGATGACGATGGGCTGTGCGGCCTGCACCGCGCGTACTTCGGAGACGGTGAGCTGCGCGGTCTTGTTCTGCTCCTCGCGTGAGGCCCCGGTCGCATGCGTCGCGTCATCGATGATGCGCATCGCCAGGCCCTTCGCGTCGTAGATGCGCTTGCCATCCACCCAGAGGCTCGCGTCGGCTTTCGCGAACACGCCGCGCTCGTCTTTGCCAATCTCCAGCACCTCGACGGTGCATCCAATCGTGCGGTTCGAGGGCACGACCTGGCCGCGGTATTTCCACGTGTGCGGGATGCCTGTGCCGACAGCCTCAAAGCGCGGCGACTTCATGCCCGTGTGCAGATCGAGCTTGAGCATCGCGAGCTGAAGGAGCTGACACATCGCCTCCACGCCAAGTGAGCCGGGCTGCACTGGGTCTTGAAAGAAGTGCGCGCGGAAGAACCACTCGCCGGGGTTCACATCCTTCTCCGCACGCAGCGCGCCCTTGCCCGCCTTACCTCCCTGCGGATCAAAATGCGTGACGCGATCGAGCATGAGCAAGAAGGGATTCGCCAGCCGCGCCGTGCCCTGCGTGAGCGCGATTGGGCGCGCTTCAAGCGAGATGGGATTGAGCGTCTTGGCCTCGTAGAGCGCCTTCTGCTCTGCGCTGATTGGCAGGCCGGCCTGGTTCTCAAACGCCGACGTTGGGAAGAAACCAAACACCGTATCGAGCGAGTACGCGAGCGTCTCTTGGCCTGCGCGTGAGACGGCAAAGAGCGCCACATCGAAGGCGACGATGATCATCGTGCCCGCTTGCGAGAACGACTTGAGATGCGCCCTTGTACGCAGCATCGCGACCTCGCGACCAATCTCCGAATGCGCCGTCGCTTTTCCATCAAGGTTGCGGAAGAGCAGGTCTTCCTCGGTGAGCAGCGCGCAGCCGATATAGCTCGCGAGCCAACCGCAGGGCTGAAGCGCGGCCTCCATCAGCACGCTGTAGGGCATCACCGCAGCGCCGTTCTCTTCGAAGTACCAGGCCTGGCTCGGCACGTCGTATTCGACCTCGACCTTGGCGCCCGCCTTGGCGATTCCCATCTCGCCGTCGACCTTCGAGATGCGGCTCATGAAGTGGTAGGGAGGCCCTGGAAGACGCGCGACTTTGCGATGCGTATCGAAGCGCTCGTAGATCGGACCAAACGCCTTGGAAGGCGCGCCCCACGCGCATGCGACGAGCGAGGCATAGTCGAAGACAAAACCCTTGGAGGGGCCATTCGGCGCGATCGCGACCGTCTTCTTCGGATCCATCTGCGAGAGCGACATCGGCTCTTGGCCATGCGGTGGTGGCAACGCATCGGCATCAATCAAGCGTTCGCGCTCAGCGAGCGGCCAGCTCGGCACCATCCGCAAGCCCATGCGGCGCGCGTGGAAGGCGCCCAGGCCATCCACTGTGCAGAGCAGGTCGGCGTAGACCATCGGAATCGGCCCCGCGACGACCTCTTCGACGAAGACCTCGTACGTGAGCACCTTCGACGTGGGCGTGACCTGTCCACGACAGAGCAGCTTGTAGGGCTCATCGGTGATCGGCTCAAAGCGCCAGCCATCGCGGGCGAGCGTGAAGCCCATCGCTGCGAGGTAGAAGGCCATCGCCTGAAGGCAGCCCTCGAACATCAGCGTGCCAGGCATGCACGGGTCGTTCTTGAAGTGCCCGGGGAAGTACCAATCGTCCTCGTGGATCGGCGTGGTCGCCTTCAGGTAGCCGCGCTTCCACGGGCCTCCCTTCGCATCGAAGAGGTCGACGTGATCGAGGAAGAGCATGCGGCCCGCAGCGATGCGCGGTGTGCGGACATGAGCGCGCGTGGGCGTGAATTTCTCGCCGAAACAATCGACGACACGACCCTCGCTGAACGCCTCAAGATCATCACGTGAGAAGCTACGCGCACCGATGTCAACGGCAGGCGCATCGAGCCTTGGCTTGGCGACGATGGCTTGCTCTTCCGGCTTCCAGAGAATGCCAGCGGAGTCGTCGAGCTCCTTGCGTGTGAAGTAGCCCGCTTGGCCGTTGCGGACCGTCAGCAGTGGCTTTCCTTCGTAGGCAGCGTTCGCGATGCCATCGAGCCCAGGGCCAGGCGTTCCCATAGCCCGCACGCGGCAGTCGTAGTGGAAGAAGAACATGCGAATCGGGCCCTGGTTCGCGTGGCCATCGATGTGAATGTCGTAGTCGATCGTCTCGCCCGCAGCGGGGGGGCTGCGGTGGTAGGTGAGCTCGCAGCCGAGCAAGCGATAGGAGCGCTCGCCGCGGTTCAAAAAGTCGACGCCCATATAGGAGATGAGGAAGAGGTCGGCCTGGCCCGCCTCGATGAGCACGCCGCCCGGCATGCGCCCCTCGTGCAGGTACCAGCTATCCCAGCGCACATCGGTCTCAGTCCACGTGATGCCGCGACCCAGCACGCCCGGCGCTGCCTCCATGCCCGTCGCACGATCGGCCAGGAGCATCGGCTCCATCGGCATGCGCGTGACGACGTCGAAGCCGTCTTGTTGGGCGAAGAGCGGACCAAAGATTTCGGAGATATTTCCACCCGCGTGAACCTTCAGCCCCTCGCGATCGAACGTTGGACCGCGTGGCGTCGGGATCACCTCGGCCGGCTTGAGGCCGCCTGACTTCGCTCCGGGCTTCGCGAGCGCCTTCTTGGCTGCGGGAGCCGCGATCGGCGCAGCCACTTGAACAGGCGCGTGAACCTGAATCGGACTCTGAACCACACCCGGCACGGGCACCGGAATCACCGAAACGTCCGCGTGCGAAGCCGAATCGGGGTTGGGGCCCCGGTTCGGAACGCCAAGCGGGGTTGAGGCGAGCGACGAAGGAGCGCTGTCGAAACCCGGATGGGAGTACGGGAGCGAGCGAGGCGAGGGAGCGAGGGGGGCGCCTAGCCCCCCTGGGCTAGAAACACTCCAGAGCATCTCGATCGACTGCTCACGCATCGAAAGGAACTGCGCGTGAAGGGCCGACTGCTGCGCGATGAACGCGCGATGCGCTTCGGCGATTGCGCGCTGTGCGGCTTCAAATCCCTTCGCGGCGGGCGAGCTCTCCGTCACGCTCAACCCCGGCAACATCGGCTGCGCTGGCGGCGCATGAACGGGCGCGGCTTGCAAACGCGCGGGCGTACTCTGGCTGTGCCCCTTCACCTGCCCCTTGGCTCCATGCGCATGCGTCCTGACGGAGGGCAGCGTGGGCGCTGCGGGCATGGAGAGACGAGATGACTTCGTGGATGGCTTCGTCATGGGAGGCGCTTTCGGACTGAGCGGGAAGGAACGGGAAAGGCTCGGGCGCGCAGGATGCGCAACGAGTCGAAGCGGGCGCTTCGCAGGAACATTTGGAACAAGCGGGCGACGGGGTAACCCGGGATGCAGGGCGAGCGTGCGCACATCCTTGCGACCCACCATCGACTCGCTCTCCACGCGTGCTTCAGGCAGCGCGGGTGTGAGCGCAAGTGCCGAAGCGGCGACATGCAAAAGGCCCGATGCTGCGTGTGCGTGGCCCGTCTGCGACACAAGCGAGCGCGCGCCTTCCTGGGGACGCACCGACCAGCAAGAGGCTCCCGCCCCAGCAACAGAGCCCTGCGAGGTCAGGCCCTCGGTGAGCACCGCGAGCACGGGAATCTGCGCCATCAGCGCATCGGACTCACGCATCAGCACGAGCACCACCGAGGCATCGCCCGCGACATGCATCGAGCTCGGAAGAAGCGCGGCGATCGCCTTCTCGTGAACCGGCTCCGAGGAGAAATCAGACGCACCCACCAGGGCACAGTCGATGTCGCCGTTGCGCAGCGCCTCAGAGCCCAGATCGAGCGCGACCAGGCCGGAGTGCTCTTCGGCCGAGACGGTATGGCTAGGGCCTCCAAAGTCGAGTTGTGACGAGAGCCGATTCGCCGGAATGTTCGGCATCGTGCCCACCACGGTCGCGGCCGTCAGCGTCTTGGCGAGCGCCTCTTGGCCCGCATGAATCGCTTCCTGAGCATGGCCTCTCGCGCGCAGCGGAAAGCGCCAGCGTGCACCCCAACGCGCGACATCGGCGTCGCATCCCATGCCCACAAAGACGCCTGTGCGTTCACGTGGGAGGCCTGGATGACGTGCGATCAGCGTGCGCGCAGCGCCGAGCAATTGCGTCTGTTGGGCAATTGTTCGCTCAAGGTCCGTCGGAGGAAAGCGCAGCCCTTCGAGCTCAAGCATGACCTGATCGGCGTGCGCCGACTGTGCCCCGCCATCGCGCGGACGAATGCGCGACGCGCCGCTCGTGATGAGTTGCTGAAAGGCATGCGCGTCGGGCAGATCCGCAACGCGCGCCTCGAGATCCACCAGCACGATGCGCTCTCGCTGCACCCCGACTTCGGCCGACGCGATCGCCTGACCACGCCACTCTTCGAGGATGAGATGCGCGTTGTTTCCACCAAAGCCAAAGGCGCTCACACCGGCACGACGCGGCGCCTTTGCATCGCGCTGAGGCCACGGGCGCGCGTCGGTCACGACATCAAAGCCAAGCTCATGCAGCGCTTGGTTGCGTGTGTTGGCGTCGTCGAGGAAGGGCGTCGGTGGCAGCGCGCCTTTTGCGAACGCGCCGAGCACCTTGAGCACGCCCGCTGTGCCTGCTGCAGTGATCAGGTGCCCAAGGTTGCCCTTAAGCGAGCCAATCGGGACGCGACGATTGCCAAATACGGCGCGCATCGAGCGCAGCTCCGTCGCATCGCCAACGGGCGTTCCCGTCGCGTGGCACTCGACATAGTCGACGTCATCCGGTGAGAGCCCTGCGCCCGCATAGGCATTCTTCAGCGCGCGAATTTGTCCTTCTTCACTCGGCGCCAGGAGTCCGCGCGCACGGCCGTCATTCGAGAGACCAACGCCGCGGATCACGCCGAGGATCTTGTCGCCATCGCGCACCGCGTCGTCCAGCCTTCGCAGCACCAGGAGGGCGCAGCCTTCAGCGGGAAGAAGGCCATCGGCATCGCGATGGAAGGGACGCGACTGGCCGGTCTTGCTCAGGGCCTGAAGCGAACAGAATCCAATATGAATAAAAAGGTCGTCGGCGCGGGCGATCGCACCGGCAATCATGGCGTCGGCGCGGCCCTCATGAAGCGCGCGCGCGGCGTGGGCGATCGCATAGAGCGACGAGGCGCAGGCTGCGTCCAGCGCATACGTGGGCCCACCCAAACCAAGCGTCTTCGCGACGTGCTGGATCGGCCAGGCCGACATGAAGCGATTGCGCGCGTCGTCTTTTGCAGCGCCCGTCAGCGAGCCCTCGAGCGAGGTGTCGGCCAGCCAGACTTTCTCCGCGTAGGCCGCCAGGCCATCGGTGGGAAACGAGAGATTGCCGACGATGGCGCCGATGCGATCCCGCGCGACTTTGCCTCCGAGGTTCGCCTCCATCAGCGCCTCGGACGATGCCTTCGCGAGCCAGTGCACGAGCGGATCGAGCGAGGCGTCGATGCCCGCTGCGGCCACGCTCTCACGCACATATCCGCCTTGGGAGGACCAGGCCTTGTCCCCCGAGGGCTCCTTCGCCAGCACCTCGTCGTTGCGCAGCCCCCACCGACCCTCGGGCACGGGCCCCGTGGCGATAGCGCGGGCGAAGACGAGCTCTTCGAGCGCGCGCGGAGAAGACGCGCCGGGGAGCACGCAGGCGCGCCCTACGATCGCGATGGGAGAGAAGCGTGACGTCATCGCGGCGAAGACAACCCGACGCACTCATGGAGCGCAAGCTTGAACACGTGCGTTTGACGAAAAGGTGACGGCTTCGCCCAGAGCACACGGCAGTTCCAATCCATTCGACTTCGAGGAACCGCATGGCTCTGCTGATCAGTCTTTACGGTGCGAGCCAAAAGGGTGTACCAACGACTCGCCCTGACGTGACGCTCGATTGAACGCTCTGTGCGTCGTCGTCCGACCGGCCTGACCCTGAGGAGCCCATGACGAACCCGCAGATGGTGATGTACGAGGAGGAGTTCAACCAGATCCAGACGATCGTGAATCGGCTGGTGAAGGAAGCGAACGCCCGCGTGGTGTTCGTCATCGACAAGAACGGTCAGGAGATCGCCAAAGCTGGCGAGACTGACCAACTCGATACGACGAGCCTCGCCTCGCTGACGGCCGGCAATATCGCCGCGACCGGAGGCATGGCGAAGCTGCTTCGCGAGAACGAGTTCACGACGCAATTCCATGAGGGAGAGCGCGCGAACATCCACATTCAGATCGTCGGCAACCGCGTCATTCTCGTCGTCATCTTCGACAGCAAGACGAGCCTCGGTCTGGTTCGTCTCCGCGTAAAGAAGGCGAGCGAAGAGCTCAACGTGATCTTCGAGACGCTCATGCGGAAGGTCCAGGACCCGAACCGCGAGACACCGTTCGCCGAGATCACCGACGACGACATCGACAATCTCTTCAACGACTGAGCCCGCGTTTGAGCAGCTGAAACGGAGCCAACATGTCGTTTATCAATGTCCTCTCCCGCGAGATCAACTGCAAGATCGTCTACTACGGCCCCGGCTTGTGCGGGAAGACGACGAACCTGCAGTACATCTATACAAAGACGAATCCGGACGCGAAGGGCAAGATGATCAGCCTCGCGACCGAGACTGAGCGCACGCTCTTCTTCGATTTCCTCCCGCTGGCCCTCGGTGAGATTCGCGGCTTCAAGACGCGCTTTCATCTCTACACGGTGCCAGGGCAAGTCTTCTACGACGCGAGCCGCAAGCTCATCCTCAAGGGTGTCGATGGCGTCGTCTTCGTCGCCGACTCGCAGATCGCCCGTACGGAAGCGAACCTCGAGTCACTTGAGAACCTGCGCACGAACCTCGCTGAGCAGGGTTACTCGCTCGATAAGCTCCCTTACGTCATCCAGTACAACAAGCGCGACATGCCCAGCGTCGCGCCAGTCGAAGAGCTTCGAGAGCTGCTCAACCCGGCGGGCGTGCCCGAGTTCGAGGCGGTCGCCTCGACCGGTGTCGGCGTCTTCGAGACATTGAAGGCTGTCGCGAAGTTGGTGCTCACGGAAGTGAAGCGTCAAGCAGGCTGAACCGACTTCGGCGCGGTCGAATGGAGGCATGAGTCACAAGGCATGGGTCTTGGGCTCGTGCCTTCTTTCCCGCGAGGGAAACCAGCAACTTCTTGGTTTCCGTCGTTGCACTGAGGCCCCAAGGTCGCCGACGCTGCCCCGATGAAAACCGAACGCATCAGACTCCACCAAGATGACGGCGCCTCCTTCAAGGCCTCCTTCAGCGTCGAAGGCACGCCCAAGATGGGCCTCGTGGTGTTGCACGAGTGGTTTGGGTTGAACGACGCGATGGTCGCGATGGGGGAAAAGTTTGCGCGCGAGGGGTTTGCGGTGCTGGTTCCCGATCTCTACGAGGGCGAGATAGCGGTCGATGGCGCGCGCGCGGGCGAGTTGATGAACCGAATGACTACCGAGCGTTCGATGGAGATCGTCGAGCGCTCCGTCGCCAAGCTCGTTGCGCATACGTGCGGCAAGGTTGGCGTCACAGGCTTTTGTCTTGGTGGGGCGATGGCTCTCGCTGCTTCCACAAGCGTCGCCGGAATCTCCGCGGTCGCACCTTTCTACGGGCTCCCGAAGCGCAGCTACCTCGATGCCTCGAAGGTGAAGTGCCCCATCCAAGCCCACTTCGCGGCGCAGGATGATTGGGCCCGCGCCGACGTGGTCGAGACCTTTGCCTCCGAGGTGAAGGCAGCTGGTAAGCGCATGGACGTGCACGTCTACGACGCCGGTCACGCCTTCATGCGCGAAGGAGACGCCGAGACCTACAACGCGCCCGCGGCCACCGAGGCATGGACGCGCGTGATCGACTTTCTCCGCGCTGAGCTCGCTTGATCGTATCGCTGCGATCGCGTGAAGCGCTCGTATTGCTTGTTCCCTTTGTCTGGCTTCTCGTGCATCGACATCAGGGCCACGAAGGAGACCTCGCGTTCTTCTTCGATTGGCTCGCCGCCTTCCGACACGGCGCCGACTTCTACGCGCTTGGGCCGGGGCTCAACTATCCGATCGTCGGCGTGTTCCTCGTCTGTGGCCCCGCACGCCTTGTGGAGATCGTCACGGGGCAGGCGCTCGATCTCGAGGGCTTCGTCGCAGTCTTCAAGACGACGCTCGCGCTGGGCGAGTCGCTCTTTCTGCTGAGCATGGCGCTCCTCGCGCAGGAGCTAGAGGCCAAGCACCCCTGGCGCATCGCGCTCCTCGTCTATGCGATGCCGAGTAGCTGGGCGATGGGCGCCTATTTTGGCCAGATTGATATATGGGGAAGTGCACTTCAGCTCTTCGCGCTGCACCTCGTTTTGCATCGACGTGTCGCGCAATCGCCCTGGATTTACGGCGTGAGCTGCGTCGCCTCGTTTTTCTTCATCCTGCTCACAAAGCAGCTCGCATGGCTCGGCTTGCTGCCGCTGACGCTCGCCTTCGTCCTCCGCACGCACGCGCATTCGGAGCGCGCACGCATCGCTCAAGGGTCGCTCTTCGCGCTCGCTCTCTCGCTTGTCCTGATGCTGACGATCGATGCGCTGGTGGCCTGGCCCTTTGGCATCGGGAGCCATCTGCTCTTGGTGCTCAACGCGCCGGGTTCAGCACATCTCGATCTTGCGGTGGCCAACGGTGCGAGCCTCTGGTCGCTCTTTGTTCTGGGTGGAACGAGCGCAAGCACGAGCCTCTTTGGGCCCGATTGGATGACGATTGGGCGCGTTGGCAAAGCGCTCTTCGTTGCTTTCACGGGGCTGACGCTCTTCTTGCAGTCGCGCGACAGTCGCAATGCGCGGGTGCAGAGCCTCACCGCGGTGGGCACGATCGCGCTGCTCGGCGCGTTCATCTTGCCGGGCTCGCATGAGCGCTATCTCGTGCACGCCCTACCGCCGCTCTTGCTCATCGCGTTCACGCAGACGCGCACCCTCGCCTCCTGGATGACCTGCGTCGTCTCGGTCTTGAGCGGCCTCTACGTGCTCGCCTCGATTCACTGGCAGGCGTTTGATCGCCCTCGATTCCTTCGCGATCCGCCGCTGCTCGTCTTCGCGCAGGCGCTGCTTCTTCTCGCCCTCTTCGTTGCGATGCGCCGTAGGCTGCAGCCCGCATGAGCATGTCTGCGTCATCGAATCAGCGAGGCAAGCAGCTCGCGTTGGGCCTTGGCAGCACGCTCTTCATGCTTGGCCTCGCGGAAGCCGCGGTGCGCCTGCTCAACATCGCTCCCCCGCGCTTTCATGAGACGCGGCATCTCGAGTCTGCCGACAAGCGGGTTGGCATCGATGTCTATCCACGCGAGGGCGCAACGGCTGGGCTTGAGTATCCCTACCACGCGACCGAGGCGCTCACGCTGCGCATGCCTGAGCTCGCCTCGTGGGCCCAGGCCGCGCCGCTCGGTTTTGTTGGCTACTACAGCGAAGAGCATTGCCGCGTGGCGCAGGACGGCGATGCGATCCCGCGGCCCTCCTCCTCACGCCAACGCGTTCTCTTTGTGGGTGATTCGTTCATCGAAGGGCAGGGCGTTCCCTACGAAGCAACGGCCTCGTCGCGTGTGCTTGAAGGTCTGCATCGCGAGGATGTCGACGTGATCAATTGTGGTCGACGCGGCTATGATTTTCACCGCGATCAGCAGACAGAGCCCGAACTCGGCGACTTTATCGAGGCGCACCTCTCGGACACGCCGGAGCTTGTTGTCTACGCGATGACGCTCAACGACGCTGAGCGCTCCGAAGCTTTTCAAGCGCAGCAGAGCTACGTCGATGATTGGATTGTCGACCGTCGTCGCATGACCTCGGGCGCGCCCAGTGTGCCCTCGTTCTGGTCGCTGCGACTCTTCTCGCTCGCACAAGATCGCATGGAGGGCATGCGCATCGGTGCGGCGACCCTGCGCTGGTATGAGGAGATGTACGCCGCGCCAAATCAGGCGGGCTGGGCGCACACGCTTGATCGCCTGGAGTCATTGCAGACGCGCATTGCCGCGCATGGAGGGCGCCTGTTGATCGCGCTCTGGCCCTTGATGACAAGCCTTTCGAGCTATCCGCTTGAGGGCACGCATGAAACGATCGCGTCCTCGATGCGCGCACGTCACCTCACCTTCGTCGACACCCTGCCGGCCTTTCGCAATGAAGACGCTGAGGCGCTCTGGGTGCATGCGGTCGACCATCATCCGAACGCGCGCGGGCATGCGCTCTTTGCGACGGCGGTGCTGCCCGCGGTGCAAGAGGCGCTCGCTGCCATGGAGCCAACGCGATGAGCTACAGGCCGGGAAAGCGCAGTGCTGCGCGCAATGTGTGGCCGCCTCCGAAGGTGTTGAAGCGCACGCAGCCCGCCTGGGTGCACGCATCGATACGCGCCTCGGTGGCAGGCCTGGTCGCGTTGGTCATGCGTCTCCTTGATCGCGATGTGATGGCCGGTGTCATCACGCTGATCGCATGCGCGACGGTGCTCCTCGCATTCTTCTCACCGAGCCTCTACGCCAAGCTTCAGCGCGCACTCGATGCCCTCTCGCGCGTCGTTGGGCGCGTGCTCGCCTATGTCGTGCTCACGCCGATGTACTTCCTCGTGATCACGCCGATGGGGCTGATGCGCAGCGAGGCGCGGCGTCGCTTTCAGCCGTCCAAAGCAAGCTCCATGTGGCAGACACGGACGCGCACTTCGCGCATTGATCGACCCTACTGAGGCGACGTCGATCTGCACGCTGGCTGGGAGTCGGGTTCCCAGGCTGGGAGTCGGGTTCCCAGGCTGGGAGTCGGGTTCCCAGGCTGGGAGTCGGGTTCCCAGGCTGGGAGTCGGGTTCCCAGGCTGGGAGTTGGCCGGGGGTTGGGCGTGATGACGAAGGGTCTCACGCTGAGACTGCGGGTCTCACGCTTCTGCAGATTGAGAGTTTGACTCACCGCGGCCTCGGCTTGTGTTGAGCTCTCGGCATCGAGGGCGATGTCTTTGTGCTGGTGCTGTCGCCGGGGTGTCTTGAGGTGAGCGCATGACGTTGGGCGAGTGTCGAAGAGGATGTTTCTCACGCTGAGAGGGTGTCCCTCACGCTGACAGGATGGATCCTCATCAGGGCGTCTCACGCTGCGACGATTGTTGAGCACGGTCATGAATGCGCCTTGCGGCCTCACCACTGAGTGGATCACTATTTGTCGAATGAGCGAGGGCATCAGCCCTCACCTCGGCCGAGGGAGAATGCCCAAGGCCGAGGGAGAATGCCCAAGGCCGAGGGAGAATGCCCAAGGCCTCGGCGTGCCGAGTCTCTGAGGGAAGGAGACCGGCCAATGAGGATGAAGATGCGATCGAGTCACCTACGCGTATGTGCCGTGATGGCCCTCTGTGGATGTGGCCGCGCGCCTGAACCGGCTGCGCAACAAGCGGCGTTGAATGCGGAAGCCGCGCCTCCTGCGGAGACTCCGACGCCTGCGTGCGCGTTCTCAGTCGACCGCGCTGTGGAGAGCACGCGTGTCGAGCTTGAACGGTCGCCGATGGAGGAGCGCTTCGAGATCCGCGGGCTTCG
>Ga0105045_10003559_pt1 | contig 13384 bp, 9 predicted proteins | sample MAT02_FD_78089 | JGI IMG/M metagenome (GOLD analysis project Ga0105045, IMG submission 78089) | Freshwater microbial communities from Lake Fryxell liftoff mats and glacier meltwater in Antarctica - MAT-02 (megahit assembly) | ecosystem: Environmental > Aquatic > Freshwater > Ice > Liftoff...
CCCGGGTGGATGTCGATCCCGGTCTGCCGGTGCACGAGCTCCGTCATCATGCGTGGGATGAGCGGAAGACCCCAGCGATGGAGTCGATGCGCGATGCGATGGACCGCGGTCGCCTCGATGCCGGGGTAGCTCATGATGATCTCGGAGGCGCTCGCGGCCGCCGGATCGCCGGCGAGCGCAGCCTGGACATCGGTGTGCAGGATCTCGCGCAACGAAGGGATCTCGCGCACCAGCTCGAGCGCGAGCTGCCGTGCGCGGGCGCCGGAGAGCGTCGGCGACTCTTCACCCGATGAAGAGAATGCCCGCGCGGCGACCTCCTCGAGGCGCCGCAGCACGCGGACGCAGCGATCGCCCACGAAGTAGCGGCAGGTGAGGGCGTCGACCTCGTCCTCGACGAAGTAGCCGGGGAACACGATCGAGAGCAGATCCTCGAGTAGCGCCGAGACCAGCGCGCGCGAAGGGAGGTTCGCGCCGTCGAGGTGGTTGATGTTGCCGTGGAGCGCGTACGACGCGACGATGTCGTCGATGGCCTGCGCCAGCACGCGCTGATCGAGTTCGTCGGCCATGCGCGCGGGACGATAGCACCGGGCTCACGGACGGCACGCGCCGCTTTGACGGCCGCATGGGCAGCCGGCCGCTCCGGATCTTTGGTCCGTGATTTCGGCTCGGTTACACTCGTGTGTCCGCGCCGCCGGCCTCGACCGCTGCGTCACCACCACCTACGAGATCGATCCGGTTGACCGAATCCACCGCCACGACCGACCCGCTGCCGATGCTGGTCGGGCAGCTGCTGATCGCGGGCTCCGAGGGTCTTGCCGCGCCGCAGCTCGCCGCGTTCGTGGCCGGCTGGAGCGCGGCGCTCGAGCTGGTCGAGCGCACCGATCTTCTCGTGCCGGGGGCCAACCCGGAGTTCCACGCCGCCATGGCTGATCTCGTCCGTCGGATCCGGGATGCCCAGCGCAGCGTCTTGGCGGACGACGACGAGGTCTGATCCGCAGACGCCGTCGCCGACCGCGCGGAGGCGCCGCGACGGTCGGCGGAGTTCGTCAACGAGCGTCGGCGGCGGCGATCTGGACGACCTCGGCGGGGCGTGATTCCCGCTCGTCGGCCGACGGCCACTCGATCCGATGCTTGATCATGCGGCGCTTGAGCGCGTGGCGCGTGATCCCGAGGAGCTGGGCGGCGTCCACGATGCTGCCGCCCTTTTCGAGGGCCTGCAGACACATCATGCGTTCGGCTTTGCGGAGGTTGAGGTCTTCCAGGAGTATCGCCATGGCCCCATCGTACGTGAAAACGAGCTGGTGGAAAAGCCTTATTTTGTAATAGGAACTACTTGCCTGGCTGAGAAAGAATCAGGGGTGGCTGCTCGGGGGTGCGCGGATCGGAGCCACGCGTGGATGCCGAATCGGTCCGGCCTGTCACGATCGGTGCACAACCGCGCCGATCCACAATGCGATTCCGGCCGTTCGGCCCGGTCCATGGGGCCGAAACGCGACGCAGCGCACGCTAGACCTTCGTTTAGCCCCGCGAAGCGCGCTTTCACCCACATGGTGAAATCGCTATGATCCCCGCGGGGGGTGGCGCGAGTGCGCTTGGCCCGAGCGACGCATCGGCTTGGCCTGGACGGTGCCTGGACGGGACCGGGAGCGCGCCGCTGCGCCGTGGCTGCGGGGCGGCCGCGGCCGCCGAGACACCGGGCTGCCGGATTTCTTCGGGCGACTGCGCCGCCTCTGTACCATGCAGGCGACGCGGTGCCCGATCACCAGAGATCCACGCCGAAGACGGTGATGCGAGTGCTCGTCGTCGACGACGACGTCAGCGTTCGCTTTCCGCTCGAACGAGCGCTGCGCAAGGCAGGAATCGAGACCGGCTCGGCGACGAGTGTGCGTCACGCCATCGATCGGCTGCGCAACGAGCCGTTCGACGTGCTCATCACCGACGTCACGCTCGGCGGCACCGACGGCACCACACTGCTGCAGTGGGTCGGCAGCTTCTCGCCGTCGACGCACGCGTTCATCGTGTCGTCGAGCGTCACCGACGAGATCCGTGCGGTCTATGGCAAGGCGGGCGTCCGCATCTTCGACAAGCCTGCCGCTCCCGAGGAACTCATCACGGCGCTCGAAGAGGCCGGACCGCGCCGCGGGTTCTATGGCAACGCGATCGAGCTCGAGTTCTTCGACTACGTCCAGATGGTGGCGTTGTCGGGGCGCGACAAGCTGGTCGAGGTGCAGACGCCGTCCGGTCGCGGGCTCATCTGGTTCGAGCACGGCGACGTCGTCCACTGCGAGTACGGCGAGTTCCGCGGCGAGACTGCGTTCTACAACCTGCTCGCGGTCAACCGCGGCACGTTCAAGGAGCTCTTCAACCGCCGTGCGCCCCGCCACACGGTCACGCGATCGAGCACGCATTTGTTGATGGAGGCGGCACGTCAGGCGGACGAGGGCACGTTGGGCCTCGACGCCGAAGTGCGCACCGGTGAGTCGACTCCGGCGGGCAGCGAGCCCACCGCGGTGACGGCCCCGGCCGCGGTGCCATTCGAGCCCAGCGAACCCATCGCACTCGAGGTCTCCCCCCCGGTCCGCACACCGCTGGGTGTGCACGACGACGATGTCGTGCTCCCCGAGGAGGCGTCATTCGAGGGGCTGCTCGACGAGGGGCTGCTCGACGAGGGCCTGTTCAACGACGACGGCCTGTTCGACGCCGACGGTTCGCTCGACGACGACGGCCTGTTCAACGACAGCATGCTCGACGACGGCGGTCTGCTCGACGCCGGTTCGTCGATGACGGGGTCCCTGGCCGAGGCGCTGGACGTGCCAAGGGGCCTGGGGAGCGCCGCGTCGGCGGTGGCCGCAGCACCGCAAGGTGGCCTCGACGAGCCGACCCAGTTGATGCCCCGCGCCAAGCCGATCGCCAAGGTCGATCCGCGGGCACAACCATTCGGCGAGAGCTCCCTGGTCTCGCCGGTCTCGCCTGAGGACTCGGCGGCGATGGGTACGCCGTCCGGGCACGCCATCTTCGACGACCCCGATACGCGGTCTGGGATGCTCGATCAGTTCTGGCAGTTCGAGGGCATCAACGGCGTCGCGATCATCTCGAGCACGGGCAAGGTGCTTGCCGAGGACATGCGCGCCAACGGCTCGCTGGTCACGCTCGCGGGGTTCTACATGCGTGGCGCCGCCCGCATCGCTCGCACCCTCGGCTACAACGTGTTCGACGGCGTTGTCGCCCGCTCGGTGAACGGTCAGCAGATGGTGATGGTCAGCATGGGCGCGGCGTCGGCGGTGCTGTCGGTCGAGCCGAACGCCGATCCCGAGGCCGTGCGCGACGCGGTCATGGGGGTCGAGTGAGCGAGGGGACGCGCGAGCAGCTGCTCGATCTCCTCGAGGAGCTCGGCGCCATCCAGGGTGTGCGCGGCGCCCTCATCGCGACTGCCGACGGGGCGATGGCCGCGGGTGCCCGCAGCGGTTTGCCGGCGGTGGTCGCCAATGACGTCGCCAAGACCGTCCGCCGCATGACCGTGGCCTCGGAGACGGTGGGTGTCCCCCTGCGCGAGCTGCTCATCAACTTCGGTCCGGCTCGGATGATGGTGATCCCGCTGACCGAGGACGCGACGGTGGTCGCCCTGCTCGAGCGCGACACCGCGGTGTCGCCGGTCCGCAGCCTCATCGCCGTGCAGGTCGACGCGCTGCGCGAACTCCTCTCGGCCCACGGCAACGAGGCACTCGAGGCCCCGATGTCGCAGGAGACCGAGGACGAGATCTCGCGGATCCTCTCGGGCGAGCTCGCGTACATCCTCCATCGAATCCGCGACCAGTTCTCCGAACAGTACGTACGCACCGGGCACGATGTGGTGCGTGCCGACTCGGTCGTCCGCGAGCAGCTCCGCGAGTGGTTGCTGTGCTGCAATCCGTCGGCGTATACCCTGCCGCTGCTCGCCGACGGGCTCGGTCAGCTCCTCGACGAGCATCCGACCGAGCGCGGTGCGTTCATGGAAGCCGCGCACGACACCATCCGCGCCGCCCAGGGCGATGGGGGCTGACGTCCACGCGCCGGGGGAGCTCCGGCGGCCGCGCGACGGATCCCGGAGCCCGCGCCTGCGGCCCTCGCCGGCGCCCGTGGGCAGGACCCTTGCGCGCACCGGCGAAATCGCGTACCAAAGCGCGCCTACCGAAACGCCCGGGTAGCTCAGTTGGTAGAGCAGCGGACTGAAAATCCGCGTGTCGCTGGTTCGATTCCGGCCCCGGGCACAACAGACCCACCGAAGCACCGCCGCCAGGGGGCGGGCGTCGGTCGGGGTGTCGTGAGCCTCCTTGTGGCCGGCGGGTGCGCGCAGCGGTGCGAACGGCGCTCGCCCGACGCCGGCCCGCGCTACAGTCGTCGCATGCGCGACACATTTGCACGGCTGGCGGGCGCCACCGCCCTGCTCCTGGCTTGTGGTGAGACCGTCGAGACCATCCCGGACGACGGCTCCACCAGCGAAGAACCCTCCACGGATTCCAGCGGGTCGAACCCCAGCGACGCGACCACGACATCGACGGACACCGTGGCCGACACCCCGTCGTCGACCGACACGTCGACGGGTCCCGATCTCGCCTGCGGCAACGGCATCATCGACGATGGCGAACTCTGCGACGGCGCCGAGCTTGCGGGCGCCGTGTGCGTCACCGAGGGCTTCGACAGCGGCACGCTGGCGTGCGCCGCCGACTGCACCGCGCTCGATACCCGCGGGTGCGCGAACGTCGGATGCGGCAGCGGCACGATCGACGGCAAGGAAGTCTGCGACGGCGCCGATGTGGGCGGCGCGACCTGCGAGAGCGAGGGCTTCTCTGGGGGTGCGATCGGATGCGACGCCACGTGCGGCGCCTTCGATTTCAGCGGCTGCGCAGGCGCCTGTGGCGACGGGATGATCTCCGGCAACGAGGTGTGCGACGGCTTCGCGGTCGCGGGCCAGAGCTGCGTCACCCAGGGGTTCACCAGCGGCATGCTCGCCTGCGAAGCCGACTGCTCGGCGTACTCGGCCGCCGCCTGCGGCCAGTGCGGCAACGGCATCATCGACGGCACCGAGTTCTGCGACTCCACCGAGGTCGCGGGGCAGACCTGCGAGAGCCTGGGCTTCGACAGCGGTGTGGTGTCGTGCGCCGGCAACTGCACCGGCTTCAACTTCACGAGCTGCGGTCAGTGCGGCAACGGTGTGATCGACGGCGACGAGGTCTGCGACGGCGCGACCTTCGGTGACGCGACCTGCGTGACCGCCGGGTTCAACAGCGGCACGCTCGGCTGCACCGCCGACTGCCTCGACTTCGTCACGGATGCCTGCGCCACCTGCGGCGACGGCGTGCGCGACGGCTCCGAGAGCTGCGACGGCGACGATCTGGGCGGCGAGAGCTGCGCGTCGCTGGGCCTCACCGGCGGCACCTTGGCGTGCGCGCCCACCTGCCAGTACGAGTTCACCAGCTGCGACATCCCCGGCGTGCCATTCGGCGCCGACGAGGGCTACAACGGCTTCGTCCTGCAGCCGCCCACGCTGCCGTGCGACGACATCAGTGCGACCGGCACGCCGACCGGCCTCACCGACGACAACAACATCGTGGTGCCGATGGGCTTCGACTTCCCGTTCTACGGGGTCGACTACGCCGACGTGAACATCCAGTCCAACGGCGTGCTGCGCTGGGGTGACGCGGCGTACCTCGGGTTCTCCAACCAGTGTCTGCCGACCGTCGTCGCGCCGACGACGAACAACCTCTATGTGTTCTGGGACGATCTCAACCCGAACGTCGGCGCGGGCGAGGTCTACTACCAGACCCTCGGTGCGCCGGGCACTCAGCGCTTCGTCGTGCAGTGGGACGTCGCGAACTTCGGCGGCGACGCGCTCGACCTCATGCGTTTCCAGGTGATGCTCGACCAGCTCACCGGTCAGATTCAGGTCTGCTACCCCGACACGATCAACGCGGGCAACGCCGCGAACAGCGGCGCCGAGGCGACTTCGGGCATCCAGCGCGACTCGGCGATCGCCTTCGACTACAGCTGCAACACGCCGGATCTCACCGACGGCACGTTGCTGTTGTACCTGCCCCTGTGATACGGCGACGCCGCCCTCGGGTGGCGCTGGACCGGGAGCTGAGCTCCGGTCGCGGCGCCGCCTCGGGGGGGGTCAGCACTTGCCGGCGTTCAGCTTGCCCTTCTTGAGGCACCAGCGCCCGAGCTCGACCGGTGCGGCCGGTGCGGCCGGTGCCGCTCCCCCCACGCGGTTGCCGGCGGTGAACACCACCTCGCAGCTCTTGGGGCTGCCCGCGAGTGCCTCCGAGGTGAACGCCTGGCCGCTGATGCGCGAGGTCTCGCCGGTCTCGAGGAAATGGAGCTCGACGCCGGAGAGCCACGGCTTCTCGACCCGCGCGGTGCTGCCCACCTTGCACGTCGCGTTAGCCTCGAGGCTGAAGCCCTCCTGGATCGGCGCCTTGGCGGTGACGTCGGCCTGCACCTTGAGGTTGAACTGGTTGGGACCGGCGCCATACGGCGCGGCGAGCTCGATCACGACGGCATCCACCGCGGCCGTCGTCGCATCGAGGGCCGCGGCGACGGGCGGCGCGGCTGCGGCCGCCTCACACGCACCCTCGACGTATCCACCCTCCTTGAAGCAGCCGCGCTCGAGCATGGTCTGGTCGTACTCCGACCAGCTCCCGGTCTGGAGCTTACGCAGCATGAACGAGACGTCGCAGAGGCTGGGGGCCTCGGTGAAGGCGAAGGCGGGGTTCCAGAACATCCGCACCGGCCGGGCCAACGACTCGCCCGGCACGTACTTGAAGGGGCCGGCGCCGAGGTAGGGCGTCTGGGTGTCGACGAACTTGCGCGTGCCGCTGACGCACGCGCCCTTGATCACGAGCTGGGCGTTGTCTTCGATGGGCTTGTTGACCTGCAGCACGCTGTTGATCGAGATGCCCGGCGTGCCGCCATAGGCGGCCTCGGCCTTGACCACGACGTCGACGACGTCGAGGGGAAGCGTCGCACCCGACATGGCGGCCGCCGCGATCGGCGGGTCGCAGGGACCAAGCTTCGTCGCACCATCGAAGCACGCGATCGCGAGCGGCACCGACACGCCGCCGAAGCCGGCGCCGAGACGGAAGTCGAACTGACACGGCGTCATCGCGCTGTCGATTCCCTGCGCGAACACCTGGCCGTTCAACGCGGTGGTCTCGCCGACCGCGAACTGGTGGAGCTGCTTGCTGTAGTCGGTGAGGTTGACCTGCGCCACGTCGGCGAAGATGCGCGCGTCCTTCTTGCACGTCGCCTTCACGTGGACGTACGTGCCGCTGTTGATCGCCTCGTTGAACTTGGCCTTGGCGTCGATCTTGAGCGCACCGGCGCCGCCGAACATCCCGCCGGCGGTGGTGATCGCGATGTCCGTGAGCAGGACCGGCTTCTTCGCGTCTTCGTCGGCCTGCCGCTTCGCCTCTGCCTCGAGCTCGGCCTTCTTCTTGGAATCCTCGTCGTCTGCGGCCTTCTTGGCGTCCTGCTCGGCTTTCAGCTTGGCGGCCGCTTCGTCTGCGGCCTTCTTGGCGTCCTGCTCGGTCTTGCGCTTGGCGTCGTCGCCTTCGTCGGTCTTGGTTGGGGCCGCGTCGGGCTCGGCGCCTGTCTTGTCGCCGCCGAGCTTGTCGCAGGCGGGGAGCACGAGCGTGGAGGAGAGCAAGACGCAGGCGAGAGCGGGCAGGCGCGAGGCGGGGGACGTGACGGACATGGGCCCTGAACTTGGCAGAGTTGACGGGCGCTCGGTAGGCCGGTTGCGCAGGCCGGCTTTCGGCCCCTGGCACCGCACGATGTCGTCGCCCCGCGGGTGGGGGCGTGGGTGGGGGCGTGGGTGGGGCCGCGAGCGGCGGAGCGGAGCGCGGCTCCGGGCCGCGGCTACTCGCCGAAGTCGCGGCCGAGCACCACCACAAGCTGCGTCCAACCGCTCCGATCGAGCAGCGCGCTGGGCAATGTGGTGCCCAGCGCCTCGTTGATGGTGGCGGCCACGACCGCCGCATTCGGATCGCGCGCCCGTACGTAGGTGCGGGAGGTGTCGACGATCTGGTGGTCGAGATCGGCTGCGGCGATTGGGAGGCCGGCGGTCTGGAGGCTCCACGCGGCGGCGCGGAGCTTTCGTTGGCCGGCGCCGGCGTCGACCAACCGGATCTGCGGGCCGCTCGCGCGCAGAAACCACCGCATATCCCGGGTGGTCGCGGTCGGTACCGCCGGCTCGCCGGGCTCGGCCTCGGCGCGGATGATCGCGACCACGCGGTGGGCCTGCGGCGACCAATGCAGCGCGACGGTGCCGGCGTACGTCGGACGCTGGCCGTCGCTTCGCAGCGCCCACAGCCCCGACGCATCCGTGGCCAGGGGCACGTCGAGCAGCTCCCATCGCTGGGCGCCCGAGATCCATTGGAGATGAATCCGGGGTGTCACCGGCTTGGTGCCGGCCGCGGACGGCCCGACCGTCCAGCGGAACGCGAAGCCTTGGGCCGTGGTCTCGGTCGTGATCTCGCCGCCTGCGGGCGTCGGACCGACGCTGAGTTCGACGTGCGCCACGCCCGTGGGCGCACGAGAGGAGGGATCGGCATGGCCCACGGCCAGCGCTGCGCGGACGGGGCCCCACTCGCCGTAGGGCTCGGCCTCCGCAGCCGCACGCGCGAGCCGGTCGCCCTTCGAGATGGTGGGATCGGCCTCGCGCTCGACGAGGAACGACTCGATCATCGCGCCGCTCAACGCATCGTGGACCTGCAGTAGGCGCAGGCGATCGGCGGGGCCGCTGCCTTCGCGATCGGGGTAGGTGGAATCGAGCACGAAGCGGGATCCGTCATCGCTCCAGCCGACGAACTGCAGGGCCGCCGACGAGAAGCTCGGCTGGGTGATCATCGGCCGCACCAGCTCGATCGCGGCCGCCTCGTCGGCCGGCGGGATCGCTGCGCTGGGCGGCAGACCGCCGCCATCTTCGATCCGCGGGCCGATGGGTGCGGCCCCATCGTCGCCGCCGGATTCGGGGGTCTCCAGCGGGGGGCCGGGCATCTCGGCGCCCGTGGCCGCGGGCGGATCGTTCGCGACGTCGGTGCTGCCGACGAGCTCGCCGTCGTCGTCGTCCTCGGCCGGACGCAACGCGAGCCACCCCACGCCCACGACGCACGCCGCTGCGATGGAGCCGAGCAGGTAGACGGGGATGCGCCGCCGTGGAGGCGCCGGCACCTCGCCGACGTCGACGCCGCTGCGGGCCGAAGCGACGTCGGCCGGCTGCGGCACCTCGATGTGCGTGTTGGCGATCGTCGGCGGGCCGCCGAACGTCGTGCCGACACCGGTGTCGAGCAGGCCCGCGGAGTCGCTCGCGCCGCGATCCGCGAGCGTCGACTCGCCGATGGCGGCCATGCGCGACGACGTCGAGTCCCACACCTCGCCGCGCGGTGGCAGCAGGGTGATGCCCGGGCGCAGGCCGGGATCGACGGCCTGCTCGAACGCCGCCCACGCCGCGCCGGCATCGGCGAAGCGATCGTCGGGCGACCGGGTCACGCAGTGCACGAACCAATCGTCGAACCCCGGCGGGATGCATTCGCCCATCGCGAACTCGGTGGCGCGCGTGCTGGCGGGATCGAGGGCGCGGAAGAGCTGCTCGGCGAACAGCGCCTGCACGGTGAGACGCTCGGCCCGTGCGGTGCGCCAGTACGATTGACCGGTCAACGCCCAGAACGCGAGCAGGCCGAGGGCCCAGACGTCGGTCTGGGTGCCCAGCGCCTCGTTGTTGATCTGCTCGGGCGACATCCACAGCGGCGAGCCGATCGTGCCGGTGAGCGTGGCTACCGACTTCGATTCCTGGGTGACCTTGGCGATGCCGAAGTCCAAGATCTTCACCGTGAACGACGTGCCCGCGTGCAGCGGATGGGCGACGAAGATGTTCTCGGGCTTGAGATCGCGGTGGATGACGCGGGCGGCGTGGGCAGCCGCGAGGCCGTGACACAGCTGGCGGAGCAGGGCGCCGAGTTCGGTGGCCGTGAGCCGACCGCGGTGGCGCACGACGGCGGCGAGGTCACCGCCATCGAGCAGCTCCATCACCAGGTAGGGCAGCTCGGTGGTGTGATCGATCCCCGCCGCGATGACCTCGACGACGTGCTCGCTCGCGATGGACGCGGCGATCGTCGCCTCGCGCACGAAACGCGCACGACTGCGCTCGTCGTCGAGCAGACGCCCGTGCACGACCTTGACCGCGCGTGGCTTGTGCGTGCTCAGCTGCTCGGCGCGGTACACCGATCCCATGCCGCCCTCGGCGAGGGGACCCACGATGCGGTAGTCCCCCGCGAAGATGGTCCCGACCTGCAGTCGAGGGGTCGACGCCATGGCACAGGCAGTGTATCAGGGGGCCAACCGGCCCGCCGGAGCCCGCTCACCTTTGCCGGGCGACGGCGGACAGTGCGAACATCTTGCGTCGTCGTCACCGGAGCACGCGCCTTGGCCCTTTCTGTCTTCAACACCCGCACGCGGCAGCTCGAGCCGTTCGTTCCCGCCGATCGCCACGTCGTTCGCATCTATACCTGCGGGCTGACGGTCTACTCGGCGATGCACATCGGCCACGCGCGGACCTACTGCTTCTGGGACGTGTTCCGGCGCTACCTCGAGTACCGCGGCTGGCATGTGCTCAGCGTCATCAACTACACCGACATCGACGATCGCATCATGACGCGCGCCGCCGAGCGGGCCGAGCAGGCCGGCGGTGGTGAGGGCGGATGGCTCGAGGTCGCCGAGGGCATCATCGCCACGTTCCGTCGCGACTGTAGGGCGCTGCGCATCAAGGACTACGCCGCGTACACGCGCGCCACCGACTTCATCGACGCGCAGATCGACATGATCAAGCAGCTCATCGATGCGGGTCACGCGTACGTCGCCAATGGCGAGGTGTTCTACGACGTGCAGAGTTTTCCTCGCTATGGCGAGCTGTCGGGCAATCGCCTCGAGGGTCAGCAAGCTGGTGCGAGCGGACGGGTGGGCGAGGATCTCGATCGCAAACGCCACCCCGCCGACTTCACGCTGTGGAAGCCGAGCTCGCCCAGCCAACCGAGCTGGCCGACCGGCGCGGCACAGTGGCCCCAGGGCCGCCCCGGCTGGCACATCGAGTGCTCGGCGATGAGCACGGTGATGCTCGGCCGCCACTTCGATGTCCACGGCGGCGCCATCGACAACCTCTTCCCCCACCACGAGAACGAGGTCGCGCAGAGCGAGCCGCTGTGCGGTCATCCCTGGGTGGGCTACTGGATGCACCCCGAGCACCTGGATCTGCGCGGGATCAAGATGTCGAAGTCGCTCGGCAACGTGATCGGCATCCCCGATCTCTTGGTCGACCACCGCTACGACGAGATCCGCTGGTTCTTCGCGAGCACCCACTACCGGACCAAGCTCGCGTTCGCCCCGGATCTCGTGTCGGCATGCGCCGAGGGGTTCAAGAAGATCACCCGGGCAGTGAAGATCCTCGGGGATCGGCTGCGCGCCGTCGCGCCCGAGGCGCGGGTGATCCCAGTCGCGAGCCCATACGCGAGCATGCGGCCAGAGGATCGGAGTTTCCCGCGGGAGCGCGGTGCCTTCGTCTACGGGGCGTTCGGGGCCGCATCGGCGCGCCTCGTCGAGCGCTTCATCGGTGCGATGGACTACGACCTGGGCTGCCCTCAGGCGACAGCGGCGCTGTTCGACTACGTGGGCGAGCTGTTCGCGGGCGGGATGGAGACGCTCGACGATCCGCCCAGTGCGATGGCCGCGTACCGCTGCCTCGTCCGTCATCTGTACGTGCTCGGCATCGAGGTCGTCGACGAGGCGCTGTACCCCGAGTTGGCGGCCGACTGCATGCCCGCGGCGGATGCGGGCGATGCAGTCGCGCCCTATCGGGCAGTGATCGACCGGCTGCTCGAGTTGCGCATCGATGCGCGCAAGTCCAAGGACTTCGCGCGTGCCGACCTCATCCGCGATCTCCTCAAGGCCGCGGGTGTAGCGGTCGAGGACACCCCCGGAGGCGCCCGATGGGAGCTTTCGCGCTGACGTCCGCGCGCGCGTCAGACGCCCGCCGAATCGGGGCGGACAGCCCAGGAAACAGTGTTATTCTGCCCAGGGTGAGGTTGCCGACCAAGGCGGGTCTGCACGACGGGATCATTCGTACCGGGATCCAGCTCGGCGCAGAGCTCGGTGAGGAGGGGATGACGATGCGTGCCATCGCTGCCCAGCTCGGCATCAGTGTCACCAACATCTACCAGCACTTCGAGAACAAGGCTTCGATCATCCGCGAGATCCGTTTCCACGGCGTCGCGATGCTGAACGATGCGCTCGTCGAGGCTGGAATCGACGATGATCGGGTGGTGCGACTGCGGCAGACGTCGCGCGCCTACATCGACTTCGCCCGGTCCAACCCGTGGCTCTACAAGCAGTTGTTCGACGAACCGGAGCTCGACTGGCACGAGATGCCGCGCTCCGACCTCGAAGTCGCGCTGTCCCCCATCGAGACCACGCGGGCGAACTTCGCCGCCGGTGTCGAGCAGGGTGCGTTCCGTGCCGACCTCGACGTCACCCAGGCGGTGCTGCTGACGTGGGCCTCGCTGCACGGCGTTGCCGGGCTGTTGCTTCGCGGTCGCCTCGGTGCCTCGCATCCGGCGTTCCCGGTCACCGATGTCGACGCGTTCATCGATGCGTTCGTCGACAACTTGGTGTCTGGGCTCCGGCCCTGATCTCCCACGTGGGCCGACACGGTGCGAGGTGGGGCGGTCGCAGATCCACTGCATCGCCGCAGTTGTCCAGCGATCCCCGGCTCGGGTACGCTGCAACGATGTTGCCTCGACCGCGCGGCTACAACCACGACGTGCGCTATCGCGGACAGGTCTTCCACATCCAGTCGGAGGTCTGCGGCGGCGCGCAGCGGCAGGTGCGGACGCAGCTGTTCTCGCGCGGAGCAGTGCTCGCAAGCGAGCGCACGCCGGTCGACGACGACGACGACGCCGGCATCGAGTCGATGCTGCGCGAGCAACACAAGTCGCTGCTGCGCGAGCTGTGCAGGGGAACCTTCGATGCGTGGCTGCCAGGCGCGCGCACCGACGAGCCCGCAGCGCCGACGCGGCCGCTCGTGCCCGAGGTGCGCGTCGCGGTGCGTCGGCGCGGTGTCGCGCTCGAGATTCGCGGGCGCGATTGTCCAGAGCGCTGCGAGGTCGCGATCGAGGTCTGCCACGGCGCCGACATCATCGCGGTGCGCCGCGCCGGCTATGGCGCCGCCGACGACGGCGCACAGATCGGATCCGCGCTGCGCGCCGAGCTCGACGGGGTGATCGCCAAGCTCCGCCGCGGCGGCCTCGACGCTCGGCTGCCGACGTCCACGCCGGCGCCGTCGCCGACGCCGACGCCC
>Ga0105045_10003561_pt1 | contig 13384 bp, 10 predicted proteins | sample MAT02_FD_78089 | JGI IMG/M metagenome (GOLD analysis project Ga0105045, IMG submission 78089) | Freshwater microbial communities from Lake Fryxell liftoff mats and glacier meltwater in Antarctica - MAT-02 (megahit assembly) | ecosystem: Environmental > Aquatic > Freshwater > Ice > Liftoff...
AGGCCGACGGTGGGTTCGTCGAGGACAAAAAGGGTGTTTGTCAGGCTCGCGCCGAGACAGGTGGTGAGATTGACCCTCTCGGTTTCCCCGCCCGAGAGGGTGCGGGTGGGTCGGTCGAGATTCAGGTAGCCGAGCCCGACCTCCTTGAGGAAACCGAGCCGGTTGATGACCTCCTGATGCAGCATCGTCGCGGTTCTGTCCTCTTTGCGCACTGCGACGGTCTGGAAAAAAGCGTGCAGCTCATCGATGGAGAGCTGCCAGAGTTGGGGCAGCGTTTTTCCGGCAACCTTGAAGGCGAGCGCCTCGGGCTTGAGCCTCGTTCCGCCGCAGGCCTTGCATAGAGTGTAGCTGCGGTAGCGGCTCAGGAAGATGCGCACATGCATCTTGTAGGCACGCGACTCGAGCCAGTCGAAGAAGCCGCGCACGCCGTACCAGATCCCGTGCTGCCAGGCGTCTTCGGGATCACCGCCCTCGCCTTCTAGAATCCATTTCTGATCCTTCGCGTCCATCTCGTCGTAGGGCGTCACGATGCTGAGCCCCCGCGCCCGCGCGCAACGCTCGAGGTCCTGCTCGCACTCGTAATAGGTGTCGCCCTGGAAGGCGCGCACGAGCCCCTCGGCGATCGATAGTGATTTGTCAGGGATGGCCTTTTCCAGATCGAGGCCGATGACCCGCCCGAAGCCGCGACAGACCGGACAGGCCCCGATGGGATTGTTGAAACTGAAGAGCCCCGGGGTGGGCGGCTTCAGCTCGGTCCCTGTCTCGGGCGAGGACCAGCCCCGGGAAAAAGCGAGCCGTTTCCCCGACTCCGGCTCGACTATGGTAACGGTCCCTTTGCCCAGATCGAGAGCACGCTCGAGCGCCTCGAGGAAGCGGCTGCGACGCGAGGGGGCGACCCGGTCCTGAATGACCTCGACACGACCGGGGAGCGATTTACGATCGTAGGCCGCCGGGTCATCGACCCGGTAGGCTTTGCCATAGATCCAGACCCGCAGGTAGGCCTGCTGCTGGAGGAATTCGAAGAAGTCCGCCGCCTTCGTCCCGGCCGGCGCATCGACCCCGAAGACGATCAGAAGCGAGGCCTCCCGGCCGAAAGACGCGAGCGTTTTCCGCAGGATGGACTCGGGCGTGTCGGGCGAGATTTCCTCCCCCGAGATCGGATCGTAGCCCTTGCAGAGACGGGGGAAGAGCAGCTTCAGGTAATCGTTGATCTCGGTGATCGTGCCGACCGTGGAGCGCGTCGATTTGACCGCGTTCTGTTGCTCGATCGCGATGGCCGGGGGGATCCCCTTGATCGAATCGACCTGCGGTTTGTCCATGCGGTCGAAGAACTGCCGCGTGTAGGGCGAGAAGGTCTCGACGTAGCGGCGCTGGCCCTCGGCGTAGAGTGTTTGAAAGGCGAGACTCGACTTGCCCGAGCCGCTCGGCCCCGTCATGACGGTGAGTTTCCCGATGGGGATGTCGAGATCGATGCCCTTGAGATTATTCTGGCGGGCACCGCGCACCTCGATCGCCGCTTGTGAATCCGCCGTCTTGTCTGATTTCCGTTTCGCCATGAGCCGTGGCGAGAGGTTACGCACGGTAGGATGGCTTGCACCTGAAATTCAGTCTCCGGTCCGTGACTCGTTTTTAACCGGACGCCCCGGCATTGCAAAACGCGGTGCATCGTCATGCAGAGAGCCCGTAAAATTGACCTCGCCCCGCCGCTGACCGAAGTCGATTGATTTATATTCCGCTTATCGCCAACGACTTAATTATTTTTCTAAAACGACGGCAAGCCCCCTGCTGGAGAAGGGAATCGGAAACCTCGAAAAAACCAGTCATGAAAATCCCCCTCACCTCCCTCCTTCTCTCACTGGCAGCCTCCGCGACGCTTGTCGCTCAGGATGCGCCCAAACCTCCCACCACGGATCAGACACCCTTGACGGCCGCGCCCGCCGAACCCTCTGCCGACAAGCACAACGTCATGGAGGTGAAAAGGCCAACCCTCGCGGCAGTACTCGTGCCGACCAAGGGCAACGAAGCGCGCGGCGTGGTCACCTTCGAACCGCTCGAGGATGATCAGGTCCGGGTCTCGGTCCGCCTCTCCGGACTGAAGCCCGATGCAAAGCACGCCATGCACATTCACGAATTCGGCGATGTCTCGTCCGAAGACGGAACGAGTGCCGGCGGTCATTTCAATCCCGCCGGCAAAGCCCACGGCCTCCCCGGTGACGAGGAACACCACGCCGGTGACTTCGGCAATCTCGAAACCGACGCCGATGGCAACGCCAATCAGGTGCTGACAGTACGGGGTCTCTCCCTCGTCGAGGGCGACGGTTCCATCATCGGTCGCTCTCTCATCGTTCATGCAGGCGAGGACAAAGGCACCCAGCCCAGCGGCGACGCGGGTGACCGCATCGCTCAAGGCGTCATCGCGATCGCGAATCCCGCCTCGATGAAATCCGGAGTTGCGATGATCACGTCCCGAAATAAGAACGCGTCCACCGCCACCGCCGCCGCCGCCAGACCGACTGCGGGTCAGCGCCTTGAGCGCACTGCCGAAAGAGTCGGAGAAGGCGCGGAAAACGCCGCTCGCACGACCGTGAAAGCGGTTGAGCGCGGGGCCGAAGAAGTCGGTGACGCCCTCAAAAAGGTCGGGCGAAAAATCGAAAACGCCGTCGAGTAAACTTTAGAGAATCCCTCCTCTCAGCGACCGGTCTCGCGCGCTCTTGCGAGAGGCCGGTCGTTTGATTTGCGAAGGCCGGGGCCGGAGTCTCAGGCAAAAACCATTTTCCAGACCACTTCTCCGGAGAGGACCAGCCAAGGTAGCAACTGGATACCGTCAGCGAGCGCTTGGGTGAGGCGGTCCTCGTCCCCGCCGCGGCGGGTGAGCAGGTAGGATGGGATGCCGCAAAGAATGAGGCTGATAGACGTTCGATACCATCCCGCCTCGATCACCAAAGTGATCAACCCGCAGGCCGCCGCGATGAGAGCGCCCCACCCGGGCAGGCGCGACCCGCGCAGCGACGGGGAAAAGTACGCCGCCGGATCGACCTCGAGATCGCTCCCGCGCTCGGCGCGGCTGATGAGAAGACAGTTCGCCGTGAAAAGACTCAGGTAACCCGCGACGAGGGGAAGGAGTCCGACCGAAAACGAAGTCGGCTCGGCCGCCAGCAGAATGCCTCCGGCGAAACATAGGGCGATCGTGATCTCTTTGAACGGGCTAGCCCCTTTCAGACGGGCGTAAAGCCGTGAAAAGCGGAAGACGAGATAATAGAACCCCGTCATGAGCCCGAGGACGAGACCGGTGACGATCGTTTTTGCCTCCAGCCGCGGCAGCACCGCAATGAGGAACGAGAGGAGCGCCGCCACGAATAATCCCGAGAGCAACGATCGGTGCCCGCCCGCCCACTCGTGTCGCCGGGTGCGGGGGACCGCCGCGACGCTGCGAGTGACATCGTAGATCCGGTCAAAGAGATAGATGATCCAGACACTGAGGAAAAGGGCCGCCGCGACAATGGGCGAAAACGCATCATGATCCCCCCCACCCAAATCAAAAGAGAGGCAAAAAGCCCATCCGAGAGCGACAAAAGGCACGTCGAGGCACAGAAGCGACGGAAAAAGGAGCAGTCGTGCGAGGCGAATCTTGATAAGTGTCAAAATGAATTAACCTTTCCACAGGACTTCGCAAGTTCCTTTCCGTCCCGCTAGATTTCCCGACCCCGCCACCCACACATGTCCCAGCCCACCAATCTCTACGCCCTCATCCTCGCCGGAGGGAGCGGCACCCGCTTCTGGCCTCTCAGCCGCAACGCCCGTCCGAAGCAGCTCCTCAGCCTCTTTGACGACGAGACCCTCATCGAAAAAGCGATCAATCGTCTCGAGGGTCTCGTCCCGCCCGAGAACATCCTCGTCCTTACCAACGAAGCCCAGCTCGACGCCGTCCGCGCCGTGCTGCCTCAGTTGCCGGCGGAAAACGTCGTCGCCGAGCCGGCCCGCCGTGACACCGCCCCCGCTATCGCCCTCGCCGCCGGCTGGATCGCGGCCCGTAATCCCGAGGCGACGATGCTGGCCCTGCCCGCCGATCAGCTCGTCATCAAAGACGCCGCCTTCCGCGAAGTCCTCGCCGCCGCGGCCTGGGCCGCCGCGAAAGAACAGGCCATCGTCACCCTCGGGATCAAGCCCGACTGGGCCTGCCCCGGCTACGGCTACATCGAGCGCGGCGATGTCATCGCCGCGGCCCCCGGGAGTGGCGCGGCGGTACACGAGGTCACGACCTTCCGCGAAAAGCCCTCGGTCGAAACCGCGCAGAGCTACCTCGAGAGCGGCCGCTTTTCCTGGAATGCGGGCATCTTTGTCTGGACCATCCCGACCCTGATGCGCGAACTCTCGCAGCACTGCCCCCAGCTCGCCGGCTTTGTCGCCGAGCTGCGCGATTCGCCCGACTTCGCCGCGACCGTGATAGAGAAATTCCCGGGCCTCGACAAGATCTCGATCGACTTCGCCCTCATGGAAAAAGCCGGCCGCATCCTCAACATTGAGGCCGAGGTCGGCTGGGACGACGTCGGCGGCTGGCCCTCCGTCGCGAAGTATCTCGAGCAAGACGAGTCCGGCAATGCCTGCCGCGGCTTGGTGCTCTCGGTCGACTCGCGAAACAACATCATCTTTTCACCGCCCGGCTCGCCCCTCGTCGCCCTCCTCGGCGTGGAGAATCTCATCGTCGTGCAGACCGCCGACGCCCTCCTCGTGGCGAATCGCAACGACGCCGACCAGATCAAAAAACTCGTCGATCTCCTCCCCGACGATCTCATTTGACGAGCATGAGCGACTGGGTCAGAGCGATGGGCGTCGACTACGGGACCGCCCGGATCGGCCTCGCCGTGAGCGACGACATCGGTCTGCTCGCCCATCCGCTCGAGACCGTGCCCGCCGCTGACCTCGACCGCGCCGCCGCCCGCATCGCCGAACTCGTGCGGGAAAGAAAGACCGATCACCTCGTCGTCGGCCTGCCCCTCCACATGAACGGAGACGAGGGCGACGCCGTCGCCGGGGTGCGGCGCTTTGTCGAACGCCTCCGCCCCCTCCTGCCCGAATCGATCACCATCCACGAGATGGACGAGCGCCACACCACCCGCAACGCGATGGACAAACTCCACGCCGCCGGTCGCAATGCAAAGAACTCCAAAAAGATCATCGATCAGGCCGCCGCGATCGAGATCCTGCAGGAGTGGTTGGATCTGCGGGCGGGGTATTGAGGGCGGTGCGGGCTTTTTGTCATGCCTGTTACCTGTAGACTCAGGCTTCACCGCCCCGAAAAGGGAGCGATGAGATGGCGGAGCTCCGCTTCGACATCCTTCTCATCCGTCAGAGTCCTCGCCACTTCCGCGATGAGCATGGCCCGATAGCGCTTTTTCAAGCGGTGAAAGGCCACCTTGAGAGTGCCCTCATCGATTCCGAACTCGGCCGCGACGTCAGCGTGCGGTCTATCACCCGAGTCGCAGGTGAGGCGACTCTGCATCGCCGCAAAGAAATCCCCTCGCCCGGCGTCACGATAGTGCGTTTCGAGGCGCGCGAGCACGGTCTCTAGCATTTTCATGGCCCATAGCTTGTCAAAGATGATATCAGGGGACTCACGATCTATGGCGAGTGACCCGAGGTATTCCTCGGCGCCGGCAAAGTCGAGTGAGAGGACGATCTGCCCGCTCCCGCGCTTCGCGCTGTTGTTTTTCCGATGTTCTCTCTTGAGGTAGTTCTGCAAGGCACCGAGGAGGTAGTTGCGGAATCGCCCGGTCTCGGCCGAGGCATTTCCGAGAAAAGTGCCGTTCAAAATGGTAGATAAAAATCCCTGAGTGAGATCCTCGGAGTCGTGCGGGGAGTGACCCTGCCGACGCAGGAATCCGTAGACCGGGCGCCAGTAGTCTTCGCAAAGCGCGGCGAGCGAGTGAGCGACGCTCGAGTCGTCGCCCGCTTTGCCGGCATCGACAACCAGAGACCATTGCGTTTCCGGGAAACCGACAAGATGACTGGAGGAGTTGGTCTTCATCACATCCCAAGCGAATCTGGAGCAAGAGTCCAACCTACTGCCAATGAAAGGAAATGCCAATGCACGCGAAGAAGTGCGGCCGGCAGTCAGTCCCCCGCACCTGCGGCGATCTGTCGCAGGTGCTCTATCTCGCGTCTGTTGCGGGCGATGCGTTCTTTCCATTTCGCAGCTTCTCCCTCCGAAATAGTGCCGGCCGCTGGCGTCGCCGCGATAGCCGCGATGAGACTCTCGAGGGAGTCTAAGAGAGGCCCGGCCTCGTCGTGGCGCCCGCTCCGACTGAGGCACTCGCAGCGCAACAGGGTAAGATTAAAACGAATCGGCGCGTTCCGCGATCGCCCCGATTCATCCATCGCCGCTTCGATCTCGTCGAGAGTGGCCAGGGCCGATCCGATCTGGTCGAGAGCATGGTGATACTCCGCAAGTCGGAGCCACAGCATTTCCAGGATGGGATGGTCGGATGGCAGCTTTGCCTTCACCGCGCCCAGCGCTTCGCGGTGAAACGTCAGAATGTCGTCCGACTTCCCCGTTTCCAACGCGGCGCTCAAGAGACGCTGGTAGGACGCGAGGAAACGCCCCGTGTGGCGGGCACCCAAGGCCGCGCACACCGACATCAACTGGAGGTCGAGAGCCCTCGCTCGTTCGACTGCCCCCGAGGAATCGTAGGCCGTAATCAATCTCGAGAGTGGCTCCAGGTAGAGGCGTTCCGCGAGGTCGGTGGCGTCGAACGACGGCAGCCGGGCCAGCAGCTCGGCCTCGACTTCGTCGAGTTTTCCCTCGTGAAGAAGCAACTCGAGATACCTGGCTTTCCGGGGCGTATCGTCGTTGCGGGAAGTCGGGGAGTTCGCGGCGACCTCGAGACCTTTGCGGTAGGCTCCCGAGGCACCGGCGAAAGCTTCGGCGCGGTCACGAAACTCCGCCAGGACAAACCAGATCTCCGCCTCTTCCATTCCCGGGGGCGGGTCGGGGAGGGAAAGCGGGTCATTCGTCACCGCAGCGAGCCATTGCTGCAAGCGCTCCGCCACCCCTGTCTCCTGATCGATCCGCGAAGAGAAAGTCTCCAGACTGTCCAAAGACTCACGAGTCAAGCCTGACGATTCGAGTCCGTCGTAATGGAGTCGGTAAATCAACCAGGCTGCCCCGGGGGCCTCATTGGACCGGTAGAGGCGCGCGAGCCTCGCATAGGCATCCACCGTGAGATGGTGTTGGAGTCCGTAGATCCCTTCGCAGACCCGGACAAGAAGCTCCGTCCAACGGACTGCGTCTTCCTCCTTTCCGTTTGCCTCAAGAAACCCGGAATAATAACGCAGATGCCACATGAAGTCCTTATCTCTGTCCGTCTCAGAGAGGCCGAGCCGCTCCCCGAGACGCCGTTCGTAATGGGCGAGTGCTTCGATTTTATTCCCCCGGGCGAACGCCAGGAGCGCGTGAAGATCCTCGAACCCGCCCGTCCTCGCTTCCGGGTAGCGCTCCCGATCCCCCCTTGCTTCTTCGACAAGCTTTTCAGCAAGATCGAGATTGCCGACCGTGATCAATGCCATCGCATATTCCTGCCGGGCAGCGATCTCCTCGCGGCTCCCGCTCCCTCGCAGGTCCGTCGCCTCGCGCCAGTTGCGCTGACTGATCTCGAGCGCTTCGTCAGACTTTCGATCCAATCGCAGCGCTTCCGAGTTGAACTGGGACAATCGGCTGCGCAGATCGGCCGTCTTTTCCGACACGGGCCGGGTCACCGCTTCCGCCCTCGAGAGAGCATCGCTCGCCTTGTCGTAGAAACCCAGGTCGGAGTAGGTTCTGCCGATCGCTTCGAGGACCCGCCCCTGGATCGCCGGCTGGTTCGCGAACTCTTCGGGCGCGCGCTCGGCGGCGTAGTCGAGCACCTCGACCGCCAGCATCCCGGACCGATCGGCGGACGTCTGAGGCAGGCGAAACGCGTCAAAGAGGAACGTCGGCACCGCGTCCGCTTCGGCGAGGCGATCTTCTGCGAGACGCGCCGCTTTCTCCGCGCGGATCGCCCATCGCGTACTCAGCGCAGTGGCGGCGGTGAGCACGAGCAAGGCAAAAAGAATCGACGCGGCGAGGCTGCGTTGACGATGAACAAACTTCCTCACCCGATAGGTTACCGAGGGCGGGCGGGCCGCCACCACCTCGTGATTCAAAAAACGGTGGAGATCGTCGAGCAGAGCACCCACCGACTTGTAGCGACGCGCGGGATCTTTCTCGAGGGTCTTGAGGACGATCCAATCGAGGTCGCCGCGCAGTTGACGCTGCCATCGGTCGAACGATTCCGAAAAATCTTCCGCTCGCCGGGACTGTTGGTCTTTCGGGATATGCTTGAGCCGAGCCGAGGGCCGCTCCGCCTCTTCTTCACGGATACGTCGATAGATTTCATCCGGCGGGGACGCTTGCAGGCTCTCCCGGGTGATAAGCATCTCGCCGGTGAGCAGCTCGAAAAGAATCGCGCCGAGGGAATAGATGTCACTGCGGGTATCGACCGCACCGCCGCCGGCCTGCTCCGGGCTCATATAAGATGGCGTGCCGACCTGTCGCCCGGCGACGGTGAGGGCGGTCGTATCCAAGAGCGGGTCGACCAGGACTTTGGCGATCCCGAAGTCGATTACCCGGGCGCGGGGCTTTGCCTCGTCGTCCACGAGGACGTTCAACGGTTTCAGATCGCGGTGGATGACGGCCCTTTGATGGGCATACTCGACGGCCTCGCCGACTTGCAGGAATACCTCGATCCGTTCCCTTACGCTCCGCCTTCGTTCCCTGCAGAAGTCGGTCAGAGGAACGCCGGGGACCAACTCCATAACGAAAAAGGGACGCCCCTCGGCGGTCTGCCCCGCATCGAGGAGCCGGGCGATCCCCGGATGGTCGAGACGTTCGAGCACCCGTCGCTCAAGCTCGAAGCGCTCCAGCGACTCGGGGGAAACGATGCCCTCTCTCACGAGCTTCAGAGCGACCTCGCGGCGAACCGGAGCTGATTGCCCGGCGAGCCAGACCGTCCCCATGCCGCCTTCCCCGAGCATGCGGATGAGCCGATAGGGGCCGATGCGGGTCCTCGAGTCGTCGCCCTCGCTCGTCTCCGCCCCGTCTTCCTCGACCCCACTCTCGAGCCCGGGTTCGAGCCCGATCCTCAGGAGGCAAGCCGGGCAGACGCGCCTGCCCGCACTAGCATGCGCCGCCACACCGCAACTGGGACACGTCGGAGCATTCATTCTCCCGCGAGTGGTACCCGAATGAGGGGCCTGCGGAAAGAAGGATTTTTACTTTTTTAGTAACCTTTCCGGAAAAAAGGGAAAAGGAGAGTGTCAGCGGAAGAGAATTCCCCATTTTGATGATGAACGACCAAAACACCTACGGATCAAATGCCACGGCGAAGGCGACAGCTTCCAGCGACACGGCTGCGGCGATGCTGCGGACACTGAGCCAGCGGGAGAGAGAGGTGTTCCACTGGATTTGCGAAGGAAAGCGGGATCGCGAGATCGCCCAGATTCTCGGGATCAGTTATCGCACCGTCACCGTTCATGTGCGCGCGATCCTTCAGAAACTGTGTGTCGAGAACCGCACCTGTGCAGCGATGGTCTGGGCGCGGGCAAACGCTTAGCCCGCTGCTGCCCCCTTCTGAGAGCATTGCGCCCCGGTCTTCCGCCGGCGCTTCGGTCCGTCGGAGGGACCACGTCCCCCCCGGCCTCCGCTTTTTAAACTTTTCTTCTTCGGTTTTTGTGGGCAAAGTGCGCGTAGTCAGTCGCGCCAACTCATCCTGAGAGGGGTTATTGACGATAATCAAAACAAACCACTACCCAGACATGCAAAATTCACTAAAACTGTCCTTCCTCGGAATCGCCTTCCTCGCGGCCTCGACGATGACCTCCTGCACTCCCGGTGAGCGCGGCGCACTTATCGGCGGCGCTCTCGGGGCGGGCACCGGAGCCCTCATCGGTGACGGCACCGGAGCCCTCGTCGGCGGCGCCATCGGCGCCATCGCCGGATCCGAGATTTCCAAAAACCGCGCCGCCCGCAACCACGGCTACTACCGCTAATGGTCCGGTTCCCGCTCGATTCGCGCCCGAGTCTAAAAATTTGAAGAAATCTTCCATAAACCGGGTCTTTCGTTCGTTTTGTTAGAGCGGAGGAGTTGCCTCCCCTCATCAAAAAAATACCCTTGATTCTCTCTCATGAAAGTATCTTCGAAATCAGGCCTCATCGCTCTGGGTCTCATCGCTGCCGCCGCCCTCTCCTCCTGTACTCCAGGGGAAAGGGGCGCGCTAATCGGCGGGGCTCTCGGGGCCGGGACGGGCGCACTCATCGGTGACGGCACCGGCGCTCTTGTCGGCGGTGCCATCGGGGCCATTGCCGGGTTGGAAATCTCCAAAAACCGCGCGGCCCGGAACGATTATTATTACAACCAGGGCAACTACGGCCCACCGCCCGGGTACTACCGGGATCCCCCCTACCAGGGCGGGTATTACCAGAACCGCTACCCCTACCGCGGCAGGGGTTATTGATAACGAGCGACGATTCCGAAAAGCGGGAGGAGAGACACCTCCCGCTTTTTTGTGCCCTCACACCACGCGCCGCTTGAAGAAGACCGTCGCGAGCGGCGGGACTTCGATCTGGATCGAGTGGGGTCGTCCGTGGGCGAGCTGCTCCTGCGACGGGATACCGCCTGCCGCACCCACATTCGACCCGCCGTAGAGATTGGAGTCGCTGTTGAGGATCTCTTCGTAAAAGCCCGGATCCGGCACGCCGAGACGATAGCCCGAGCGCGGCACCGGGGTGGCATTGATGACCACGACGATGGTCTCGCCATCGCGGCTGCGCCGGATGAAGGAGAAGAGGCTGTGCTTCGCATCATTGTGGTCGATCCACTCGAAGCCACCCGGCTCGTGGTCGAGTTCGTGCAACGCCGCCTCGGAGACATAGACGCGGTTGAGATCCCGCACGAGTCGCTGGAATCCGCTGTGCTCGGGGTAGTCGAGGAGATGCCAGGGGAGACTCTCGGAGTAGTTCCACTCCTCGGACTGGCCGATGTCGATGCCCTGAAAAAGCAGCTTTTTGCCGGGATGGGCAAACATCCAGGCGAGGAAAAAGCGGGCGTTCGCCATCTGCTGCCAGCGGTCGCCCGGCATCTTCTGAATGAGCGAGCCCTTTCCATGGACGACCTCGTCGTGACTGAGGACGAGGATGTAGTTCTCGTGATAGGCGTAGATCATCGAGAAGGTCGCCTTGCCGTGGTGGTACTTGCGATGGACCGGCTCATGGCTCATGTAGCTGAGCGAGTCATTCATCCAGCCCATGTTCCATTTGAACCCGAACCCGAGACCGCCCGTATCGACCGGACGCGAGACGCCGGGAAAAGCGGTCGATTCTTCCGCGAGAGTCATGATGCCCGGATTCTCCTCGTAGCAGATCTGGTTGAGCTGCTTCACGAACTCGATCGCCTCGATGTTCTCGCGGCCGCCATACTGATTCGGGATCCACTGGCCGTGTTCGCGCGAGTAGTCGAGGTAGAGCATCGAGGCCACCGCATCGACGCGGAGGCCGTCGATGTGGAACTCCTGCAGCCAGAACATCGCATTGCTGATGAGGAAATTGCGCACTTCGTTGCGGCCGAAGTTGAAAATCAGCGTGCCCCAGTCGGCGTGCTCGCCCTGGCGCGGATCGGCGTGCTCGTAGAGGGCCGTGCCGTCAAAGCGGGCGAGCCCGTGGGCGTCTTTGGGGAAGTGCGCGGGCACCCAATCGACGATCACCCCGATGCCGCGCCGGTGGCAGCGATCCACGAACTCGCGGAACTCGTCGGGCGTGCCGAAGCGGCTCGTCGGGGCGAAGTAGCCGCATCCCTGATACCCCCACGAGCCGTCAAAGGGGAACTCCGCCACCGGCATCAGCTCGATGTGGGTGTAGCCCATCTCCGCGACGTAATCGATGAGTTCTTCGGCGAACTCGAGATAGCTGAGAAAGCGGTTCCCGTCGTCGAAGCGGCGCTTCCACGAGCCGAGATGCACCTCGTAGATCGACATGGGGCCGTGGTAGGGATCACTCTTCGCCCGCTTTTCCATCCAGTCGCCGTCCTTCCACTCATAACGGTTGAGGTCGTAGATGATGCTCGCGGTCTCGGGACCGTGCTGGGAGAAAAAGGCGAAAGGATCGCTCTTCACGAGGAGATTGCCACCCGCTCCCACGATCTCGAACTTGTAGTGATCGCCGGGCACGAGATGCGGGACGAAGATCTCCCACACGCCGTTGTGATTGCGCATGGGATGGACACGACCGTCCCAGCCGTTGAAGTCGCCCACGACACTGACCCGGTAGGCATTCGGCGCCCAGACCGCGAAGGTCACCCCGGCGACACCCTCGTGCGAACGGGCGTGCGCGCCCATCGTTTTCCAAAGGCGTCGGTGAGTCCCTTCGCCGAGGAAGTAGACATCCTGCTCCCCGAGGACCGGACCGAACGAATACGGGTCGCGCAGCGCTTCCGTGACGACCTCGCCGAACTTGAATGTGAGGATGTAAGGGAAATGCTCCGACCGATCGGGGAAGAGGCACTCGTAGAAGCCCTCGCGCTTCAGACACGTCATCTCGACGGTCTCACCACCGTCGGGAGTGACGTGAACGAAGGCCGTGTAGGGCCGGAAAACCCGCAACACCATGCCCTTGCCCGACGGATCCCGATGCAGCCCCAGAAAACCGAAAGGATTCCCGTGAGCGGCACTTAAAATCAGAGAAATCTCGTTTGGATCAGAACTGCAAGTGCTTGGAAGTGACGACATAACGAGGCAGTGTAAGACTAAAATTGATTTTTCGAAAGCAGGGTTGCGTGAAACGGGTAGTTTGGCCCTAGCATCTTCAATGCCATGTCCCGAACACCCCACCGCTTCAACCCCACCCCCTTCGCGTATCACGAGGAACTCGAGATCGAGATCGATTCCCTAACGAACCTCGGCAAGGGCGTCGGTCGCGTCAACGATTGGGTCGTTTTTGTTTCCCACGCCCTCCCAGGCGAGCGGGTCCTCGCGCGGGTCTTCCGCAACAGCGCAACATTTTCCGAGGCCGATCTCGTCTCGGTGATCCGCCCCAGCCCCGACCGGGTCGAGCCGCAATGCCCCCTCTTCGGCCAATGCGGCGGCTGCCAGTATCAGAACCTCTCCTACCCCGCCCAGCTCGACTGGAAACGCGGCCAGGTCACCGAGCTCCTCCAGCGCATGGCGGGGATCACCTTTCCCGTCTCGCCGGTGCATCCCTCGCCGGTGACCTACGGCTACCGCTCGAAGATCACCCCGCATTTTCAAAAGCCCAAAGACGGTCGAATGGGCGCGATCGGCTTTCTCCTCGAAGGCCGCATGCAGCAAGTCCTCGACGTCC
>Ga0105045_10003562_pt1 | contig 13383 bp, 9 predicted proteins | sample MAT02_FD_78089 | JGI IMG/M metagenome (GOLD analysis project Ga0105045, IMG submission 78089) | Freshwater microbial communities from Lake Fryxell liftoff mats and glacier meltwater in Antarctica - MAT-02 (megahit assembly) | ecosystem: Environmental > Aquatic > Freshwater > Ice > Liftoff...
TATAGAACTCAGGCAGACCGCCCAGAAGCCGCGCCTGTGGGGTTTGTAGGTCGATGTATTGGTTCTGAGTGGTTGGAATGCGGAAGCCCGTCTGATACGATAGCCGGATGTTATGCTCACCAAACGTGGCCACCGCCGATACGCGGGGCGTGAACTGACCCTCAAAATTCTGGTTTTTGTCGTAGCGCGTCGATGCGGTCAACTTCAGGTGATCGTTAAAAAGCGACTTGCTGGCCTGAATGAACGCACCATACTCGTTAATCCTGATTGTTCCGTTACGGCCTTCCACCTGATCGGCAAAGAGCGTTCCGTTCGAGATAAGCTGGTACTGCCGCACGTTGGCACCCACCAGCACATCGGCAAACTTTACCTGATTCTTGAAGTTGTAAACACCCTCGGCATGATACAGAGCAGAGTTGTCTTCAAAAGCTCCGCCCTTGCCGGTAGCAATAGAACCGGCACTTACGGCATCGTACAGGGTGTTGAAAGCCGCCGAACCGGGTACCGGACGGCCCTGATCCGCTACGCCCCGGGCTGTAATCTGAGCCGCTGCGTCGGCCTGTCCGGCTCCGCGGGCCTGCGCGTAGGCACCAGCATATTCGCCAAACCACTGCTGACTTGGTTTCCAGGCTTCGTTCAGGTAAATAGAGGCCAAACCTGCCGTATATGACCTGCCCGACCGCTCCTGTGTGGTGTATCCGCGTAGCGTGAAGTTGTCGCCCCGCAGTTCGAGTTTACCCTGAGCCAGGCTAAAATCCCGCAGGGAGTAGCGTCCATTAGCAGTATAAACCGTTGTGCCAAAGCCATAATTAACCTGTGCAATGGCTTCAATTTTCTCAGTCAGCCGGTAGTGAAGCGCGCCATTGGCTTTGAAACTTTTGGTGTTGTAATCAACTACGTCGCGCTCCTCATACCCCGTTCGGCTCACGCTGCTGTTTGGAAACAATGGCAGGGCGGCAGCGGGCAGGCGGTTGGCGGTAATCAGAGCCTGACCAATTGTGCGAAGATTCTGCTGGTTTTCATCGCCATAGATATTCATACCATCGTAATTGGGCGCAACAACAGACCTGTCCGACGTATTGGCGGTGCTGCTGGGGTTATTCAGGTCGGTGTAGTTAGTAGCTTCCCAGTCCTGTGCTTTGATGTATGCCAGGTTGACCTTGAACGCCAGTTTGTTATTAAACGCTTTGGCGTAACGGATCGACGCGTCGTAAAAACCCGTGTTGGCCGTAGGGCGGTTGGACGCGCTCATCACGCCGGTTTTTACGTTGGCACTCAGCCCCTGATACAGAAATGGGCTTTTGCTGTTCAGCAAAATCAAGCCCTGAATGGCGTTGGGGCCGTAGAGAGCCGAAGCCGCACCGGGCAGGATCTCTACGCTCTCTACATCCTGCTCCGGGATACCGACAATGTTATCGACCGGGAAGTTCAGGCCCGGCGCCGAGTTGTCCATGCCGTCGATGAGCTGCACCGTGCGGGGGTTACCCGTCGCGCCAAATCCCCGCAGGTTGATGGATTTGAACAGCATCCCCTGCGTGGCGATGTCAACGCCTTTGATGTTGGCCAGGCCGTCGTAAAAGTTGGCCGATGGCGTCGCCTGAATATCGCGCAGACTCATCTTCTCGACCGACACCGGCGATCTGAGGACACTTTCTTCAATCCGCGACGCTGACACGACTACTTCCTGCCCTACCAGAGCCTGCTCTTTCAGGACGATGTTCAGATTTGCGTTCTCATTGTTGATGGTGAACTGTTGTCTGGCAAAGCCAACGCCCGTTACGGCAATGACAAACGGGCGGGGTGTGTTTGTCGAGAGCGAGAAATTTCCGCGTGTGTCGGTAATAGTACCGATAACCTTGCCCTCCACGGCGATGCTGATGCCCGCCAAAGGTTCTTTCTGGATGTCGTCCGTTACTTTACCCGTAATCAGGGTTTGTCCGAACGTAACGAGACTGGTTAGGCAAACAACCACGAACGTGGTCATTGTCTTGGTAATTGTCTTACGCATATGCTGTAGCGATGAGAGTGAGAATGAAAAATAATTCTGTTTGTGGGCCTAAAATTAGAAAGAACTCTGTGTTTCGTACTAAAAATTCTTGCGATGAATAAATTTTTTTGGCTAATCTTTACTGACCCCTTTACAAATATGCTCAGTTGATGATCAATTAGTCACTTAGTGGTGACTTGGCGAGTAGGCTGATTACGGACAAAAAGTAAAAAGAGATTGAGCAATGCTTTAGTTACGAGCAACATATCAACCAGAAAAACCATGACATATATCAATCAGGACCGGCGCGATTTCATCAGAACATCAGGGCTGCTTACCGGCGGGGCCGTACTCAGCACACTACCGTTTGCCGCCAGCGCGGGCGGGTTTTTTCATTCGGTAAATGATACCATCAAAGTGGCTCTCATTGGCTGTGGCGGGCGTGGCACGGGAGCTGCTCAGCAGGCACTCAGCACCAAACAGAACGTAAAAATCGTGGCTCTGGCCGATGCCTACCGCGACCGGATCGACGGAGCCTACAAATCGCTGATGGAACGCGGAGCCAAAGCCACCGACGGTTCGCCCAAAGTTGACATCCCCGAAGACCGCAAATTTGTCGGGTTCGATGCCTACAAACAGGCCATAGCCCTGGCCGATGTCGTGATTCTGGCCACGCCACCGGGTTTCCGGCCCGGCCATTTCGAGGAAGCCGTTCGGCAGGGTAAGCACGTGTTCATGGAAAAACCCGTGGCTACCGACGCGCCCGGTATCCGGCGGGTACTGGCCGCTGCCGAAGAAGCCAAAAAGAAAAAACTAAACGTCGTTACGGGGTTGCAACGCCGGTACCAGACCAGCTACCGCGAAATGGTCAAACGTATTCAGGACGGTGCCATCGGCGATATTGTGGGCGGGCAGGTTTATTGGGTCAGCGGGGGCGTGTGGCAAAAGCCGCGCCTGGCCAACCAGACCGAAATGGATTACCAGATGCGCAACTGGTATTATTTCAACTGGCTCTGTGGCGACCATATCAACGAACAGCATGTGCACAACATCGACGTAGCCAACTGGGTTAAAAACGCGTATCCCGTCTCGTGTCAGGGAACGGGCGGGCGGCAGATACGCAACGGCAAAGACTACGGCGAAATTTTCGATCACCACATCGTTGACTACGTCTATGCCGACGGTACAACCATAAACAGCCAGTGCCGCCATTACGAAGGAACCTACAGCCGCATTGACGAGATGTTCCTCGGTACCAAAGGCAAGGTAGAAGGGATGGAAAAACGGGGAGCCAACGCGCTGATGGCCTACAACGGTCAGCCGATTTACAGCCGCGACTCAAAAGCCGACGGCAACCCCTACCAGATTGAACACGACGAACTGTTTGAGGCCGTTGCCAAAGGCGAGTACAAATTTGCCGATGCCGAACGGACCGCCAAAAGTACCATGACCGCGCTCATGGGCCGTATGGCTACGTACTCCGGCAAGCAGGTGAAGTGGGACGATGCCATGAACTCACAAATCGACCTCTTTCCCGATAAACTCGCCTGGGATGCCATGCCGAAGAGTCTGCCAAGCAAAGACGGCCTGTATGAGATTGCCGTACCGGGCAAGACGATAGCGGTGTAGCATTTTTTGTCGGCATTCTAAAACGCGGTCGATTGCCACTGGCGCAATCGACCGCGTTTGTTTTCAATCAGTAATACCGAAACATCGGGAAACCGGCGCAGCAACCGGCGGCTTTGGCGCAGCCCCGCCACGCTGAATACTTTGGTGAGGGCGTCGGCCCGCCAGCCGTCGGGAGCCAGTACGGTGGCCCGCACAAAATGCCGCAGCCCCAGCCCCGAACGTGGGTTCATAATGTGAGAGTACCGATGGCCCCGGTAATTTAGATGGCGGTACGTATCGCCGGAGGTGGTGATGGCCGCGTTTTTTAGCAGTATCGTAGTCGAGTCCAGTCCAACGCGCCAGCCGGGTTGGTCAGGGGGAGCGTTACCAGCCAGAATGTCGCCACCGAGGTCGAGCAGGAAAGCGGGTAAACCAGCGTTGCGCAGTACGACACCAGCTTCGTCAATGGCAAAACCCTGTCCAATACCGCCCACATCGAGTTTCATGCCGGGCCGACGGAGTTTTACGGATTGGTTTACGCTGTCCAGCTCCATTAGTTTATAGCCCACCGCCCATCTGGCCCGGCGTCGCTGTTTGGTGGTTGGAAATTCGCCCCGCCGAACGGCCCTGCGCCAGAGTTGCGAGAGTGGCCCGATGGTGGGGTCGTAGCGGCCACCGGAACGTTCGGCTACCCATCTGGCTTTTTTCAGCACGTTGAACAGGTCCGGCGAGACGCGCACCCACTGCCCGGTTCCGCTACTGGCCGAGAGCCGGTTTAGTTCAGAGCCGTCGAGGTAGTCGCTCATAATCTGATTGAGTGAATCCATCCGGGCATTTACGGCGGCATTGGCGCGTTGGACGGTCAGGCTGTCGGTGGCGTAGAGCGTAACGACAAACTCCGTTCCCATCAGCCCGCGCCGGAACGTGTAGCGATGTCGTGTATCCGGCTGGGCAACGGCGACGTTGACAATTAGAGGAAGCAGCAAAACCAACCGGATGAACAAAGCCAATGGGAACGGTTGTTTAGTCTGAACAGACCTGAAAATTTTATTCGCTATGGTTACGATTCGTAACAAGTTTATTGTGCTGGCGGCTGGTTTCTGGCTAACTGGCCTGATTCTGGTTCTGCTGGGTGCTTACGGAAAAAGTGAGGCCTGGGCCGTAACCGGTACATTGCTGAGCATCGGCGTCGTGGCACAGGCTATTGGTTTCGGCTTTTTCGGCTACGTACTGATGCAGGCTGCTTTCACAAAGAAAGAGAAATAGAATTATGGCTGTTGCCACAACTCCGCCAGAACTCGGGCGTTTTCATCGTCATCGAAGATAGCCCGGACTGGTATGCTGAATCCCTTGATGGCCGCGCTGTGTACCATGCCATCACCAGCCTTCATACGCAACTCATACGCGTCGTTTTCCAGTACATACTGTTCCAGCACCTGCTTTTCGGGGTCGATAATCCAGTATTCCCGAACGCCGTGCGATTCGTAATCCTGATACTTGACTCCTCTATCATGATGCGCAGTTGATTCGGACAGAATCTCGGCTACGAAGTCGGGGGCCGGAAACTGCGCCTGACGCGGTTTAAACGCTTTCGATTTTTCGGTCTGCCAAAAGCAAACATCCGGTTCGTAATCGTTGCGCGTAAGGGAGATCAGTAGCTTCTCGATGCCGACCCGCCCCAGTTTGTTCCGACGGACGTACGTTCTGATCAACTCATAGACATTTCCCGACGCTTCGTTATGCCAAAGCCGCACGGGTGAGTGGTAATAGATTTCGCCGTTAATGAACTCCATCTTCCGGTTTTCCTCTACGATCTCATAGAAATGTTTTCGAGTTGCTTTTTCCAGTTCGAGGGCCGCCCGTAAACGGTCGATGAACAGATAAGCGTCTGGCATCTGGAGGGCTTGTTCGAGTAGGGCGGTTTGCATGAGTACGGGAAATCTGGCTATCAACAAATTTATGAATTTTCAGGATTCTTTACCAGAATAGTCGGGTCAGCCGCTACTGGAGAAACCTGCGCGGTTCGGTTGCGCAGCATCATGTCGGCCAGGACCAGTGCGGCCATGGCTTCTACAATGGGTACGGCGCGGGGTACTACGCAGGGGTCGTGCCGCCCTTTGCCCGATACCGTTACCGCCTGCCCGTTCACGTCCACGCTGTCCTGGTCCTGCATGATGGTGGCAACGGGTTTGAACGCGGTGCGGAAATAGATGGTCTCACCGTTGCTGATGCCGCCCTGAATACCGCCCGACTGGTTGGTTTTAGTACGTACCGCGCCGGTTTCGTCGGTATAAAATTCGTCGTTGTGCTCTGAACCGAGCAGTTCGACGCCCGCAAAACCGCTGCCATATTCAAAGCCTTTTACGGCGTTGATGCTCAACATGGCTTTGCCCAGTTCGGCGTGCAGTTTGTCGAACACCGGCTCCCCCCAGCCCACCGGAACGCCCGTTATCACGCAGTCAACAACGCCCCCGATGGAGTCGCCCCGCTTTCGAATCTCGTCGATGTACTGAAACATCCGCTCGGCAGTGTCGGGGTCGGGGCAGCGCACGGCGTTTTCTTCGGCCAGGGTGAGGTTCAGTTCGGTATGGGGTTTGTCGAGTTTCAGCGTACCTACCTGCGACACATACGCCTGTATTTGCACGCCCTGACGTGCCAGCAATAGTTTGGCTACGGCCCCGGCGGCCACGCGGGCGGCTGTTTCGCGGGCCGACGACCGCCCCCCGCCCCGGTAATCGCGCGAGCCGTATTTGGTTTGGTAGGTGTAGTCGGCGTGCGACGGGCGAAACTGTTCGGCAATGTGGCCGTAGTCTTTGCTGCGCTGGTCGGTATTGCGAATAAGCATAGCAATGGGCGTACCCTGTGTTTGGCCGTCAAACACGCCCGACAGCACTTCGAACTCATCAGCTTCGCGCCGTTGGGTTGTAATGCGCGACTGACCGGGTTTGCGCCGGGTTAGCTCGTGCTGGATAAAATCGAGGTCGAAGGGCAACCCGGCGGGGCATCCGTCAATGACGACGCCAATGGCCGGCCCGTGCGATTCGCCGAAGGTAGAAATCTTGAATAGGGTACCGTATGTGCTGCTCATTTCTTTAAAAAAATATAAATCATTCCTGCCAACATTAGAATAATCAGCGTATTAGCTAAAACCCTGACTAAGTCTGTTACGGCCAGTGGTTGCTCTGAACTGTCTAACCGGTCAATGCCCGCATACAGCGACTGACTGGCTAACCGACTGGCCAGAGCCGTGTCCATGCCTGTCTCAGCAGGGCCGCCCACCCGCAGACTCAGCCGGGGGCGGAGGGTATCGTATCTGGCCCGCAGCGGATCAAAGTAAATCCAGCGAAACCGGCTTACTAAAGGCACGGTTCCGTTCTGGTGTGGTACCAGAAAATAGCTGAACGCTTTTCGTCCCGAAATCTGCCCGTTAATACGGTTGATTGTCTGCCGTTCTTCGGGCGGAAAAATATCGACGTCGCTGCTGTCCGACAGGGTGGGGGGCGTCAGCGTGGCAATGTTTCCCGCACCCGCCACGGCAAAGGTATAGCGAACACTCTGTCCGGCCTCAACGCGCCCTTTACTCAGGTTCTCTTCAAGTCGAAACAAACCCACCGGCACCTGCCCCCGTAGCGGATGCGCAGGTAAGGCCCGCACCAAAACGCCAACGGGCTGACTGCTGAAGCCAATTGACTCCGGCTGCGTGGTGGGCGGGCCATTTACCGGCTGGCGCGTGAGTTGCAGGGATACGGCAGGAAAGGTGAGCGTTCGGGCTACCAGCGAAAAAAACACAGCCTGGTACAGCCGATATTCCCGAAATTTTTTGCCGCCAATCAGTACGGGTACAGGCTTCAGGTCGGTAATATTCCAGTTCTCTTCCCAAGCATTGACGGGCCTGATTTGTTTGGTAATGGCCTGCAGCTGCTTTTCCAATGCTGTGAAATTAAGCACATACGGGTAGTTGTCGGCTACGAAAAACGACAGCGTCAGTCCCAGGCCTTCGCCCGCGTACAGGGCGGTTTTGTCTGTTCGTAGCTGCAAAAAAGCCGCATTCTTCGGTACCGCCGTTAGTGTATTGCTACCCGGTGCTGAAGCGGCTGGTGGGGCCAGCACAATCAGCACCGCGCCATCAACCGGCACATCGGCATCGTTAATGGTCAGCACAAACGGAGATAGCTGATACCGACCCGGCTGGCGGGCCTGATATGACTGCGTAATAACCTGGCTGACAACCTGCCGGCCACTTACTTCGATGGTAGTTATACTGGCTGAGTTGCCTTTTTTGCTGAAACCCGGAATGTCGGGAAAAGTCAGGACCGGGCGGGTGTTTGCGTCTGGAATAGCCACCGTAATGACAAAGGGCCGTTCAATCAGAAACTCAGTTTCACCAATACTCACAGATGCCTTATTACCAGTCTCCTGCGAAAATACGGCTACTGGAAAGCAGATGGATAATACAAGAATTTTACGGAATATTAATAAAAACATTGTATGTTTGCGCAACAAAAGACTAAGCAAGCCGTTCTTCGTTCAATTAGGTAAACGTGGCAATGAGACTGCTACGTTCATCTGCATTAACAGGCTCCTCTAATCAGTAAACGTTTAATTATATGCTTTCTATGCTTGAGTACATCAAGACGATCCTTCAGAAGGTAAGTTTTGACAAGTCCCTGTTCGAGAAAGAGTTGGCAAAGGCCATCAACATGCTTGTTCCCGGAGAGGTGAAACAACTGAAACGATGGTGTTACGCCCAGTTCGGCAAAATGTACCGGGGGGTGCTGAATCGCTGCTTTTCGCGGGTTGGCGCAGGCAGAATCCGGTTTGCGTAATGGCTTTCCTGCTTTCCTGAAATTACCCAGTCCCCGGTGATGAGCCGGGGATTTTTCGTTTACAACACTACCTTTTCTTTCAGTTCCGGTATCTGAATGTTGGCAAATCCGGCGGCTTCGAGTTTATCTTTCCAGATGAGCTGCCGGTCCAAATCGCCGTGGACCAGAAACGTGGCTTTGACACGGGCGGGATTTTGACAACTCAAAAAGTCGAGCATCTCGCGGTAATCGCCGTGAGCCGAGAACGATTCCATGACCTCAACCTGCGCGTTTACGGGGTAACGTTCACCGAAAATCCTGACCTCTTTGTCGCCCCGCTTCAGCGCACCGGCCAGGCTGCTGGGCGACGCATACCCAACGAGCAGAATAGTGGTGCTGGCTTTTTCAATGTTGTTTTTGATGTGATGTTTGATGCGCCCTGCTTCGGCCATGCCCGACGACGAGATGATGATGCACGGCTCTGAACTATCGTTAATGGCTTTTGAATCGGCCACTTCCGAGACGTAGTGCAGGTTGGGAAAGTTAAACGCGTCGCCGTCTTTCTTGATGTAGGCCAGGATTTCAGGATTGAAATCTTCTTCGTGGTCGCGCATAACTGCGGTGGCTTTTACCGACATCGGGCTGTCGATATAAACCGGTAAGGTTGGCAGCTCGCCTTCGCCCGAAAGCTGGTCGAGGGCGTAAATCAACTCCTGCGTCCGGTCAACGGCAAAGGCCGGGATAAGGAGTTTACCCCTTTTTTCGACGCATGTTTGCCGGACAATTCGGAGTAGGTGCGCTTTCATATCGGGTTCGGGTTCGTGGAGCCGGTCGCCGTAGGTCGATTCGCAGATGATGTAATCGGCCTGCGGAAAGGTATCGGGACGGCGCAGGATATTATCGTCGGGCCGGCCAATGTCGCCACTGAAAAATAGTCGTTTGGTTTCGCCCTTTTCCTGAATGGTCAGGCTCACGGCGGCACTGCCCAGCAGGTGTCCCGCATCGGTCAGTAAACCCGTTACGTCGTTGCTGATAGTAAACGATTTTCCGTAACTGACCGGACGCATCTGGTCAAGACCCTGCTGCGCGTCGGCTTCGGTGTATAGCGCGTGAATTTCGGGCTGACCGCGCTGGTTTCGCTGGCGGTTTACCCGCTCGAGGTCGCGTTCCTGGATGCGGGCACTATCCATGAGCATCACTTCGCAGAGGTCTATTGTGGCCGCTGTGGCGTAAATTGGACCGGTAAAGCCTTCTTTTACGAGTTTAGGAATCAGACCCGTATGGTCGATGTGGGCGTGGGATAGCACCATGTAATCGACATCGGCGGGGTTGAAACCGAACTTCTCGTTGAGTTCTTCCGTGTGGATACCCTGAAACAGGCCGCAGTCGAGCAGAATTTTAGTGCCGTTAACAGTGGTAACGAGGTGCTTGCTGCCCGTTACGGTGCGGGCCGCGCCAAAGAATTGAATGGTCATGGTTTAGTTTTTTTGAGTGCTGTTTTGGGACACAGAGATACACAAAGAAGCACAGAGCTTCACAGAGATTTTTTGAGAAATAAATGAGAGGAGTGGCAGACATACTGCGCTGGTTATGGCGGAAAAGGCTCGTAAAGGTAGTTATAGCAACTGTCTGCTTGTTTTTGTTGCTCGATTTGGCGTTTCCACTGAAAACAAACGTACCGTACTCAACGCTGGTAACGGCGCAGGATGGGCAGATTCTGTCGGCGTTTTTGAGCCGCGATGATAAGTGGCGGATGTATGCCGAACTGCCCGACATAACGCCCGCCCTCCGCGACGCCATTCTCTTCAAAGAAGACAAATACTTCTACTACCACCCCGGTTTCAACCCCGTGGCCATGCTGCGGGCGTTGGGCCGTAACGTCCTGACGGGTCGAAGAACGTCGGGGGCCTCAACCATTACCATGCAAACGGTGCGGTTGCTGCACCCCCGCGAGCGGACGTACCTCAGCAAACTAATTGAGCTGTTTCGGGCGGTGCAACTGGAGGTGCATTTGTCGAAAGCCGAAATTCTGCAACTGTACCTGAACCTGATTCCCTACGGCGGCAACATCGAAGGGCTTAAATCGGCGTCGCTGCTGTACTTTGGTAAGCCGCCCCAACTGTTGAGTCTGGCCGAACTGACTACGCTGACCATCATTCCCAACCGCCCGTCGAGTTTGCGGCTGGGGCCCCACAACGCCCGGATTGTGGCCGAACGTAACCGATGGCTCGCCCGCTTCCAAAAGGCCGGGCTGTACCCGCAGGACGTTATTACCGATGCCATCAGCGAACCGCTCACGGCCTACCGACGCGAAGCACCGCAACAGGCCCCGCATCTGAGCCGCCGGCTGCGGGCCGAAAATCCGGGCGTTTCCATTGTGCAATCAAGTCTGGACCTGACCGTGCAAAATACTGCCGAGCGGCTCGTGCAGAACTACGCCAACCGGCTCCGGGCGTTTAATATCCATAATGCTGCCGTGCTGATTCTGGACAACGAAACCCGCGAAACCATAGCCTACGTCGGCTCGGCAGATTTCGGGAATAGGTTCGATGGCGGGCAGGTAGATGGCGTTCGGGCGGTGCGGTCGCCGGGGAGTGCGCTCAAACCGCTGTTGTACGGGCTGGCCTTCGATGCCGGATTGATTACCCCGAAAACTAAACTCGCCGACGTGCCGACTAACTTCGGCGGTTACGCCCCTGATAACTACGATCGGCAGTTCAACGGCTCCGTTACGGCAGAGTTTGCGCTGGCCAACTCGCTCAACATCCCGGCGGTATCACTGCTGAACGATCTCGGCACGGGCGTCATGGTGCAGGCTATGCAGCGGGCGGGATTTTCGACCATAAAAAAACAGGCCAATCACCTCGGTCTTTCCCTGATTCTGGGCGGCTGTGGCGTAACGCTGGAAGAGATGACGCGGCTGTACTCCGACGTGGCCAACGGGGGCGAAAAAGTCCTCTCGCCCGAAGCGGCTTACCTCGTCACCAACACGCTGGCGCAGATTACCCGACCCGATCTGCCCAATAACTTCGACAACAGCTACCACCTGCCGCGTATTGCCTGGAAAACCGGCACCAGCTACGGTCGGCGCGACGCCTGGAGTATTGGCTACAACAAACGCTACACCATTGGCGTGTGGGTCGGTAATTTTTCGGGCGTGGGCGTGGCCGAACTCAGCGGAGCCAACACTGCTACGCCCCTGCTGTTTCAGCTGTTCAACGCGCTGGACTACAACTCGGCAAGGGGGTGGTTTCGGCCCCCGGCTTCGCTGACCTCGCGGCTCGTCTGCCCCCAAACTGGCGATGTACCGGGCGACTCCTGCCGAAACCCCATTACCGATTACGTCATCGAAGGCGTATCGAGGGTTCGGGTGTGTCAGCATCGCAAAGCTGTTTGGACCAACCAGGCCGGTACGATGGCCTACTGCGCCCACTGCCGCCCTGACCACCGCGATGGGCTATTGGCAACGCCGGTGGTGCGCCGGATGTACCCGAACCTTGCACCCAATGTGCTGGCGTTTTACCAGAGACAGCGGATTCCGATTGAGACCGTGCCGCCCCACAACCCGGCTTGTGAGCGTGTTTCGGGTCTGGCGGGGCCGCTGATTACGAGCCTGAACGAAGGCAGCGAATACTACGTAAACCCCGCCCGCCCCGCCGAGCTTGAACTGGGCTGTCAGGCCGCCAACGACGTACAGACCGTTTTCTGGTATTTGAACGATAAACTTTACCGCCGGGCCAGCCCCACCGAAGCCGTGTTTTTTCGGCCCCGTCCCGGTCCGCTCAAAATCTCCTGCGCCGACGACCGGGGCCGCCACTCCGACCTGCGGGTGCTGGTCAGGGCCGAATGAAAATTAATGTACGAATCGGTGTTTGAACTCGTATCTAAATCGGTTTGTACAACCTCAGCGGGTTTCTGTCGTTATTTGTGTAAATTTTTTTCTTCACGGATTTCATACATGAAAAAAGTAATTCTTGGCGTGGCTCTCTGGGCAATAAGCATGGCGGGTTTCGCTCAAAATACACCCCCATCGGCTCCTAACAGCTCCTCAACCGGGCCTAAGTACGACCCGCTGGCCCTGTTCCATCCGCTGTTCAATATGCAACCTGGTAACGATTACCGTACAGGTAGTGGCGCGCCCGGCCCGCGTTATTGGCAAAACCGCGCCGACTACCAGATCAATATCGCGCTTGACGATCAGCAGAATACCGTAACCGGCGAGGTGACAATCACTTACAAGAACAACTCGCCGGAAGCTCTGCCGTACCTGTGGCTACAGCTTGATCAGAATGCGTTCAGCGACAGTTCGCGGGCGGCCAAAACTACGCCCGTTATGGGTGGCCGGTTTGGTAATCTCGGTTTTTCGGGTGGTGTGGCCGTCACGAGCGTACAGACCGAGATGAGCAAAGGCAAGTTCAGCGCGACGCCCTACCAGATTACCGACACCCGGATGCAGATACGCCTGCCGGAAGCCCTCAAAGCCAATGGCGATGTGGTGAAAATCAAAGTAGTGTATTCGTTCAAGATTCCAGCATACGGCTCGGACCGGATGGGGATGCTGACGACCAAAAACGGCGTGATCTACGAGATTGCGCAGTGGTACCCGCGCATGGCCGTCTATGATGATATTGAAGGCTGGAACGTGCTGCCCTACCTCGGTGCGGGTGAGTTTTACCTCGACTACGGCGATTACGAATACAACATTACCGTACCCTATAACCATATCGTAACGGGATCGGGCGAGCTGCTGAACCCCGGCGAGGTGCTGACCAACGAGCAGCAAAAGCGGCTGGCACAGGCGGCAAAGAGCGATAAGACGGTCATGATCATCGGTAAAGATGAGGTAACAAGTGCCGACGCACACCCAAAAAAGTCGGGAACGCAAACCTGGAAATTCCGCTGTCTGAACACCCGCGACGTAGCCTTTGCTACCTCCAAAGCGTTTATGTGGGATGCCGCCCGGATGAACCTGCCCAATAACAA
>Ga0105045_10003563_pt1 | contig 13381 bp, 12 predicted proteins | sample MAT02_FD_78089 | JGI IMG/M metagenome (GOLD analysis project Ga0105045, IMG submission 78089) | Freshwater microbial communities from Lake Fryxell liftoff mats and glacier meltwater in Antarctica - MAT-02 (megahit assembly) | ecosystem: Environmental > Aquatic > Freshwater > Ice > Liftoff...
ATCACCAGGGCCAGGGAGCGCCCCTGCGGTACCATATCGGCAATACCACGGAAGAAGGGCGGCAGGCGGCTGTCGAACACGGCGCACATTTTTTTGGCGATGCCGTCGGCAAAGGCGAAGGAGAGCGCGAAGCGGGCAGCGGCCGAAAACTCATCGAACACGATGGCCACGTCGCGCCAGGCCTGCGCCGGCGCCAGGGGGATGCGCACGCGGGTGATGATGCCGGTCGTGCCGTAGGTGCGATTGACCGGGTTGGCCTCATCGCCCTCGATATCGAGGATGCGCGGTGGGTCCTCCATCGTGGCGACGCGCACCCCCAACAGGTTCCCCCGCTCGCGCATCGTGCCATGGCTCATGCCGCCCACGCCCGCACCACCGCCGGCCACGAAGCCGCCGATCGTCGCCGTGCGCTTGGTGCTCGGCCACAGCCGCAGTTCCCAACCGCGCTCGCGCGCCCAGAGGTCGAGGTCGATCATCTTCGCCCCCGCCTCGGCCTCCAGCACGCCGTCCTGCAGCGAGATGGGCGCGGCCATGGCGGTGAGGTCGAGCACCATGCCGCCCTCCAGCGGCACGCATTGCCCATAATTTCCGGTGGCACCGCCGCGGGCCGTGACCGGCATGCGCGCGGCACGGCATTCGCGCAGCACCCGAAGCACCTCAGCCTCATCGCGCGGCCGCGCCCAGATTTCTGCCGACTTGCCATCCAGCTGGCGCTTCAGAACCGGGGAGTACCAATAGAAATCCCGCGACTTCTGGCGCAGCAGCGCCGGGTCGCGGGAATGCTCGATGCCTTCAAGCTCCATGCTGGTCGCGCTGGTTGTTTACCCAGCCATCGCGGTCAAAACGAGAAATGTCGCGGATCAACTCGGCCACCTTTTCGCCGGCGAAGGCCAGGAATTTTTCACCGTCTTCCGCCGTGGCGCGCGCGGCATTGCCCACGGCGCCGGCGGGATGCAGATCCTGCGCCTGCCAGCCGAAGCCCATCGTGCCCTCAGGCGTCAGCGTGGCAAACTGGTTTTCGAGGCCGATCCAGCGGTTGCGGAAATCCCGTGCCAGTTCTGGCTTGCAATTGTCGGGGTCGAGGCGAAGCATCAGCGAGGTTTCGACGTAGCCCGCATGGATGCCGTAGCGGCCCTCCAGGCTGTCCACCAGGCCCTCGGGCTTGCCCAGGCGGCTCCACTGCGCGTTGACGCAGAACATGTCGGCCTTGATGCGCAGCCGGCGGCAGACGATGTCGATGATCTGCGGCTGGCCGCCATGGCTGTTCAGGAACAGCATCTTCTTCACACCCGCGCGCGCCACGCTCTCACCGATCTCGGTCCACAGCGCGATCAGCGTCTCGGGCGTGGAGGTGATGGTGCCGGGGAAGCGCAGATGCTCGACCGAACACCCCACCTTCTGGATCGGCAGCACCAGTGCCGGCACCTCTGCGTCCAGCAGGCTCAGCGCGCGGTTCAGCACGCCCTCATTGATCGTGACATCGACCGAGACCGGCAGATGCGGGCCGTGCTGTTCCATCGCCCCGGTCTGCAGGATCGCCACCGTGTCCTTGGGCAGTGTCTCGAATTCGGGCCAGGTGAGGTCCTGCCAATACCGGGTGCGCAGCGCCATTCTTATGCCAATCTGAGATCCGTTGCAGGGGGAAGATAGCGCGGATCGTAGATCTCGCTCCAGGGCATGGCGCGATCGATGGAGAGCGCGCCGCGAACCATGTCGATGCCGCGCTGCAGCCGTCCGGTATCGATCTGGCCGAAGCCGTTCTGGCGGACATGGGGGGTGAAGGTCAGCTCATCGAGCGCCATGCGCAGGCGGGCGGTTTCCAGTGGCACATCGGTCAGCGGCTCGCGCCGACGCAGCGTTTCGGCGGCGGCCGCGGGGTCGGCCAGGGTTTCGTACTGCGCGCGGATCAGCCCGCGGATCAGCCCGGTGACGGCGCGCGGATTGGCCTCGGCCCAGCGGCGTGAGGTGAGCAGCGAGGTCGAGTAGAAATCGGCGCCGACATCGCTGAACTTCATCGTCACGATATCCTGGTCGGCGATGCCCAGGCCGCGCAGCGAGAAGATGCCCGAGGTGATGAAGCCGGTGATCGCATTGGCACGGCCCTGCACCAGCATCGGCTCGCGCAGCGGCGGCGCGACCGAGAGCCAGTTGACCCGCGCCGGATCGAAGCCGGCGGCGCGGGCGAAGGCGGGGAAGAGCTGGCGGCCGGCATCGGCATCGGGTGCCGCCAGCGTCTTGCCGACCAGGTCGATGGGGCGGGTGATGTTCTCCCTTCTGAGCGTCATCACCGCCAGCGCCGTTGCGTCATAGATGATGAAGGGGGAGAAGAGGTCGGTTTCCGGCCTTTCCAGCTTCATCCGTATGGTCGGGTTGAGGTCGGCGGCGCCCACATCGAAGGCGCCGCCGGCGATCTTCAACGGCACGTCGCCCGAGCCGAAGCCGCGCTCCATGGTCACATTCAGCCCCTCGCGGCGGAAATGGCCGCGTTCCAGAGCCGCCAGGAATGGCGCCTGCGGGCCCTGGAAGGCCCAGTCGAGCGAAAAGCGGACATTGGTGAGGGCCTGGGCATGCACGGCCGGGGCGGCCAAGGGGGCTGCGGCAAGCATGAGGGCGGTGCGGCGGTGCATGGGTCGATCCTTGGGGTTGAGATTACAGAAGGTTTAGCATCCTCCACCCCTGGGCGCACCGGCGGGCCGTGGATCGACGGAGGTGGTGGGGCCGGTTCTGCACAAATTCTGGCCATGCCCGCCTGCGCCATGGGCATTTCAGGGCAGCCGCGCGCATCCCCGCAGGTCATCCGGGGATGCGCCCGCACCGCAACCCGCTAATGTTAACCCTTATTCACGATGGGAGCCCATCATGCTCGCCACCCAAACACCGCTGCTGCGCCAGTTCTGGTATCCGCTGATGCCCCTGGCGATGCTGCGCGACGGCCCCAAGCCCTTCCGTCTGCTGGGCGAGGATCTGGTGCTGTGGATCGACGGCGAGGGCCAGCCCGCCGTGATGGCCGACCGCTGCTGCCACCGCACCGCCAGGCTCTCCAAGGGTTTCTACACTGAAGGCCGGCTGGCCTGCGGCTATCACGGCTGGGAATATGACCGCGCCGGCCTGGTGGTGCGCGTGCCGCAGCGCCCGCCGGAGCGGCAATCGGGCGGCCGCATGGGCACGCCCAGCCACCGCGCGGTGGCGCGATACGGCTATATCTGGGCAGCGCTGGAGGAACCGCTTTTCCCTTTCCCCGAATTCGAGGAGGAGGCCGAGGGTTTTCGCCGCATCGACGAGTTTTACGAAACGTGGAACTGCGCCGGCCTCAGGCTGATGGAGAACAGTTTCGACAATGCGCATTTCAGCTTCGTGCATCGGGCAAGCTTTGGCGACCAGGGCCACCCCGAACCCGCCACGCTGGAGATCGAGGAATACCCCGACGGCTTCCTGATGATCACCGAGGTCGCGGTGCGCAATCCCGAAATCCAGAAGAAGGCGCTGGGCATGGACAGCGAGACCACCACCCGCTTCATGCGCGGCCGCTGGTACATGCCCTTCCTGCGCAAGCTGCGCATTCGCTACCCCAACGGCATCAGCCACAGCATCATCACCGCCGCCACGCCGATCGACGACGCCACCAGCCAGATCGTGCAATTCGTCTATCGCTCGGACACCGAGGAAGAGGCGGCGGCGGCCGACATCATCGCCTTCGACCGCATGGTCACCAACGAGGACCGCGATATCCTGGAAAGCACCGCATTCGACGTGCCGCTGGACCAGGCGGGGCGCGAGTACAACATGCCCTCCGACAAGCCCGGCGTGCTGATGCGCCGTATGCTGGCCGCCGCCATCGCGGAGCAGGTCAGGGCGGCGGCGTGAGCCACCTCACCCTTTCGCGGCTGAGCAAAAGCTATGGCGGGCCGGCCGCGGTGGATGATGTCTCGCTCGATGTCGCGCGGGGCGAATGCATTGCCCTGCTGGGCCCCTCGGGCTGCGGCAAGACGACGACGCTGCGGCTGGTTGCAGGCTTCATCACCCCCGATACGGGCTGGATGGAGTTGGATGGCCGACGCATCGAGCGTGAGCCGCCCTATCGCCGGCAGATCGGCATGGTGTTCCAGAATTACGCGCTGTTCCCGCACATGACCGCGGCCGGCAATGTCGCCTTCGGCCTGGAGATGCGCCACGTACCGGGCGCCGAACGCCGCACCCGCGTGGCCGAGGCGCTGGACATGGTGGGCCTGGTCGACTTCGCGGCCCGCTACCCGGCACAGCTTTCGGGCGGCCAGCAGCAACGCGTGGCGCTGGCCCGGGCGCTGGTGACGCGTCCCTCCCTGCTGCTGCTCGATGAGCCGCTCTCCAACCTCGATGCCGGGCTGCGGGTGGAAATGCGCGAGGAGATCGGCCGGCTGCGAAAGGCCCTGGGCATCACCACCCTCTTCGTCACCCATGACCAGGAGGAGGCGCTGGCGCTGGCCGACCGCATCGCGGTCATGCAATCCGGCCGCATCGTGGAATGCGCCGCCCCGCAGGCGCTGAGCGAGCACCCGAACCACGTCTTCACCGCGGGCTTCCTGGGCGCGCGCACCGTGCTGCCCGGCCAGGTGGTGAACGGCGTCTTCGCCACCGGCGACATACGGCTGGGCCTGACGCCGGGCGCGCCGGCACGGCCCAGCCATGCTGTGCTGCGCGCGGCGCGGCTGACCTTGCATGGCGGTGCGGTGGACGCGCCGCTCTCGGCACCGGGCATGGTGGCCGAGGCCGCGTGGTTGGGCGATGCCGTGCATTACGAAGTGCTGCTCGGCACCCAGCGCATCCGCGTGCTGCGCCCCACCACCGAACCCGCCATCGCCCCCGGCACGCCCGTCTTGCTGCAAGGCGGCCATGACGCCATCACCTGGATTGGAGAGACCTGATGCTCAACCGTCGCACCGCGCTGCTCGCGGCCCCTGCCCTTTTTGCCTCCAACGCCATCGCCCAGATCCGGCGTGGCGATGAACTCACCGTCGGTGTCTGGGGCGGCGCGCAGGAGAGGATTCTGCGCGAATTCGTCTCCGGCCCGCTGGAGGCGCAGCATGGGGTGAAGATCAACTACGTCCTGGGCGGCACGCCCGAGCGCCGGGCGCGGGCCTATGCCGAGCGTGGCCGGCCCAGCTTCGACCTGATCTACCTCAACATCTTCGAAAGCCGGCAGGCGGTGCGCGATGGGGTGACCCAGGCTGTCACCACCAATGTGCCCAATGCGCAGTTTCTCTATCCGGTGGCGAAGCTCGGCGGCTATGGCGTGGCCTTCAACCCGGTGACCATCGTCTATGACCGCCGCATGGTGGCCTCGCCCATGACCAGCTGGCGCCACTTCTGGCGCGACGATTTGCGCGGAAAGGTGATCTGGCCGAGCTATCCTGGCGCCCAGGGCACCGCGGCCCTGCTGATGGCGGCAAAAATCTTCGGTGGCAGCGAGAACAATATCGATCCGGGCTTCGAGGCGATCGCCCGCCTGCGTCCCTTCCCCGCCATCCAGGGCAGCCAGGACCAGCTCTTTGGCATGTTCGACCAGCAGGTGGGCGCGGCCAGCGTGGAGTTCGGCAGCTTCACCCGTTCCTATGCCGAGGCGCGCAACCCCAATATCGTCATCGCCGATCCGGTCGAGGGCCAGGCGGTGGCTACCAACGTCGCCTGCATCACCGTGGGCACGCGGCAGCAGGCGCTGGCGGAAGCCTTCGTGAACCTGCATCTGGCCGAGCCCTGCCAGCGTGCCTATGCCGAACGCATCTACTACAGCCCGACCGTGAACAATGTGACCTTCCCGGCGGAGTTGGCGGCCAAGCTGGTGCTGGGGCAGGAGGCGGTGGGCAAGCTGGTGGATTTTGACTGGGATGTGGTGATCCGCAATCAGCCCAGGTGGTCGAGCCGGTTCACGCGTGAAATTGCTGGGTAGGTAGTATCAGGGGAATGAATTCCCCCGAACCCCCTTCTTTTGTTTTTGGTTTATTGGCGCTGGCTGGCAGCTCGCACCCATAGATGGAAATGAAAGAAAGGGGGTTTGGGGGAAATTCATTTCCCCCATTCTTTCCATGAAACCGACATCACCCCTTCTCACCGGCCCCTACCTGCTCTGGCTGCTGGCAGCCTTCGCCGCCCCCCTGGGCGTGGTGGCGCTGCTGTCGGTGCAGGACAGCAGCGAATTCTTCGCACCCATCTCGCTGACCCCCAGCGCCGCGCAATACGCCGAAATCCTGGGCGACCGCTTCTATCTCCGCACCTTCTTCAACACGCTGCTGCTGGGCGCGGTGGTGACCGCCGTCTCGGTCGTCCTGGCCTACCCCATGGCGCTGTGGCTGACCCGCCTGCCGCCGCGCTTCAAGCCGCTGGGCTTCGCCTGCGTGCTGGTGCCGCTGCTGACCAATGTGGTGGTGCGATCCCTGGGCATCATCCTGCTGCTGGGCCGCGGCGGCATCCTCAGCCGCATCACCGAGAGCTTGGGGCTGGGACGGGTGGACCTGCTCTTCGGCTGGTTCGCGGTGGGGCTGGCGCTGACCCAGGTGTTTCTCCCCTTCATGGTCCTGGCACTCTATGACGTGCTGGAAGCACAGGAAAAGCGCCTGACCGAGGCCGCCGCCGGCCTGGGCGCCGGGCCGGTTGTGACCTTCTGGCGGGTGACCTTCCCGCTCTCCCTGGCCGGGCTGCGGGCGGGGATGACGGTGGTGTTTCTGCTGGCCTCCACGGCCTATGTCTCGGCCACGATGGTAGGCGGGCGAAAAGTGCTGGTCAGCGGCATGGTGGTGCTGCGCGAGGGGCTGGAAATCCTGAATTTCCCCCTCGCCGCCGCCATGGCCATGCTGATGCTGGCGGCCTCGGTCGCGGTCACCCTGGGCATCGCCTTCGTCATCGGCCGCGCCATGCCCTGGCTCTCCGGCCGCCGCCGTGGCGAGGCCTGGGTGCTGCCGCGGGCGCTGGTGGCGCTGCTGGAAGCGCTGGGGCCCTGGTTGGCGCGCATTCTGCTGGGCGTGGCGTTGTTCCTGCTGCTGTTCCCGCTGATGCTGGTGGCGGTAGCCTCGGTGAACAACTCGCCGCAAGCCTCCGTCGCGCAGTTCCTGGGCTTCACCTGGCGCTGGTATGTCGCGGTGTGGGAGAACCCGCGCTACCTCTCCGACGCCTGGGTCAGTGTGCAACTGGCGCTGGCTTGCGTGGCGATCTCACTGGCCATCGCCCTGCCCGCCGCCTTCGCGCTGGGGCGGGGACGGTTCCGCGGGCGGGAATGGCTGGGTGCGGCGCTGATGCTGCCCCTCGCCCTGCCCGGCATCGCGATCGGGCTGGGAATGCTGCGGCTGCTGCAATGGTTCACGGCGCTGCCGCCTTTCATGGGGCTGCTGGCTGTGCATGTCGTGCTGGTGGCGCCCTTCATGCTGGCGCTGCTGCGGGCATCGGTACAGCAGCTTGACCGTGGGCTGGAGGAAGCAGCCGGCGGGTTGGGTGCGCCGCCGACCAGGGTCTTCACCCGCGTCATCCTGCCGCAACTCGGCCCCGGCATCGGCGTGGCCTGCGTGATCGGGTTTCTGCTCTCCTTCGGCGAGGTGACGGTGACCGCCTTCCTCACCACCGCCCGGATGCAGACCCTGCCGGTGCGGATCTATGCCGAGGCGAATTTCAGCCTGGAAAACACGGTGAACGCGATCAGCACCGGAATCATCGCGCTGACAATGATCCTGCTCTGGGCGGTGAACCGGCTGATGCCGCTGGACCGTGTCTGGCGGCGATAGGCCCACATCCACCGGTGTGACCGTGCCTTCGGAATGATTCTGTTAACCGCGCTGCTGCACCCTGTCTCCATCGCCGTAGAAGGAGACCACCATGTTTCGTACCACCGCAGCACTGGCATTGCTGGCCGCGCTGGTCACCACGGCCTGGGCCGATCCAGTGCCGGCCTCGCGCATTTGCGTGGCCAACAACGCCCCCTACATGGCGCGCTTCACCATCGATTGGCAGCCGGTGGACGCGGCGCCGCGTCGCTCGGACTGGCAGCGGGATTCGCAATACACCTTCATCCAAGGCACCACCCTATGCGTGCGACCCCCTGGCGGCGTGGTGCTGCGCGTCACCGCCGAGGGCCATACCGGCGCCGGCTGGGCCACTGCCTGTTGGCAGGAATTCCAGTCTGGCCGCAACGCCATTCTCATCACCGAGGGTGACGCGATGGAGCGCAGCTGCGCCATCCGCTAGCCCGCCACGATCAAGGCATGCTTTTTCCGGCCGAAACTGAGCTTGGCCGGCGCCGCCACGCGCATCGCGGGGTCGCTGGCCACCACATCATCCACCCGCACACCGCCACCCGCGACATGGCGCCGCGCCTCGGCATTTGAAGCGGCAAAGCCGACCTGGACCAGCAGCGCGGTCAGGCTGGTTTCGGCCGTGATGGCGATGCGCGGCAGATCGCCGCCGGCCTCGCCTTCCTCAAAAGTTCTCCGCGCGGTCTCGGCTGCGGCTTCGGCCGCCGCGCGGCCATGCAGCAGCGCCGTGGCCTCGGTGGCCAGCAGTTTTTTGGCCTCGTTGATCTCGGCTCCCGGCAGCGCCTCCAACCGGGCGATCTCGTCCAGCGGCAGTTCGGTGAACAGCTTCAGGAAGCGGCCGACATCGCCATCCTCGGTGTTGCGCCAGAACTGCCAGTAGTCGAATACCGGCAGCCGCGCTTCCGAAAGCCAAACAGCCCCACCCGCCGTCTTGCCCATCTTCGAGCCCGAGGCGGTGGTCAGCAGCGGCGTGGTCAGGCCGAACGCCTCCGCCCCGTTCATCCGCCGCGCCAGGTCGGCACCCATGATGATGTTGCCCCATTGGTCGGAGCCGCCCATTTGCAGGACCACGCCATGGCGACGATTGAGCTCAGCAAAATCGTAGCTTTGCAGCAGCATGTAGTTGAACTCGATGAAGCTCAGCGGCTGGTCGCGCTCCAGCCGCAGCTTCACGCTGTCCATGGTCAGCATGCGGTTGACGGAGAAATGCCGGCCGACCTCGCGCAGGAAGGGAATGTAGCGCAGCTCATCCAGCCATACCGCGTTGTCGAGCATCACGGCGCCGGCGTCGAAATCCAGGAAAGGCTCGAATGTCTTGCGGATGCCTGCCTTGTTTTCCTCGATCTTGTCGTCGGTCAGCAGCAGCCGCGTCTCGTCGCGCCCCGAAGGATCGCCGATCTTCGTCGTGCCGCCGCCCATCAGCACCACGGGGTTGTGGCCGGATTTCTGGAACCAGCGCAGCATCATGATCGAGAGCAGATGGCCGACATGCAGGCTGTCCGCCGTGCAGTCATAGCCGACATAGGCGCTGATCGGCCCCGTTGCCATTTTCTGCGCCAGCGCAGTCTCGTCAGTGACCTGGTGAATGAAGCCGCGGGCGCGGATGGTCGCGAGAAATTCGTTCACAGCGCGGCCACCGGGTCACGCTGGGCCAGCCGGGCGAGCAGATGGTCCACCTCGGCGCGGGCGGGGGCGCTCAGCCTGGGCGCCGGCATGCGCGCCGTCTCATGCGCGATGATGCCGCGCCGCATCAGCACATATTTGCGCACGGCCAGGCCCAGGCCAGGCTGATTGTCGGTGCGGATCAGCGGCAGATGCGCCTCGAACCGGTCCCACATCTCCTCCGTCGGGCCGTGCCTGCACAGCGCCACCAGAAGCTCGGGGAAGGCGTAGCCGGTCATCACGCCATCGGTGCCGCGCGACAATTCCTCGGGCAGGAACAGGCCCGAGAAACCGCCGAGGATGGCGATCCGCTTCATCTCGCCCGCCGCCTCCAGCGCGCGCACGGCAGAAATCTTGTCCAGCCCTGGCCAGTCCTCGGCCTTGAGCATGACACAGCGCGGGTCGGCCGCGATGCGGGCAATCATCTGCGGCGTGATGGCCACGCCATTGGCCTGCGGGAAATCCTGCAGGCACCAGGGGGCGGGACCCACGGTCTCGCTCGCCTGCTGGCAATAGGCGATCACCGCCTCATCGCCCTTCAGGCCAGGCGTGGGCGCGATCATCACACCGGCAGCGCCCGCCTCCATCACCTCATGGCTGAGCGCCCGCATGGCGGCAAAGCCAGGCGAGGAGACGCCCACGACCACCGGCACGGCACCCGCATTGGCGGCCAGAACGGTCTTCACCAAGGCGCTGCTTTCCGTCGCATCCAGCTTCGGTGCCTCGCCCATGATGCCCAGGATGGTCAGGCCGGTGGCGCCCATCTTCAGATAGGCCTCCGTCATGCGCGCGGCACTGGGCAAATCCAGCGCGCCATCCGGCAGGAAGGGCGTGGGGGCGATGACGAAGGTGCCTGTGGCGGTGCGGTCGAAGGTCATGCGCGCCCGTTGCAGCAACGAGGTGGAATGGTCAATCTTGGGCCGCCCGGTCCAGCACGGCTCATCTTGCGCCCGCTATTCTTGATGTGAAAAATTTTCGTGATTTGTAACCCGCAAAGCCAGGAAGCGCCGGGAGATACGCATGACCACCGTGCTGATCTGGAACAACCATCTGTATGGCAGCAACGCCTATCCCGGCCATGCCTCGATGAGCATCGACGACCAATGGACGCGCAGCCAGCAGAACGTCAGCTATGTCAGTTGGTGGCCGACGGACGGCAGCGAGGCGATCGAGAAGCCCAACCCTCAGCCCATGCTCTCGATCTCCGCCGATCTGCAGGAGGAATGCTACGCTCCGGACCATATCCTCCAGTTCGAGCGTCGGCTGAATGAAACGGGGATGATGGGGAAGTGGAACACGATCAGGCACGACCCGACGAAGAAGTACCGCTTCCTGCGCGCCAACTGCTCCACCATCGTCTCCCAGGTACTGAAGGAAGGCACCACGGCCGGCTCCGTCGTCGACCGGCACAACCTGGTATGGACGCCGCTGAAGCTGCGCCGTCTGGCCACCGCGATGGGCGCGCGCGAGATAACCTGGGCAGAGTTCCTCTCCGACCTTTTCATCGCCCGATATCTTTCCGGCTCCGACTCCGCGGTGCTGAAGAACCTGTTCAAACGCGATGAACGGCATGGCAAGAACGCGACCGAGAACGCCTTCTATTACAGCGGTGGTCGCCAGGTGAATCCCAAGGCCAATCTGCAATGGAAGAACTTCCATGTCGGCCCGAAAACCTCGGGCACCCCGTTCTTCGAATCCAGCGAGGCTCGCTGCTGTCATCAGGGACGATCCATTCGATCGGCAACAAGCTGATCACGAAGGAATATGACACCGGCGTTGAGAACAAGCGGATCTGATCCGCGCCGGGGGCGATCAGCGGCTCCTCCATGTGCGCAAACGCTGGCTACTCCGGAAGCAGCGATGCGCCGATCATCCAGAACATTGTTTTTCAGCCTCTTTCGTATTCTGCCATCATCGGCATGCTGGTCGCATTCCAGCAAGCGGAGGCCCGGATGGGCGATCTTCCCGGCGGCATGCCGCCCGGCACACGCAACACCCTGGGCTATGGCGAGAATCCGCCGGAATTAGCCTGGCCCGGGGGGGCCCAGCTGGCACTCAGCTTCGTCGTCAATGTCGAGGAGGGGGCGGAGATGAACCGCAACTCCGGCGACGATCGCAACGAAAGCCGGTTCGAGGCAAACGAGGAGGTCATCGGCCACCCCGACCCCTGCATGGAGACGCATTTCGACTATGGCGCCAGGGTCGGGCTCTGGCGCATCCTCGATGTCTTCGACCGGCACGGCGCGAAGGCCACCTTCTCCGCCTGCGGCCGCGCCATCGCCCATGGGCCGCACCTGGCCGCCGCGCCGCATGCGCGCGGCCACGAGGTGAGCTGCCACGGTTGGCGATGGGAACGCCATGCCGGCATGGCGGAGGCCACCGAACGCGCCGTCATCGCCGCCACCGTGCGCGCCATCACCGACGCGACCGGCGATCCCCCGGTGGGCTGGCACACCCGCAGCGCGCCCAGCGTGAACACGCGCCGCCTGCTGCGCGAGCATGGCGGCTTCATCTACGACAGCGACGATTACGGCGATGAATTGCCCCGGTTGCACCAACCCGGCCACGTCATCCTGCCCTATTGCTTCGACACCAATGACATGCGCTTCGCCCCAGGCGGCGCCTTCAACCAGCCCGAGGATTTCTCGCATTATTGCCTGCGCGCGGTGGACTGGCTGCTGGCCGAGAACCGCTCGCGCATGCTCAGCATCGGGTTGCATCTGCGTATCATCGGCCGCCCGGCGCGGATCTGGGCGCTCGATGAGATCCTGCGCCGCGTCACCGCCGATCCGCGGATCTGGGTGGCCCGCCGGCGCGACATCGCGGCGCATGTGCTGGCCGGCTGACCCGGGGCCGTTTGGTCAGGGCGCAGCGCGTTCGATGCGCGTCAGCACCCCATGCGCCCGGCCCCACCATCGGCTGGCAAGTTCCAGGCGCAACAACACCGGCGGCGCCTCGGGAATGGGGCGGCCAATCCAGGCGGTGGTCAGCACCGGCTCGCGCGCGCGCTCGATGTCCTGATCGGTCCGCCAGCCGGCCAGCAGCCGGCTTTCCAACTCGCATCGCAGCGCCTGGCCCTGCACACCGGCACCCCAATCCGTCGGCACAGCCTCAATGCCCTGTGTGCGGACGGTGACCTCGGTCAGGCGCCGCGCATCGAACAGGAGAGCCTGCAGATCGCAGCGTCCGGTGCTGGCGACGATACGCGACAGCCGGGCGATGGCGGAGAGCGCGTCCAGCGCACCGCCCAGCCTCTCGGCCGGCACCTGTTCGCGGCTCTCGGAGGCTGCGGAGGGCTCCACCTCACCGAGCCTGGGCTGGCCATCGGGACCGAAATCCATTTCCACCACGCGGCGCTGTCCGCGAAAGGTACCTTGCACCCGGTAGCGCTGCGGCCTGGGCGTATCGGCGGCCCAACTGCCGGTAACGGTGGTGGTCTGCCCGCTACGGGCAAACAGGCTGGCCAGACCTGCGCTGCGGCTGACGACCTCCATCCGGTAGCGGGGGCCATCGACATCGAAGGTGAAACGCGCCTCCAGCACCCGCAGGCCGGCGGCGTGAAATTCATAAGTGGCAGTCCAGGTGTTGGCCTGGCCGGGTCGGGGCAGGGCCAGCAGGAGCACGAGAGCCAGGGCAAGCGGACGAAGGGGCATGGCTGTCATGTCTGTTCTCCGGCCAACGGATCAAGGGCAGATCGAAAGGCCAGGGTTGACAGCGCCGCTTTGCCGCATCATACCGCGCCCCTCCGCAGGGCAATTTGCCCGGCGCGGGCGCGTAGCTCAGCGGTAGAGCACTGCCTTCACACGGCAGGGGTCACAGGTTCAATCCCTGTCGCGCCCACCATATCTTTCAGTATCTTAGCCGAATTCGTGGTAACCAGAGCAAAACCCCGGGCAGCTTTCGCACTTTGGGGATTCCCTTTTCAGTCATTCGCTAATTCACTGGCG
>Ga0105045_10003566_pt1 | contig 13373 bp, 10 predicted proteins | sample MAT02_FD_78089 | JGI IMG/M metagenome (GOLD analysis project Ga0105045, IMG submission 78089) | Freshwater microbial communities from Lake Fryxell liftoff mats and glacier meltwater in Antarctica - MAT-02 (megahit assembly) | ecosystem: Environmental > Aquatic > Freshwater > Ice > Liftoff...
GGCTTTGATCACATTTTTTCCAGGCAGGTTGAAGCGTTGGGAAAGTCTGGTGATTTGTTGATTATTCATTCCACATCCGGCAGTTCCCCTAACGTGATCGAAGCCGCAAAAGCAGCCCAAGCGCAAGGGCTCAAGGTGCTCTCGCTCTCGGCGCGCGACGGCGGGGAGCTCGTGGCCGTAAGCGATCTTCTCTTGATCGTGCCAACCACGCGAACGGACCGAGCGCAGGAAGTGCATCTCTGCCTTCAGCATTTGATCTGCGAGTCCATCGAAGGCACAATCTGAGCGAGATATTACATGAGGTGTGCCAAGTTGTTGTAAATAAACGTATTGTACAATAACATTAAAGCGTTACTTTACATGATGACTAGGATTTTAAATCTCACTGGTAAGCGCGCTGTGGTCACCGGTGCCTCACGCGGCATCGGCGCAGCCACCGCTCGTTTGTTGGCCGCGGCGGGTGCCGACGTCGTGGTGGGGTACCGTACGCGTTCCGACGAAGCTTTAGCCGTCGTCGCGTCCTGTCGAGCGTTCGGCGTAAAATCTTTTCCACACTCCGCAGACTTGTCCACACGAAGTGGCAATCAATCCCTTTTGGATTACACCCTTGATGCACTCGGCGGTGTGGATATCTATGTGGGAAACTCCGGCGTGTGGCCCGATCTGCCGGTCCCCGTCGTCGACCTCGTGGACGATCGGTGGCGTGCCACGATGGCGCTGAATCTCGATGGCATCTTCTACGGGTGCCGAGCCGCAGCTCGGTTGCTGTCTGATGGCGGGCGCATCGTACTCGTCTCCAGCACCGCCGGCCAGCGCGGCGAGGCGTTCCACGCCGATTACGCCGCCAGCAAGGGCGCAGTGATAGCCTTTGTCAAATCGCTCGCGGTTGAGCTTGCCCCGCGTGGTATTACCGTCAACACCGTGGCCCCTGGTTGGGTCGACACCGAAGCCGTGTCACGTCCCTTCGCCGGTGACGGTCGGCGCCAAATCGAAGCGGCCATTCCGCTCGGACGAGTCGCTAGCCCAGAGGACATCGCCGGCCCCATTGCCTTTCTCTGCAGCCACCTCGCTCGGCACGTGACCGGCGAAGTGCTCAATGTGAATGGTGGGAGCGTCCTCTGCGGATAGACCGCGCTTCCGTGCCCACGCCGCCCACGGCCGTGCTCGAACTCGCCCGTACCCTGATGAACGCGGGCTTCGAGACCTGGTGCGTGGGTGGGGCGGTGCGCGACGCGTTCTTGGGCATCAGTCACCTCGATTGGGACTTGGCCACATCTGCGCGTCCGGAGATCGTGCAGCGCCTCTTTCGACGAACGGTGCCCGTCGGCCTCAAGTTCGGCACCGTCGGCGTGCTCGACCGGAACGGGCTCATGCATGAAGTCACCACCTTTCGTCGCGATTTCAACAGCGACGGTCGACATGCGGAGGTTGAGTTCGGCGTCTCACTGCACGACGACCTCGCGCGGCGTGACTTCACCATCAACGCCATGGCATGGCATCCACTTGAGCAGCGTCTCGAAGATCCGTTCAACGGTCGTGACGACCTGGAGCGCGGCCTCGTACGCGCCGTTGGGGTGGCCGAGGAACGATTTCACGAAGACCGGCTTCGTGCGCTCCGGGCCATTCGCTTTGCGTCCCGCTTCGACTTTGCCATTGAAGCGGACACCTGGTCCGCGATCAAGACGTCGGCGCCGCACATGGGTCGGCTCTCCGCCGAGCGGGTGAAACAGGAACTGGAGAAGACGATGGAGCAGGTCGTCCGACCGTCGCACGCGCTGCAGCTCTGGCAGTCAAGCGGGGCGTTCGAGACGCTGGTTCCGGTCTTGGCGTCAGTTGCTGAACGCGATCTGTTGGCCACCGATGCCTTGGCGCTTCCCGGTCCTGCGTCGCGCCCACTGCGGCGTACACTGCGTTTCGCCGCGCTATTCGCGGGCATCGACTCGCGCGCGCTGTCAGGCGTGCTCAAGAGTCTCAAGTTTTCCAACGCTGAGACGGCGGCCATCATATCGCTCGCCGACAGTTGGAACGTACATGGCGGTGCGATCGGCGCTCGTTTGCTCAAAGCTTCCGAGATTCCCGATCGCGATGTCCGCCGCTGGGTCGCGCGCGTGGGACGGTTGCGCGTGGCGGCGTTCGGCCGACTCGCCGCCGCGATGTGGTGGGCCGACCGCAAGCTGGGAAAACCGGCCCCGTCGCCGCGCGCCTGTCGCGTCCTCTATCGGCAGCTGCTCACGATCGCCTTCAGGGACCCGATCGAGTCCGGTGATCTGGCCATTGACGGTGATGATCTGCGCCGTCTCGGCGTGACGCCCGGTCCCGCGATGGGGAAAGTGCTGCACGCGCTCACCGCGTTTGTGCTCGACGACCCGGCGCGGAACTCCGTAGACACGCTGACGAACGAAGTGCGTCGTTTGGCCACTGAGCTGTCGGCCTGACCAATGCAAAATTTCGATCGCGATCCGCTAGAGCTGCGTGTGCCCCGGTTTCGTCGGGTCCAGGATTGGTTCATGGTCCGTCGGCGCGGTGCCGTGCACGAGGTTTTTGCGTGGGCGAACGCCGAGCGAATTGTGGACGTGTTGCACGCGCTGGCGGCACAACTTGATCCGGCGGTTGACGTGTGTGTTGAGTCGCGTCGCAGCGGTGGGGTGTGGCAGGGCGAATTATTGCCGCTGCCCGACGTGCGCGAGGCGCTGGGTCGACTGCAAACGCCGCTGGCGACCTACGGCGGCGTGGAGTTCACGGTGTATACTCCGGATGACCAGCTCACGCTCACCACCAGCTTGGCACTGGTGATTTATGCGCGGTCTGACCGGTGGGTGTATTTGCTTGAAGGTATGGGCTTCGAAGAGCGACACGATGCGCCGACGCCCGCGTGGGACGCCGACGCGGCACCGCTTGGCTCGGCACCGGAACTTGAGCTCGCTCTGGAGTTCGCCGTTGAGCGACTTGGTCTCGCGCCCGTCTGACGCTGGAGTCACCGCCTATGTCTTCATTTTTCTCGGCGCAGGTCGCCGAGCCGCTCGCGTCCCGGTTGCGACCGCGCGTCCTCGAAGAGTTCGTCGGGCAATCGCATTTGCTGGCGGCCGGCGCGCCACTGCGTGTGGCGATTGATCGCCGCGCGATCGATTCACTGATTCTGTGGGGACCGCCGGGTGTGGGCAAAACAACGCTCGCCCGGTTGCTGGCGCAGGTCACTGATGCGGAGTTCGTGTCGTTTTCCGCGGTGAGCGACGGTGTCGCCCGGGTGCGCGAAGTGGTGACCGACGCGGCGCGACGGCGGGAGTTCGGTCGGGGTACGCTGCTCTTCGTGGACGAGATTCATCGCTTCAATCGCGCGCAGCAGGACGCCTTTTTGCCGCACGTGGAAGCCGGCACGGTGGTGCTTGTGGGCGCGACCACCGAGAACCCGTCGTTCGCGCTCACCGGCGCGCTGCTGTCCCGGGTTCGTGTGGTTGTGCTTGAGCCGTTGTCGCCCGGTGACCTTGCGAAGCTCGTGCATCGCGCGCTCACCGATCGCGACCGTGGCCTTGGCGCACGCGCGCTCACGATGGGCGATGATGCGGTCGCGCAGTTGTGCACGATCTCCGACGGCGACGCGCGTCGCACGCTGGGGGTGCTCGAGGCCTCCGCGTCGCTGGTGACCGACGGCGCCGAGCTCACGATCGCGCACGTGATGCAAGCCGCACAGCGACGCATGCCGCGGTACGACAAGGGCGGCGAAGAGCACTTCAATCTCATTTCCGCACTGCACAAGTCGTTGCGCGGCAGTGATCCGCAGGGTGCACTTTACTGGCTCGCGCGCATGATCGAGGGCGGGGAAGACCCGCGTTACATCGCGCGCCGCATGATCCGCATGGCGACTGAAGATATTGGGCTGGCCGATCCGCAGGCACTGCCGATCGCGATGACGGCCGCGCAGACCTTCGAGCGTCTCGGCTCACCGGAAGGTGAGCTCGCGATCGCAGAAGCGGCCGTGTATCTGGCCACCGCGCCCAAGTCCAACCGGGTGTACGTAGCGTGGAAGGCGGCGCTTGAGGCGGCCCGTGACACGCCGGCAGCCCCGGTGCCGATGCACCTGCGCAATGCGCCCACGAAGCTCATGAAGGAACTCGGCTATGGTACAGGGTACCAGTACGCATTCGAGGTATCCGATGCCTACTTGCCACAGGACTATCTGCCGCCGGAGCTGGCATCGCGTACTTTTTACGAGGCGGGTCCGTTCGGATTCGAGCGTGACATTGCCAAGCGAATGGCCTGGTGGAAGAGTATGCGTGACCGCACGGTAGACGGTCCGCTGCCGGTTGCACCGGAGGATTCGCCTCACCCCGTTGGAGACGGAAAAGATGATGGACCTGACGCCAGGTAACGCCCGCTCGCGCACGGGGCACGGCCGTGCGCTCAAACGCGCCGTATTCGGTGCACTAGCCGTGGCCACGCTGGCCGGCTGCGCCACGCTGGGGCGTGCCACCTTCGCCGAGCCCCTCGTGGAGTTGCGTGACGTGCGCATCGTCGGGCTCGGTATTGATGGGGGAAACGTGGATGTCGTACTTTCGGTTTACAATCCCAATCGGTACAATCTCGATGCCACGCGCATGACATATCGCGTGGATGTGGATTCGGTGCAGCTCGGCAACGGTGCGCTCGATTCGCGTTTTGTGGTGCCCAGCGGCGATACCTCGATGGTGCGCCTGCCGATACGCTTTACCTATCGTGGACTCGGTGAAGCCGGCCGTCAGCTGTTGTCCACTGGCAGCGTCAACTACCGCGTGCGCGGTGACTTCACGGTGGTGACACCCATCGGGAATTTCACGCGCCCGTACGATCGTACCGGCCGGTTCAACACCGCGTCGCGCCCCGGGCCGTAATCGCGCCCGTACTCCAGGAGCCCTCCCATTTCGAAAGACATCATCTCTCTCGCTCGTCCCGTCGAGAAGGCGATCCTCGTTGGTGCGCCTCGCAAGCGTGGTAACGAGCGCCATCAGATGGACGAGCACCTGCAGGAACTCGCGCGCCTCGTCGATACGGCGGGCGCCGATGTGGTGGGCACTCTCACGCAGATCATCGATCGACCGCATCCAGGCACGTACCTGGGGAAGGGGAAGCTCGAGGAGCTCACGCTGCGTATTCAGGAGATTGGCGCCTCGCTGATTGTGTTCGACGACGAGTTGTCTCCGGCACAGGCGCGAAACATCGAAGCGGCCACGAACACGCGCGTGATGGATCGTGCGGAATTGATTCTCGATATTTTCGCCACGCGCGCGCGTTCCTCGGAAGCGCGCTTTCAGGTGGAACTCGCGCAGCTGGAGTACACGCTGCCACGTCTCACGCGTATGTGGACTCACCTTGATACCATGAAGGGTGGCATCGGCATGCGCGGTCCGGGAGAAACGCAGCTCGAAACCGACCGGCGTCTCATTCAGCATCGCATCAAGGTGATCAAGGAGCGGCTGCTCGATGTCGAGCGCGCGCGGGAAGTGCAGCGTCAGCAGCGCCAATCGCAGTTCAAGGTGGCGTTGGTGGGCTACACCAACGCGGGCAAGTCGAGCATTCTACGCTCGCTCGCGAACGACGCCGATGTGTTCGTCGAAGACCGCTTGTTTGCCACACTCGATCCACTCACGCGTGAGATCGAAGTTGGTGACGGTTATACGGTGTTGCTCACCGACACCGTGGGGTTCATTCGCAAGCTGCCTCACCATCTGGTGGCCTCATTCCGGGCCACGCTGGCCGAAGCGCGTGAAGCGGACCTGTTGCTGCATGTGGTGGACGTGAGCCATCCGGCGTGGGAAGAGCAGCGGGCCGTGGTGGACGATGTGCTGGCCGGTCTGGAATTGCAGGCCAAGCCTACGCGTCTGGTGTGCAACAAGATGGATGCGCTACCCGACGATGAACGCGCCGGCTTCGAGGAACGGATTCACAATCTCGTACCCGAGGCGCTGTTCGTGTCCGCGCATGCGCCACACGGTCTGGAGCCGCTTCGCGCTGAGCTGGTCAACTCGATTCGTCGGCTACGGCCGCTGATGGAGGTGCGCGTGGGTGCGCATCAGGGGGCCGTGCTCGCGTCGCTGCACCGCGACGGAGAAGTGCTGGGCCAGCGCTCGGATGGCTCCGACTTGCTGGTGATGGTGCGAGTCGATGACATCCTCGCCGGCCGACTGCGTCAGGCCGGGGTGGAAATATCGAGCGCGGGTGGTTAGCCGAAACATCCACCCGCGCCGCGCAAATCGAACGCGAGGGGAGTGGGCGTGCAGGGACTCGAACCCCGGACCTCTGCTGTGTGAAAGCAGCGCTCTAACCAGCTGAGCTACACGCCCAAATACCGGGGAGGCCCGGCAGAAGGGTAGACTAAGCGAGTGTTCGAACCCGCGCCAGTGGGCTGGCGCGTTCGTATGCAAGGAAGCGCTTCGTCCAGAGCTACTACGGCCGCGCCGGCCCACGCATGGCTTCGAGACGATCCAGCACCGCGCCGAGCAGACGCTGTTCCTCGCCGTACCGTGCCCAGTCGCCTTCACGTTGCGCATCGATCGCCGCTTGATAGTGTCGGCGAGCCTCGGCGATCATGCTCTGCATCGTTGCGTCAACCACCACCGGGTTGACCGGCGCCGCCGCCGCGCCGACATCCACGACCATTGGCGCACGGACATCCCCTGGCTCGCCGAACATTGCGCCGAGTGCCGCGTCAAAGGTTTCGCGCATAATTACCTGATCGTCGTACGCCACAACCACACGCTTGAGCTCGGGAATCCGGCCGCCGTCCGCCTGCAGATAAATGGGTTGCACGTAGAGCAGGGACGTCTCAATCGGAATCACCAGCAAGTCGCCCTTGATGACCTGCGAACCGCGTTGGTCCCACAACGAAATTTGTCGGGAAATCTCGGTGTTCTGACTGATGCGGTTCTCAATCTGTCGCGGGCCGTACACGAGACTCTGCCGGGGGAATCGATAGACGCGCAACTTCCCGTAGTTCGCCCCATCATTTCGCGCGATCATCCACGCGGCCAGGTTGTCCTTTCCTCGCGGCGTGAACGGCGCCATGTAGATGAACTCTGCGGCTTTCTCGTCGGGCAGGCGCATGACAATGTGACGCATGAACGGCACGGAACCATCGGTCCGCTCGACGACCGGAATCTGCCACTGATCTTCGCGGTTATAGAACTCCGCCGGCGTGTCCATGTGGTAGATGGTGTACAGCGACGTCTGCAAACGGAACAGGTCGTCGGGATACCGAATGTGCGCGAAGAGGTCGCGCGGCATGTCGGAGATCGGCTTGATCAGACCTGGAAACGTCTTCGACCACGCCATCAGGATCGGATCGTCCGGAATGGCGGCATACGCCGACACCGAGCCGTTGTACGCGTCGATCACCACCTTCACGCTGTTGCGCATGTAGCTCGTGCCATCGCTCGTCCGATAGGCGTACGGATACCGGGTGCTCGTGGTAAACGCATCCTGGATCCAGTGCAGCGTGCCATCATCGGCCACAACCATGTACGGATCGCGGTCGAAGGTGAGGAACGGCAGCGCCTTGGTTACACGCTCGGCGATGTTGCGATTGTAGAGGATGCGGCTGGCTGGCGTGATATCGCCGGAGAGCAGGATTTTGCTCGAACCAAAACGCAGCGCCAGCAGCGATCGCCGCAGTATGCCGCCAACCGGGATACCGCCGCTGCCGGTATACGCACGGAACACGTTGGCCTCACCAGACGGGTAGTCAAACTCCTTCTGATTGGTGTTCACAAACACGTGGGACGTGGTGAGCTCACCGAAATAGATCTGTGGGCGGGTCACCTTGAGCGAGCCGGTCGTACGCGGCGGAAGATCCTGTATGAACAGCACCGGCAACCCTTCCGGGGTGACCTCGTTGACCGGACTCATGGTGAGTCCCATGCCATGCGTGAACGTCAGGTGCTCATTGATGAATGTGCGCGTAGGCAGTGACGCCGTGTTCAACTCACGGGGGGACAGCAGCACCTGACGATACTTCCCGTCGATCCAGTAGCGGTCGTCGTCCACGGAGACGAAGTCGTAGTACGTGCGGATTTCCTGCAACTGCTTGAACGTACGCAGCAGGGGAGCGCGGTCCCACAATCGCACATTGTCGATCGTGGGCCCGTTATCCTGAATATTACTCGCCGTCAGGCGCGCCTCGCTCGTCAACTCGCGCACCTCCACGCCATCGAGTTGCCAGGCGCGCCTCGTGGACTCGATGTGGTGCGCCAGGTACGGCGTTTCCTTGGTGAGTTCGGTCGGTGCCACAACGAATTTTTGTACCAGTCCCGGCACCACACCGCGTCCGATCACGCCCACGGCCGCGTAGCTGCCGATGGCGAGAAATGCATACCATCCCAGCTGAGCGCGCATCGCCCCAACCAGCACGAGCAGCGCGCCGATCACCGCGACCGCGGCCGAAATGCGTAGCGCCGGCAATGTCGCGTTGAGGTCGGAATAGCTCGCCCCGACCAGCGGTCCGCTGGACGAGTACAGCAGGTTCGCGCTGTCAACAAACCACAAACTCACTGCCGTGAGTACGAGCCACGAGGCCAACAGGACGCCGAGATGGCGCCCCGCAGTGGCCTCGATGCGCAGCCCGCGCGGCAGCAGCACCACGTCGCCGCGGAAGAAGTACACGGGAATGAGCAACACGAGGCTGAGCGTGAGCAGACTGCGCACGATGCCGAGCAGCGCCGACAAGGCCGGCAGTGAGAACATGTACCAGCCGATGTCCCGGGCGAAGATCGGATCGGTCGTCCCGAACGACGCACGATTGAAGTAGAGCAGCACGGTTTCCCACATCCCGGTAGCTCCGAGCGCGATCATCAGCGTCAGGACAATCACAACGGGTTTCGAGAATCGGCGCAGCACACCGGTGAGATCCACGGTTTGCACCGCTTCGCCGATGCGCACCAGCACCGGCTCGGGAATCGCACCGCGCTGCGCGAACCACAGGTTACCCGCGAGCACCGCTGCGGCCACGCCGGCGACCACGGCAAACAGTGTGAGCTTGGTGACCAGTGACGTGGTAAACACCGCCTGATAGCCGATTTCCCGGAACCACCAGTAGTCGATCAGCAGGTTGCTCACGGTGGGGAGCAGAAAAATCGCGAGGGGAATCGCGAGGAGAAACAGGATTCTTGGGAACTTGGCGCTCGACACGTCAGACCTCGACAAGGAGAATGAGGGTGGCTTTATCCCACCCCTCACCGGGAGCAACGAATGAGTACAATTTAGCCGTATGTAATGGCTTCCTGTTCATGGTGCGTGAAATCCCGCCGCTCGCACCGCCTTCAATCTGGCTCTTCCCACTGGGCAATTTATGACCGTGCACACCCGCGTTGCTCGCAGCTCCGTGTGGCCTTGGACACGGCTTCTGGCTGTCTTACTGACGGTGGCCGTGCCGATTGTGGCGAGCGCGCAGCGAGGATCGCTGTACATCGTAGGCGGCGGCCCGCAGACGCCGGCGATGGTCGATGAGTTTGTGCAGCTCGCCGGCGGATCAGGGAAGGCAAAAATCATCGTGATGGCGATGGCCTCCGCCAGTGGCGAGCGCAGCGGCGAAGCCAAGGCCAATGATTTGCGCAAGCTTGGCGCGACGGCATTGAATGTCTGGGTGAATCGCACGCAAGCCGATCTCGACAGTGTCGCGCGACTGCTCGATGGTGCCACCGGCATCTGGTTCGGCGGCGGAAGTCAGACCCGTCTCGCCGACGTCGTCCGCGGAACGGCGCTCGAACGGGCGATCAAAGCCCGCTTCGAAGCCGGAGCGGTCGTGGGCGGCACCAGTGCCGGTGCGGCAGTGTTGTCATCACGCATGATCACGGGCAGCGAGCGACGTATCGGCGGTGATCGGCCGTCCAGCGATAGCAGCGAAGCGAACATCACCATCGATCGCAACAACGTGATCACCAGCGACGGATTCGCCCTGGTGGACAACGCCGTGATCGATCAGCACTTCGTGCGCCGCAGAAGACACAATCGACTCATCAGTCTCGTACTGGAGGCGCCGCCGCACCTCGGGGTGGGCATTGATGAATCCACGGCGCTGGTGATTGCGCCGGATGGCACTTGGCGTGTTTCCGGCCGCAGCGTTGTGGTGATTTACGACGCTCGCAGCGCTTCGAAAACGTTGACCGATGCGCCGGTGCTTGGCGCATCCGGTGTGACAATGCACGTGTTGCCGGCCGGGTCCACATTTAGTCCCGCCACGAGCCAGGCCCGTATCCCCTGAGTGTGCGTGAGGAACGCCGCGTTTGGCGTGCATCTTCATGCATCCTCATGTGTCGTCCCTCGCGACCCTTCGACTCCGCACCGCACTACAGCGCGTCGCCCACCTCGCGCGCCGCAAAAATCGCCGCCGTGTTGTGCCCGCCAAACCCGAACGCGTTGCTCAGCGCCACGCGCACCGGGCGCTGCTCTGCGACATTCGCGGCCACCCGCACGCGGCACTCCGGATCCAGCGATTCAAGATTGATCACCGGTGGCACGATGCCATGCACGATGCTTTGGATCGAAAACAACGCCTCAACGGCGCCGGCCGCGCCCAGCATGTGTCCCGTCATGCTCTTGGTCGCGGTGGCGGTGGCCACGTCGGCGTGATCGCCGAACACGGCGCGTACCGCACTGCACTCAGCCACATCACCCAGTCCAGTACTGGTGGCGTGCATGTTGATGGTGTCAACGTCGGTGGGTGCGATGCGCGCTTCGGTGAATGCCCCTTCCATCGCCAATCGCGCGCCCAGACCGTCGGGATGCGGCGCCGTGAGATGGTACGCATCGCACGCGGCACCAACGGCCAGTACTTCGGCGTACATCGTGGCGCCGCGCGACTCAGCCGACTCGAGTGACTCCAGGACGAGCACGCCGGCCCCTTCGCCGATCACAAACCCGTCACGCGCGGTGTCGAACGGGCGGCTCGCGCGCGTCGGCTCGTCGTTGCGCGTCGAGAGCGCCCGCGCGGCGCCAAATCCACCCACGCCGAGGGCCGTGATCGCACACTCCGCGCCGCCGGCGAGAATGATGTCGGCTCGACCGGCGCGAATCGAATCGAGCGCACTCATGATACAGTCATTGCCTGTGGCACAGGCCGAGACGACCGCGTGATTGGGGCCGCGCAAGCCGTGTTGCATGGCCACCCACGCACCCGCAATGTCGCAGATGATCATTGGCACGAAGAAGGGAGACAGCCGCCCCGGGCCGCTCGTATGCCACGTCACGGCTTGATTCTGGAACGTTTCCATGCCGCCTTGTCCGCTGCCGATAATCACGCCGATGCGCGCGCGTTGGGCGTCGGTGAGCGTGTTCGTGTCGATGCCGGCATGCGCAATCGCTTCGTTTGATGCGGCAACGGCGTAGTGCGCGTACACGTCCATTCGCTTGGCGAGTTTGCGATCCACGTAGTTGAGCGGATCAAAGCCTTTCAGCTCGCAGGCGAACCGTGTGGTGTGCGCCGAGGCGTCAAAGCGCGTGATGGGAGCAGCGCCGCTGACACCGCGTACGGCGGAATCCCACGACGTCGCGGCCGTGAGCCCCAGCGGTGTGACGGCGCCGAAACCCGTGACGACAACACGTCGCGACGAAGGTCGCTGTGAAGACATGCAGAAGAACGCTGAAGGTGAGCGGTTGGCGAAACCGCCGTCCGACCTTTGCGGCACCGCGACTGCGAAGCTGAACACGAATGGGGGCGGTGGGGCTCGAACCCACGCCTTCCAGTTTATGAGACCGGCGCTCTAACCACCTGAGCTACACCCCCGCAGGACCTGTCGCTTCCCAATGCTGAACATACCGTACGGGCGCGGCCGTGAAAACGGGGCACGCGCACAAACCGTGCGCTGCGCTAGCGAGTGAGCGGCAGGCTGACCATGAAGACTTGTCCGCGACCCCGCGCGCTATTGCCATTGGTGAGCAGATTTGTCAGCCCCTCCTGATGGCGCGCCACGACGGCCAGGCCGCGCCACTGCGGAACGGCCAACCGGACACCAACCACCGCCGAAGTCTCGTAGCGCGCGGTGCCTATGGTGCCTACGGGTCGTCCGTTTGCTGCGTCGTACAGCAGGCTTTGTCGGATAAGACCGAGTCCAACACCGGCATCGAGGGTGGGACAGATAAAGGTCACGCACTTTCCCACCAGACTGACACCACTGGTGACCGTCCACCAACGCGAGCGATACTCCGCGTCGGGTGCGCCCGGCGCCTTGACCTGCGCTCCACGTGCTGCCGCCCCCGCCTCCACGAATCCAACGAGTGGTCCAAGCACATTGTGCGTCATGCGCAAAGAGTACGCGGTACCACGAAGGCGCGAGAACTGCTCGGTGCCAACGGGTTCTACCTCCGTAATGGTCGACCAGGCGAATCCGGCCTGGGCCACAAATTGGAACCCTTCGGGGAGCGGGTTGTAGCCCTGTGCAAGCGCCGTCGCGAATGGCATGGCGAGTGACGCAACCATCGCCAGCGCCGCGGCCGGCAGCAGCCCCGCCATTCCGGATTGCAACCTCATGCGCTCGCACTCACATGCGCATCGTACGCGGCGATCACTTCATCCGCCGACACCGTAGCCGCTCCAAGTTTTCCCACTTCCACTCCCGCAGCAAAGTTGGCAACAATCGCGGCTTCGAGCGCCGAGGCACCGGCGCCGAGCATGGCCGCAAGATACGCGGTGACCGTGTCGCCGGCACCGACCACGTCGTACACCTCTCGTGCGGTAGTCGGCACGTGGTGCACGAGGCCACTCGTGTCTACGAGCGCCATGCCACGTTCGCCCAGCGTCAGCAGCAAATAGTCTACCCCGAGCCGAGCGAACGTTTCGGGCAACGCTTCCGGATGTTCGAGATCGACCGCCGCTCCGAGCGCACTCTCAAGCTCGCGTCGATTCGGCTTGAACACCGTCGCGCCACGATACGCGAAGAAGTTGCGGTACTTGGGATCGACAATGATCGGAATGCCTTTGGTGCGCGCCATCGCCACGGCGCCTTCGATTACGGCGGGCACCAGAACGCCTTTGTTGTAGTCCTCGAACACGAGTGCGGTCGCGTGCGGGAGCGCTGCTTCGATCGACGCGAGCACCCGCGACACTTCGTCCGCATCAAGGTCCGCGTCGTCTTCCTCATCGAAACGCACGAGCTGCTGTGCGCGAGCCATTACACGCGTTTTGGTGGTTGTGGGCCGCGCGGCCGTGACCAGTGAGCGCGATTGCATGCCACCACTGGCCAACATCTCGCGAAGCGTGGTCCCCGCGATGTCGTCGCCGACCACGGCCACCAGATCGCAGCCGGCGCCAAGCGCCGAGACGTTCTGTGCCACGTTCGCCGCCCGCCCAACGCCTGTCGTCGTTCGCGCACGCGCACCACCGGGACTGGTGCTTCCGGTGAGATACGGTCCAC
>Ga0105045_10003567_pt1 | contig 13372 bp, 9 predicted proteins | sample MAT02_FD_78089 | JGI IMG/M metagenome (GOLD analysis project Ga0105045, IMG submission 78089) | Freshwater microbial communities from Lake Fryxell liftoff mats and glacier meltwater in Antarctica - MAT-02 (megahit assembly) | ecosystem: Environmental > Aquatic > Freshwater > Ice > Liftoff...
CGGGCGGGTCGCGGGGAGAAGGGTGGCCACGTTTTGGTTCAAACGTACACACCAGATCATCCGTGCATTACTCTGGCCGCTCAGCACGATTACCTGGGCTTTGCGAAGCTCGAACTCGGCTTCCGCAAAGAGCATCAATACCCGCCGTTCCAGAAGATGGCGCGGGTGATTATCCGCAGCGAGAAGCCCGACCACGCGGAGGCATTCGCAGAACAAATGGCCAGCGCGTTCCAGCTTGCCGTGCAACGTATGTTGAAGAAACGCGAACAGCAAAATGGTTCTGGCCCGCCCGTGCGTGTGCTTGGCCCAGCGGAATGCCCTGTGTTTAAGCTGCACGATTTCTACCGCTTCCACTTTCAATTGCAGGCGCAAAACAGCGGCGAACTCCACGACGTGCTCCGCGAAGTACTCGCAGTCACGAAGCCGCAACACGGCGTAGAATTCCAAGTCGACATCGACCCGATGAACATGCTGTGAATCGTATCCAAATTCAAAAGTTCCAATTGCCTTTTTGACCCAGAAGCATGAGCTTTGTAGTTGCGTATTCCACACCCCACGCTGCCGCGTGGGGCTACACTCGACGGCCCGTAACGGGCGTAAAACCACAAACAGCTTGTGTTTTTCTTACGCCGAGGAGCGGCTGTCCAACTTAGCCCCACGCGGCAGCGCTATCTATTATCCACATCTCAGTTCACCCACGAAAACATGGCGTTTTTGTCCGGAGTCCTGGAAGGACGACGGAGCTTAGCTAGTGCGTGAAGTGAGTCGCGCAGCGACGAACAAACCCCTGGCGCACTATGCGAAATCCGTGGTGCAACGACAAACCCCAGGTTTTGTTGGTTTTGGCACCAGAGGTTTGCTCACTTCGTTCGCATCACCCCTGGCTAAGTTCCGTCGTCGCTTCGCGACTCCCAAACCAGAGAAACTTGTTGGTAGTAGACAGCGCGGCAGCGTGGAGCGGGTAAAATCAAACAGTTTCTAGGCGTTTTCTTATTTGAACCTCGATCAGCACAACTTCAAAGAGCATGAGCGATGGCGGTTTGTTTCTGAGTGATCTTGATGCAAGTAACATCAGGTGCGGTTACACTACTTCGGCTTCATCCTAGCGAAGTGGTAGCAATCGCTGTACAACTATGGAATGCGTAATTTTATCAGCAGCGTGGCGGTTCTCTTCCTTCTTGTGCTGGGGTACCCAACCTCTGTGCCGGGTCTCGATCCAGCACCCAAGGTGCAAGCTCGGGCACTCGAAGATCATATGCAAAAAATGATCGACGATGCCTCACCGGCAATCGTGGCGATTGTTATCTCTCATGCGAAGTACCCGGAATTGCCCTTGGACGAACGGAAGCAGCCTGGCCGGCTCGGGCGGTACACGCCACGGGCTATGCGGCCGATTCTGCCAGGGCTTCCACGACCGATCGCCACGGATAAGCTCGATCTCAGCGAAGCGGCAAACATAGCAAATCATCAATTCGGTTCGGGAATCGTGCTGGATGCGCAACGTGGCTACATCCTCACCGCGCAGCATCTCATCGAAGGCGCAACTAAGATTTACGTTCGCAGTTCTTCGGGCAAGGGTTGCTATGCGGATATTCTCGCTTCCGATTCCCGCAGCGATTTAGCGGTGTTGAAATTGCTCGATCGCGTGGATGGTTTGAAGGCGGCCACGCTCGGCACGGTTCGGCTCGTCGAAGCACTCGATGGCACGAAGCCGAACTTGAAACGCGGTTCGTGGCTCGTCGCGTTGGGGCATCCACTTGCGGCAGGCTTCGTGGATGGTCTGCCGAGTGCATCGTGGGGCATCCTCAGTAACATTCGCCGGCGCTCGGCTCAGCAACCCCAGCGCGAAGAACTGCGGCCCAAACCGCTGCATCAATACGGCAGCCTGTTGCAGACCGATGCTCGCATCACACTCGGCACGAGTGGCTCGGCGTTACTCAACATGGATGGCGAAGTGATTGGCATGGCTTCTTCGGTCGCGGCGATCAGTGGTTCGGAGGCGAGCGGCGGCTTTGCCATGCCGTTTGATGCGAACTATCGGCGCATCATTGCGGTACTGTTGAAGGGGCAGGAAGTCGAATATGGTTTTCTTGGCGTGGCTCCGGTTTCCGAACGCGGCGGGGTGACGATTGGCAGCGTTACGCCGGGTTGCCCGGCGGCGATTGCGGGATTGCGGGAAGGCGATGTGCTGAAGTCGGTAGATGGTCACGCCTTGAACGAACCGGATGATCTGCTGCTTTATATTGGTGCGGCGCTGGCGGGAACGAATGTGAATGTCACGGTGCGTCGAGGGCTTCGGGATGTCACAACCGAACTCTCACTCGCAAAAATCTCGAACCCGCTCCCGGCAATTGTTACTGCACCATCGCCCATGTACGGTGGGTTGCGTGTCGATTATGCAAGTATTCGGTTGCTGCAATTGTTCAACGCCCGCGATCCGCTGCGCGTTGTTCCGCCACAGGGTGTTTCGGTGCGCGATATTGAACCGAATAGCAACGCGGAGAAGCGATTCAAGGAAGCGGGCGATTCGGTATCGAATTGGATCATCACGCAAGTGGATGGCAAGCCGATCACGAAGCCAGCAGAGTTCTATAACGCAACGATGGGGAAGGCTTCGGTGAAGCTCACGCTCGCCGATCCCGCAGCACCCAACCGCACCACGACGATCACACTCGGGGAATAACTCAATTCAAAGTGATGATGCCGCCTTGTACTTTCACGGTGGCATCGCCTGCGATTTCCGTGTTCACGCTCTTCACGCTCGCTTGCATTTCACCTTGAATCTTCACCGTCATACCCGAGATGGTGATGCCACTGCTCGTAATCTCGATTATGTTCGAGCCAACTTTGAGCGTGATGGATTGTGCGGCTTCGGTGGTACTGGAACCGGCATCGACTTTCACGGTTTGATTGCCAGCCTTGACCGTGAGCGTATCGTTGCCGAGTTCCACGAGGACTTCGCGGTTGCCGGTCTTTACGGTGTGCGTATCGTTGCCGGTTTTCACTATGACAGCGCGATTTCCCGTATCGACGTTATGGGTATCGTTGCCGGTTTTCACTGTGACAGCGCGATTTCCCGTATCGACGTTGAGCGTATCGTTGCCAGTTTTCACCGTGCGCTCGCGGTTGCCTTGTTCAATGGTGATGGTTTCATTGCCTTCTTTCACGGTGAGCGTGCGATTGTTCGTAACGGTGATGCTTTGATCGTGAAGAACTTGGAGATCATCGTCATTTTCGACTACACGATGGAAGTCTTTTTGGGCGTGAAAGTAGATGTCTTCGTTGTCTTTTTTGTCTTCAAAGCGGAGTTCGTTGAACGTCTCGGCATCGCCGCCCGCTGTGGATCGCGTTTTGATTCCGCTTTGGGTCGCGTTATCGGGCAGTGCATAAGGCGGCATGTTTTCGGCGTTATAGACGCGGCCCGTGACGATCGGTTGATCCGGATCGCCGTTGAGAAATTCCACGAGGACTTCTTGCCCGATGCGTGGCAGGAAGACCGCGCCCCAGTTCTTCCCCGCCCACGCTTCCGAAACACGCACCCAACAGGAACTCGCTTCGTTCTTCTCGCCGATGCGATCCCAGGGGAATTGCACTTTCACGCGGCCATGTTCATCGGTGTGAATCTCGGCACCCGACGGCCCGACGATGAGGGCCGATTGTGGGCCGGCCACTCGGGGCATTGGGGTGAGGCGTTGCGGACGAAACACGACCGCAGCAGGCAGGCATTGAAACGAATTCGAGTAGGTATCGATTCCACTGGACACGCCGGGAATATTCGGGTCGGTCGCGGAGTGAGTTACAACTTGAAAAGCATAATTACCGTTGTCCGTCGGGTGGTTCTGCAACGTGAACTTAGCACCAGGGCGAAACGAAGAACAGCGACTGCTACCACGAATGGTATCGTATGTCGCTTCGAGTTCCTCAATTCGAACACGAGCGAGTGCGGAACCGCGATCAGTTGCGGCGTGCCGTCCGGGGTAATCGAACTGCTCGAAAGTGGCGATGCCGGTCAGTGACACTGTAGTGTCAGTTGCAGAGAGCAGGTCGGTACTCGGCGTGAGAAAGTTGTAGTCGGTTGTGGCGGCTTTTCCTGTGATGAAAGCATATTCGCGTTCCCAAGTTGTTACGACTTCGGAGTCGTTCATCTCGGGTCGGTATTCGACTTCAGCATGAGCTTCGGCATCGATATACGCTGAAGTGCCATCTGCCAGAACTAGCATGTGCGCATCTTCGGCGAAGGTGAAGGTGTAGAAAATCCCTTCTTCTTCCATGAGCCGCGAGACGAATTGAAAAGCACTTTCTCGGTATTGCACGCAGTATTCGCGCACGGGATATGTGCCGCTCAGGTTCAGTTCAAAGTCAGAAAAATTATATCTTCGGAAAACATCTTCGATGATATCGGGCACGCTCTTGTTTTGATAAATACGGCAATCGGTGGCCCGCGTCAGGAACCAAAGCCAAGGCACCACTTCCGCGCGGTAGTTGCGCAGCCCACGGCCCATGCTTGGCCCGGCGAAGAAGCGATTCACTCGCCCATGAAATTGCCGGGGCGATTCATCCGGAAGAACCACTTTCCAAGAAATGGGCTTCCCGACGAGATCAGCAGCAGCGATGGCATCGTTATCGCAGACTAGTTGGAGTTGAAACGAAAACGGCCGCGAAAGTTCTTCGTGGCCATTGAACGCAGTGAGAAGCAGTTCACCGTCACCGAGTGGCGAGTTGATGACAAGCAAGCGGTCGTCTTGAACGAAGGGCATAGCGAAGGTACTTCACGGAGAGAAAGTGACTGCGGAGTGCTACGCAGGATAGGTATACACGCCAATATCAACAGTTCCCACGTCGCGCTCCAACATGGGAAGACGCTCTTTGGTGTGGAAGAGAAAAGCCACCACGGCCATTCCGCAGTGGCATTCGAGCGCTGGGATATAGTCGATCCGCGATTAGACTGCTTTTGCCGCTGCGATGTCCCAACCGGTCTTGGGTGTTTCGCCTTTGTCGTTCTTCGCGCCCATCTCGCTGAAGTTGAAAATGACCTTGGTGAAGTTCAAGCTCAGCGATTCGCTGGGGCGATCGCCGCCGCTGTTCACGCTATACCCGCTCACCATGCAATCTTCGAGCGTATAACTGGCGTAGACTTCGAGCTTGCCTTTGTCGGTCTTGCAGAAGTCGATCGTAACGGCTTGACCTTCGCCATAAAGCGATTCTTCAAGCCAGCGGTACGACGATTTGTCCATCGGCTTGGTCACGACGATTTCACTCACGCTGGGAGCGCTCGATTCGCGGTCGGAGCTGCCGCCGGTGGGCGACGAGATTCCACGGCCCACGCCGAATTGGAACGAATTGACCTCGACCCAGCCTTCGGTACCCTTGTGGCCTTCTGCGGTCACGTCGCCCTTGATGTCACCATACTTAATGTAAATCGGCATGTTCAACTCCAGAAAGATGTTGTGATGAAACACGCGCCGCGTGTAAGTGGTTGGTGAGTGCGGCTCGCGTTCCGTTCGTCTCGAATATAGTACGCCAAACGAGCCTAGATTCCTTTCACGAGAAGAAGCAAATTTTTCCAAGCAATTCATTCTGCCTCGAACCGAGTTTTCGTTACGCAAGACAATCCGCGCGAACCTGCACAAGCTTTGCGGCTTCGGTATGTTGAACTTGTTCCGTCTTCGGTTTCATTCGAGTGCTACCCATGAGTTCTCCGATTCGCACACGCTTTGCCCCTAGCCCCACGGGTTACTTGCACATCGGCGGCGTGCGCACCGCCTTGTTCAATTGGCTCCTGGCCCGTAGGCATCAAGGCGAATTCATACTGCGCATCGACGATACCGACGATTCCCGCAACCGTGCGGATGCCATCAAGCCGATCATCGACGGCTTCGGCTGGCTCGGCATGAGCTGGGACGAAGGCCCCACGCCCGATGCGAGCGGTGCCAGCTTTGGCCCCCACGCCCCATACTTCCAAGGCCAACGCAACGATAAATACGAAGCCGCTGCGATGCGCCTGCTGCATGAAGGCAAAGCGTACCCGGATTACACCACGCCCGAAGAACAGGATGTCTGGCGCAAGAATGCCCAAGCGGCGCGGCGACCGTATGTCCATCGCGGGAGTAACCGCGATGTCAGCGCGGAAGAGAACATTCTACAATACCGCGAAAAGCCCGCACCGCTGTTGCTGAAAGTCGAACCCGGCCAAGGAGTGAAGTTCACCGATGCCGTGAAGGGCAAACAAGACATCAGCACCGATACCATCCGCGACCCGATGTTACTCCGCGGACCGGATGCCAACGGGCTGTGCCGAGCGGTGTATAACTTCGCTACCGTCGTTGATGAAATCGACTTCGGCATCACGCATGTGGTGCGCGCGATTGAACACCTCAGCAACACGCCGACGCAGATTTTGATGTATCAAGCCTTGGGTGCGACGATCCCGATCTTCGGGCATATGCCGCTGGTGAACTACAACGGCGAGAAGATGAGCAAGCGTAACTTGCCGCCATTGAGTGCCGAGGAAATCACGAAGTTCAAAGCTTGCGGTTGGACCGATGCCGAGATTCAAGGCCGAGAAGATTTGAACATCGCAACCGTGGCCTACTACCGCGAGATCGGCTACTTACCGGAAGCGCTCATCAACTACCTTTGCCGACTCGGTTGGAGCATGGACGGCGAAAGTGAATTCATTCCGCTACCCAAGTTGATTGAAAACTTCAGCCTCGAACGCGTGACCGACGCACCGGGGAACTACGACGCGAAGAAGCTCTTCTGGCTCCAAGGCGAGTACATGAAGCTCGTGCCCACGGCAGAGAAAGTGGAACGCTGCGTTCCATTCCTGCGTCGAGCGAAGCTCATCGGCGAGACAATCGACACTGCCACGCGCGATGTCCTGACGCGCATTATCGAAGCCTCTGGGGATCGCATCAAGCTCTTCAGTGATGTGCTGGCATTCGCTGCGCCGATCTTGAACCGCGAGATCGACCGCGACCCGAAAGCGATGACGAAAGCATTCCAAGACCCGAAGTTCCCGAACGCGAAAGAACTCCTACGCGAGTTCGCGGAAGTTCTAAAAACGTGCGAACCATTCGATGCGACCACCACCGACAAAGCCCTGCACGAATTCCTCGCGGCGAAGGGTGTGAAGCCGAATGCGGTTGTCGGACCACTGCGCGTGGCCGTGACGGGCGTGCAGGTCGGCTTCGGGTTGTTTGATACGCTCGCAATTTTAGGGAAGGATGTGAGCCTGCAACGCATCGAGGCCACGCTGAAGATGATTGAAGCTCAAAGTTGATTCAGGTGGTATCATTCATCCAAGGGCTTTTAGAGGCATAAAAATGAATGCAATTGCTGCGGTATTTGAAAATGGTATCTTTCGACCTGTCGAACCGATCTCACTTCCGGAGGGGTGCGAAGTGCTTGTACAACTCAGGAATCCGATACTTTCCGGAACGGAGACGTTGCTAGAACGAGAAATCGCTTGGCTCACTCAGCGTTCTTCCGCTGAAATCGAACAGACTCGGCTACAAGTTTTCAGTCAGTCTACCTCGGCACGACTGCTTCCGCCGGGGCAGACGCTATCGGATGTTGTCGAAGGCCAATGGCCGAGTGATGAAAGTGAAGAAGAGATTCAAAAAGCACTTGAGCGTCTTACTTAACATGATTGCGCAACAATTCTTTCTGCTCGACACAAATGTACTTGTGCATCTTGTTCGTGGCTCACGAGTTTGGAACCATGTTCGAGATGCTTACAAACCACTACTTGCCGAGCAGACCCCACGGCATTGTTCTGTGACGGCAGGGGAGTTTCGGTCGCTCGCTTTACAATGAAATTGGGGTGATAGAAAGCTCAACAAAATGGAATTCTGCCTGAGCTTTTTTCAATCTCAGACGATCGAACATCTAGAAATTATTCGCGCGTACGCAGTTATCGATTCCTACTGTGAATCGATTGGTCAATCCCTTTGAAAAAACGATGTATGGATCGCAGCGACTGTAGCTGCCACCGGTGCGACCTTAGTGACGACGGATCGAGATTTTGATCGCCTTTAGCCATGTTTTTGAATCGCATCTGGATAGACATATATGTTAAAAATATGAATCGTATTCTCGGATTGTTCTGGTGCGTACCCTTCCCGTTTTTCTCGCAGTTTCTCTCTAGACAAGCGCAGTATCACTTGGCATAAGCGGGCAAGTTATACGCAGTACCTCGCGGAACGGTCGAACGGCTCGGGGGAGTTGTTCGCCATTTTGCATTTCGCGCGGGTGCCGGGGGGAAAACATGAACCGAGTTTTTGCTCGCATATTTTGCGGGGCGATGCTTGTAGGTGGGGTGATTCGTCCAACCTACGCTGCCGATCCGATTCCTGCTCCACGTCCGCTTTTCGGTAGCCCGGCTCCGGTTCCCGTGCCGACACCGATGGCGGTACCGCCCAGGCCCGTCGTCGTGGGATTCTCCGCAGAGGCGATGGTGAAAGCACTCAAAGCAGAACGGGAAGCCTACATGCGCCGGCTCGACATCTGCACCCAGCTGCGGAAAGTGGCACTCGATACTCAAGATGATCGACTCGCCGTCCGTGCGCTGGAACTTGAGCAGATTGCGGAAGAAACTTACCGCGAACGCATCGCTCGCATGGGCGTGAAACAAGAGTTGCGGACAGCTAGCCGAGCCGTGGAAAGTACGCTCGATCGCGCGCTCGGTTCGGGTGCGAGTGTCACACCCCTGACAGTCGCTCCGCCGAAGCCCGCATCCGCTGCCGCACCGGAAACAGCATACGCACCGAAGCGACTCTCGTTCCGTGAGGTGCCCCAACAATGATGAGGCTCCTCCTAGTTCTAGGGCTGTTCATGCCTGCTGTCGGATGCATGACGATTACGCCGATCGGCCCGTTTGCGAATCAATTTACCGATAAAGCTCCACCTCAAGGGAAGCTGCCAAGCCCGGGTGCGCCGACCGTGCCGATGGTGCAAGACGTTGCTGCGATGCCACAGATTGAAGAAGCACCACCGCCGCCGCGACCCGCGTTCTTGGTCAGCCCAGATGAAGTGACGGAAACAAACGCTGCCGAAGTCGAGCGGAAACTCATGCAAGAAATGGAGCAAGACCGCATCAACGCGAAGAAGATTCTTCCTCGTGCTGAAGTCTCGCACATCAAGCGAAACGAACGCTAAGATCGGTTCGCGCTCTGCTCAGCCGGTGCTTGAAGAAAACGTGCCCGTCCCGAATGGTACAAAATTAGAGAGCATCGCGGCAGAAACTCAGAACTTGGGCAGATGGGTACTCTGCCTATCTGCCCAAGTTCGCTGTGTGAATCTCTTCAACTTTGTGCCATTCGTGCCCGTCCCCTTTTCTTGGCACGTCCACAATTCGAGATTCTCAGATCGCGCGACGCAATACTTCACAATAAATCGATACTCGGCGGACTCACGTCCGCTGCGCGGATTAATGTCTCGTATTTGTCTCCAATCGCACATCCTTGCTCAGCTACCGCTCCTATAAATCGAATAGACTGTTCCCATCGAATTCGATTTCCCTCGGAGCGTTTCGTGTCTGCTTATATTTTGAATACCCCCGAAGATGTGGCCGCGATGCTCGCACGCATCGGTTCCCCTTCCATCGAAAGTCTCTTTGCGAACATCCCCGCAGAACTCCGCTTCAACCGCCTACTGAACATTCCCCCTGCACTTTCCGAAATGGAACTGATGCAGCACATGGAAGCGCTCGCGGCCAAAAACGAAGTCGATTCTGCCTGCTTCCTCGGTGGCGGCGCGTACGATCACTTCATTCCAGCGGTTGTGGATGTCGTGGCGGGTCGTGGCGAGAATTACACCGCGTACACGCCGTATCAGGCCGAAGCGAGCCAAGGTACGCTGCAAACCATCTACGAATACCAAACGCTGATGTGCCAACTCACGGGCATGGACATTGCGAACGCTTCGCTTTACGAAGGCGGCTCGGCAGTCGCGGAAGCGGTGCTGATGGCGGCGGGAATCACCGGTCGCAAAGGTGAAGTGCTGATCGCGGAGAGCGTTCACCCAGACTACCGTGCGGTGCTGGAAACGTATGTTGCGAACTTGAATATTCCCATTCGCACGATCCCCACGCCCGATGGCTACCTGAACCCCGACGATGTGCGCGCTGCAATTTCCGATTCCACGATTGCCGTGGTTGCACAGTCGCCGAACTTCTTCGGTCACTTGGAAGAGATGGCCGCGCTCGGTGAAGTCGCGCACAAAGCCGGCGCGCTGTTCATTGCGAGTTTCGACCCGATCGCGTTGGGGCTACTGCAGAAGCCAGGCGAATACGGTGCCGATATTGCGGTCGCGGAGGGGCAGGGCCTCGGGATTCCGCTCGGCTTCGGTGGGCCGTATTTGGGAATCCTGACGTGCCGCGCGGAGTATGTGCGCAAGATTCCGGGCCGGCTCGTGGGCGAAACAGTTGATCGCCACGGGAAGCGCTGCTGGGTTCTTACCTTGAGCACCCGCGAACAGCATATTCGCCGCGAGAAAGCGACGAGTAACATCTGTTCTAACCAGGGTCTGTTCGCGTTGCGTTCGGCGGTGTATCTCACGGCGCTCGGGCCGACGGGCTTGAAGGAGACGGCGGAACTCTGCTTGCGGAAAGCGCATTATGCAGCAGAAGAGTTGTGCAAGATTCCTGGAGTGCAGCGCACCTTCGCACGGCCGTTCTTCAAGGAATTCACGCTGACGTTCGATACCGATGTGAACGAACTGCTGACCGATCTGCGTTGGCATGGCTTCCACGCGGGTTTGCCCACGGGCCGCTGGTATCCGCAACATCCGCATGGCATGACAATCGCCGTGACCGAAAAACGCACCAAGCAGCAGATTAATGAACTCGTTGCAGCAGTGGCCGCGGAACTCGGCGTGGGGTGAATGATGCACTGACTGGCATTTCGTGCTTACAAAATCACAACCCGGTTCTTTGCCTCTCCCTCAAAGAATCATAGCTATCTACACAAGTATCATCTGTATTCTATGCTTCCAGAATGACACAAAACCTGCGGCTCGGTTAGAACCTTGGCTTCTCAAACGCTACACCATGCTCTGCATAGCGTTGCGGCACGCGGGTAACTCGCCGATTCCGACCAAGCGACGTTCCGCAAAACTGCCACCTTCGCACAATATTTGTTGCGTTTCCTCGACAACATTCGAGTCACCTTTTTTGGCGATCATGAATCAGATTCTACCCCAGGCGGTCCAAGCCTGCCGGAAACAAACTCAGAATGTGAACTTGGTGGCAATCGATTGGTTCAGACTCAAATACATCAAACATACTTCCAAGGAGGATCGACTCCGAAAAACTCAGGCCAAGGGGCTGGCGAAAAATCCCTTGCTAACGCGGTCGGCTCACTTTGAAACAACTATCACGCTTCCGGCTCACCAAAAGGCGGGTTTAAACCCGAATCCGGCGATATTCCCGAATCGCTTCGAGGGCAGCACGCATATCGGCCCGGAGAGGAGCTTCGATTTCGAGCCAAGTATTCGTTTCGGGATGCAGGAACCTGAGCCGGTAGGCGTGCAATGCTTGCCGAGTGAGAAGCATGTCATCCTCGGGGCCGGGTATCCCCGGTTTCACATCGGCGAGGCGGAACTTATCCCGCCCGCCATACATGCGATCAGCTAGAACCGGGCAGCCGATGTGCGTTAAATGCACGCGGATCTGATGCGTGCGGCCCGTGCGCGGTTGCACCTTCACCAGCGTATAACCACGGAATCGTTCCATCACTTCGTAGTAGCTGCACGCATCGCGGGAATCGGGGTCGTCGGCATTCGCTACAATCTGCTTTTCGCGTTCATGCGGGTGCTGCTTCAACCTGGCTTCGATATAGTCCGAATCGCGGTCGATATCGCCGACGACAATGGCAACATATTCCTTGAATACTTTTCGCTTTTCAAATTGTTGGGAAAGTACGCTATGCGCGCGATCGGTTTTCGCAATGAGAATCGCGCCGCTGGTATCGCGGTCGAGCCGATGCACGATGCCCAAGCGGTAGCTGCCACCCGACGAACTGAGTTGATCCTTGAAGCGGAAGGCGAGCGCGTTCACCAGCGTTCCGGTCCAGTTGCCGCGCGCTGGGTGAACCACCATATTCGGCGGCTTGTTGATGACGGCCAGCACTTCATCTTCGTAAAGCACATCGAGCGGAATATCTTCCGGCACGATGACATCGTGAATCGGCTCGGGCAGTTGAATCCAGAGTTGATCGTCGTTGCGAACTTTGTAGCTCGCTTTTGAGGCTTTGCCATTCACGAGTACGTTGCCGCTCGCGATGGTTCTTTGAAGTTCGGATCGGCTCGAATCGTTGAAAAAGATTTGCAAGTATTGATCGAGCCGAATACCTTCGGCTCGGACTTTCACATGCAGTTCGACCGGGTCGCGCGATCGGGCGTAGGGAGGCGTGCCCACGACGACGGGAACCACAAGTGCGGCATCGTCATCGAGTTCAATATCGTCGGGTGTACCGGATGAGTTCATGGTGGACCGCTCCGGCAACCGGCAGCAGATTTACTTCTTGGGTTCAGGCGTTTTGGGTTCAGGAGCTTTGGGAATTTCGATCGGTGGCGTTTTGGGTGGTGCAATAGGTGCGGGTGGTTCGAGAGGTTTCTCGGGGCCTTTCGGGCCGGGTTCGTTCGGCTTGGGAATCGGCTCCGTTTTCGGGTCGAGTGGTTTCTCGGGGCCTTTCGGCGTAGTGTCGGTCATCGGCGGATTCGCAGGGTTCTCTTTCGGCGGATCTTTAGGAGTAATCGGCAGGATCACTGGTTCCCAGATCGAGAGATGATCGTAGAGCGAACGCTGAACTTGGAGCACTTCCGCTTTCTTAGCTTCGAGTTCATCAGCGCGCTTCGTGTACATTTCGCCTGCAACGGTTTTCGTACCAATCGCTTCCGCTGCCTTGCGGTAATATTCAGCCGCTTTGGTCACTTGCCCGCGGAACGATTCGGGGTTGTCGGTCAGCGATGTGACACCTTCCCTGGGCCAGCCGACGAGTGCTTTCTCGGTTTCGGCTGCATCGCTCAAACACTGCGCTTTCAAGGTGTTGTCGCTTTTGAATTCATCGGCGAGCTTCAGGAATTCCGCGCGTGCGGCTTCGATGTTTCCGATACACTGCTCGCGTTCGACTTTCTTCTTCACGATGATGAGCTTGTCGGTGCCTTCAGTTGTTGCCAGAACACGGGCTTGTTCGAGTCGAGCGAGCTTCGCGGTGATGCTTCCCGGATCGCCTTTTGCAAGTTGTTCCCAATCGGCAGTCGAATCGGCTTTGGAAAACGCGGCCCAACGTGCGGAAGTTCCACGCGACCGTTGGGAGAGGAACCACCAACCCAGGCCGATTGCCAATACGAACAGCAGAATCAGGCCGAG
>Ga0105045_10003568_pt1 | contig 13370 bp, 11 predicted proteins | sample MAT02_FD_78089 | JGI IMG/M metagenome (GOLD analysis project Ga0105045, IMG submission 78089) | Freshwater microbial communities from Lake Fryxell liftoff mats and glacier meltwater in Antarctica - MAT-02 (megahit assembly) | ecosystem: Environmental > Aquatic > Freshwater > Ice > Liftoff...
ATGCTATGTAGTGTGGTAACCCGTAAGTTGGTCAATCGAAGATCGGCCACTATTTCGCCTTCGTGCAACCTGCCTGCCTTCGGTGGGGCGGAACATGCACGGCGTAGCGGACGCTAAGGCGAAATGTTCCAACGCTGCAGGAGGGCGAAAGAGGGGCGGAGATGGGTAATGAACTTAGGGGTTACCGCACTAGCCAACAAAGCCCATGGCCTTGATCCTTCTCATTGCCCATGAAAGCGCTGTGGACCAAGCCCATCGGAGTAAGCCGTCACCTGCGGCAAAGGCAAGGCGATCGTGATCTTTCCGATATGTGTGGGTTCTTATGGCTATACAGTATCCAAGCACACTGAATGCACCACCACGAACCTCTGAGCCGACTGCCCTGGTCTCCGGCGGGGAATAGTTTCCTCGTTTTGTGGGGAATTTGTTCCACGGCAGTGTACCTTCAACGACGAGGACTTGGCGTACAGAGCCCTTCAGCACTGATGTTGGCCATCGTTGCCGCGTTTTTGCTGGTCTCAGATCGATCACTGGCCGATGACCAAGGACGAACCCCACTTTGACAGTGCCACACCGTATCTCTTTTCGCACGTGATCATTGAAGTTTAGAAGCAATGAGGAACGCTTTACTCGTGGACGACGAACCGGAGATCTGTCAACTGCTCAGCAACATGCTGCGCCGTGTCGGCGCGCAGTGCGTCTCGGCGTATAGTGTGGAAGAAGGTCGCCAAGCAATGATCGATACCCACTTTGACGTGGTTTTTCTGGATGTCCATTTGCCCGATGGACTGGGCTACGAGTTAGTGCCTGAGATCAAAGCCGCAGATCCCTCGACGCTGTCCATCGCGATCAGCGCCATCGAATCCGAAGGACCTAATGCCTTGGATGCAGGCGCGGACCTCTTCATTGCAAAACCCTTCAACCGGGCAATCATCTTTTCCTCCATGCGAGACCTTGGTTTCCAGGTCTGAACCGATAAACTTGAACATGCCCCAAGCACACATTCTAGTCGTGGACGATGATCAGGATATCTGTCATCTTCTGTCGCGTTTCCTGATCAAGAACGGCTACGCTGTGGCCACCGCAGGACGGGGGTCGGTGGCCAAGGAACACCTTGCCGGCCGACACTTCGATCTGGTGCTCTGCGACCATCAATTGCCCGATACCGATGCCATGAAGATGCTGCAACACATCCGCAGTACATCGCCCGGCACACAGGTCATCGTCATCACCGGCTACTCGGAAGTGCGCCTGGCCGTAGAGCTTATGCGTGCTGGAGCCTTCGACTACATCGGCAAGCCACTCTATCCGGATGAGCTGCTGATGCGGGTGCAGGACGCTTTGTTGGTGGGCGACGGTTCGGCTTCCGCACCCAAGGGTGGCCAGGCTCCCGCAGTGGCACCGCGCCAAAAGGGTGGTACGGTGTTCGTGGAAGGCACTGGCCCATCATCGCGCACCATTGCCAAACACGTCGCATTGGTGGCCCCAACGGACATGTCCGTGCTTATTACCGGCGAGACCGGTACCGGCAAAGAGTATGTGGCCAAGCGTATACACCAGCAGAGCAAACGGGCCAGTGCACCTTTCGTGGCCTTGGATTGTGGTGCCTTGCCCAAGGAGATCGCCGGTAGCGAACTCTTTGGTCACATGAAAGGCTCCTTCACCGGTGCGGTAAACGACCGTATCGGAAGTTTCGAGCAGGCGAATGGCGGTACCCTTTTCCTGGACGAGATCGGTAATCTCACCTACGAGAACCAGTTGAAGTTGCTGCGTGTGCTGCAGGAGCGGAAGATCAAACGCATCGGTGGTACCAAGGACATCGATGTGGATGTGCGCATTCTGGTGGCCACCAACGAGGATCTTGCGAAGGCCGTGGCCGAAGGTCGGTTCCGGGAGGATCTATTGCACCGCATACAGGAGTTCACCATACACCTGTTACCGCTGCGCGAACGGCGCGAGGATATTCCCTTGTTCGCACAGCACTTCATGGAGCTGGCCAATGCTCGCCTCGGACGCGATGTTACCGGCTTTGATGACACCGCCATGCGCCACTTGGTGGAGCACTCATGGAGCGGGAACCTCCGCGAATTGGGCAACGTTGTGAAACGGGCCGTGCTCTTGAGCACCGGGTCCTTCGTGAACACCGAGTGTTTGCCTGCCATGGTGCTTTCCGGTGCAACGGCCACCGCTTCGCACAGCAATGGTGCTGCATCGCCCGCCCGCAATGATGACGGACTTCGCGGTGTGGCGCACCAAGCTGAACGGGATGCGATCCTTACCGCTCTTGAGCGCAACGGCTTCAACAAATCGCGCACTGCCGAGCAGCTGAACATCGATCGCAAAACGCTGTACAACAAGCTCCGGGCCTTCGGGCTGGAAGTGTGATCATGCCGATGCGCGTCTACTCAAAAGAGCGCGACGAACGGAGGATGATAATTATCCTCTACTTCGGCACTTTGGTGCTGATGCTGATCCTGCTGTTCGCGACCTACATCAACATGCGCCAGCTCCGTGCATCGTCTGCGGATCTGCGCCGGTACGACGACGCTCTGTTGGAGCTTGCCGCAATGCGTGCCGGAATGCAGGAGCGGGAAATAGCTGTGAACGGGTTTCTGCGCACAGGCGATACGCTTCATCTGGCTTCTTTGGATAGGACCGCGTTACGGTCCTTCTTGCGCACCACGCGGACCGACAGCATGCTGCCCGAGCCTTCTTGGAAAGCACAATTCAACGCCCTGTACTTGGCTGGGGATCGCGTGAGTGCCCACTTGGCCGCAGCCCTCGATGCTCGCTTTAAGGACGCGCCAGAGCTACAGCCTGTAGATGAGGAGATGGACAAGGTGCGCATGGCGCGAGCGCGTTTCTTGGATATGTACGAAAGCACGGTGACCACCCTGCACGGTGCGCGAAGTCCGTTGTTGGAGGAACAGCGCGTTGACGGTTTCAGCACACCGATAATGCTGTTCCTCTACTCCGCATTGGCCATTGCGGCCACTGCCTTGCTTTTCTGGAGGGTGTCCCACGCCCTGTTCAGTACCGAGAAGGCCAAATTGGAACTGCAGTTGAAACTTGCTGAACTGGACTCAGAGGTGAAGCATAGGACGTCTATCCAAACGATGCTACAGCGTGTGCTCGACACCTCGCCGAATGGTATCATGACCTTCGTAGCAGTGCGCGATGAGGATGGGCACATCGTCGATTTTGAGTTCCTGTCCACGAACCGCGAAGCGAATATCATGGTGGACCGCACTGATCTAGTGGGAAAACGCTTGTTGCAGGAAATGCCGGAGAACCGCAGCTCAGGTCTGTTCTATGCGTATGTCCAAGTGGTGGGAACGGGAGTGCCCTACCGCAATGAGTTCCATTACGAAGGCGGTGGCATAAGTGCTTGGTTCTCCAACCATGCCGTGCGCTTGGAGGATGGCTTCATGGTCACGTTCACGGATGTTAGCGAACAGCGACGAGCGCGAGAGGTGAATGTGGAGACGGATCGTTTGGAGCTGACCGGCCAGATCACACGTACCGTAGCCCATGAAGTGCGCAATCCACTTACCAACATCCAGTTGGCCATAGAACAGCTGCACGATGAAGTGGAAGACCGCGAGGAGTTGGTAAGGCCCTTCTTTGAGATCATCGACCGCAATGTGAAGCGCATTGGGGGACTCATCAACGGGATGCTGGAGTCGAGCCGAAAGCGGGAGCTGGTGCTTGTGCCCTGTAACTTGGGCGACATCGTGGGCAGTGCCATGACGCAGGTGAAAGATCGGCTGGAACTGAAACGCGTCAAAGGACGGGTCCTGGTGGCCGATGGCCTGCCCGAAGTGTTGGCCGACAGTGAGCTCATCAACATGGCCATCATCAACATCGCCATCAATGCGGTGGAAGCCATGGACGAGGACAAGGGCAAGCTTGAGATGCAAGCCTTTCGATCGGGTGATGAGGTGCTGGTGGAGATCATCGATAACGGGAAGGGTATGCCGCCCGAGGCGTTGGCCCGCTTGTTCGAACCCTTTTATTCCGGTAGGTCAGGCGGCCTCGGCTTGGGATTGACCGCCACGCGGAGCATCCTCAACAGCCACAAGGTCAAGCTGGAAGTACGCAGCAAGGTGGGCGAAGGCACGACCTTCATCCTGCGTTTCCCAAGCACGGTCTTCGTGGAAAGTGCCTAAGGCTCTGCTTCGGATCTTTGGCCTTGTCACGACTCATTTATCGAGGAGATCCCACACACTGTAACTTTCGTTCATCGGGGCCGTCCCACACATACGGACCACCCTCCACCCGATGACCGCTGACGACTATGACCACGCCGTAGATCTGTATGCCGATGGCATATATCGCTTTGCGGTAAAGCATCTGCGCGATGAGGACCGTGCCAAGGACGTGGTGCAGGAAAGCTTTGCGCGACTTTGGGTGAAGGTGGATCAGGTGGAGGCTGCCAAGGTGAAGAGCTACCTCTTCACCACAGCGCACCACGCCATTGTGGATGAAGTGAGAAAGTGCGGCCGTAGCACGCGCATGGAAGAACAGCACGACAACCTAAGGTCCGTGAGCCAGGACCAACCGGACCTGAAGCAGGTGTTGGATGCTGCGCTCGCAACCTTGCCGCCCGTGCAACGCAGCGTGGTGTTGTTGCGTGATCTGGAAGGGTACAGCTATGAAGAGATCGCAGAGCTTACCAGCTTGAACCTGGCCCAGGTCAAAGTGTATATCTACCGTGGCCGCACCGCATTGAAGGAATACATCGGTCAACTCGACCTTGTTTTGTGATGGAACGCATCGATCATAGCAACTACGAAGCCTGGCTTCTGGATCGTCTTGAGGGCAACCTCAACGAGCAGCAGCAGGCCATGCTTGATGCGTTCCTAGCAGCAAACTCCGGGTTGGATCGCGGTGTGGATGTGCTACCCTCCCTGTCTCAGCACGAAATACGCTTGAGCGACGCCGATAAGCATGCACTCAAGCGTTCGTTACCACCGACAGCACTGGCTGCCGAACCCATCGACGATCACTTGATAGCTAGATTCGAAGGGGATCTTTCTGCGGATCAAGTCCACGCACTTCGCGTTTACCTGATCGAGCACCCGGAACACCAGCGCAGCGAACGGCTCTACGAACTGGCGCGCTTGCTGCCTGAAGCGCTTGCCTATGCGGATAAGAAAGTCCTGAAGCGATACCTGCCTCCTATGGGCTTGCCAACACGCAACACGGTGGATGATCACCTGATCGCACGCTTGGAAAAGGACCTGACTCCGGAGCAAGAGCAGGCGCTGGATGCATACCTGATCTCCGATGTGCAGGCACAGCGTGCATGGGCGCTTCTACAGCACACCCGGACCCCTGCGGAACCACTGCCGTATGCAGATAAGCAGGACCTGAAGAAAGGAGGCAAGGTGATACCCATTGGAGCGGCCACTGTGTCTTGGGTAGTGCGATTGCGGGTGGCGGCCAGCATTGCCGTGATCCTAGGCTTGGCCATTTGGGCCTTGGACCGCAAGTCCGAGATCGCGCCGCAAGTAGCCCAGCAGCCTCAGGAGCAAGTGCCCTCACATTGGATCGATAGCACACAGGAGAAGGGGAGGACCGGAACGAGTTCGCAGGACCCCCTCGAAGAACATCAGCGTGAGGGATCACAGCCCATGCCTAAGCCAGTGCGTTCTGGATCACAAAAGGAACAGTACAGTGCTCCGGATGCACAGGATCGTGCCCGCAACGAAGCTCCGCTAAGTAGCCCGGAGCGTATTACGGTCGATCGTTTGACGGGCACTGTGCCACAGTTGCCTGCCGTGCCTTTGGTACACAATGCACCGCGCAAGGTGCTGGTTCCGGAGCCGAGCACACTGCTTGCCGCTGGGCCCGCTGAGGTGCCGATCGTCGCAGAGCGGCAGGGCATTCCCTTGGGTGAATTCCTTGCGGACACATTCCGGAAGCGGGTACTAGATCCATCAGCCGAAGAAGGTGGGCCATTGGGGCAAGCCGATGCAGTGGCAGCGATCGACAAAGGATTGCGCACCGTTGGTGGCGATCAGGCCGGCTTGCACGTGGAACGCGAACCCGATGGTCGCGTACGTCGCTTCGACCTGCGCTTGGGCCGCAACTTCGCCATTAGCGCGAGCCGCTGAGCTGCATTCGTTCATCGGTGAGAGTAGGGCGCGCCGTTACTCAACCGCTCACATGCTCGAACGTTCCATTGTACTCTTATACCATTTCGTCAAACGACCCCGACAGATCCTCGGATCGAAAGATGCAGCAAGGGAACAGGTGCCGGAGCGAGAAGTGATACTTCTTGGTTCCGTGGTTTCGAGCTTGCGAAGACCGCCGGTGTGACGCAATGATCCTGGTTTGCATCCTGCTCTTGCGTTTGCCTGCCTGTGGCATGGCCTGTTCCCTTACTCCGTCCGATGAGGTGTGTTCGAGTGACGAAATGGTCTTACCAATGCCGCTCATCGCAGGTCTTTTGCCGTTCATCCTGTTCCTCCCTTTTCCCTGTAACTGGACCGGACATCACACCGTCCCATGGCTGTAGAACGAACAAACACGAACGCCATGAAAGCCATCATCTCCCGCACCGCACTTTTTCTTGCCGCAGCTCTTGCTCTCGGCACGTTACAAGCTGCTCAACCTCTCCTCACGGAAAGCCCCAATGCCGCGAAACGCTCATCCGCGGAGCGCACACTGGATCGTGCGTTGAACCGTCATCTGTCCTTCCCATTGGCTGAAAAAGCTGGTTTGCATGGCGATGTGTACATCAGCTTCGTGATCGATCAGGAAGGCAAGGTCGAGGTCTTGGACTGCAGTTCTGCCAGCGAAGAACTGAAGGCCTATGTGCTGCGCAAGCTCGCAATGATCGACATCGGCGATGATCCAGAAGGCATGTGGCGCACCACGCACTTACACATCAAATTCAGGCCCGAGAAGCCCGAGGCTTGAACATTCCACCACTCCGCAGAAAGGCCCCGGCATACGGGGCTTTTTGCATTTTTCCAGCACCTGTAACTACTTGCCGGGTACCCCGTCCCATGGAGAGAGACAACACGCCATGAGAACGACCCTCCTCCTTGTCAGCCTTGCCCTTGTACCTGTGGTGAGCTTCGCGCAGAACGACAGCATTCAGCTTCCTGATGCACCCACACCTCCTGTTGCACCAACGCCACCGGCACCACCGGTGCCGCCCGTTCCTCCAACATTTCCTGGCCAGGCCACTTCCGACAGTGCCCGCGCTTCCGATCGCTTTTTGCACATCGGCGTAGATCTGAAGGATGGGGGTTTCGTGAAGATCAAGGAGAGTAGTGATACTACCAAGCGCAAGGATCCGGTGATCATCGAACTGAAGTACAAGACCATCAAGATCTTCGCGGACGACAAGGAGGAGTTGGTGGACAGCGTTAGGATCAAGACACGCCTGAGGGAGCTGCGCACCGAGCGCCGCAACTTGTTCACCAATTGGGCTGGTATCGATCTGGGTGTGAACACCTTGTTGGACACCGATGGCGATGCCTCCTTCCTCACCATCAACAACGCTCGATCGCGCTTCCTCTCCATCAACTTCATGGAGCAAAAGATCGAGTTCGGCAGCCACCACGTGGGTCTGATGACCGGCTTGGGATGGGAATTCGCAAACTACCAGATGGCGAACAACGTATTCCTTGCCCAATCCCCGGATTCCCTCTATGGCATTGCACTCGAAGCGCCCCAGTTCAACAAGAACAAGCTGCGCCAGATGGGGTTCCGGGTGCCCTTGATGCTGGAGTTCAACACCAAGAAAGCCCCTTTGCCCACGGAAGCCGAGCTGCTTGCCGGCAAGAAGGTGAGCTACAGCCGCAAAGGGAACTTCCAAATTGCGATCGGGGTAGTGGGTTCGCTATACGTGGAGACCATGTACAAGCAGAAGTACCGCGAGGATGGCGAACGGCGCAAGGACAACTTCAAGGGTGAGCGGAACCTTTTGCCCTACCGAGCGGCCGCCAGCGTGCGCTTGGGCTATGGCGGGGTCAACTTGTTCGGCGAATACGCCCTTACCGGCCTGCTGCGCGATGGCAAAGGTCCACAGGTAACCCCCATCAACGTGGGTATCTCGATCGGGTTCAATTAGCTCCATGGGTCCGGTCCGCTTAAGGATCGCATGACCTGCTGGTGCAACGAGGGAATTGGACCCTAGAGGAGCCGCAAGCGCAGCCGAAGTAAAGGGCTGGCGTCTTGCGGCTTCCATCGTTGTACTCGGGAGAGTCAGCAGAGGTGGCCTATTTTAGCGGCCCGTTCGCCCGTCGGCGAACACCCGTTCAGCAACTTCCCGCACGCCATGGGCCGCATATTCGAGACACGCAAGCACAAGATCTTCGCGCGCAACGCCAAACTCAGCAAGCTCTTCACCCGCATCGGGAAGGAGATCTCCATGGCTGTGAAGTCGGGCGGAGGCAATCCGGACTCGAACTCCCGGCTCAAGATGGCCATCCAGAACGCCAAGGGTATGAATATGCCCAAGGATATCGTGGAGCGGGCCATCAAGAAGGCGGCCGGTGGCGAAGAGACGGATTACCATGAGATCACCTACGAAGGCTATGCACCCGGCGGTGTGGCCATCTTCGTGGACGCCGCGACCAACAACGTGAACCGCACCGTGGGCAACGTGCGCAGCTACTTCTCCAAAGTTGGCGGCACCTTGGGCACCAGCGGTTCGCTAAGCCACATGTTCGAGCGCAAAGCTGAGTTCGTGATCGACGCCGCCGCATTGAAAGGAAAGGATCCCGATGAGTTCGAGATGGAGGTGATCGATGGCGGTGCCGACGATGTGGTGCGCGACGAGGATGGATTCGTCGTGTTCGCACCCTTCGCTTCCTTCGGCCTTATGCAGCACAAGCTCGATGAACTCGGCGTGGAAGTAAAGAGCGCCGAGCTCAAGCGCTTCCCACTGGTCACCAACCCCGCGGATGCCGATACCGTGCGCCAAGCCATGAAGCTCATCGACATGCTCGATGAGGACGACGACGTGAACGTCGTGTACCACAACATGGACATCACCGAAGAGGTGGAGGCTGAATTGGAGAAGGATTGAACATGGGGATCCCATCGGCCGGGAGAGGGCAACGCAGAGGGGGCTTCGGCCCCTTTTCTGTTCCGCCATCGCCAAGGTTCTGCCGCAGGCACGTGATCTGGAATTGCTATCCAGGATCTACCTTGGTCCGGTAGCTCTGCTTTCTGATATTCCATCCCAATGGCTCGGTGTTGAACCCATGAGCAAGAAGAAGACCTCCTCAGCCAAGCCGAAAGTGACTGCCGCCAAGCAGAAGCAAAAACCGGATGCCAAGCCCACCTTGGCCAAGGCCTCGAAACCGAAGAAGCAGGTGGCTCCATCGGCGCCCAAGATGCTCCGGGGTGTCTCCGACATACGCCGCTTCTTCTACCGCAACGAGGTACCCATCTACTTCATTAGCGCCACCAGCTTCAACGTGCTGGGTGCCGACGAGTGGATCAAGGGCTTTCGTTTCATCACCTACATCGACTGTTTCGATGGGTTGCACCCCAACAGCTTCACCCCGCAGGAGGAGTTGCAGCACGAGGAATTCCAGAGCATCGAGGACATCAACAACTACCTCCTTGAGCACAAGGAGGTCCACGATTTCATCGAGAGCAGGATGCAGGGCGGAAAGGCCGGGAAGGCCATGTTCCTGATGTTCGATGAGAAGACCGAGAAGCTGGCGCGCAAGCTGGGCCTGGAGGTGATCTTCCCCCCGGCCAAACTGCGCACCTTCATGGACAACAAGGTGAACACCAACCGCATCGCCGAGAAGGCCGGTGTGGCTTGTGTGCCCAACGTATTGCACTCGGTGAAGGATTTCAAGCACCTCTTGCAGGTGGCCGCGAAGGGCAAGCTGGGCAGCGATCTGGTGGTGCAAACACCTTTTGGCGACAGCGGTCACACCACCTTCTTCATCAACAGCGAAGCTGACTATGACAAGTACAGCAAGGAGATCGAGGCGGAGCAGGAATGCAAGATCATGAAGCGCATCAACTGCCGCGGTGCCGCCATGGAAGCCTGCGTGACACAGCACGGCACCATCGTAGCCCCGCTGATGACCGAGCTGGTCGGCTTCAAGGAACTTACGCCTTACAAGGGTGGCTGGTGCGGCAACGAGATCTACGCCGATGCTTTCACGCTCAGCATCCGCCGTAAGGCGCGCATGTACACCCAGCGCTTCGGCGACCAGCTGCGCAAGGAGGGCTACAAGGGCTACTTCGAGCTGGACTTCTTGATCGACCAGGACAATGGCGAGATCTACCTCGGTGAACTGAACCCGCGGATCACGGGGGCCAGTTCCATCACGAACCACGCGGTGTTCGCGCTGAGCGATGCGCCCCTGCACCTCTTCCATGTGCTGGAGTGGATGGACCAGCCTTACACCCTGAACGTGAAAGCCCTGAACAGCCGCTGGGCACGGGCTGAGAACATCGACGGCTGGGGACAGCTGGTCATCAAATTCACGCAAGACAGCGTGGAGCGTGTGACCGATGCACCGCGCAGCGGCATCTGGCGCATGAACAAGAACGGGAGCATCGCCTTCAGCCGCATGGACACGCACCGCCGTGCCGTGGAGCATGAAAGCGAAGCCTTCTTCCTGCGCATTACGCGCAAAGGCGATTGGCTCTACGAAGGTGCCGACATGGGCATCTTGGTGACACGCGGCCGCATGATGACCGACGATTTCAAACTCACCGAACGCGCGAAGAAGTGGATCGCTGCCATCAAAGGCGAGTACAAAAGCGTGGTGCCCGGCGGCATGGGCGCGAATGGTGATCAAGCGGTGTTGGAGATCGGGGGCTTTAAGATGATGTGATGGGAGAGTGGCGAGTGATAAAAGAGTGGCGAGTGAATGCCCCAAGCCAGCGCGGTTCGCGTGGGGCATTCACTTGCCACTCGGCAAGCTGTCCCTGTAGGCCGCTACTCACCACTCGCCACTCGCCACTTGTTACTCGCCACTCCAGCGCAGCGTAACATGTTCGTCCAACTCAAACTCATCCACGAACCCAAACCCGGCGAACGCTGGCAGCGTTTCTGGAACCGGGTATGGCCCTTGTACAAGCATTGGTTCTTGGGCGAGGGTATTGAGGCGCGGACGGGGTATCTCACCAGCCTTGGCGCGCTTGAGCAGCACATGCCCGATCTTATGCCCACCTACCAGCGGCTCTGCGAACTGGCCGGTGGTGGCGACGTGGAGGCGCGCTTCCTAAGCATGTGGAACCCGCCGCCCTATATGGCCGGTTGCTCGCAGGCCGCATGGGTGCGCGGCAACCCCACGCTGATCCGCAACTACGACTACGACCCGCGCTTCTTCGACGGTCGCATGCGCTACACGGAATGGCTGAAACCTGTGATCGGCATCCAGGACAGTGCATGGGGTATTCTCGACGGCATGAACGGAGACGGTCTGGGTGCCGCACTAGCTTTTGGTGGGCGCAAAGTGCATGGCGAGGGCTTTGGCATTCCGCTTATCGTGCGCTACGTGCTGGAGACCTGTAGCACCGTGGCTGAAGCGGTCGCTGTGCTGAAGCGCATTCCCTGCCACATGAGCTACAACGTGCTGCTGCTCGACAAGGCCGGGCACTACGCGGTGGTGTACGTGAATCCCGATCGGCCAGCCAAGGTGGTGGAGCGCCCCGTATGCACCAACCACCAGGAACAGGTGGAGTGGGATGAGTATGCGGCCTTCACGCAGACCGTGTATCGCCGCGACTACTTGGAGGAATGCCTGCTGGACGAGAACATCGACCGCGCGCAGCTCGTGAAGCGTTTCCTGCGCCCGCCGCTGTACCACCAGCAATACTTGCGCGGTTTCGGTACGCTGTACACCGCTGCCTATGATCTGAGCCGGGGTTCCGTGAAACTCGTGTGGCCAGGCAAGACCGTGGAAGTGGGCTTCAAGAAGTTCGAGGAGCAGATGGTGCAAGTGACGCTGTTGCGGCCCGTGGGACGCTACATGGCGAAGTAGAAGCAGCTCTTCACCCCTGCTTGAGGCCGAGGGTACCTTTGCCTTCCCAAGCGATCATACCATGTCCACCGCCACCGCCTCCCTGCCCAAGTCGATCCGATCCCTGATCCACGACCGCAACTACATCGCGGGCAAATGGTCTACAGAAGGTGACGGCACCTTCAACACCGTGCTGGAGAAGTACCACGGTTTCGAGTTGGCGCATATCCCGCATGCCACCGAAGCACAGATGGAAGACGCGATCGCTGCTGCCTACGCGAGCCGTGAAGCCCTTCGGAAGATGAGCGCAGGCGAGCGTAGCGAGAAGCTCGAAGCCTTGGCGGCCCTGCTCGTGAAACATGAGGAAGCCCTCGCACAACTGATCGTACACGAGGCTGGCAAACCGATCGGCTATGCCAAGGGCGAGATCGCACGTTGCATTTCCACGGTTCGCACCGCTGCTGCCGAAGCCTTGCGCTTCACTGGCGAAAGCGTGCCGATAGACTACGGTGCGGGTGCGGGCAAAACGGGGTTTACCAAGCGCTTCCCTATTGGAGTGATCGCAGCCATCACGCCCTTCAATTTCCCGCTCAACCTCGTGCTGCACAAGGTGGCACCTGCGATGGCCGTTGGCTGTCCCGTGGTGCTGAAGCCCGCGCCACAAGCGCCCTTGAGCGCCATGTTGTTGGGGCAATTGCTGGAAGAGATCGGCTGGCCTATAGGTGCGTTCAGCGTGCTGTTGTGCGGCATCCCTGTAGCGGAGAAGTTGGTGAAGGACGAACGCGTGGCCATGCTCAGCTTTACCGGTAGCGACAAGGTGGGTTGGCATCTCAAGAGCATTTGCGGCAAGAAGAAAGTAGCCTTGGAGCTTGGTGGCAACGCCTCAGCGATCGTGGACGAAGGTGCCGACCTTGCGGCTGTGGCCAAGACGGTGGCCATGGGTGCTAACCTCTACGCCGGGCAAACGTGCATCAGCACCCAGCGTATCTACGTGGTGAAGTCCGTGTTCGCCGAGTTCCGCGAGCTGCTGGTGAAGGAGTATGAAGCGCTAAAAGCCGGCGATCCCAGTGAAATGTCCGTGTCCGTTGGTCCCATCATCGACAAGGGCCATTTCGAGCGCATCAGCAAGTGGGTGGAGGAAGCGCGCAAAGCCGGAGCCCAAGTGCTTTCTGGCGGCAAGGCCGTGGATGCCGAGCGCAACACCTACGCCGCCACATTGCTCACCGGCACCAGCAACAGCATGAAGGTGAGCTGCGCCGAGGTCTTCGGTCCGGTTGCCATTCTCGAAGAGGTGAAGGACTTCAGCGAAGCGATCGCCAAGGTGAACAACTCGGACTACGGCTTACAGGCTGGCGTCTTCACAAACAACTTCGCACACGTGAAGCAAGCCCACAACGAACTGGAAGTGGG
>Ga0105045_10003569_pt1 | contig 13368 bp, 7 predicted proteins | sample MAT02_FD_78089 | JGI IMG/M metagenome (GOLD analysis project Ga0105045, IMG submission 78089) | Freshwater microbial communities from Lake Fryxell liftoff mats and glacier meltwater in Antarctica - MAT-02 (megahit assembly) | ecosystem: Environmental > Aquatic > Freshwater > Ice > Liftoff...
AAAAAACGCTGCACAAAAAATGCCGATGTCCGCCAGACCTCAAGCAATTCCTTGCGACTTTGCGGGGAAACATAGCGGTCAAATTTATCCCGCATAAAAACATCTTCCAGTTCGACGAAAGCCGCTTTGGAAAACACCATCGGCTTGTGCCGGCCTAAAACTCTCCGCACACAGATGTCCGCCGTGCTTCCGGATATCAGCGCCGCGCTGATCAGGACATTCGTGTCGAAAATGACCACGGATCAGCTCGGATTTTCCTGTTTGAGCAAAGCCTCCAAGTCGGACTCTGACAACCCGCCCGCCTCGGATTGCAGCTTGCCCATGGCTTCCATGATTTTTCCGTTTTCTCCCGCAACGAGTTTCCGGTAAAGGGCCATAGGCAAGAAGACCCCCAATTCCCGCTTCTGGCGCCGGATTACTACGGGTTCCTGAATCCCAAAATCAAGAAATTGTCCAACTAGCACGACAAAATCTAAACACCAGCGGACTCTCAAGCGGAGTTGCGATTGCGGATTGCGAAACGGCGTTAGTCGTTCCGGATGAGTCTTCCCGCGAGGTCGACGAGTGTTGTGCCGAAGCCCGCGAGCCATTTCACTATAATCGATCAATAATCAACTGACACTTCGCACGCACGAAGACGAACTTCGTCTTGCACGAAGCGGATCAAGATGTCAATAGGGGAGAACTTGTACCCCTTCGACTCATCAATCGTCAATCTGTCCGTCGAAGCCTCGGCGAAGTCGGATCCACCCTCCTCAAAAAGCCGCATCCTCCTCGTCCAATTCAACACTCGCTGGGATCTGGAAAACGGCGGGCACTTCACCGTGAGAAAAACCAGACCGCCAAAGCCCTCGACCACCATGCCCCCTATGATTTCAGCTTTTGATCCCGCCCCCGGCGGGCCCCTTCGGGCACGTCGCGAAATAGCTCCTGTCCATCTTGCTCCGCTCGATTCAGCGTTTCAAAGTTTCAGCTTTTACCTCAAAAATGGTGGTGGTCGGGGAGTGGTTGGCCTCAATCGAATGAGCCATGAACCGGAACACCATCTTCTCCCAGCCTTTCGGTTTTTCAGAACTTCAGCTCGTACGATTTCGGGCTTTCTTCACCATAACAGACGGCTAGTCTCCAAAACAACCCATGCACGGGACCGGATCTACCACATGACCCTCGATAATCTCACTCCAGGCACTGCGGTGCGCGGCATTTTACCGGATTGCCTTGTCACTGTGGTGCAGGTCCAGTGGTTCGGCTCCGAGGCTCTGGAGCTGACCTACAAGGATCCTGCTGGTCGTGTTGCGAACCAGATTCTCTACCGCCATGATGAACCGCGACTTGATGTGGGGCACGTAGGTAGGCCGTGGAGTTTCGACGGAGATGGCGCAATGTTCCGCCTTGTCTCGGAAGCTCGGCGCATCCGACTCGCGCACCTCTTTGATCCGATCCTTGCCGTGCACTCCTCCGTGGTGGAGCCGTTGCCGCACCAAATTACGGCAGTCTATGAATCCATGCTGCCACGTCAGCCTCTGCGGTTTCTCCTCGCTGACGATCCGGGGGCAGGTAAGACGATCATGGCCGGCCTGTTAATCAAGGAGCTGATCGCCCGCGGCGATTTGCAACGCTGTTTGATTGTCTGCCCTGGAAGCTTGGCGGAGCAGTGGCAGGACGAGCTTCACCGCCGCTTTCACCTTCCTTTTGAAATCCTGACCAACGACAAACTCGAAGCCGCCCGCACGGGCAATTGGTTCCTTGAAAACCACCTCGTCATCGCGCGCCTCGACAAACTCAGTCGCAACGAGGACGTCCAAGCCAAACTTTCGACCCCCGACTGCCGATGGGATCTGATCGTTTGTGATGAGGCCCACAAGATGTCAGCAACCCACACCGGCGGTGAGATCAAATATACCAAACGCCACAAACTAGGGCAGCTTCTATCAACTCTCACTCGGCATTTCCTGTTGATGACGGCGACCCCGCACAACGGCAAGGAAGAGGATTTCCAGCTATTCATGTCGCTTCTGGATGGCGACCGCTTCGAAGGCAGGTTCCGGGATGGCGTGCATACCCAGGACGTGTCCGACATGATGCGTCGAATGGTGAAGGAAAACCTCATGAAGTTTGATGCGACGCCACTCTTTCCTGAGCGCCGTGCTTACACCGTTCCCTACAAACTTTCCTCCGCTGAAGCGAAGCTCTACAAGGAAGTTACGAATTACGTCCGGCAGGAGTTCAACCGCGCCGAGGCTCTTCAGAACAACAAGCGGGCTGGGACTGTCGGATTCGCCCTAACGATTCTTCAACGCCGCCTCGCCTCCTCTCCGGAGGCTATCTATCAATCACTGCGCCGACGGCGCGAGCGACTGGAGTTGCGCCTCCGCGAGTTGGAGGTTCTCCAACGCGGCGCTTTGCTTTCGCCCCGCGACCTCGAATCCGGCCCTTCTCTTGATCAGGACGACCTCGAAGACCTTGATGATGCCCCGGACTCCGAAGTTGAAGCAACCGAGGAACAAGTTCTCGACCAAGCCACGGCCGCGGGCAGCATTTTGGAGTTCAAAGCCGAGATTGAAATCCTGCGCAACCTGGAAGCTCTCGCCTTGCAAGTCCGGCGGGGTGGCGAAGATCGAAAGTGGTCGGAGCTTTCTCAACTGCTAGGTGAGATTTTCACCCCGGCAGCTCTGGCAAATCGTGTTTGCGAAGATACACCCGTCTATGGTTCGAAGCCGTCAGACAAATCCACAAAGCAGAAGCTCGTTCTCTTCACCGAGCATCGGGATACTCTGAGTTACCTAATTGAACGCATCCGCACACTTCTGGGAAGCAGTGAGGCCGTGGTCACCATTCATGGCGGCGTAGGACGCGAAGAACGACTAAAGGTGCAAGAGGCCTTTCGCCACGATCCTGACGTGAAAGTCCTAATTGCCACCGATGCGGCTGGCGAGGGTATCAACCTCCAGCGTGCACACCTCATGGTGAATTACGATCTGCCATGGAATCCAAACCGCTTGGAGCAGCGCTTCGGCCGGATCCACCGGATCGGCCAAACTGAGGTCTGCCATCTATGGAATCTCGTCGCCTGTGAAACCCGTGAGGGCGAAGTGTATCTCACCCTTCTCGACAAGCTGGAGGAGGCCCGCAAGGCGCTCGGTGGGCAGGTCTTCGATGTGCTTGGACGGGTCATGTTTGAAGGTAAGCCGTTACGAGAGCTCATGATCGAGGCAATCCGCTACGGCGAACTTCCAGATGTTCGCTCCCGTCTCCACAACGTCGTTTCCAACGCCTTCGATAAGTCTAAGCTTCAGGATCTCGTAGAAGATCACGCGCTGGCTCACGATGCCATGGACGCCAGCAAGGTCTATCGCATTCGCGAGGACATGGAGAGGGCAGAAGCGCGCCGCCTCCAACCCCACTACATCGAGTCCTTTTTCCTGGAGGCCTTCAAGCTCCTCGGCGGGACCGCAAGACAGCGAGAAAACCGGCGATACGAAGTTTCCCATGTGCCCGCACCCATCAGAAACCGCGACCGCCTCATTGGTATGGGCGATCCGGTTCTATCTCGCTACGAGCGCATCGTCTTCGAGAAAAATCTTATTCAGCCTCAGGGGCAACCAATGGCCGCCTTCGTGTGTCCAGGACATCCGCTGCTCGATTCCGCGCTGGATCTGGTCCTTGAGCGCCACCGTGATTTGCTCAGACGCGGCGCTGTCTTGGTGGATGAAAACGATACGGGTGACCAGCCTCGTGTGCTCTTCTATCTGGAACATGCGATCCAGGATGCTGGGGTGACCCGGTCGGGCGACCGCCGCGTCGTGTCCAAGAAAATGCTCTACGTGGAGCTGGATGCAGCGGGAAATACCCGGCATCTCCATTACGCTCCCTATCTCGATTATCGGCCTTTGAGCAATGACGAGCCGAACGCCGCAGAGTTCCTGAAACGGCCCGAGTGCGAATGGATCTCCGCCGAATTGGAGAATCAGGCCCGCTCTCATGCCATCGGCACTGTCGTTCAGGAACACTTGGCCGAGGTTCGTGCCCGCCGTGTTGAACTCATCACTAAGACCGAGGCAGCGGTGAAGGATCGCCTCACCAAGGAGATCAATTACTGGGATCACCGCGCTGAGGCGCTCAAGGCGCAGGAAGCCGCTGGCAAACCTAACGCCCGCCTGAATTCCAACGAGGCCCGTAAGCGTGCGGATATACTCCAAGGACGCCTCCAGAAACGCATGGAGGAACTGAAACTCGAATCCCAGCTTTCTCCCCTGCCGCCCGTCGTTCTCGGTGGCTTGCTTGTCATTCCGAATGGCCTACTGGCAAAAGTCGAAGGTAAACCAGCACCCATATCCACCAACACTTCTCCCGTGGACACTCAGGCCGCGGCAGCCCGCGCACGGGAGATCATCATGGAAATCGAGCGCTCGCTTGGTTTTGATCCCGTCGATCGTGAGTTTGAGAAGCTCGGCTACGACGTCGAATCCCGGATTCCCGGCACCGGTCGTCTCCGCTTCATCGAGGTTAAAGGACGTATCACCGGTGCTTCCACCGTCACTGTCACTCGAAACGAGATCCTCTATTCGCTGAACAAGCCCGACGATTTCATCCTCGCCATTGTCGAATTCATTCCCGACTCCGAGCACAAGGTTCATTACATCCGCAACCCATTCCAACGGGAGCCGGATTTCGGTGTGACGAGTGTGAACTACGATTTCGCTGAACTCCTCGGAAAATCCTCACAGCCTTCATGAAGATTTCCGGTTCAAACCTTTGCCAGATGAAGCAGGAGGGGGTTGTCAAACTCTTCCCGGCCACTTATCGCTTGAAGCGCTCCTGATGCCACCCATGGAATACCGCCTGCCATACGCCAGCACCGACCGCGAGGGAATCAAAGCCCTCGCACGGATGGACTGTGACCTTGCGGCGGAGGAGGACGAGATGGTCATCGTTACCTTTGATGAATCGGCCAGATGCGATTCCACCTTCTGCGCTCCGCTGGCAGTCGTTTTGGCGCGCATCGAAGACAGAAAAAAACGTTTCGAGTTTGGCGGAGTACCGAAAATCGTGCAGGAACTCTTTTTCAAGAACTGGTTCTTTCACGGCTTGGGCATCAGTGTGCGCCCGGAGGGCACGCCCGCCACTTGTATCCCCTACGAACGCTTTGAAACGTCAGAGATCGAGCGCTTTTACGACTATCTGGACCAATATTTGGAAGGCAAAGGTTTGCCGCCGTTGGACAGCACTTTCTCACTCCAGCTCCTCCAGTGCCTCGGCGAAATTTTTGTCAACGCAGAGACGCATTCCGAGTCGGCTCTCGGTGTCTTCGTCTGCGGCCAGCATTATCCAGCGCAGCAGCGTCTCGACTTGACGATAGCGGATGCCGGAATCACTATTCCAGAGCGAGTCGCCAAACGCTTCGGCAAGCACCTCTCTCCGGTTCACGCCCTCGAATGGGCGATGAAAATGGGGAACACCACCAAACCAGACACACCAGGCGGCATCGGACTGAAGCTCTTTTTTCGGGATTTTGCCCGTGAGCATCATGGAGCCGTCTGGATTGCAAGCGGTCAGGCGTTCTGGAGCATGCGAGCGGGTGAGGAGAGCTTCTCCCCTCTGAATGATCCTTTCCCCGGCACCGTGGTCACACTCCAGATTCCCACCGTACCGACTCAAGGCGCTTTGCCTCCCGAACTTTCTGTTTCATCAATTTAACCACTGCACACCATGCCCGATCCCATCCAAATCAACATCGCCGATCTCATCGGCAAGCCGCGCGGCATCTCTGCGGCGGACGGTGAGATGGTCTTCAAGGAAATCTATCCGCTCGTGAAAGCCGGTAATCCGGTAACGCTTTCGTTCGCCGGCATCCGGATGGTGATCACCGCGTTTTTGAATGCAGCCATCGGGAAGCTCTACCGGGACATCTCACCCGAGGAAGTGGATCGTCTTGTGGAGGTCGTGGGCTTGGCTGAGGCATTCCAGCCCGCGCTTGAACACTCGAAAACCTGGTCTCAAGCATTCTATGCCGACCCGGAGCGCTTGGATCGTAGCATTGAGGAGGTCATGGAAGATGAAAAATAAAGCCATCAACGCCACTTGCCATGCGTTCAGCGCGGCGGACAAACTGCTGCCGGACGCGAACATCTGGATTTACCTGAACGGTCCGGCATCGGATCCGACCAAGTGGGCCGTCCAAACCTATTCTGCGATTCTGGGTGACATTCTCAAAGCCGGGGCTGAACTTTTCCTTGATGTGCTTGTGCTCAGCGAGTTCATTAACCGTTTTGCCCGTATGGAGATGAACCGGCTTCAGCCCGGACAACGTGACTTCAAAGCCTTCCGGCAGTCTGCCGCCTTTGCGCCTGTCGCACTCGCCATCCAGCAGCAGACCTCGCAAATCCTTACCATGTGCCAACCCTTGGATCATCCGTTCTCGGAATGGAATCACACCCAAATGCTCGCTGACTTCGGCACCGGTGGCGCGGACTGGAATGACCAATTGCTGGTAGAGAACTGCCGTAAGTACGGAATCTCCCCACTGACCAACGATGGAGATTTCACCGAGGGCGGCATTTCCGTATTCACCGCCAATAATCGACTGCTCGTCGCCTGCCCATGACCGCCACCTACCCCAAGAAGCTCATCGAAGTCGCGTTGCCTCTTCCGGAGATCAACGACGCGTCTTCCTATGACAAGATGCCGGGCATCGGTCCGCATCCGAAGGGCATCCACCACTGGTGGGCGCGTCTGCCGCTGCCTTGTGCGCGGGCCGTCCTGTTTGCATCTGTGGTCACCGATCCCTCGGATGACCCGGCGTGGAAGGAAAAGAGCGAGGCCGAACAAGATGCCCGACGAGAGGTGCTGTTCGACATAATGCGTCGGCTCATGGGGAAGAGGTTGCACGAGCATCCAGAGGTGTACGAAGAGGCGCATCAGGAAATGCTGCGGCACTGCGATGGTAAGCTCCCACCCGTGCTCGATCCATTTTCCGGCGGCGGCTCCATTCCGCTGGAGGCAGCGCGTCTTGGCTTCGAGGCCCATGCGGCCGACCTGAATCCCGTCGCGGTTCTACTCAACAAGTGCAATCTGGAACTCGCCCCGCGCTGGGCAGGACACGCCCCGGTGAACCCGGAGGACTGTGAGAGTGACATCGGCACCCAAGTGTGGACAGGCACCAAGGGTCTGGCTGCGGACGTCCGCTACTACGGCCGACTCATCCGGGAGCGGGCATTGGAAAAAATCGGGCATCTCTATCCAAAGATAAAACTGCCGGAGGAACATGGGGGGGGCGAAACCAATGTGATTGCTTGGCTTTGGGCGAGAACCGTTGCAAGCCAAGACCCATCTGCCAAGGGTGCCCATGTGCCGCTCATCACAAGCTATTGGCTTGCAAATAATGGTGCAAAATCATCGTGGCTTGAGCCAGTTGTAGATCGAACAGCAGGAACCTACCACTTCGATGTCCGGACCGGAACTCCCACTGACAAGGCCACAGTGCGAGCGGGGACCAAAATGGGACGACGGACGTTTCGATGCATCCTCTCTGGTGAACCGTTGGAATACAACTACACGCGGGCACAAGCTAAGGAACAGAAACTTGGGTGTGTGCTTATAGGTATTGTTGCCGAGGCCAGACGGGGCCGCGTCTATCTGCCCGCGAATGCCGATCACGAACGTCTTGGTAGAATTACCGAAGCCAAATGGAAACCCGATGAATTGGTGACGGATCCCTGCCACGATGTGGACCGCCTACCCATGTACGGGATGCCCACCTGGGGCGATGCGTTCACTCCGCGGCAACTCACTGCGCTAACTACTCTCGTGGAGCTGGGTAAGTCCATTCGTGCTGACATTACGGCACATGCAAAACAAGCTGGTCTTGTCGATGAAGACGCTGCGACGTATTCCAAAACGGTTTCCACCTTTCTCGCTTTAGCAGTCGATAGAACCGCTGATTTTAACAGTGCAGTTAATCGTTGGAACTCTGGGAATCAAAAGGTGATGAATGTTTTCGCTAGACAAGCCATTCCTATGAACTGGGATTTTGGAGAGGCCAACACGTTCGGAGACTCAGTCGGATCATGGAGTACTTGCTGCGATTATGTTGCTTCTTGTGTGGAGGTTTTAGTGGCCGGAATGGGTTGTATCGGTGAAGCCGCTCAAGTTGATGCGGCAAATGGAGCCAACAACGTGGACTCGCTGATGGTTAGCACTGACCCTCCTTATTACGACAACATTGGTTATGCCGCATTAAGCGACTTCTTTTATGTTTGGCTTCGCAGATCTGTTGGGGATTTGTATCCTGAGCTTTTTGGCACGATACTGGTACCAAAAGCACCAGAGCTGACCGCATCCCCGGAACGGTTTGACGGCGACAAGACAAAGGCGAAGGAGCATTTCGAGTCAGGCTTCCGCAAAACGTTTACAAGGCTTCGTGAACGACTAGATCCACGTGTTCCACTGACTGTTTATTACGCTTTTAAGCAGAACGACGACAGTGAGGGCGAAGATGGCGAAGAGGGTGTCAGCATTGACCTGACGACCGGCTGGGAAACGCTCCTAGAAGCCTTGATTTCAAGTCGCTTCACGATTACCGCCACTTGGCCAGTGAGAGCAGCTCAGTCGTGGCGCATGGTTTCCATGGGCACGAGTTCGCTCGCCTCTTATATTGTTCTCGCCTGTCGTCCGCGCCCCGATGACGCGCCTCGCGTCGGCCGCAATGCCTTTGTGGCCGAGTTGAAGCGCGAGTTACCGCCTGCCTTGCGCCATTTGCAGCAGGGCAACGTCGCGCCCGTGGACTTTGCACAGGCGGCAATCGGGCCGGGCATGGCGGTGTTTTCCCGCTACAGTGCGGTGCTGGAAAGCAGCGGCAAGCCGATGACGGTGCGCACGGTGCTTTCCATCATCAACGGCATGAAGGATGAGCTGCTGGGTGAGTCCATCGAGGACCTGGACAAGGATACCCGCTGGGCCGTGCAATGGTTTGGCGAAGATGGATTTGAATGGGGAGACTCCGGCAAGGCCAACTTGCTGGCGAACGCACAGGCCACTGCGCTTAATGGGCTGGTGGCGACGGGTATTCTCGAAGTGAAAAGCAGCAACGTGCGCCTGATCGCGCCAGAGGCCCTGCCCGCCAATTGGGATCCGGATAAGGATCAACGGCTTACTGTGTGGGAAATGACGCATCAGCTGTTACGGGTCTATTACCACGAGCGGAAGGGTGATCCCGCCACCGCGGCACTCCTGCGCAAACTCGGAACCAAGGCCGATGTAGCCCGGGACCTAGCCTACAAACTTTTCACTGTCTGCGAGAATCGCAAATGGAGCCGCGAGGCACAGGCCTACAACGCCCTTGTCATGGGCTGGTCGGAGCTGACCCGCCTCGCCCGCGAAGTGACGACACCAGCCGGCCCCGCTACCCCGACCACTGGCGAACTTTTTTAACTTCACTCCCTCTTTTCTCTAACTCATGGCCATCACAAATCACGAACGCGTCGGCAAGGCACTGGAACTCCTGCGCGACGGCTTGCGCCCTTTCGTGGAGCGCGAACTGAAAACCTGCTGGGGAGACAAGTGGCCTCAGGAGGTGAAGAGAGTCCTCGGTGACACGCGACTGGCTGGCCTTGCCGCCGAACCCACGGCGGATGCCGCCGGACTGCTGGTGATCATGGACCGGGTGTGGAAGGAGGTCTTTGCCATGACGCTGGGCAAGGCCGAACGAAGCATGGTCAATGAACTGCTGTCCGTGCGCAACGAGTGGGCGCACCAGAAGCCTTTCACCGGCGATAACACCTACCGCGCCCTCGACACCATGGCCCGGGTGCTCGCCTCGGTGAGCGCCCCGCAGGCCGATGAAGTGGAAAAAGTCAAGATGGAGCTGCTGCGCGTCCGTTTCGACGAGCAGGCACGTAGCGAGCGCCGCCGTAATTCGGGTGTGGCTCTGGAAAGTCCCGTGGCCGGTGCCTTGAAGCCATGGCGTGAGGTGGTGAACCCGCACAAGGATGTGGCCAGCGGCAAGTATCAGCAGGCGGAGTTCGCCGCTGACCTCTGGCAGGTTCACATTGGCGAAGGGTCGGATGAATACCGCAATCCAGCGGAATTCTTCCGCCGCACCTTCCTGACGGAGAGCCTGAAAAACCTGCTTATCGGTGCTCTGCAACGGCTTTCCGGTGAAGGCGGCGACCCGGTGGTGCAACTCCAGACGAACTTCGGCGGCGGCAAGACGCACTCCATGCTGGCGCTGTATCATCTCTTCTCCGGCACTCCGACAAGCGAACTGCTGGATGTAGAGACTCTGGCAACAGAAGCCGAAGTCAAATCCATCCCAAAGGTGAAGCGCGTGGTCCTGGTGGGGAACAAGATTTCCCCCGGCAACCCATCTGTGAAGCCGGACGGCACGGTAGTCCGCACACTCTGGGGGGAGCTGGCCTATCAACTTGGCGGCAAGAAAGCCTATGACCGCATTGCCGCCGACGATGAGAAGGCCACCAGTCCCGGCGACGTGCTGCGTGAGCTGTTCAACGAGTATGGCCCCTGCCTGATCCTGATCGACGAGTGGGTCGCCTATGCCCGACAACTGCATCATGACGCAAAGGATCTGCCCGGAGGTGACTTTGAGACGCATTTCTCCTTTGCCCAAGCCCTGACTGAATCCGCCAAGCTGGCAAAGCAATGCCTACTGGTGGTCAGTCTGCCCGCCTCCGATACCACTGGCTCCCCTCACACCCTGGGGGATGACCTGGAAGTCGGCGGTGAACGTGGCCGCTCCGCGCTGGACCGCCTGCGCAATGCCATCGGCCGCGTGGAGACATCCTGGAGGCCCGCGAGTGTGGATGAGGGCTTCGAGATCGTGCGGCGAAGGCTGTTTGAACCGCTCCTAAGCAAGGAACAATTCGTGGATCGCGACAACGTAGCCCGTGCCTTCTTTGACCTGTATCGCACCCAGAAGACAGAGTTTCCTTCCGACTGCGCCAGCGGTGACTACGAGAAGCGGCTGCGGGCCGCCTATCCGATCCATCCCGAACTTTTTAACCGGCTCTATTCGGACTGGTCCACGCTCGTGAAGTTCCAGCGCACCCGTGGTGTCCTGCGGCTGATGGCCGCCGTGATTCACAGCCTATGGGAAAAGGGCGATAGGAGTGCGATGATCCTGCCCTGCCATGTGCCGATTGATGATCCTCGGGTGCAGTTTGAGCTGACCCGCTATCTCTCCGACAACTGGGTGCCGGTGATCGAAAAAGACGTCGATGGCCCGAACTCCCTACCGCTGCAGATGGACGGCGAGGTGCCCAATCTGGGCAAGTTCTCCGCGCACCGCCGCGTGGCCCGGACGATTTACATGGGCTCCGCCCCGACCGCCAAGGCAGCCCATCAAGGGATCGAAGATCGAGTGGTCAAACTCGGCTGCGTGATGCCTGGCGAGGCGTGCTCCACCTTTGGTGATGCCCTGCGCCGTCTGGCCGGGGCGGCGACATACCTTTACCATGACGCGAATCGGTATTGGTATTCCACTCAACCTACGGTAACGAAACTTGCCGAGGATCGGGCGGAACAGTTGAAGTCCGATCCGGAGTCGATGATGAAGGAGCTGGAAAAGCGCATCCGGCAGGACCTCACGAAGAAAGGGGATTTTGGAGGCACACATCCCTTGCCCAAATCCGGCAGCGATGTGGGCGATGATCCACACGCCCGACTGGTGGTTCTGGGTATCGAGCATCCCTATTCCAAGGATGGAGACAGTTCCGCATTAAACACTGCGAAGCTGATGCTGGAGAGCAAAGGCAGTTCACCGCGTCTCTATCGAAACGCCATCGTTTTTCTCGCCGTGGACAAGACCAAGCTTCAGGACCTTGACGAAGCAGTGCGTCGTTACCTGGCTTGGGAATCCATCGTGCACGACTCGGAAGCGCTGAACCTGTCCTCCCATCAACAGCGCCAAGCCACCAGCCAGAAACAGGCTGCAAGCACCGTGGTGGACTCACGCATCCCAGAGGCATATCAATGGCTACTCGTGCCCACGCAAGCGACTCCACAAAGCCCGATGGAGTGGACGCCTTTCCGTCTCGCCGGGCAGGAAGCACTGGCCGTGCGAGCCAGTAAGAAGCTCCGCAACGACGAAATGCTCATCACCGGCCTCGCCGGAACGCGTCTGCGGCTTGAACTCGACAACGTGCCGCTTTGGCGCGGGAATCACGTTTCACTGAAGCAACTGGCCGAAGATTTCGCCCGCTACACCTACCTCCCTCGCCTGCGGGATGCATCCGTGCTCATCGGTGCAGCACGCGATGGTCTCGGCCTGCTGATGTGGCCCCAGGAAAGCTTTGCCTATGCAGACAGCTACGATGAAGCCAGCTGCCGTTATCTTGGCCTTAAAAGTGGGCAGAACATTGCCATTTCAGAGGACAGCTTCTTTGGCCTGCTGGTCAAACCACAGGTAGCCATCGCCCAACTGGAGGCGGAAAAATCACAGCACGTTCCTGCGGCCGAAGCCACCGGCGACACCTCTACCCCATCGGCGACGACGGGTGGACCGTCCCCGACTCCCGACACGCCCGAGCCGACGAAATCAACAGAACCCGCCAAGCCCAAACGCTTCCACGGCAGCGTCGAACTCGATCCCCAACGCGTGGTCCGCGATGCCGGCAATATCGCCGACGAAGTCATCGCCCACCTAGCGAGCATCATTGGCTCCGATGTCATCGTGCGCCTCGACATCGAAGCCACCATTCCAGCCGGCGTGCCGGACAATGTCGTCCGGATCGTCACCGAGAACTGCCGCACGCTGAAGTTCACAAGTCAGGGATTTGAGATGGAATAGATGCTGGGCAGAGCAATAGGGCGGATGCGTTGACTTGTGTTTCTCGGGGAGGCGAAGAAGAAGGAATGGTGTCGATGCTCTCGAATACACAGAAATACTGAATGAAATGCGGTTTCCTCAGGGAGGAAGAGTTCATCAAGCGGCCTTGTAGTTGATGCTGCAAGGCATAGTAGGCTTCCGAAAAGACGAGGTCGGTGACCATAAGCTTCGGCGTCTCTTCCGTCCATTGATCAAGAAGGTCGCGAAGAGAGGGTCAAGTCCCGCGTATTGACACTTTTGTTTAATTTCCACATTTCTCTCCACAGGGCTTGAGGCACTACTTATATTCAGTTAAGGACCAATCTTGCCATCTATCATCAATCTCTCGGAAAGGCTAAAATACATCACTACGCGGGACTTGTATCTTGATTTTGACCGTTGAATTGGGCTCGTTCTGACCAACGGTTTTTATCTGGGGGCTGCGCAGCCCCCAGATAAAATAAGCCGCCGAGGGAGAAGATCGCTCTGGACTGGAACCTCCCGAGTTCGTGGGTCAGCTCGATCCTCCCTCGACGCATGTTTCTACC
>Ga0105045_10003570_pt1 | contig 13367 bp, 12 predicted proteins | sample MAT02_FD_78089 | JGI IMG/M metagenome (GOLD analysis project Ga0105045, IMG submission 78089) | Freshwater microbial communities from Lake Fryxell liftoff mats and glacier meltwater in Antarctica - MAT-02 (megahit assembly) | ecosystem: Environmental > Aquatic > Freshwater > Ice > Liftoff...
CTTGGCGCTGGAACCGGTGCACCCCCGCATCGACCGCGTCTCGCGCGAGCCGCAGGAGACAGCACATGCCCGAGAACACACCCAACTCAGATGAGGTGCGCGCCCAACTGCGCAAGTCGGCCTTGGAGTACCACGAGCTACCCAGGCCGGGCAAGATCGCCATCGTCGCGACCAAACAACTGCTGAACCAACGGGATCTGGCCCTTGCCTATTCACCCGGCGTTGCGGCTGCGTGCGAAGAAATCGTGGCCGATCCCAACAATGCCTTCAAGTACACCAGCCGAGGCAACCTGGTTGCGGTGATCACCAACGGCACGGCGGTGCTGGGCCTGGGGGACATCGGCCCGCTGGCGGCGAAGCCGGTGATGGAAGGCAAGGCGGTGCTGTTCAAGAAGTTTGCCGGTATCGATGTGTTCGACATCGAGGTGAACGAGAAGCACGACTTGGACAAGCTGGTGGATATCATTGCCGCGCTGGAGCCGACGTTCGGCGGCATCAACCTGGAGGACATCAAGGCACCGGACTGCTTTTATGTGGAGCGCAAACTGCGCGAGCGCATGAGAATTCCGGTGTTCCACGACGACCAGCACGGGACGGCCATCGTCGTGGGGGCGGCCATACTCAACGGTCTGGAGGTCGTGGGCAAGGATATCAATACCGTCAAGCTGGTCGCTTCGGGCGCGGGCGCGGCGGCATTGGCGTGCCTGAATCTGCTGCTCAAGCTCGGTATGCCGCGCGAGAATATTTTTGTGACCGACCTGGCCGGCGTGGTGTACGAAGGCCGCACTGAATTGATGGACGATGACAAGATCGTGTTTGCCCAGAAGACTTCGGCGCGCACGTTGGGCGAGGTGATCGAAGGTGCCGATGTCTTTCTGGGTTTGTCCGCCGGTGGCGTGCTCAAACCCGAGATGGTGCGCAAGATGGCCGCCAAGCCGTTGATCTTCGCTTTGGCCAATCCGAATCCGGAGATCAGCCCTGAAGACGTGAAGCTGGTGCGCGACGATGCCATCATGGCCACCGGGCGCACCGACTACCCGAACCAGGTCAACAACGTCCTGTGTTTCCCCTATATCTTTCGCGGCGCGCTCGACGCCGGTGCTTCCACCATCACCGATGAGATGGAAATTGCAGCAGTGCGCGCCATTGCCGAGCTGGCCCGGGCAGAGCAGAGCGAAGTGGTTGCAGCTGCCTATGTCGGCCACAAATTGGCGTTCGGGCCCGAATACCTGATTCCCAAGCCGTTTGACCCGCGGCTGATGATGAAGATCGCGCCGGCCGTGGCCCAGGCCGCTGCGGACAGCGGCGTGGCGCTGCGTCCGATCGCAGATATGCAGGCCTACCGCGAGCAGCTGCAGAGTTTTGTGTATGCGTCCGGCAACACGATGCGACCGATCTTCTCTGCGGCCAAGAACGCGAGCCGCAAGCGGGTTGCCTATTGCGAAGGAGAGGAGGAGCGTATTTTGCGGGCCTGCCAGATCGTGGTGGACGAAGGCCTGGCCCGTCCAACCTTGATCGGTCGCCCTGCCATCATTGTCCAGCGTATCGAAAAATTCGGATTGCGATTGCGCGAGGGGTTGGACTACGACGTGGTCAATGTCGAACAGGACAACCGGTATCACGACTTCTGGCGAACCTACCTCCGCATGACCGAACGCATGGGGGTCACCGCCCAGATGGCCAAGATCGAGATGCGCCGGCGTCTCACCCTGATAGGAGCGATGTTGCTGCACAAGGGCGATGTCGACGGCATGATCTGCGGCACCTGGGGCACCACCACGATGCACTTGTATTACATCGATCAGGTGATTGGCAAACGCAGGGGCGGGAGTCCTCAAACGGTGCAGGATGTGGCGATCTATGCCTGCATGAACGGTCTGATGCTGCCGGACCGGCTGATTTTTCTGGTCGACACCCACGTCAATGCGGATCCCACGCCGCAGGAGCTTGCCGAAATCACGGTCATGGCGTCAGAGGAAATGCTGCGGTTTGGACTGCAGCCCAAGGTCGCATTGGTGTCGCATTCCAATTTCGGCAGTAGCAACCTGCCCAGTGCGATCAAGATGCGCCAGACCCTGGAGGTCTTGCGCACGCAGGCACCCTGGTTGGAGGTCGATGGCGAAATGCACGGCGACCTGGCGCTTGATGGCGCGGCGCGCGCTCGATTGATGCCCAACAGTACGCTGATCGGAAATGCCAACTTGTTGGTTTTACCCAACATCGACGCTGCGAATATTGCTTACAACCTGCTCAAGACGGCGGCCGGCGGCAACATTGCAATCGGCCCGGTGCTGCTTGGTGCCGCCAGTCCGGTGCATGTGCTGACGGCCAGCACCACAGTGCGGCGCATCGTCAACATGACGGCGTTGACGGTGGCAGATGCAAACGCCAATCGATAAAGTGGTGCGCAAAAGCATGCACTGACTTTCTTTACATTGGTGCGTTGCACAAGATGCCCGTTTTTTGTGCAGGCTCTTGCAATTTCCCAAAGTATCAGCGACACTAGCCGCGACTGATTTAGGGGTAAACCCGATGTGTGGAGTGCGATGGCATGGCGATCGTCGGAAAGATAAAGCTAGTACTTGCTGGCTTAATACTTGCCGCAGCGTCTGGTTCGGGTCTGGTTTGTGCAAAAGCACCGGTTGTCCCGCCCGATCGCGGCTCAACGATTTCAGTTGTCGAGATTCCGGCCCCGGGTAGCCAGACTTATGCGCTGATCGCCCAGGGTGGCCCTTTTGCCTATGAGAAGGATGGAACCGTCTTTGGAAATCGCGAGCGTTTGCTTCCGATCAAGAATCGGGGTTACTACCGCGTGTACACAGTAGCCACGCCGGGTCTGAACCACCGTGGAACCCGACGGATCGTATGCGGTGGCAAGCCACGGGAGCCTGATGCGTGTTACTACACGGACGATCACTACGCGAGTTTTCGCCGGATCGTCCCCTAGTTTTTTTTGGAATTATCTATATGTCATATATTGAGAATGAAACGGGAATGGATATGCCGACTCGCCAAGAATCCGAAGCGCCGTTACGCGGCGTGCGCACCAATATAGTGCAGTCAATCCGCGCTTTCAGGGTGCAGGACTTGCAGGATGCCGCAAGCAGCCTCGGGCACCATTTCCTGTACGCCAACCTGGCCAATGCACAGTCCAAGCAGGAGGTACTGGACATGATCGGTCAGCAGTTCACCTTGCCATCGCATGTCGGCAAGAACTTCGATGCGCTCTATGACAGCATGACCGACCCGGTACACAAGTCCGGCCCACAACCGGGTTTCATCGCGGTACTGGAGCATATTCCGGCCCATGCGAAGTTCGACAAGGAAGCACGCGAGCAACTGCTCGACATCTTCCGCGACGCCGCCGACTATTGGAGTGACCGCAAGGTGCCGTTCCGATGTTTCTATTCTTTTCTGTAGCCCGTTCCGCACACACCAGCCAAGCGGAACGGGCTAATGAGGCAAATAGCGATGCATCAGTGAATCCATCTTTGTCCGGCATCCACCTGACAACCGAGACCGGCGAGAGAATGCCGACCGACAAGTTGTTGGACGTCTCGCCGTTGGCTCTGCGCATGAGCAGCCCATTCAATGCAGAGTATTGGTTGGCGACTGCCTAGACCACTGCCTGTCAGAGACGACCGGAAAACCCGTCCACGCGACGGGTTTTTTCATACGCGGTTGGCCAACGCCACGTACTCATGCACCGCGACCTCCTGCGCGCGGCGCTGCAGGTCGAAGTCGCCGGTAAAACCCCGCTCGTCCAGCCACCGACCCAATGTGTGGCGCAGCAACTTGCGTCGCTGGCTGAATGCGACTTGCACGATCGTGCTCAGAACGCTCACGTCCACCGACTGCGCATCGGCGCGCGGCTGCATGCGGACCATTGCGCTGTCGACGCGCGGTGGCGGCGAAAAACTCTCCGGGGGCACGTGCAGGAAGTTTTCCATCGCGTAGCGCCACTGCAGCATCACGCTCAGGCGCCCGAACGCCGCGGTGTCCGGTGCGGCGACCATGCGATCCACCACTTCCTTCTGCAACATGAAAATCTGATCCTCGATCGCGCCGACATGCTCCAGCAGGTGGAACAGGATCGGGGTGGAGATGTTGTAGGGCAGGTTGCCGACAACCCGCAGACGACGGGTCTCCCCCGCAGCGCGGGAGGCGGCAGACTGCGCGCATAGCGTGGCGCGCAATTGTGAAAAATCAACCGTGAGCACATCAGCCTGCACGACGGTGAGCTCGGTGCGTTGGTGCAGACGCTCGGCGAGGTCGCGATCGAGTTCGATCACGGCCAGGTGTCCTACGCGTTCCACCAGTGGCTGCGTCAATGCGCCAAGCCCGGGACCAATTTCGACCATGCACTGGCCAGCCCTTGGTGCGACATTGCGTACGATCGCATCGATGATGCCGTCATCGACAAGGAAATGCTGGCCAAAACGCTTGCGCGGGGCATGGCTGCCGACACCCCCCATGCTACGGGACGGCACGGCAGCGATCAACTCGGGGGTTCGCGCAGTTCCACATAGGCTCGGGCCCGCAACTCGCGACTCCAGCTTTCATACGCTTCTTCAGATTTCTTTTCGCGTAGCAGGGCACGCACAGCTTCGCGCTGCTCGCGCGCACTGAGCTGCATGTTGCGGCGCTCGGCCACCCGAATCAGATGTACGCCGAATCGCGACACCAGGGGCGGACCCATGTCACCGGGAGCCAAGCTGGCCAGCGCTGCTTCGAATTCCGGCACGTAACGCCCAGAGGTGGACCAACCGAGATCGCCCCCTTGCGCCGCGCTGCCGTCTTGCGAATACTCCTTGGCGAGGGCTTCGAAGTTGGTCTTCCCGGTCTGGATCTGCTGGCGGAAGTCTTCCAACCTGGCGACCGCTGCCGCTTCGCTCAGCGTCGCGGAGGGTCGCAGCAAGATGTGGCTGGCGCGGGTCTGCTCAACCGATGTCGCAGGCGCGCCGGCCACACGCTTGTCGAGCAAACGCAGCACATGCAGGCCGGCACCGGAGCGCACGGTCGTCATGGTGCCAGGCTCCAGCGTACGCACGGCATCGACAAACAGCTGCGGATAGCGATCGATCGGACGCATGCCGAACAATCCGCCGGCCTGGGCATCCTGTGCCTTGGACAAGGTGCGCGCCAAGGTCGAGAAGTCTTCGCCTGCGCGAACACGCGCCATGATCTGCTCTGCCTGTGCCCGAGCGGCCGACACCTCGTCGGCGCTGGCGTCCTCGGTCAGCGCCAGCAAGATATGTGCGATATTGGCCTCGGCCAGCGCACTGCCCGCATCGCGCTGCTGTTCCATCAGATACTGGTCGATGTCGAGCTCGGAGATGCGTACACGCTGGCCAATCTCGCGCTCGCGCACGCGCGACAGCAGCATCTGATCGCGCAACGTGGTGCGGAACTGGCTGCGCGAAATGCCGTCGACAGCCAGTCGCCGATGCAGCTCGGCGAGATCGATCTGGTTTTGGCGCGCCACTGTCTTCTCGGCCTCGTCCAGCGCAAAGTCCTCGATCTTGACGCCGACCTCGCGCGCATACTGGATCTGGCTGCGTTCGGTGATGAGCAGCTCCAGCGCCTGCTCTGCCAGTACCGCAGGCGACGGCATCGTCGCTTGTTGCTGCGCCAGCTGTTGCGCCACGCGCTGCATCTCCTGTCGCACCTGCTGGTTCGTGATGGGCTCGGTGTTGACGATCGCCACGATGTAATCCGATGCGCGCTGCGCGCTCGATGCCCCAGCCACGGCAGCACCTGGCGTGCCCGGCAATCGGATCCCTTGTGCCTGCGCCGACAGCACGCTGCAGCCAATCAGGCTTGCCCAGAAAAGACGCGAGAGGCCAAATATCATCGTGATCAATCGTAATTGCTGAAGCGGCTCGGGCTGCTGCTGGTCTCGCGCAGGAACTGGTAGCGCGGAATGCTGCGTTTAAGCGTTTCCAGCGGGTTCGAGCCCAGGCGCGAGAAGCCGACAAACTCCAATTGGAACAAAATGCGGTTGCTGGCCGTCGTGGTACCGGTTTGCAACCGGTCCAACACGACCCGGCCCAGCCAGCAGCCGCCGTCATATTCGAAACCCAGCACCGAGTCAACCAGTTTGCCATCACGCAGGCTGAAGTTCATGCGCCCCACCGAATACCAGCGTCCGGCCCCCTGGCCCTGGCCCGCACCCAGGTTTTCTCCGCGATCGCCCCACAGGTCGTTGATCGGCCACTGCCAGGCCAGGTCGAGTTGTTCACTCGATCCCCGCTGCAACCGATAAGCGGCGCTGACCACCCGGTAGTTGCCAGGGCTGTATCGCCCGCCGATGGTGGAGCGCACCGAACGGCGGGTATCAGGGTCGAACTGCACCGTGGAGTCGAACGACCAGCGCGGATCGAGGTTCAGTGTCGTGCCGACCAGCACATCGCTAAAGCCCTTGGCCACGGTTCCCCCGCCGGGCAAGGCCACCCGCTGGTCCTTGAATCGCAAGCGCTGCGCAACGCCAAATCGCGCAGCTTCTGCACCGGTGGAAGGGTTCAGCAATCGCGTCGAGACGCCAATGGTCAGCAGATTGCTGTCGGAGATGCGGTCGTTTCCGACAAACGCGTTGTCGGTGTAGATGCTGGCGAAATTGAAATCGTTGATGCCGCTGTCGTAATTGGGCAGCGCACTCTGGTCACGGTAGGGCGTGAACACGTAAAACGCGCGTGGCTCCAGCGTCTGGCGAAACGCACGCCCAAACAACTGGGTGTCGCGCTCGAACACCACGCCGCTATCGACGCTGAATGTCGGTACGGTCCGGCTGGCCGACGACTTGCCGTTGACCAGCGCGCCATCGAATTGATAGTTGGTGGCATGCAGTCGCAGCTTGGGCGTGATGAAGCCCGAGGGCGAGACCCACGGTCGCGAGACCTCGAGTTGCGAAAAGAAGCGATGGGCATTGGGTTGCAGCGTCAGCAACCGATCCGACTCGAATTGCGTTGCGTCGGCATCGACCGAAAGATCGAAACCGTTGAGGTCGAGCCGCGCATAGCGCATTGCCAATTGCGGCAACCGGTCATACGGTGGCGTGATCGGCGAGCTCGAATCTTGCAAAGTCTGCCATTTGAGCATCCGCAGATTGGTCGTCAGGTAATCCCTGGACCACGTCAGATTCAGGTCGTTCGGCAGCAGGCGCTGGGTCAGCCCGGGACTCACCCGGGTGAAATCGCGCCAATAGTTGTCATCGCTGACGCGGTTCATCGACAGCGACAAGCCCACGTTGCCCACCGAGGGCAGTCCGGTGGCGAAGGCACCACTGTGCGTCAGCGAATAGCCCCAACGGCTCATGTCGCGCAACTTGTCGCCCGGCATGTAATTGACCTTGGCTTCCCCTTGGTAGTTTGACTCCAGGTAGCGGAAATCGGCACCGAGATCGATGCCGCGTTTGCTCATCAATGAGGGTGTCAGTGTGGCGTCGCGGTTGGGCGCGATGTTCCAGTAATACGGAACCGTCACCTCGACGCCATTGACGTTGTCGATACCGAAGGTGAGTGGCAACAAGCCAGATTTGCGCCGATTGCTGAGCGGGAAGGTGAACGCCGGCACCGGCAGGATCGGTACACCCTTGAAGCTCAGCACTGCGGACTCGGCTTGGCCGATATCCTCTTCGTTATCGATGCTGATGCTCGCTGCGCGAATGATCCAGTCGGGCATCCAGCTCGGGCCGGGTTCGCGCCTGCAGGTGGTGTAACTGGCATTGCGCACCACGGCGCGCTTCTCGTCCACGAAGTCGACGCGCTCGGCGTCGCCATGCCCCTGGTTCTTGAGCAGCTGGTAGCGCGGATTGCGAAAGAAGCCCTCGAACGACTCGACCTTGAGTTGCAGTTCCGGGCCTTCGTACACATCGCCGGCGCGGTTGATGCGCACGTTGCCGCGCGCTGTTGCCAGGTCTGCCGGTTGGTCGTACTCCAGGCGATCGGCGCGGATCACCAGATCGCCGCGACGCAGCTCTGCCCGACCGTCGATCACGCTCTCCAGATCGGTGCGCGAGGACATGCGCTCGCCCGTCACGAACGTGGGCTGTGCATCCCGGTCCGATGGTGGTATGGCCTCACGCAGCATGCGACTGCTCTTGAGTTGGAGCGGCGGCTGTTCCGGCTGCGTCTGGGCCCAGGCGAGGGGGCCGGTCAGGCAGGCGCTGGCCCCCACCACCAGGGCCTGCCAGCGCAGCCGGTACCGTGCCGGATGCACGACCCCGGATTCGGCGACACACAACAAGAGACGCATGGAAGAAAGGGTCAGGCGAGGGGGTAGGGCAACAGGAAAAAACGAGCCAGGAAAGCCACCGAGAAGATCGGCTTTGTAGAATGGATTATCCATGAGCGATACCGCCCCTTCCGTCATTGTGTCCGACGCCCCCGACACCTGCGCTGCCCCATCCGAGGTGTCCTGGACCGACCCGCAGCGGCAGCAGGCCTGTGTGCGCTGGCTCGAGCGTATCGGACCGGTGCATGGCCTGGATCCCGCCGGTGTGCAACTGGCTTCGGCCGATGCCAGTTTCCGCAGGTATTTGCGTATTGCCAGCGCGAGTGGCACACGCATCATCATGGACGCGCCGCCCGCGCAGGAAAACTGCGCACCATTCGTCCAGGTGGCTGCGTTGATGGCGGCCGCCGGCTTGCGCGTGCCCGAGGTGCTGGACTGGGACCAGACACACGGATTTCTGCTTTTGACCGATCTGGGTCGAACCACCATGATGCAGGCCATCGAGCGCGAATGCGCGCCGGCAAATCTGCCGCTGTACCTGCAGGCGGTCGATGCCTTGATCGCCTGGCAACTCGCATCCAGGCCCGGCGTGCTGCCACCTTACGACGCAACCGTGTTGCGGCGCGAGCTCGACCTGTTTCCCCAATGGTATTTGCAGCAGCACCGGGCCATCGAGCCCGACGCGCGCATGCAAGAGACGCTCGAGAATTGCTTTGTGCTGCTGGTGCAGGAAAACCTTTCCTGGCCCGGCGTGTTCGTGCACCGCGACTTCATGCCACGCAACCTGATGATGTCCGAGTCTGGCGTCCTGCAGCCGGGAAGCAGCCGCACCCTGGGCGTGCTCGATTTCCAGGATGCGGTGTTCGGACCCATCACCTACGACATCGCCAGCCTGATGCGTGACGCGTTCCTGAGCTGGGATGAAGATTTCGTACTCGATGTGACCGTGCGCTACTGGGAGCAGGCGCGTGCAGCCCGATTGCCGGTCGGCGACGACTTCGGTGCTTTTTACCGTGGCGTCGAGTGGATGGGGCTGCAGCGCCATCTCAAGGTCGCCGGCATCTTCGCGCGCCTGACCTTGCGTGACGGCAAGCCGCAATACCTGGCCGATGCGCCGCGCTTCATCCAGTACATCCGCGCCACCGCTGCGCGTTACCGAGAACTCAAACCCTTGTTGCGCCTGATCGATCGGGTCGAGGGACTCGAGGAGCGCAGTGGTTTTGCCTACGGCCGGATGTAAGGCCCACCGCGTGCGCGGCCACTGATGGCCATGCCAGGAGGCCCCCGATTCTTTTGCCCTGCGCCGCTGGTGCCAGGTCTGAGCCTGGCGCTTCCGGCGGCTGCGGCGCGTCATGCGCAAGTCCTGCGGCTTCAGCCGGGTTCGGCCATCACGTTGTTCGGTCATGTCGGCGGTGCCACGCAGGATGGCGAATTTGCCGCAACGGTCACTGCCATGGGGCGCCAGTCGGTGGAGGTGTTGGTCGGCCCGCATGACCCGGTGGAACGCGAGACCTGGCGCCGACTGCACCTGGCGATCGGCATTCCGGCCAACGAACGCATGGACTGGCTGGTCGAGAAGGCGACCGAACTCGGTGTGGCGAGCATCCAGCCGCTGATGACCGAACGCAGCGTGGTGCGACTGGACGCGCAGCGCAGCCTCAAGAAACTCGCGCATTGGCAAAGCATCGCGGTGGCGGCCTGCGAACAATGCGGCCGCAATCAGCCTGCGCGGGTGCATAAACCGATGACCCTGGTCCAATGGCTGCGACAAATGCAGGCCCGAGACGCGACCACCGACGCGGCATTGATGTTGTCCTTGCAGCCCCAGTCTTGCCCCTTGCCGCACTGGCGCAGTGGGCCTGCCGACGCCGCGCGTTCCATCGTGTTCCTGTGCGGTCCCGAGGGGGGTCTGAGCACGGCCGAGGAGACACACGCCATCGCGGCAGGTTTCGTACCGGTGTCGCTGGGAGCACGCACGCTGCGTTCGGAAACGGCTGCACTGGCGGCACTTACACTGCTGGGATGAATCGGAACCTCGTGTTGCTGGCGGCCTGCCAGGCCTTGCTGCTGACCAACAACATCATCTTCATCGCCATCAATGGCCTGATCGGCTTTAGCCTGGCACCGTTGGGCTGGATGGCAACGATTCCAGTGATGGCCTACGTGGTGGGCGGTGCGCTCAGTACGCCCCTGGTGGCGCGCACGCAGTCGCGGTGGGGCCGCAAGGTGTCGTTCCAGATCGGCCTGGTCGTGGCCCTGTTCTCTGCGCTGGCCTGCGCGTATGCGATCGTGGCGCAAAGTTTCTGGTTGTTGGTGGCCGCCACCGTGGTCGCTGGTTACTACAACGCAAACGGACAACTCTACCGATTTGCGGCCGCAGAACTGGCCGAGCCGGGTTACCGCGAAAAAGCCATCTCTTGGGTTCTGGCTGGTGGCCTGATCGGTGCCGTGCTCGGGCCCAACATTGCGACCCGCACCAAGGAGTTGACCTCGACCCCGTTTGTCGGTGCCTATCTGGCGCTGGCGGTGGTCGCGGTGATCGCGATGGCGATCATGGCGCAGCTTCGATTTCCGCCGGTGCCGCCCAAGGTGATCGGTGCGCCCCAGGGTCGCCCGATGCGCGAGATCATGCGCCAGCCGATCTTCATCGTCTCCACGCTCGGCGCGGCGTTGGGCTACGGCGTGATGAACCTGCTGATGGCGGCCACGCCATTGGCGATGCAGGTGTGCGCATTGCCGTTCGAAGACACGGCCTTGGTATTGGAATGGCATGTGATCGGCATGTTCGCGCCTGGCTTTTTTACGGGCCACCTGATTCGGCGCTTCGGTACCTTGCAGATCATGGCGGTGGGCGTGGTACTCAATGTGGTCTGCATCTTCATCGCCTTGTCGGGTGTGGAGTTGCATCAGTTTCTCATTGCGCTGTTCGTGCTGGGCGTCGGATGGAACTTCCTGTTCACCGGGGCGACGACACTGTCGCTCAAGGCCTACCGCCCGGAAGAAAAGGACCGTGCGCAGGCGGCGATCAACTTTTGCATGTTCGCTGTCATGACCGTCACCTCGTTCGCTTCCGGTGCCGTGGTGACCACACAAGGTTGGCGACTGCTGAACTTCGGTTCCCTGGTGCCAGTGGCACTGACCGCCGCCGCACTGGGCTGGTTCGCGTGGCGGGTGGCGACCCGTCGTGAAGCCCCGGTGTAAGCGTGGCAGCCTCATGACCCGGACTGGCGCGCGCGTCAGAAGCGCGCGTCCAGCCAGGCTTGCAATTGCGAGAACACCTGCGTGTTGGCGGGCGCGGCTTCGTTGAAAATCTCGTGGTAGAGCGTCTCGAAGCAAAACGATGTGACGACCGACGGCGGTGCCGCAGCGGCAAAGGCGCGACTGCCCGCTGGGTTGACCAGCTTGTCGCTGCCGGCATACAAGAGTAAGGTCGCCAGTTGCCAGTTGGGCGCGTCGGCGACAACCGCCGGACCGGTATCGGCGATGAATTTCGCCAGCCGGGCCGATATGCGGTCATGCACCAGGGGGTCGGCCTTGTAGTGCGCCACCACGGCGGGATCGTGCGACAGGTAGTTGGCATCGAGCCCGTTACCCAGGCGCAGATTCGGCACAATCCTGGGCAGCACCGCCAGCAGAAGCTTCTGTACGCCACTGAACCCGGCGTCCAGCGCAGGTGACGACAGCACCAGGCCCTCAATCCGGCGCAATTGCAAGGCCGCAAAACGTGCGGCCACAAGCCCGCCCATGCTGTGCCCCAGCACGATCAGCGGTGTCGTCGCGTGCATGCGTGCACGCGATTCGTCCACCACTTCCGCCAGGTCCTGCAAAAGGCGGTCTTTCGACGGCAAGGCACCACGCTGGCCCATCGATTCGCCATGCCCGTACTGGTCGTAGGCGCGCACCGCAAAGCCCCAATCGTTCAGGCGTGTGGCGACAGGGTCGTACCGCCAGGCATGTTCACCCAGGCCATGCACGATCAACATCACGCCGCGCACCGGTGCCTTCTTGAGCGGCCAATCCATCACCACCAAATTGGTACCGTCGCGCGCGGTCAGCGGACTGATATGGGTATCAGCCAAACCAGGCTCCGATGGTGCGCGATCGCGTTGTCATCGTGTGCACGTGCTGCGGCAGGGTCACCGGGCCGAGCGGTGCGCGAGACGCTCTCACAGCAAACCGACGGTGACCCGGGCGACCGCTGCGGTCTGCAGCGCCTTAGCGTCGTTCAACGCACCGGATGGCATCTCTTTGTGCAACGGGGCGTTCATGCGGGGCTTTCCTGGAAGTTGCGCCATCGTATCAAGTCCGGGCGGCTCAAGCTGCCACCGGCAGCGGAGCGATCGCCGGAACCAGGCCCTGGGCCCGCAATTGATACCAGAACGCAACCGGGATCGGATGGCCCAGCATGGCCACGCCGTCAGCCCATTGCAGGCGGTCCTGCGGCCCGAGCAACACGATGTCGACCGCTGGGTGGGCCAGTGGAAACTGCAACGCGGCTGCGCGCAAGGGGACGCCATGGCGTTCGCACAGATCCTCCACCGCGCCCACGCGATCCACCCACTCCTGGGGTGCCTGCGCGTAATTGAACCGCACTGGTGCGGCACCGCCGCCCCGCACACCGGTGGCGAGGATGCCGGAATTGAAGACGCCGCCGAGCGCGATCCGGACGGAGCGCTGCTTACACAGCGGCAACAACTGCGCCAGAGCACTGTGATCCACCAGGCTGTAGCGACCCGCGAGCAACAGGCAATCGAGCGTGGTCTCGCGCAAAACGTCCAGGCACACCTGCACATGGTTCACGCCCAGGCCGATATGGCGCAGCGAGCCTTCGCGCTGCATGCGGCGCAGTTCCGGCACCGCCTCGTCCACCACCTGGCGCAGCACCCGCGGGTAGTCGGCACCATGCACAGCGGCATCGCAATCGTGCACATAGACCACGTCCAACCGGGCCATTCCCAGGCGCTGCAGACTGTCCTCGACGCTGCGGCGCACCCCCCGCGCCGAGTAATCCCAGGTCTGCACGAACGGCAACACGTCGACATACCCGTTTTGCGAACGCGGTGCCGAGGCATCGGGCCGCAGCAAGCGACCGACCTTGGTCGACACGGTGCAGGCGGAGCGGTCAAATTCGCGCA
>Ga0105045_10003572_pt1 | contig 13362 bp, 10 predicted proteins | sample MAT02_FD_78089 | JGI IMG/M metagenome (GOLD analysis project Ga0105045, IMG submission 78089) | Freshwater microbial communities from Lake Fryxell liftoff mats and glacier meltwater in Antarctica - MAT-02 (megahit assembly) | ecosystem: Environmental > Aquatic > Freshwater > Ice > Liftoff...
GCGTCACAGTGACGACGGGACCGATCTCCCGACGGTTTCGTTGTTGTGTGATGTTTGGCCATGATGCCATCCCCTCAGAGCGGACGCTCTTGGAAGCGTGTCCACGGGATGGGGGGAAGGTCAATTCGACATTATTTTTCGGCGCTATGGCAAGCTTCTTACTGCAAAGAAAAATGCAGCGAAATAAAAATGACAGTTAACCTTGTTCTTGAACGTTTCATGCGTACGGTCTGAATAGTATCGGCGCGGGCCTGCCCCATTATTTCAGGGATAAAGCGGATAAATATCTTGATGGTTGACCTCGGAAAATGACCGCGAGAATACCGAAGTGCCTCAGAACGCTGGAAAAGTCTGCTGTTATCGCACGGTTATCCGCCATCTGACCCACCGGGTCGATGCTGCGGTACGTGCTGTTGGCGTCGCCGTTACGCGGCCGTCCCGGTTCATAATCCATCACGCGGCTTCCCGCCGATAATGCCGCAGAATTCCGCCCAATCACGTATCACAGATGACGCGACCATCGGCCGTGGCCTTTTCGTGGTCCGCTGCGGCTGGGTCAATGAGGGCGCCCTCCAGGCCGTGGTGGGGCGTATATATTCTTTATTTTCAGGCCGCGATTCTCTTGCACGCTGAAGAGGATTGCAAGCTTGTGAGGAGCTCATGGCGTTTCATCTGATGTCCCTCGGCTCAAGTCCTCTACCTCCCTCATCCTTGCCTTCCCCCACCAGCGACCATAGCACACCCGCATGCTCACCGTCGTCGGTTCCATCAACGCAGATCTCTATGTTCGCTTAGCGCGGATCCCGGTGCCGGGCGAGACCCTGCCTGGGCGCGATGCGGCGATGCGGCCGGGTGGAAAGGGGGCGAATCAGGCGGCGGCGGCGGCCCGGCTGGGGGTGCCGGTGCGGTTTGTGGGGCAGGTGGGCGATGATGCGTATGCGCCCGTGCTGCGGGCGGAATTGCGTGCGAGTGGAGTGGACGATTCCTTATTGCTGAATGTTTCCGGACCGTCGGGGCAGGCGATGATTCTGCTGCAGGATGATGGGGAAAATGCGATCATTCTCAGCGGGGGTGCGAATCAGCAGTGGGCTGGGGGACTGCCCGTGGCTGCGGCGGCCAGTATTGCGGCGAGCCAGGTCCTGTTATTGCAACGCGAGATTCCAGAGGCGATCAATCAGCAGGCGGCGGCAGTGGCCCAGGCGGCTGGGGTGCCGGTGGTGTTGGACGCGGGTGGGGCGGATGCGCCCTTGGACCCGGCTTGGCTGGCGCAGGTGGCGGTGCTCAGCCCCAATGAAACGGAATTGGCGCGATTGACCGGGCTGGACACCAGCACGGATGCGGCGGTGCAGCGGGCAGCTCAGGCCTTGCTCGGGCAGGGCGTGGGCACGGTGTTGGTCAAACTCGGTGCTCGCGGCAGCGTCTTATTGGCTGGGGATGCGGCGCCGATTTCGTTTGGAGTTTTTGCGGCGGACGTGGTCGATACCACCGGAGCGGGCGATTGTTTTACCGCAGCGTATGCGGTGGCGTTGGCCGAAGGGCGACCTGCGTTCGAGCGTTTGCGTTTTGCCGCAGCGGCGGCGGCCCTGTGCATCGGCAAGCTCGGGGCGATGCCAGCGATGCCGGAGCGCGCGGCGGTCGAAGCCCTGTTAGGCTATGACCGGCGGCCGGGAATGAGCAAAGAAGGGACTTTGGCCTGAGTCAGGCTCCAGCCGGTCGCGGTCGCGGTCAGGGCGCTCAGGCGCCCGCAGGCCAAGGTCAGTGGATCCGGTTCATGGCCAAAGGGCAGCCCGACCACGGTGGGCACGCCCAGGCGTTGTCCCCAGTGCGTGGCGAGGGCGACCAGATCTGGGCCGCCGTAATTCGTCGGTTCGGTGGCCGGAAAGCGTCCGAAGACCAATCCGGTTACGCCTTTGAGCAACCCGCTGCGCCAGCACTGCTCAAGATTGCGATCCACGCGATACACGCGCTCGTCGATGTCCTCGATGGCTAAGATTGCCTCGCGTAGATTGGGTTGTTCCGAAGTTCCACACAGCCCGGCGAGCACGCTGAGACAGCCGGCGAAAAGTCTCCCCGTGGCCTCGCCGGGGTTGGCGACGAGGACCGTCGGGTCACTGGCCGAGTCGAACTTTTGCGCCTCTCCTCTCGCTAAGGCGACGGTGGTCGCCAGCGCGCGTTCACCGCTGCCAGCGGCAGGCATATACCCATACAAGCTCTCGCCCCAGGCCCGATTCCACCACGCCGCATGCAGCACGGTCAGGTCGCTGTAGCCAATCAACAGGGGGGCAACGCTGGACTTGGGAAGGTCAGAAAGCAGATGCACACAGCCGTGCCCACCCCGTGCGGCCAGCAAAACCCGATGCTGCCACAGGGCTTGCAGCTCTGCTGTACGCTCGGCGGACGGGCGCCACGTGCTTGGTGGACTCAGGGTGGCCAAAGTCGGGGCTTCGACCCACCCCAGGCCCAGCGCAGTGGCCAACTGCGTCACTCGTTGCCGAACCTGGGCCACCTGGGCGGTATCGGTCAGGGCAAAGGCAGGGCACCAACAGGCGAGGGAGGTCATGCGTATCCGACCGGCATGGGCGCCGGGAGTGTCCCGTCAATGCTGGAACCACCGTGTGGCTAACCCCCCGCACGTTCGTTGACAGTGTTTCCCACTCTACTTACGTTGCACAACTAATGGGTTTCGCAGGCAACTTAAGGACGCTGTCCTTGGCAGAGGTCGTGCAGACCCTCAATCGGATCAAGGCCGAGGGGGTCTTGCGCATCGCTTCGCAGCAAGGCACGCGCGATATCGTCTTCGCGACCGGTGAAATTGTCGGTGTCGCCAATCGTGATGGCGGCGAGCATCGTTTGATTTTGCGCCGTCTGGCCCTGATGGGCTTGGTGCGCATGCCAGAAGCAGATGAGCTCCAACAAGCGGAAAGCACGGTCAGTACGCTCATTGAATTGGGAACGGTAACGCAAGATCAAGTTCTGGATCTGATCCACGAGCAGGCCCTGGAGACGCTGTACGATCTCAATACCTGGACCAGCGCCGATTTCCTGTTTCACGAGACGACCGAAACGGATGAATTCGAACATTTGGTGGCTCGCCACCGCCAAAATGGCTTGTCGATCAATGTCAATTCTGTGCTGATGGAAGCGGCTCGGCGCCACGATGAATGGCAGCTGATCCGTGGCGTATTTCGTGATCATGATGTTCCGCGCCTGGTTGCCGGGCACGAAGAAGACACCGGCAAGCATCGCGCGGGATTCCCAGGTAATCTTCTGGTTCCAGTGATCGACGGCACCCATTCCATTGAAGAAATCATTGATGACACCGGCCTGACTCGGTTCTCGGTGTTTTCCACTTTGGCGCATCTGCAAAAAGAAGGTGCGCTGCAGCTGGTCGCGTCCGACGAATTACACGACGAAGCCGACCGTCTCGCCCTGGATGGGCAACAAGCCGACGCGGCGCGGGTGTTTCGCCACATTCTCGCGGCACGACCAGAGGATAGCGCCGCGGTGACCGCCTTGGCGAGTTGTCTTGCCGATCTCGGCGACATGCGTGAAGCGGCGGATTGCCATGCGCAGCTCGCGCTGTCGCATCTGACCCGCGATCGCGTCGATGATGCGTTGGAAGACGCGACCCGCGCGGTGGAACTGGAAGAGCATGATCCGGGCCATCGTGGCATCCTGGTGCGCTGCTTAGTGCAACTCGATCGCCTCGATGAGGCCGCTGACCAACTGACCATTCAGGCCCAGCAATTCGAACAGAATGGCCTAATGGAAGAGGCTCGCGATACATGGCGCAAGGTCCTGGATCTGCGCCCGGGCGACGACAGCACTCGCCACAATCTTGCCGCGATCCAGGTTAAGCAGAGTACCAATTCTGGCGACGTGGTGGTTTGCCTGGAATGTGGTACGGTCAATCCCCGCGAACGCGACGACTGCGCCAAATGCAAAGCCAAGCTGCGCCTGGGCTGCATGGTCTGCGGCAAGGGCGTCTCGATTGCGGATCGCATCTGCATTTTTTGCGGCGCTAATCCGCACCTCCCCGCTGATCAGCAGGGGCCCCGCCGCGCCGGTCCGAGCACCGAACGAATCGAAGCCTCGGCGAAGCCGGGAACCGAGGCCAAACAAAAAGGCACCGAATATTGGCGTGCCGAATTGCACCAGATTTTGGTCGCGGCCCGGGAATTGGAGGAGGCTGGAAAGTTAGCAGAGGCCCTTGATCAGTGGCGCGAATTGTCACGCCTCCAGCAGGGCAATAACGATCTGGTCAAGCATATCCGCGATCTCGAAGGCGTGCTCCACGATCGCTTCGTTGAACGGGGAATTGCCCGCGGGCATGAATTACGGCGCGGTCGCCATTATTGGCAGGCTTTGCGCTCCTATGGCGCCTCGTTACGAGGCATGGGTGAAGACGACATTCGTGGCGCGCGGTTACGTGAAATCATCGCGGCAACCCGGCGTAGCCATCATCGCATTCTGACCATCTATTCCCTGGCCGTGGTGGTGATCATCGCCACCGGCATTCTGGCGATAAAGCCGTACTACGATGTCGCCAATGCCCGGAAATTGGCGAACAAGGTTGAGAATCGTCTGGCCGCCCTCGCGGACGCTGAAACCATCCGTGCCTCTCTCAACGATTTCGACCGCCTGCGGAGCCTCGCCGAGGGCGTGCGTGGTGGGCATCGCATTCGCGCTGATGAGTCACTCAACTCGGCGGAATCATCCATCCGCGCCGCTCGGGTCGCCTTTCTCGAAGTCGCCTTCACCGACGCTCGCCATCGCCTAGAGGCGCATGATGCGGACGGGGCCGGCAGCCGTCTGAGCGGCCTGGAAGATCTCTACGATGACGGCTACCGAGACCGCGCGACGGACGTACAAATGGCTGTTGTCGCCCTGCGCAAGGAGCAGGCCGGCGCCGCCGCGCACATCGCAGCGGCTCCGGCACGGCTCGCGGCGGCCAAGGATTTAGAAAAAGCGAAACGTCTCGGGGAAGCCCTTCAGGAATATCGCACCATCGCTGGCCTGGGCGCCGAAGGCACCAGCACCGAGGCGGAAACGTTGGCCAAGCGTCTGGGTGCCGATGAACGCGTTTACAGCGACCGGGTGCGCGCGGCTGCTGCTTTAGCGACCGAAGACTTTGAACAAGCGCAGGCGGCGGTGCTCAAGCTCCGGCAAGATGCGACCTATTGGGGTCAGGGCGAGGCCTTGGCCAAAGTCGAAAAGGAACTGGAAACCCATCGCACGGCTGCAACGACTGCATGGCAGGCGGTCGCGCAGGGGGCTGATGCCGCTGCTCTGGAGCACTTCCTTGCCAGCCACGGTGCTGCTCCGGAAGGCGCCCTGGCGCGCGCGCGCCTGGGGCAAATGCGGGCGAACGAACGCCAACGCGAGGCTAGCCTGGAACGATATCGCAAAGCAGTCAGCGACCGAGAATATGACATCGCCTGGCAACTGGCGACGACCTTGCATCAGCAATTTCCGGGACAATTACCAGCCGGAGCCGCGCCATTCCCGTTGCAGATCAGCACCACGCCCGCTGGGGCTCAGGTTATTCGCGGTGAAAAGGTAGTGGGCACCACACCGCATGTGATCGCCTATGAGCCCAGTCAGGCCAAGACGCCGATTATTCTGCGCGCCGCAGGTTTTGAGGACTTGGTCGTGACCCCGGCTGACGTCGATGGCTGGCGCTGGAGCGGGGGCCTGACCCGGGCTGTCCTGTGGCGGTCGACCATCGGCATGCCGGCGCGCGGCCTCGGTGCGGGTGCCGACGGTGCCGTGGTCGTGGTGGGCGCCGATCAGGCCCAAGCGGTGAAAATCGCGGATGGGGCGCGGCTGTGGAAAGTTTCACTGGGAGAAATGGATCCCAACGTCCCCCGCCAGGCCTCGGTAATGCCCCCGGTGCGCTTGCGCGATGGGACGGTGGTGGTGTCGGGACTAGGCACGGCGGTGCTGGTGATCGGCCCGGATGGTACCGTTCGGGCGCGTCATCCCATCGCTGGCACGTTGCGCGCATTGCCGCATCTCTTCACCAATGATCTGCTCGGTGGCGATCAGCGCTTGGCATTGATCGGCGAATCGCTGTGGACCGGCCCAGTCACCGGCAAACTCACCCAAGTCCGCCTTCATGAGCCGACTCTGAGCGGCACGGTTATCATCCGCGGTGATCTCGATCGGATCGTGGTGGTTGCCGATTTGCAAGGCACCTTGGTTGCCGTCGAAGAGAGCTCCGCCAAAGAGGTCTGGCGCACCGATATCGGAGGGGCCGAAGTTGGCCCATTCATTCCGGTCGGCCCAGAGCGCGTGGTATTTCTTCTCGATGGAAGTCGCTTGGTCTGCTGGCGGATTACCGCGCAACGGGGCCAAGAATTATGGAGCCGCAGCCTGGGCGGGCAACCGGTCGGCCAACCCACGGCAAGCGGTGAGCTCATCCTGATGCCGGTAGGCAGCAATCTGCTGGTTCAGTCCGCAACTGGCGCCGAACAGCCCAATATCGAACTGCCCTCGCTCGCCACCACTGGCGTATGTACGGTGACTGGCTCCGCTCCTGGTTCCGCTCCTGGTTCCGCTCCTAGTTCTGCGACCGCAGCAGTCGGCTGCCATGCCCATCTCGTCATTTTGAACGCCGGCACCATCGCCTGGTCCACCCCCGTCCCTTCTCCGGTCAGCACCGTCGGCATTGTCGGCAATGTGGTGTTCGCCGCGCTTGAGAACGGCACCCTGCTGGCCTATCAGCTCTAAGGTATATTATGTTGAATCAAGCTCTGGTCACCGAACTCCAAGCCATTGGCGCCGAACAGCGCAATGGCTCCCTGGTCATTTCGCTCGGTTCCCGCCGAGTGCGCTTCGGCTTTGAGCACGGCGAACTAGTACTCCTGGATCTGGGCGAAGAAAAAGAAGTGGCGATGGCGCGCAAGCTGCTCGACTACCACAAAATCGGGCCTGAGATCCATCGCCATGCCGTCAACACTGCGCGTGCGACGGGGGCATCGATCATCGACACCCTGCGTCGACAGCAGTTGGTGGCCGAAAATGAAATTGATCTCGTCGCCCAGTCCATGGTCGAAGATCTGCTCGCCCTGGTTTTCAGTCTCACCCATGCCGACCTTACGTTCACGGATGAAGGCGCTGGCACCTATAATCTTGATCGTCAGGCCGTGCGCCTGCGCATCGATGTCGAGAGCCTGCTCGCGGGCGTCCAGGCCCGCCTTGATGAAGAAGATGCGATCGTTGCCGCCGTGGGTGGATTCAGTGCGGTCTTTGCGGCCACCGACGCGGCTCCCAATGAAGATCTGGATGAATTCGAGCTGCATCTGATGAACCTCATCGACGGTAAGAAGTCGATCGAGAATTTGGCGGTCTCTTTCCGCGACAGTGATATCAACATGGCCCGTTCTCTTGCCGTCCTGCTGCGCAAAGGCGCGGTGGTGCGCGTAAGCACAACCAGTGAACGGCGAGCGGCCGGCAGCTCAGTCAACCGTGGCGGCAGCGACCCATCGGGCCCGCATCGGGTCAATTCGCCCAGCACCGTGGCCGCTCCAGCGCCAGGAGCTGGCGTCGCCCCGGCTTCTGCTGCCGAGCCTTTTCAAGTCTATCGTCCGACCACCAAGACGAGTGGTAATCTTGGGGCGCGGGTCGCTCTGGGCGCGGTATTCATCGTCGTTGTCACCATTGGTTGGGTAGTGGTGAAATACGGTCAGGCTAAAACCAAAGTCGATAGTCAAATCTCTGCCGTCGAAAGCAATATCATCGGCCGCAAATGGGATGAGGCCCGCATCGGTATTGACGCCACAACCAAGGAATATGGCAGCGATCTGGCGATCAAACGCCGTATTGACGATTTGCAGGCGCGTCTGAACGCGGCCATCGAAAATGATGCGAAAGCAGTGGCCGATGCGATCGTGAAGCGGGATCTGACGAGTGCCGAAAGGACCTTGTCGATGATGCCGCCCAATGATGCGCGCACCATCATTATGGGCCAGCAGCTGGCAGTGGCGAAGCAGGCGTTTGGTGAAGATAGGGAGCGGCTCGACCGCGTGGTTCGCGATCACTTGGAGGCCGGCCATCCGGATAAGGCCTTTGCCATCGCTGAGGCCGAAGGTGAGGCCATGCAACGAGCCTTGCTCGAGAGCATCGATCGCTGGCGCCTGACCACCATTGAGCAGGCGGGATTAGCCAATCAGCCGATGGGCCGTCGCCAGCAGTTGATCAATACTGTCCTCCAGGCGAAGCCATCCGACGCCCAGATGACCCGCATCAAGACGCTCCAGGAGGAATTGCTGCGCTTTCAATCGCGGCGCGAGGAACAACTCGGGCAGGTGCAGACTATGATTAATAACGGGGATTGGGTGGAAGCCTTAGGGGTTTTCGAATCCCAACGCCTGCTCGACCAAATTCCCGGCAGCAAGCTCGACGGCGAGGCCCGCGCGACCCAGGCCCGCATCGCCGCGGTCAAAGCCCAGCTGGAAGGCTTGGTGCCCCTGGTACGCGCTGGCGTCACCGATGCGGTGGATCTCAAATCCCTGGCCCGCAATGCCGAGGCCCTGCAAAAGGCTCTGACCGATTTCCCCCAGGCGAGCAACCGCGCCGAATTGGTCAAACTCGCGGATCTGTTGGCCGCCTTGCAGCCTGTGTTGGGCGCGCAATCCACCGAGGACGAAATGACCGGCCTGCAAAAATTGGCCGCGAGCACCGATGACACCGCGATCGCCAAAGCAATCACCGCCCGCATCGCTACTTTGCGCCGGGCCCAGGACGAAGCCGCGGCGGCGCTGGAACGCGCCCGGCAAATGATCAGGGACGGCCAGTGGGATGAGGGTCTGACCGCCATGGAGCGCATCGGCAGCGCAACGGATTGGAGTCGGACCTTGGCCGGGCGCCAGGTCGCGGAAGTCATCGCGCAGACCAAGCTGGATCGCGAAAAACATCAGGCATTAGAAGGAAAATTCCGCGCCGCCCTGACCGCAGGCGACATCAATACGGCGTTCAGCCTAGCTCGTGAACTCGGTCGACCCTACCTGCCCGTGCTGGTCGAAAGCACCCCGATGGGTGCGGCGATCCTGCGCGATGGTAAATCCATCGGTAGCACGCCCTTGATCCTGGAAATCAGTGCCGCCGAACGGGTGGATATCGAACTGGTCATTCAGCTCGACGGGTACACCCCCGCCACGCTCAAAGGTGCGGAGGCGGTCGGTGGCTGGCGGCTCGCTGTAGATTTGGAACGCAAGCCGGCGGCCAGCGTGGCCATCGGCGAATTGATCACCAGCCAACCGGGCAGCGATGGGCAGGCTTTATGGGTGGCCAACAGCCGCATGGTGGCGCGAGTCGCCAGCGATGGTTCGCTGACCACGGTCGGCTATGGCAGCAAGGCAGGCGCGAGCGGACCCGCCCGAGAAGAAAATGTCGCGCTGGACAAACCAGTCTATGCTGCCCCCGCCCAAATCGACGGGGCCATGCTGCTGTCTACGCGTGATGGTTTTGTCCTGCGCATCGAAGCGGGCAGTCGTAGCAGTCGTCTCGCGGTCAACGAGGCGTCGGATTTCGCCCCTGCGATCTACCGCAGTCAGGTTATTCTCGATCGTCAATTCTTGATTCTGGCGGGCACAGATGGAAGCTTGGTCGCCAGCGATCCCAACGATCGCCAAGCCGGCTGGCGCACCCCCGTCGGCGCGGCATTCGTCAGCACGCCGGTGATTCAGGGTGATCTGGTCCTGGCGGCGCGGCGCGATGGCACCCTGATCGCCTGCCAGATTGATCGGGGCGAGATGTTCGCCCAGGTATCGGTGGGCCCAGAGATTCTCGCGGTGTGGCAGCATGAAGGCGGGCTACGCGGTCTGACCCGTACTCGCCAATTCACCTGGATGGGCAGAGGCGAACCAACGCTGGTCGTCTTACCGCGTGAAATCGTCGGCGGCAATCAGGGTGTCTTGGTCACCAAGGACCGTCAGGTTCTGATTGATCGCAACAACGAATGGCAATTGCTGGGCAGCATCAGCGGACGCCTCAGCGGGGTGCCCGTGCGTTGGGGCGATCGCGCGGTCATTCCAGAGGGGGGCACCTTGGAAGTGCTCGGTGTCGGTGGGTTCCGGCTTTCCACCGCAGCGGCCTATCTGAATCCAGTGGTGGTCGGTGATCGTCTGGCGGTGGCTACCGCCGACGGCCAGATCCTGTTCTACGATCCGCGCTGATGTTGCCGCGGACGGCGGGCATCGATCACCGGATGTTGAGGCTGCTGTGCTGGCTTGTGATCGGGACGATCATTCTGCTGATGCTGCGCTCCGCCTATCTGACTCCCGCAATAGACGGTCGGGTGCAGCACCAGCCCCCTGGCGCGGATATCCAATTGCGCATCGCCTTGGGACTGTATCGCCTGGGGGCTGCAGAGCCCGAGGCATTGAAGCAGGCGCAAGAGGCGGTGGGGAAACCTGCCGCCGACCAACCGTTGGCGCTCAGTCAGGCGCTGGTTGCAGAGGTCATTCTCGGCGCAGATGCCGCCCGCGAATATTTGCCGACGGATCCTGCGTTGACGGAGGTCACTTCCTGGATCGAGCAGCGCTGGGATGACCCCGCCCAGGTTCCCGCTCCCGCGGCGCCGCCGGAACTGGCGCAACACGCCGGTCGCTTCGCTCGTTTATTGGGGCCCCCAGACGTGCGTCAGCGCCTGCTGGACGGCTCCGCCGCCTTTATGGCGGCGATTTCCCTCCTGGCCGTGGGGGGGCTGTTGGCGCTGGCGATCGGGGTGGGCCTGATGGTCGTGGCGCTGCGTCGCCTGGCCAGCGGGCGGATCTGCGCCGCGCCGATCACGAGCCCGCATCCGTCTGCGTATCTGGTTGGGTTCACGCTCTACCTGATCCTCTATCTCGCCTATGCCGGCACCGTGCCGCAGCTGCTGCCGAAAGATGTGCGCATCTACGCGATCTGGGGTTTCTTGCCCTTTCTTGTGGTGCCACTGTGGTACCTGCGTCGTCAGGGGCTCGGTTCGGTGGCGGCATCACTCGGTTGGCAGCGCGGGCGGGGCTGGCTGTGGGAAATGGGCAGTGGAATGCTCGGCTATCTGGCCGGCTTACCCATCGTTGTGCTTGGTGTGTTGGCCACCGCGTGGTTGGCGCAATTTATGCATACCTCGCATCCGGTCGCGGAGATGATCAACGCGGATACCCCGTTGTCCGTGTATATCGGTTTGTTTGCCCTGGCTGCCGGTTTTGCCCCGGTCGTCGAAGAATTGTTTTTCCGCGGCTTTCTGGTCGCGCACCTGTTGCCACGCTGGGGCATGCCCGTGACGCTACTCGCCACGGGCGTGGTGTTTGCCGCGGTGCATCCGCAGGGCTTGGCGGGTATCCCCGCTCTTGCTGCCATCGGAATCGTCTTCGCGGCGATTCGCTGCTGGCGCGGATCATTGATCGCATCCAGCACCGCGCATGCCCTGCACAACGGCGCCCTGCTGTTGTTGATGCTGCTGCTGACCTGAGGCCCGAAGCGAGCACGGGCCAGCCCAAGCGCAACCCCCATGAGATCACATTTAGGCGAGATCCACGGCCAGAATGTCTGGCCATATCCTAATCAAGTGCGCTTCGAAGTGATGAAACGGCTGGGCCATTTCATCACCGAATTGAGCGAACATAACGCTGAATACTGTCCCTGGCTCATCCCGCACGGACCGGAATACGTCAGTCGTTTCGCCGTGCCTATTGATGAATATCTGCGTCGCTGTGACGGCATCGTCGACGAGTTCGAGCGCCTCAAGGGTTTTGCGCGTTCGAAGGAGACCATGAAAGACGTCTGCCAAAACCACGAATATTGTTCGATCATCCTGCGCTCGATCGTCACTGGGGTGCCCTCGGTGATCTACGGCAACCTGCCCAATGGCGGCACCATCAGCAATCTGCCGCGCACCGCCATCGTTGAGGCCCCGACCCTGGTCGACCGCACCGGCCTTCATCATGCCCAGGTCGGCGAATTGCCGCCGCCGCTGGTCGCGTACATGAATCCGCACGTCACTCAGCACGAATTATTCATCCGCGCCGCCACCGACGGCCGCTGCGATCACGTGTATCAAGCCTGTCTGTTCGATCCGCTCACCGCCGCGACGATGCCGCCGGATAAGATCGTCGGCCATGGCGACGCGCTGCCACCGCTGAAAAAGACAGTCAACGTGCCGACTTCGGGTAAACGCTTCAAAGCTGTCGATGCCAGCAAGCTGCGCGAATCCTGGGACGCAGCCCAGCGCGTCTCCGAAAAGAACTACGTCCGCGACTGGCAGGTCCCGGGTCCTTTCCCGGCCGCCAAGGACAAGGCCAGCGTTGATCTGAGCACGCCGGCCGAAAAGGAACTGCTCGCGGCCAAAGCGGGTGCGATCAATCTGAAAGCTCACTACGCGCGTGGCGCAGTTGCTGCCGCAGCCGGGGGCTCTAGCGCTGGGGCCAAGGCAGCGCACTGGCAGGCCGTGACCCGTTGGCAAACGCGGATTTGTTGATCTTGCCAAACAGTTCTCAGGCATCCTGCACGCCAATGCCTACGCCTATACGGAAGTTGATTCCGTGCATGCCCGCGACGCGGTGCTGTCGTTCGTCAACGATGACGGCATCCGCATCTGGCTCAATGGCAAAAAAGTGTTCAAAAAACGATGCTGCCCGCGGCTGCGCACCCGACAGCGACGCGGTCGATGTCAAACTGGCCGAAGGCACCAATCGCCTGCTGCTGAAAATAAGTCAGCACGTCGGCGGCTGGGGTTTCGGAATGGGTGTCAGCGAGCCGAATTTCTGACCATCTACACATTCAGGCTTGATACGCAAACCGCCGGAAGTTCTCGCTTCCGGCGGTTTCGTTGGGTACAGTCGCGCCCGGACATCAACCGCCATAACGGCCCAATGCGCATGATCGCGGGGGCGACGCCAGCCCCATCGACCGAATTTGGTCGTCAGGGTGTGACCACCGGTTCCACCCGAGCCCTGGCCCAACGTAGTCGCGAACAACGCCTGGAACGAGAACAGCGATACGCGCGCAGTCCGTTGCTGAAATGGGGCCTGCGCATTCTTCTCGTGCTTTTCTTCACCGGCTGGGCGTTTGTCCTGCTGCGTTTTCTGCTCGCCTTCATCCAGACCCACACGCCCCTTTCGCTGCCAGTTTCAGGCTGAATCTGCAGTGGAAGAGTTCATAAAATGGGTGATGCATTGGGTGAAGGACGAATTCATTATCTGGGGCTTCAGGCTTTCGTGTGGGTCGGATAGCTCGCACCGGCCAGTAGTCCGGTTATGGTTGGGCATGCACGACCGCGAGCTCTACCAGCACATCCTTGGTCTCACGTATCCCTGGCAGGTTGAGGACATTCACCTGAATCTGGAGAAGAGTCAGGTGGTGGTGGTCGCGGGGTAC
>Ga0105045_10003573_pt1 | contig 13362 bp, 7 predicted proteins | sample MAT02_FD_78089 | JGI IMG/M metagenome (GOLD analysis project Ga0105045, IMG submission 78089) | Freshwater microbial communities from Lake Fryxell liftoff mats and glacier meltwater in Antarctica - MAT-02 (megahit assembly) | ecosystem: Environmental > Aquatic > Freshwater > Ice > Liftoff...
ACCGCATCATCCGTGTGTCGCTCCTGCCGAGCATCGGTCGGCATGATGCCCAATTCGTTGAAGATCAGTCCCACTGCATCAGGAATCATCGCCGGCCACATCAGCACGCCTTCAATGCGAACCAGCCGACGCGGCGCGCGCCCTGTGCCTGCATAGTGGCGGCGTGCCCAGAATTCGTAGATCACCGTGAGCACACCGCCGGCGGTGGCAAACACACCCCACGTCGCCGCAGCCTCGCGCCACGGCAGCTCCATAATCATCCAGAACAGCACGCCATAGCTGAGCGCCAGTCCCATCCGCCCCATGCCGCGCCGTAGCGCAGCGTTGAGTGCCACAATCGCTGTGGTCCACAGCAGGATGCCGAAGAGCACGATCGCCCACATGAGATTGATCGAATAGATCGTCATCGACAGGTGGGGAATAAGGCGGGTGAGGCGGCGCGCAGTCTGCACGTCGCTCGCTGTCGATGTTGCGACCCCTCGACGGAAAAAGCGAGGGCGCACAGAAATATTCGCTGTGGGAATCGCCAGAGGCGACGCGTCCCACTCATGCGCACTTCGACCCTCCCACGAGCTGTTTCGCGTCGTGTGGGGTAATACGACAAGGCGCTGATCTCCTCAACATGCAGGAAACCATGTCGCCAATTCGTGAGTTTGCCGCCAACGCCGTTGCAGACGCCGTGGCGGCGTTCAGCAGCCAGACCGGGGCGACACGTCGCCTTCAGGCACCTTCCGCGATTGCGTACTACTCCCAATTATCCGAGGTCAGTCTCATGTTACGATATACCAGCCTGCTTACTACGGCCCTGGCACTCTCGCTGAGCGCTGCCGTGGCGAACGCACAAGTAACACAGCAGCCCCCCGCGCGCCTCCCGGCGACGAAGGTCGTGGGCGAGACCATGAAGGCCGTCACCGTGCAAAATGATCGGCTCACCGCCGTGACGCTGTTCATCGACGCGGACCGAGTGGAGAGCGCCATTGGTACCGTTGCGGCGGGCTCCACCGCGATGCTGTCGCTGCCCGGCTGGGCGCTTGCCGGCCAGCGTGCCGTGAAGCTCGTGGCCCGCACCGACAACAACACGAAGGCCATCGCCAGCTATTCGCTGCCAGTGAACGAAGGCCTTCAACTGGGGCTGCTTGTTCCGCCCGCCGAAGGAATTTCGGATGCCGATAGCATGCTGGTGATGCTGCCAAAAGGAGCCGGCACGCACGCCACGGTGACCGTCTCCAACGAGCGTAACCGCACCGTCACGGTGTTTGCGGAACAGGGGCTCCTATTTGTCCGTCTCGGCGAGATCGCGGCGGGGCAGCAAGGCACGTTGGTCGTACCGTCCATGCTGACCAAGAATAAAGGGGAGCTGCGCGTGTTTGCTCGCCCCGAAGGCGCGGCGACTGTGAGCACGAAGGCACTCCGCCTTGAGCAGGGCGATCACATCGCCGTCATCGTCATGTAAAATCGCACACCATGCACATCAGCGGGCGCGTGGGATGTTCTCCATGCGCCCGTTGTCGTTTCGCCGTGAGCCTGCGCGAAGCACACCTGCCGGTGCGGCAGCGGCGGGTCCAGCACAAGCGTTGGCTCGGCACGTAGGCAGGGCGGCGTGGTCAGTTCGTAGTACAGATCAATTGCCGCCCACGTTCCGATCAGGACTCGCGATACCCACCAGACTCCGCACAAAGAAGTCGGTCATCCGTCGCACGCCATAAGGTCCACCGTTCGTATGCCCCTGCCCCGGCAATACGATCAACTCAAAATCCTTCTGCGCGCGCACCAGCGCGTTGACAACCTGCATGGTACTCGCGGGATCCACGTTCGTATCCAGCTCGCCCACCACCAGCATCAGCTTCCCCTGCAATTTGTCGGCGTTCACCATGTTGGAACTCGCGGCGTAGTGCTCGCCAATCGGCCATCCCATCCACTGCTCGTTCCACCAGATCTTGTCCATGCGGTTGTCATGGCAGCCCACCGACGCGAACGCGGCCTTGTAAAACTCCGGGTGGAACAGCAGCGCACCCATCGCGCTTTGGCCACCGGCGGAGCCGCCATAAATGCCCACGCGCGACGCATCGTACCACGGGTACTTGGCCGCAATCGCCGTGTGCCACAGAATGCGATCAGGAAATCCTGCATCACCAAGGTTCTGCCACGCCACGTCATGGAACGCCTTGGAGCGATTCGCCGTACCCATGCCGTCCACCTGCACCACAATGAACCCGTGCTCGGCCAGCAATCGCGTGGCACCGGTCACCTGAAAGTTCTTCGGCGCGAATGAGCCCTGTGGACCGGCATAGATCTGCTCGATGACCGGATACTTCCTGTTGGAATCGAAGTTAGTCGGCCTGACGATCACGCCCCATACATCCGTCGTGCCGTCACGCGCCTTTGCCACAAACGGCTCGGCCATCTGATACCCTGCCGCCAGCAGCGCCGACGCATCACCGCGCTCGAGCTCCATCACCACCGACTGATCACGTGTGCGCTTGAGCACCGTGACCATCGGCAGATCGGGGCGCTGCCACTGGTCCACGTAGTACAGGGTATCCTTCGAGAACGTCACGGTATGTGTGCCATCTTCCGGCGTAAATGACACGAGCCCGGAACCATCCAGGTTGATACGATGATACTTGAGAAAGTACGGATCCTGCCCCGCATCGCGCCCGCTCGCTACGAACCAGAGCTGCCGAGCGATCGTGTCCACGGTGTGCACGTTGCGCACCACCCAATCGCCTTTGGTGACCGGCTGTTTCACACGCCCCGTGGTACCGTCAACCAAGTAGATGTGCTTCCAGCCGTCGCGCTCCGACATCCATAGGATTTCACGACCATCCGTGAGGTCGCGTCGCCAGTAGGCGCCACCGCCGCTGCCGAGCGCGTCATCGGGGGCGCGATAGGAGAAAAAGGTTTTCGGTTCTTCCGAGATCAGCGCGCGGGCGCCGCCCGTATTTGCATGAACCTCAATCACCCGATACACCTGATGGCCACGCTGGTTGTACTCGAACGTGAAGGCGCGCGAGTCGTTCCACCAGCGGATGGCCGAAAGCTGATAGGCGTTGGGGAAGAGCGCATTATCGATCACCATGGCCTTCTTTGTGGCTACATCGATCAACACTGGCACGCGCTGCGTGACCACGTCGCCAGGCTTTTGGTAGTAGCGCTCCATCCACTTGGGCTGGAGCTGATCAAACGGCGACGACTCGACGTATCGCACCATACGCTGATAGCCGGGTGTGACGCGAAACGCCGCAATTTTCTTGCCGTTGGGCGAGAAACGCACGGCGCGATTCTGACCGGCGCCGAGGACGTAGGCATTGCCCTCGGAGCCGTCCCACGTGAGCTGCGTACTGAAAGGAGCAGCCGGTGCCACGGCACTGAGCGCGGCGGTCGGAGCGCTCGGAGCAGCCGCTGCCGCTGCCGCCACGGGACGGATCCAGAGATTGTAGTTGTTGATGTACACCTCCACGCTGCCGTCGGGCGATCGCACGCTGTTGGTATCGATACGCGCCTGTGAGACGGCCGGCTGCCACAGACGCAGTCGCTGCGCGAAGACTTCCTGCTCATGGCTCTGGTCGTCGTCCCACGGGCCTTCGCTGGGCACGTCCCATGTGTCGTTCGGCACCTCCCCGCTGCGGCCACTATCACCAGGCGCCGGTATTGCGCCGGTCCGCGTGCACACGTAATCGGCAAGCGTGCACTCGTACGCGCTGCGCCCTACCGCTACACGTACCGCGCGGCGCTCCACCAAGGTGAACGTCGTGAAAGGAAGCGTTACAGCCGTAGCACGTCCTTGCGTGACCGCGTTGAGCGCGGTGGCCAGCCGCGCGTGATCGAACGGCACCGCTTTTGCTCGGGTTGAGGCGGTGACAAGCACGAACTGGTTGCCGCCAGCCACCGATTTGCGATACCAGAAGCGCTCGGCGTCGAGCCAGACCGGACGTTCGGCTACGTGTACCACCAATCCTTGCGTGCGCTCAGTGAGTGAGACGGCGCGCGCGTAGTCGGCGGCGGTGCCCTGCGCCGCAGCGGGCGCGGGGAGGAGCACGGCGAGTGCAGGGAGCAGGCGACGTATAGACATGGGACGGCGTGGGGTGAGAGGACACTGGGAAATACGCGCCGTATTCAGCGGCCGTCAATTTTTGGTCGTTTTCGATCCTTAGGTTTCCCGGTCGATGAGCTGTAGTGGTCGCGGCGCCGTCGCATGATACCGCGCGCATCATTCCGGTACTCGGGATGCACGGGCCTCACGTTATCCTCGGCGGATGTTCGCCCCTTGCGCAAACGCCGTCGCCGAGCCGACTGTATGGCCATGTCCGATTCATTGTCGTTCCCTGATCGCACTGTCTGGACCGTGGACGATTTGGAACAGCTCCCCGACGACGGGAACCGCTACGAAATTCTGCACGGCGAGTTGCTCGTGACGCCGCTGCCGACGTGGGGGCATCAAGGCGTGGCGGTGCGGCTCACGTGGCTCTTACACAATTGGTGCCGCACGCATCCGGACTGGAGCATTCGTGCGCCCGGAGGCGTGTACATCAGTCAGACCACATGGCTCGAGCCGGACGTCGGTGTCTACCGGGCGCCGGATCTGGCAGATCTCTCGTGGAAGGCGTTGCCGCCGCCGGTGCTGGTGGTGGAAGTCCTGAGCCCGTCTACGAAAAGTCGGGACCGATTCCGCAAGCGCCCTGCGTATCTCCACCACGGCGTGGGCGAGCTGTGGACCGTCGACGCACAGGCGCGCACAATAGAGCGCTGGACGAGCGCATCGGAGTTTCCCGACTTGTGCCACGACGCGTTCTCCTGGACACCACCCGCGCCGCTCCCTGCGGGCACGCAGCCGCTCGCGGTGAGTTTCGTGGAGCTGTTCGGCCCGCTGTCGGATGCATCGTCGTAAGATCGCTCGTCCTTCACCCGAGCATGGCGCGGTGGCCCGGGCTTCCGTACCACGCTAGAACACGCGAATCGGCACAAGCTGAGGCAAATCCACGATCCGCTTCATGGTGCGTTCACGCTGCGCCGACTGCAAGATCTCTGACGCGTTCGCCACTCCCGTGCGTTGCATCAGAAGTCCGGCCAGCGACAGTACGGCGTCATTCGTCGCACGCACGGAGCCGTGCGAGACCGCCTTCCCGATCGACGACGGCGCATTCGTCCCGTGAATACTGCGGGGCAGATCATACACGAGCTGCGCGCGGCCAAGCGGATTGTCGGCACTGCCGGGCTGGCTGCCTTCCTCATCCTTCGCCCACGATTCCTCGGCGGGGGGAATCCACTCGGGATTGAGCACCACCTGGCCGATCGTCCACGTACCCGCCCGCGTAGGCCATTCCGGCGATCCCACGGCGATACCGTGCTGAGCGAGCGTATCGTTGCGCGCATCGAGCACGCGGACTTGTCGCGCCATAATGTCCACCTCGACACGAATATCCGTGGAGTCACGCGCCGCCAGGTCGTCGGCAGATGCCTGCAACGTGCGCAATCGTGACTGTCTCGCGGCGGAGTCGGCAGCCGCTGCCTCGCGTGATGCCTCGAGAGCGCCTGCTGCCGAGTCGCGCATGGCGTCGGCGCTCGACCGTTCGGAGTCAGACCCACTGCACGCGGCCATCGCGAGAACAAACAGCGTACACGGCACAATGGAGCGGTAGTCAGGCATCGGCAATATCGGAAAGAGAAGAATGGACACGCTCCCTGCGATACCCGATGCCCATCGACACGATCCCGTCAGGTATCGATCACACTGTGACGGTGCTCACATTCGCGAGCTGGTGATGAAAGCCGTCCGCACTGTGCGGCGTCATCCCCGCTTCACGAAGCACGACTAACGCCTCGTGTCCCGTCAGCGTCTCGTGCTCAAGCAACGCGTCGGCCAGCGCCTCCAGCGCGCCGCGATGCTCGCGGAACATCTGCAACACCTCGTTATACCCTGACGCCAAGAGCTCGCGCACGTCGGCGTCCATGTTCGCGTGTGTGGTGGCACTCACCGGCCCGGAGTCGGGATCGTACGTGATCAGTCCCGTGGATTCGCCCATACCCAGCTTGTACACCATCTGCTTGGCGATGCGCGTAGCCTGCTGCAAATCGCTGCTGGCACCGCTCGTGACCGCGGCGCGGCCATACAGCAGTTCCTCCGCGGCGCGCCCGCCGAGCAGCTTGCGGATCTGCCCTTCGAGGTAGTGGCGCGCGTGCAAGTGCAACTCCGCGTCGGGCTGGAAGAATGCCACCCCCATCGCGGCGCCGCGCGGTTGGATGGTCACCTTATGCAGCGGGTCGGTCGGACAGAACAGCAGGCCGGCCAGCGCGTGCCCCGCTTCGTGTACCGCAACCAGCCGCTGCTCAACGCGCGCCACGACAAAGCCCTCGCGCGCACGCCCGAGCAACACGCGATCGCGCGCTTCCTCCATGTGCGACCATGCCACCGAGCTCGCCCCGGTCTTCACCGCGAGCAGCGCCGCCTCGTTGAGCAGCCCTTCCAGATCGGCACCGCTCGCCCCCGGCATGAGGCGCGCCATCCGCCCCATTTCGACATCGACCGCCAGCGGCATTCGTCGCTTGGACGCATGCAGCGACAGGATCTCCGCGCGCTCCCCCACACTCGGCAGCGCCACCGTCACCGAGCGATCGAAGCGCCCCTTGCGGAGCAGCGCCGGGTCGAGATCGGCTGCGCGATTTGTCGCGGCCACCACGACGATCCCTGAGCTCGCGCTGAAGCCGTCGAGTTCAACGAGGAACTGGTTGAGCGTCCGGTCGTCTTCCGGATGGCCACCGGTGCGCCCGCGCCGGCCGCCCAACGAATCGATCTCGTCGATGAAGATCACCCCGCCTCCCGCCTTACGCGCTTTGCGAAAGAGCGCTTTCACCCGCATGGTGCCTACGCCAATAAACATCCCCGAAAAGTCCGGCCCCGACATGGCGAAGAAATTTGTCCCCGCCTCTCCGGCCAGCGCCCGCGCCATGAGTGTCTTGCCGGTACCCGGTGGCCCCTCGAGCAAGATGCCCTTCGGCACTCTCGCGCCCATCCCCACGAAGCGCGGTGCGTCGCGCAGGAAGTCGACCACCTCGCGTAAGTCAGCGAGTGCGGCGGCGTTGCCTGCAACGTCGGCGAAGGTGGTGCGTGGGCCGGAAAACTTTCCGGAGCCGAGGTCGAAGTCGCCGCCGCTGGTCGGCGACTGTCGCACGTATTGCGTGTAGAGCGCCAAACCACCGCCTACCGCGACGAGCAAGAGGATGGCGACGCTAACGAACTGCGAGCGATCCGGCGGCGGGGCGGCAAACGCTACCGCGACCTGTGCATCCGTCGCTGCGTTCACCAGCGCACTTCCCTCGTCGGTCCCGTATTGCACGCGAATCTCGCGCGTCCCCGATGCGTGGGTCGCCACCAGCCACCCTTGCAGTGCCGCACCCGGCTGGATGACGATGGAATCGACCTGGTGCGCGGACATCGCTGACAGCAGCTCGCTGTAGCGCATGGCGATCGGCGGGGGCGACTGCGGGGTACGCGAGGAAGACAGGCCGACGGCCGTGGCCAGGACGGCTGTGACGAGCGTGGCGGCGGTCCAGCGGGCAGCGGGGGAACGGAACAGCGCGAGGCGCATCGGTAGCCGGCAGCGAGGGAAAGAGGGTCCGTAAGTCGACTCTCGGGCGCCACTGCCGTAACGGTGTGCTCGCGGCACGTGGTACCGCCGGGCCTTGCCGACCCGCTGCGCAAACGCTAACTCCTCCCCATGCACACTGACAATACGCTACGGGATGCGTCCCGCCGCCGCACCCGGGTAGCTGCATGGGCTCTGGTTGCCTTGCTCGTACCCACGACCTCGAGTACTCAGTCGCGAACGAGCTGCCCGCAGTTTGCGCGTGTCCCTGGCTACGGCGCCTGCATCAACGTGGCCGGCAACAATTGCGGCTTCTGCACCTACCGTTGTAACGACGAAACGGTGGTGCGCTGGAACGTGTGCGCGCTGTAGTTTCCCGTTGTTCGCGGGCACTGTGGCTGCTTGTGGGCTTGGTCGCGTGCGAGCCGCCGGCAGAGACCACCAACGAGGTGCCACCGGCACTGCGCGCCGCGCTGGACGCACGCACCGTGTATCCGGCCAAGCGCGAAGAGTGGCGCACCGACATTACGACCAACACCGACAGCACCATGGTGCCCATGGTGTTTCGGGCCAGCGGCACCACCGTGGCGCTTTTGCAATCGTCGCCAGTGCGCATTTCGTTGTTCGAGCTCAACCGACGCGGCATGCTGCTGTCCACGCGCCCCTCGCGTATCGACTCGGTGCTCAACGCACAGGTGCCACGCGACATCGTGGCGCCCACCGAACTTTCGCGCGTCACCGATGACGGGCAGGTCGACGTCTTGGACAGCGCCACGAGCACGCTGGTACGCGAGTCGATCGGTGGTTTCGTGTTCCGTCGTGAGCTCCCATTACTGCGAGGGGGCAGTGGTCGCCTCTGCACCGTGTCGCCCGCCACAATGTTTCACCTCCGGCTCCTCGGCCAACGTCGGACGCTCGAAGCATTCACACTCACCGGCAATCCCAGCGACGACGCGCTGGTGGGCCGGCACCGCATCAGCGGCGAGCCGGCGGCCCGATTGCGCTTCGGCAGCGGTGACGCGCGGCGCTGTCTGCTCATCACCGACCGTGAGGTGCTGACGGTCAGCGCGCCCGCCGAAGCCGGCGCGGGCGCTGTTCCCCGGTTAGCGGCGCTCACTCCGCCCGGTGACTCCACGCCGATCACCATCAGTGCGTCATTCCACAACGTTGACACTCCCACTGGCAACGCTCGGAAGCAGCAGCCGTTCGTCGTCGACGCCGCGATCGTCGACGGTGGCTTCGTGGTACTGGTTGGCATGTCGTCAGACCGACAGGGACGCCTCATCGACTACTACGACGAGCGCGGTCAGTATCTCCACAGCGCGATGCTCCCCTTCACCGCGTCCGCGATGACCGGCGTGGGTCCGCGCTTTCTGGTGTTGCATCAGGACGAGCGCTTTCGCTGGTGGCTATCGTCGTGGCTCACACCAATGGCCGCCCGCGGTGCGGTCGCACCGCCCGAACCACCGCGTATCGATCGGGCGCCGGAGCGACGGTTGTTTGAGCCGCCGAGCGCGCAGGGAACGCGCAACCCCCGGTAACGTGGCTGGACCCCGATTCGTCTTCCGTTCACGCATCGACTTGCAGCAGAACATCATCCTGCGACAGTCGCTGGGCCTGGGCGGCGAGGTCGTACGTGATCCGCTCCAGCGTGACGGAATTCCGCGTAACGTGGCTCGGCGGAAGCGAGCGCTGGAGCACTACCGCGCCAAACGCCAGCCCGTCCGCATTGAACGCGTCAGCGGTGGTCCAGTCCATCACGACCACCCTCGCCCTCTGGTTCTCAGCTTCGCCGTGGAGTCCGGAGCGCCATAGCGCGCTCTGAACCGCCCTACGCGCGATGCCCGATTCGGACGACAGTCCTCCCGCGGCAAGCCACACAACGTCGCTCCGAGAATACAATGACCGTAGGCGTGACCGCAGCTCTGTCGACGTTTTGACGCCGTCCACCAGTTCATCAAGCATCACAGGGCTCTGAAAGGGCGAACCTAGTAGCAGCCGTCCGCGGTTTCAGGACGGCGCACGTTCAACTGGGCCGCGCCCGCCGCTGCCCCGTGGGGCGCCGCAGATCCTCTGGCGGTGTGCTGCTCAGGCGTCAACAGGATCATGACCAACAAACGGGTATCGGCGCCCTGCCGATACCCGTCGATTCGTGCTGTCAAGAAACTTCTGCCCACCGTGTCAAAACACATCTACGTGCCGACAACCAAGCCCCCCTCACCCGCACTCACTAAACCCGCACACGTGGCACTTCACGCACCCTTCCGCAAACTCCAGCTGACTCCCGCAGTCGGGGCACGTGCCCATAAACACCTCGCCGCCGCCCTTCCCAAACTCCACCTGCTCTTGCTCACCACCCGCCTTCGGCGGCCGGGTAATCGGCACACCAGCCAGCGGCGTGGGCATTGGCGGTGTCAACGAGCTCACAGGACTCGGCGTGGGCGCCGTGCTTCCGCCGGCCAGCAGATCCTGCTGCACGCCCTGCTTGTCACGCCACCACTGTTCAAGTGCAATGCCAATGGCGTCGGGCATGGAGAGCACTTTGTTGGGGCCTAGACCCACCGCGCGATCGCTGGAGATACCGCGCAGCTGGCGATGAATCTCCATGAGTGGGATGCCACTCCGTAGCGCGAGTGATACCAGACGGCCAATCGCTTCTGCGTCGGCCATCGCGCTCCCGCCGGCCTTGCCGAGGCTGAGGAACACCTCGAACGGCTGCCCCTTCTCATCTTCGGTGATGTTCACGAACATCGTGCCCAACGGCGTGTCTTTGCGGATGGTGGTACCGCGCATCACTTCCGGACGTGCGCGCTTGGCGCGACGTGACACGTTCTCCGCTTCTGACGTATACAGCGCCTTCCGATTGCGTTCCAGTGCGCTCTGCAACTCGGCGATCGTGCCCTGCAGCTCACCGAGTTCGCGCTTGAGCGCCGCAACGTCGTGCTTGTCGCCGCTGTCCGCCTTCGTACTCTCAGTTGCAGCAGTGGTCTTCGCATCGTCACGCTTGGCCGCCGCGTCCTGCGTGGCGCCGGTGCTCAGCACCTGGTTGTCGCGCGAGCCGTCACGATATACCGTGACGCCCTTGCACTTCATGTCGTACGCCATCTCGTAAATCTTGCGCACGTCGTCTTGCGTGGCGGCAAATCCAAAGTTGGTGGTCTTGGAAATCGCCGAGTCGCAGTGTGATTGGAAGGCCGCCTGCATGCGGATATGGAATTCGGGCGAGATGTTGTTCGCCGTGTTGAATACGGCCTGCCACGTGAGCGGTACTTCGGCGTGCTTCACTGTGCCAGTTTTTGCGATGCGCTCCATGAGCTCCTCGCTGTACCACCCTTCGGCACGCGCGATCGCCACAAAATCCTCGTTGACATCGGGCATCATCACACCGGCCTGGTTGCGCATGAACGCGACCGCGAACAACGGCTCCAGACCGCTGGAGCATCCGGCAATAATGGAGATCGTGCCGGTGGGCGCCACTGTGGTAACGTTACAGTTGCGCAGCAGCTGCAGGGGGCGGATACGCTCGCCGTTGATGTCACGCGCACAGGTGGCGTCGGGCCCCCAGATGGACTGCGCCCACTCGGGGAACGCGCCGCGCTCGTTGGCCAGCCGTTCGCTCTCCTTCTTGCTCTCGCTGTCCACGAACTCCATCACGCGGCGACCCATCTCCACGCCGTCGGCGCTGTCGTATGGAATGCCGAGTCGCACGAGCATGTCGGCAAACCCCATCACGCCCAGCCCGATCCGGCGGATCCGCTTGGAGAGTGCGTCAATTTCCGGCAGCGGGTACTTGTTGACGTCGATGATGTTGTCGAGGAAATGTGTGCTCAGTGCAATGTCCGAGCGGAACGCATCCCAATCCATGCGGCCGTTCTTCACGTAGTAGCCGCAGTTGATGCTGCCCAGGTTGCAGACGTCGTAGGCAAGCAGCGGCTGTTCGCCACAGTTGTGCACCACGAAGCCGTTGCCGATAAACGAGTGTGTGATCGGCTCGGTGAGGTCGTACACCATTTCTTCGCCGGCTGGCACGAGCGCTGTAAAGCGCGCCGTAAACGTCTCGCGATACGGCCCGCAGGCGCCGTAGCTGGCCACACGCCGGATGAGTGCATCGTTCTTGGTGCTCGTGAGAAAGCCGATCTCCTCAGAAAAACGGAGCACGTTCTCCCGGCCGATCACCAGATCATGATCCGCCTGACACGTAACCTCCGCGCCGGCGATTGTGGCCTGGCGCACCGCATGACGCTCGCGATAGAGGCGCGACGCAATACCGAAATTGAGCAGCATCCGCTGCACGTCCTGCAACAATCCGGCCGACATTGAGTTAAGGCGCACCGAGACACCCTTGGCCGGGCTACCGCTGACGTGACCGTCGACGGTGAACAGCGCCTGCAGGAAACCAAGCTGCATCGATTCGCTGCCCGCCAACACGGCCGCGGGTACACGATCGAGCTTCATTGCAACTACCCCCACCGGGGCACGCCCGCCGTCTCCGTCCGGATTGATCAGATTATCGACATCGCGAGAGACGGAGGTGGCCACCTCACGATCATCGCCCCCGAAGCCAAGCACCGCACCATGACCCGAGCTGCTGGCGATGTGGCCATCCGCGATGAGCCAGCCGAGCACTCGCCCTTCCTCGGCGGTACCCTCCGCGCCAAACCCACCCTTCACGTTCTGGATGTGGAGCGCATCGCCGGCGGTGAGCGACGCCGCTTCGACCCAGCCGCGCGCGGTCATGAACCGATGATTACCCGTCACGCGGATTTCATACCCTTCCTTGGTCGTCACGCGGAACACCGGCTTCACGCCGCTCGCAAACGGTAGACCGGCCGGCCCGACGCGCCCTGCGCTGAAGCGCGAATCGAGCGTGACCGCCAATGCCTCATCGCGCGCCGCCATGTCGGCGATGGGCATGAGACCCGAGGTCGTGGCAACCAGCGTATCTCCGGTGACGCATGGGTTCGTCGCCTCGTACGCCCCCATGTGCGGCACCGGGTTATACCGGTTCGCCTCATCGATGAAAAACACACCCGGCTCACCAGTGCGCCACGCGCCTTCAATCATCTTGTCCCACACCACGCGCGCTTTCAGACGCGTGACCACCTGTCCGTTGGCGGGATCGTACAGCTCATATTCACCATCGGCCTTGAGCGCGTTCATGAACTTGGTGGTGATACCTACCGAGATATTAAAGTTCGTGATCTTGGTGAGGTCTTCCTTGCTGGCAATGAAGTCCAGCACATCAGGATGATCCACGCGCAAAATGCCCATGTTCGCACCGCGTCGCGTGCCACCCTGCTTCACGGCATCGGTGCTCGCGTCGTACAACTCCATGAACGAAATGGGCCCCGACGCAACACCGGTGGTGCTGCGCACCATGCTGCCTTTGCTGCGCAGGCGCGAGAATGAGAAACCGGTACCGCCGCCGCTCTGATGGATGAGCGCCATGCTGCGCAGCGTATCGTAGATGCCGTTCTGGCCATTGCTGAGCGCGTCTTCGACTGGCAACACAAAGCACGCCGACAGCTGACCCAACGGACGGCCGGCATTCATGAGCGTGGGCGAGTTGGGCTCAAACCGACGCTGCGTCATGAGGAAGTAGAACTCTTCGGCGCACGCCTGCACCGCCCCGTCGCTTGCCCCGTACCGGCGATCCGCCTCAGCGACCACCGTCGCCACCCGCCAGAACATGTCCTCCGGCTTCTCCACCGACTTCCCGGTCTTGTCCTTGACCAGGTAGCGCTTTTCGAGGACCGTCCGCGCGTTCGCGGTCAGCGTA
>Ga0105045_10003574_pt1 | contig 13361 bp, 15 predicted proteins | sample MAT02_FD_78089 | JGI IMG/M metagenome (GOLD analysis project Ga0105045, IMG submission 78089) | Freshwater microbial communities from Lake Fryxell liftoff mats and glacier meltwater in Antarctica - MAT-02 (megahit assembly) | ecosystem: Environmental > Aquatic > Freshwater > Ice > Liftoff...
ACAAGCGCTCCACCATGCGCGTGTACATCGAGCGTGCGGTCACGCTGTCACCACGTTGCAGGTACGCGTCACCCGCAAACAAAGCCAGTCGTGCCCGCTCCCCGCGCGGCGCCGATGAGGCGTCGTACGCGCGCACCACGCGATCAATCATTGCGGCCTCTCCCGCGCGCGCGGCGGCTTCGAGTGCGTTGTCGAGCGCCACACGCACATCGCCCTGCTCGGCACGCGACATGAGCAATGATTCCGCACGGGCCCAATCGGTACTGGCGACCGCTGCCCAGATCCGTTCCCACGGCGCGTCGGCGCTACCAAGCGATTCGAGCAACCGTTCCGCCAGCGCGACGTCACCAGCGCTCAGCGCGACGCGCACACGCAGCCGGCGAACGTCTCGCTGGAGTTCGGTATCCCGCGAGACCGCTGCCGATGTGTCGAGCGACGCCAGTCGCTTCTCCGCCGGCGCAAACTGCTGCAACGTGGACTCACACACGGCAAGCGCGAACTGTGCACGTGCACGATCAATCGGCGCCCCACTCGCGCTCAGATACTCATCGAGTCGCGTTCGCCCGGCGGTGCAAGCACCCGAGAGCGCATGCCCCCGCCCCGCCAACAACAGCGCCTCAGCGCGCCACGCGTCGGCATTGCGTTTGCGCAGCACCGACTCGGCGGCTTCAGCGGCCCGCGCATACAGCACACTCGCGCTGTCATCCCGCCCAACCACGCGCAGCGCATCACCGTGACGCATGGCCTGGCGAGCGTTGTAGACACCGTTGTAATACGCGCACCCCCCGCCGATCACCGTCATCCCCAGCACGGCGAACACTGCCGCGCGGCGAGGATGCCATCGGCTCACGGCTCGCCGCTCGAGACCTTGCGTTCGTATTGCGCCAGATAGGCCACGCACGCATCGGCAATGGACTCGGCGAGTTCCTTCTGCCCCGCCTCCGACAGCATCCATCGCGCTTCGGCGGCATTGGAGCCAAAGCCAACCTCCACCAAGACGGACGGCATGAACGAGCGCACCAGCACACTGAACGGTGCCTGCTTCACGCCTCGGCTCGGTCCCGGATGCACCGACTTGAGATGTTCCTGCGTGAGCGTGGCCAGCGTGAGTGATTCACGCAGATGCTCGTTTTGCGCCATGTCGCGCAGAATGAAACCCAGCGGATCGCTCCGCGACGTCTCCTGCGTGGTCTCGAACTTCACCGCTTCGTTTTCCATCGAGGCGACGCGTGCTTCGTCTTCCGTCTTCGCTTCGGCCAGGAAATACGTTTCGAAACCGCGTGTCGCGCCGGGATTCTTCCAGTTGGGATTCGCGGCGTTCACATGCACCGACACAAACAGATCACCCTTGGCGCGATTCGCGATGGGCCCGCGGTCGGAGAGTGCGATGAGCGTGTCGCGCGTGCGCGTCATCACGACGGTCACGCCGCGTGCCTGCAGGGCATCGCGCAGCTTGAGCGAGACGGCCAGCGCCACCGTCTTTTCGGAGACCCGTGTGTTGCCTGCCACCAAGGTCATTCCCGGATCCCGGCCGCCGTGCCCGGCGTCCACCACGACAATGCGCTTGCGAATCGGAGCTCTCGCCGAGGGCGTCACGCCAACCGGCGCGCTCGTTCGTACCGGCGCCGGTGTTGGCGCGGACACCGTGGGCGCGTTAGCCAACACCCGCGGTGCCAGTGCGCGACGGGTCACCACGGCGAACCGCCGCAGTTCCACACGCTCGGTATCGAAGATGAGCCCGCCCATGGCGCGCGGCAGCACATCGGTGGCCAGTGCATACGGCACAAACACCCGACCGCCATTTGTGAACGGAGACGACGGCATGGGCAGCGCTTCGTCACCACTCATCGCGAACGGCGCCAGCACCGACAGGCTCACCGATACACTGCCGAGTTCAAGACGCCAGCGCCCGTTCCCCGCGTCCACAAACTTTCCCTCGAGCGCGTCAGCGAGTTGATCGCCCCGAACGGCCGACCCGCCTTCCGGGTGCGCCACCACGGGCACCGAGCGCACGCGATCGCCCACCTTCACCACGAGCGGCGGAGGGGACGCAGCAGCAATCTGGCACGCACACAGCAACGAAAGCAGCACTGAACCAATAGCCTGAAATAATCGACGAGAGTGGATCAGCGAGTGCGCAGCGCGCGCGCAATCTCGCGATCGGCATCCTTTTTCTTGAGATCTTCACGCTTGTCGTGCGCCTGCTTCCCGCGGCCGAGTCCGAGCAACACCTTCACGCGACCGCGCACGAAATACAGCTCGAGCGGCAGCAGGGTCATGCCCTGTCGCTCCAGCGCTCCATACAAACGACGGATTTCCCGCCGGTGGAGCAACAGCTTCCGCGACCGGGTGGGGTCGTGGTTGAACTGATTGCCCATGCCGTAGGCGCCAATATTGAGGTTGAGCAGGAACACTTCCCCCTCATTGGTCACGCCGTATGAGTCGGTCAGATTGGCCCGCCCTTCCCGCAGCGATTTGACCTCTGTGCCGCGCAAGACGAGACCCGCCTCCCACGTCTCCGTAATCTCGTAGTCGTGTCGGGCGCGCTTGTTCCGCGCAATGAGCTTTCTCGGCTCGTCGGTATTCTCTGGTTTCGCCATACGATCGGGAAGCTAAGGGCGCGTGTTGGTACGACACAACAGTTTGCACTACGGGACACGTTGACTTGGCGCTACCTCTCCCCCTATACTCACGATTCGCGCGAAACGCGGGAGTTTCGCGCATGCCGGAGTGGTGGAATTGGTAGACGCGCTGCGTTCAGGTCGCAGTGGGCGCAAGCCCGTGCCGGTTCGAGTCCGGCCTTCGGCACCTGAGAGATCGTGAAGTGAGAGCATAACAATGCGGCGGACACCTTTCTGGTGCTCCGCCGCATTGTGCAGGCCGGTACATGGCAGCCAGCCGTGGCCGGATCAGCCGTGCCCCGACCGCTCCCGCCACACGGCCGACGGCGGCCGATCCTCGGGCAGCGTTGCCGAGCCATACACCTCGCGCAGCACGTCGTTCGCCGCGTGGCGGAACGCCGTCACCAGGAGCACGCCACGGGCCAGCTGCTCGCTCTCCGGCTCCGCCACGCCCACCCGGCGCAGCAGCACGCGGGCGATGCGCCCCAATGGCGGCTCAGCGCGCCCGCGGGCAGCCAGCGCGTCGGCATAGTCCCGCCAATGCGCCGACCACTCGGCCACTTCTCCCCGTCGCTCACGTGCTTCACGGGAGACGACGGCATCGAGCGCATGCGACACATCCGCAGCGGTCTGGTCGTCGAGGGCATCACGCTCCGCCGCAATCAGTCCAATGGCCCGCTGGGCGAAGGCCAGCTCGCGCGTGCAACGCTCAGCGGATCCGCCACCCGCAGTCGAGAGCCAAGTGACATCCGCCGCCGCCGCCGGGCGCAGCAGCGCGGCGACATAGCGTTCCGCGAGCCCTTGTCGTCGACGCTTTTCCTGGAGGGAGGCAAGCATCCCCATTGCCGTCAGCCCGGCAACACGGGGAGCGCGAGCCGGCCGCCTCCGATGACCCGCTCGGGCAGCGCGGCCAGCCCCACACGCGCACGAACCGCGGATTCCTGCTCGATCAAGTCGGAAAGACGCACGCTGTCCAGTACTTCGTCGATGCGCTGCTGCAGCAGCTGCCACACCGGTCGAATACTGCATTCGCTGGCCTCGGCACAACGCACACTATTTACCGGATGGGACACGCAGTGGAGATCGAAGGTGGAGAGCTCCGACGCCTGAATCACATCGCGCACCGTAATGTCGGTGGCCGATCGGGCCAGCTGGTAGCCACCGCGCGCACCGCGGGTGCTGCGCACGATGTCCGCACGCCGCAGTCGCAACAGGATCTGCTCCACGTAGTCTCCAGACAGACGCTCGCTGGCGGCGATCACGCGGCCGGTAACCGGCCCCTCGTCCTGACGGCGCGCCAGATGGAGCGCACAGATCAAGCCATACTCTGCCCACGTTGTGATGCGCATACTGGGAGTCTACCGGTATTCGCCCCTTCATCGCAAGCACGAACATGTCCGGTGTGCGCGCCGCACCGGCGTCGGCCGCTCGAACCGGATGCGGCCTCAGCCCGTGGGCTCCTCGCCCGGAACACCGATCTCCGTCATGCGGCGCAGGTCGAGTGCCGCCTCGAGCTGGGCCGCAGGGAGCACCGCCTCACGCGCCGCCAGCTCACGAATGAGCACGCCCTCTGTCACCGACTGTTTGCTCAACTCCGCCGCGCGCGCATACCCGATTTGCGGCGCCAGCGCCGTGGCCAGCGCCGCCGACCGTTCCAGCCAGTAGGCACACATCGCACGGTTCGCCTCGATGCCTCGCACGCATCCCGTATCAAGCACTCTGATGGCGTTGGTGAGGATGCCCATGGAGAGGAACACATTGTGCGCTATTACGGGCATCATCACGTTGAGCTGCAATTGTCCGTGCTCCGCCGCCATGCTCACGCAGGTATCGTTGCCCACGACTTGCAGACACACCTGATTGACCATTTCCGGTATCGACGGATTGATCTTGCCGGGCATGATCGACGAGCCGGGCTGTACCGCCGGCAGCACAATCTCGTCGAGTCCGGTGCGCGGGCCGCTCACAAGCAATCGCAGATCGGAGACGGTCTTGCTGAGATCGATCGCGAGCACGCGCAGCGATGCACTGAACGCCGCCGCGTCGCCCATGCTTTGCATGAGTTGAATGCGGTCTTCGCCAACGCGCAGCGCGATATCGAGTGCGCCCGAAAGCTCGGCCACCATGAGCGCTGGATACGCGGGCTCAACGTTTACGCCCGTGCCCACGGCGCTGCCGCCGATACCGAGATCACGCAGGTAGTCTGCAGCCTGTCGTACGCGATCGAGGTCGCGTGCCAACGTACGAGCGTACGCGGTAAACTCCTGCCCAAGCCGGATCGGCATGGCGTCCTGCAGATGAGTTCGCCCGCTCTTGAGGACGTCGTCGAACTCCACACCTTTTATGAACAAGGCCTCGATCAAGCCGAGCGTCGCGCGCTCGAATGCACCGAGCAGCGTCAATGCGCCGATCCGGATCGCCGTGGGAATTACGTCATTGGTGGACTGCGCCATGTTGACATGATCGTTCGGATGCACGGGCGTGTATTCACCGCGCTCGCCGCCCAGCAATTCGTTCGCCCGATTGGCCAACACTTCGTTGACGTTCATGTTGTGCGAAGTACCGGCACCCGCCTGATACGGATCGACAATGAACTGATCGCGGTACGCTCCGGCGAGGATCTCGTCGGCCGCCTGCACGATGGCATTGGCACGCCGCGCGTCGAGACGCCCGGTCGTGCGATGCGTCAGCGCGGCCGCGCGTTTGACGTGCACTACCGAATCCACAAACGCAGGCAGCGGACGCAGCCCACTGATGGGGAAGTTCTGTGCGGCACGCACCGTTTGCACGCCGTACAGGGCGTCAGCCGGCACCGGCAACTCGCCGAGCGGGTCACGCTCCATGCGGGTCTGCGGGCCGGTGGTGCTCATCATTGGGGAACGTTGGGAATGTTGCCGGCCGTCGTGTCGATGGTGGACACGATGTAGAGCGTCGAGCGCGCATCGACGGACGCCGTATTGGTACGCCAGCGCAACACGTTGATGGAGCGGAACAGCGCATTGGACGATGCCCAGGCCAGCAGCTGACTCCCCTGAAACGTGTACTCGCCGTCATCTCGCACATTACAGAGCAACTGTTGATTCGCACCGTCGGTTGCTGACCCGGCGGCATACCGCATGGAGATGACGATGCCCGACCGCGCATCGCCGTTGGTCGCCCACGAAAGCGAGTAGTTCGTGCCAGGCACCACCGCCGCGAGCGACCTGAGCACCACGGGCTCCGAGAGTCGCACCGAGACCTGACCACCCGGAAATCCGCCAGCGACGCCCGGTACCGTGACCGTGGCCGTGTCGCCCACCGTGTACTGTGCGCTCAGCGCCACTGGCAGCGTGTAGATGCGAGGGGCCACCACCGACTCGATCATGTTGAAGCTTTCACCGCCGACCTGCAGCGTGAGCGGCGAGCCGGCCGTGAGGTTGCCTGCGGCAACCCGCTCGACGGTGAGGGGGAACTGGCCACACTGGTCGGTCGTCGTCGCACTGGTAGGCAACACCGTCTGTCCACCCGTAAAAAACACGGCGGTTGGCGTAATCAGAAACTCCGGCCGCGCACTGCCGGTCGCCCGCAGGGCAATAGAGCCGTACCGATTGTTGTTGCTGCTGTCATCGAGCGGACTGCACGCGCTGATCGTGAGGGCAGACACAGCAGAGACGGCAGCGAAAAACCGGCGCCCCGGGTGCGCCGCCGACGGATGGTTCGACATGACAGGTTGGGTGGAAGTCAGAATCGCGCGGACACGACATACGCACGCATACCCGCGACCGGTGCTCAAGAACCAATCGGGCGCGCGAGTCCGGATAGAAAGGAGTTGGACGCGAGTTCACGGGCAATCGTGGTCGCGGGACCATGGCCGGCGTACACCGTGGTCGTTGCGGGAGCGATGCTGAGTCGTTCGAGCGAACGGCGCATGTCCTGCGGATCACTCAGCGGCAAGTCAGTGCGGCCGATGGAGCCCGCAAACAACACGTCGCCCGAAAACATCTCGCCGCCACCGACAAACGCGACGTGACCTGGCGAGTGACCCGGCACGTGCCACACCGCAAACGCCAGCCCACCGACCCGCACCACGCCACCCTCCGACAGCAGCACCGCAGGCTCCGGGAGTGGAGGAATGCGCATCCCGTACATCAGTCCGATCTCCGGCGCCCGATCGTACAGTGGTCGATCGAGTGGATGCAGCGCGACCGGCACAGCAAAGCGTTCGGCCAGGGCCGCGACCGCGCCGACGTGATCGACATGGCCGTGCGTCAACCAGATCGCCGTCAACCGCGCACCACTGGCGATCACCGCCTCCGCCAGACGCTCCGCTTCGTCGCCCGGATCGATGAGGACGGCCTCGCGGGCCTGCTCATCAACCAACAGGTAGCAGTTCTCTTGCAACGGGCCAACCACGAACGTTGTGATCGTCACGCCGTGGCGCCCTCGGCGACCGCGGGCGCTTCCACGGCGTGATGCGCGAGCCAACGTTCGGCCTCTAGCGCCGCCATGCAGCCCGTGCCAGCCGCCGTCACCGCCTGGCGATAGTAGCTGTCCATCACATCACCCGCTGCAAACACACCCTCCACACTCGTGGTGGTGCGCCACCCGTCCGGTGTGACGACATAGCCGTTCGCATGCAGCGCGATCTGTCCGCCGAGAAACCTGGTGTTGGGCGTGTGGCCGATTGCGACAAACATGCCGCCGCATTCAAGGTCGCGCCGCGTGCCATCGCGCGTGTCTTCGAGCCGCACGCCGGTGATGAAATCGTCACCCAGCACGTCGACCACGTGCGAGTGCCACTCGACGCGAATCTTCGGATCACGCAGGACACGATCGGCCATCACCTTCGACGCACGGAACGAGTCACGGCGATGCACAATCACCACTTCACTGGCAAACTTGGTGAGGTACAGTGCCTCTTCCATCGCGGAATCCCCACCGCCGACCACCACCAGTCGCTGATTGCGGAACGATGGCAGCGCTCCGTCGCACACAGCGCATGACGAGACACCGCCGCCCGTGCGAGCGAGCCGCTCTTCCGATGCCAGCCCGAGCCAATTGGCTCGCGCACCGGAGGCAATGATCACTGCGGCCGCTATCACCCGATGCCCACCACTGGTGGTGAGCACGAACGGTCGCTGACTGAAATCCACCGCATCGATGTTTTCTGTGACCACCCGCGTTCCAAACCGTTCGGCCTGCACCTTCATGCGCTCCATGAGATCGGTGCCGCCGAGCGCTTCCGGAAATCCGGGAAAATTTTCGACGTCGGTGGTAAACATGAGCTGACCGCCGGGCACCATGTCCCGGGAAAGTTCGCCCTCGTAAACCACGGGATCGAGATTGGCGCGTGCGGCGTAGACGGCGGCAGTCCAGGCCGCCGGACCACTCCCGATAATGACGAGCGTTTCACGGAGTTCAGACATATGACGACAGAGGTGAGAGCTAAGAACGCCGGCCGTCAGCGGACATGCAGAACGCCGAGGGCACCATGACAATGGGACACCGTACCAACAAGTAGCCGCATCTCGCCCTGATGACCGGCTTCGGCCACGACGCGATCCGCCTGCACCACGGCATCCACGTCGATCATGCCGACGCCCCAGACACGGTGTGAACAGTGAAAGATAATCGGTCCGCCGAGTGCCTGTCCGGCCGCTCGTTCCGCTTCGACGTACGCGGTGAGCGCTGGCGGCATGCTCCAGTCGCGCGCGCCGCGCGTGGCCGGACAACGGGCTGGCTCGATGCAGTTCACCGGGCACATCCACTCGGCAAAACTGACGTAGTGGCGACCATCCGGCGCCGCCCGTTGCCATGGCATCGCCGGCGGCACCCGTAGTGGCTCCACCGTCACCGATCGCGCCGGCCAGCGCCGCTGCGCCCCGCGTATCAACCAGTCGAGCAGCAAATGTGGCATGAGTGGCGATGGGACAATGGCATCGCCAGCGCGCTCCGCCGGCTCGCTGTGGTCGAGCCAGTCCGCCAGCCACGCATCCCACTCGGCCGTCACCACCACGAGCGGCAGCGCCGCGTACGCGCCCTCGGCGTGGCGCTGCGCGACCTGACAGCCAGCGTCCCGATCAATGACCGTCACGCGATCGACGAGGAGCGCGCCGTGTTCGGCGGCACGCGTGAGTTGCTGCGTGTACCAGCTTCCGTAACATCCGCCGCCAATCACCACGACGTGCCCAAACGAAACGGCCGAACGCGCCGCGGTGCTCATCGTGCGACGGCGCCCATCGGGCCGAGCTGTTCCCCCGACCGCGCCACGGAGCGTGTGACGCCGCTCATCGTGCGACGCGGTTCATCGCGCCACCCCTCGGCCGCCGTCGACAGGTACGATCGCGCCGGTGACGTAGGTGGCATCGATGAGCCAGCACACGGCATGCGCGACATCGTCCGCGGTTCCCGCCCGGCCAAGCGGCACACCGCGCAAAAAACGCGCAGCATCGTCATCGGTCCAGGCATCCGGCGCACTCACGAGTCCGGGCACGATCGCGTTCACGCGAATGTGCGGCGCCAGCGCGCGCGCGAGTGTGCGGGTCACGTGCACGAGCGCAGATTTCGCCGCGCCGTGCGCCGCCATCGTGGGCATGGTCTCGAACGCGAGATGATCGGCGATGTTCACGATGACGCCGCCTGCAGACATCTGTGCTGCGGCCGCCTGCGACAGGAAGAACGGCGCACGCACGTTCACGGCAAACGCCAGATCCCACTGCGACGTTGTGATGGACATGGGATCGCCCTGCACAAAGGTCGCCGCCGAATTCACCAGCACGTCGAGACGACCAAACGCGTCGGCGGCCTCCTGTACGACGCGCGGCGGGGTATCGGCATCGCTCAAGTCCCCATGCACGACCGCGATCGATGCACCCTGCGCACGCAGCTCCGTGGCAAGCGTCTCGGCTTCGCTGATCGAACGCGACGCATGAATCACCACCGCATCGCCGCGTCTCGCGCAGGCCCGTACGATCGCCGCACCCACACGTTTTGCCCCGCCCGTCACGAGCGTGACGCGCGCAGGCGCCGTCATCCCACGCGCTCTTTGATCGCGAGATCCTGCCGCGCGAGCCACAGGTACGGCACGAGCTGTCCACCGAGCTGACGCGGTCCCTCAGCGGCACCGTGCCAATCCGATCCGCCACTCGGCAACAGACCAACGCGCTCCGCACGATCGTAAATGCGCTCCGCCAACGGCTGCGGGTGGCTGGGATGCAACACCTCGACGGCGTCGAGTCCGATCGCGTGCAACCGGGTGAGCCGTGACTCGGTGGCCATGTCTCCGGGATGCGCCCACACCGCCAGGCCACCCGCACGGTGCACGAGCGCAATGGCATCGGGCACGGTGAGTTCCCCCTTCTCCACGTAGGCCGGCTTGCCCCAGCCAAGCCACTTGTCAAAGGCTTCACGAAAGTCGCGCACCCAGCCACCATCCACAAGCGCCCGTGCGAGATGCGGGCGTCCGACCGCGCCTACGTCCGCGTGCGCCAGCACGGCGTCCATCGTGACCGGGATATCGTGAGCATTGAGCACGCGTACCATTTCCTCGGCGCGCGCGATGCGCTCCTGACGAAACGCGCGCAGATCGCCTTCGATGGCGTCACGATCGGCGAGGTGCAATCCGAGCAGATGATATTCATCGGATTCGAAGTGCGCGGCCAGCTCGACGCCGGGCACGATACGCACGCCCAAACGCGCGCCGGCCTCCTCGGCTTCGGGCAAGCCGCTGATCGAGTCGTGATCGGTAATAGAGATCGCGGCAAGCTTCGCGCGGGCGGCCGCTTCAACAACGGCGGCGGGCGCGAGTACACCGTCGGAGGCCGTCGTGTGCACCTGCAAATCCACGAAACGCGGCGTCGCGGGTTGGTGCCCGACGGATGGTCCAGCGGCGGAACCCGCGACAGGATCGGTCATGCGCGATAGCCCGCTTCCGGAGAGCGTACGCTCGATTGGGACATGCTGAAGAGCCGCTCCAGTTGGGTGGGGGTGAGTTCGGCAAACGCCTGCTCACGGGATCGAGTGGACGTCGGCGAAAAGCGCGTCAGGCGTACCTCGCGCTGCTCGCCCTGGCCCGAGACGAAGATCAGCGAAAACTCATCGCCAACCGATTGCGTGAGAAAACCGCTCGGGTACACACGCCATTGGCGGCCAGCTGCGGTCAACGGTCGACTGGGCACCTCAGGTCAGCTCCACCGCGTACCAGCGCGAGGTGCTGGCACTGTCGAGCGCAACGGCGTCGAGCACGGTCGCATCCTTCGCCTCGGCAAACTCGAGAAACCGCGACGGATCACGCTCGTGTTCAAACGCCCAGAAATGCACACCCGCCAACTCGCAGCGTGACTGCGTTTCACGAAGCGCGGCCACATACTGCTCCCGATCCCTCGACGGCACCACGCGCTCTGCGACCAGCAGCGTGCGCCGCTTACTCATTCGACGGACTCGCCGACGCTTTCGAGCGACGACTTGAGGTCGGCCATGAACTTGTCGGCATCGGCACCGTCCACCACACGGTGATCGAACGAGAGCGAAAAATACGCGCACGTGCGAACGGCGATGGTGTCTTCACCATCGGGGCCGGTGATGACTTTCGGACGCTTCTCAATCGCACCGAGCCCGAGGATCGCGGTGGTGCCAACCGGCACGATCGGCGTACCGAGCAGCGAACCAAAGACGCCGGGGTTCGTGATGGTGAACGTGGCGTCCTGCAACTCGGAGGGCTGAAGTTTTTTCGTGCGCGCGCGCGCTGCGAGATCGTTGATCGTGCGCGTGAGTCCGGTCAGCGAGAGCTCGTCGGCGCGCTTGACCACGGGCACGAGTAATCCGGTTGGCTCGAGCGCAACGGCGATGCCGAGGTTGTACTGCTGCCGGAAGATGATGTCAGTACCGTTGACGGCCGCGTTGAGCACCGGATGACGCTTGAGCTGCTGCGTGACGGCGCGGCAAATGAAGGGCAAGTACGTGAGCTTCTGTCCGGTCTGCTGCTCGAACGCGGCGCGTTCTTTACTGCGAATGCGCGCGATGCGAGTAAGATCGATTTCAAAGAATGAGGTCACGTGCGACGCCACACGACGCGCCAGCGCCATGTGATCGGACGTGGCCTTTCGCATCTTCGACATCGGCTCAACGCGATCGCCGGGCCAAGGCGTGGCGGTGGGCGTGTCGATGGAGATGCCGCCGGGTGCATGCATTGACGCGCCGACTGCCGGACGCGACGGTGCGGCCGGTGCCGAGGGCTTGGCCGCGAGATGCGCTTCGAAATCGCGACGCGTGACGCGGCCGGCGATACCGGAGCCGGTCAGGCCCGAAATCTCGACCCCATGCTCAGCGGCCATTTTGCGTACCAGCGGCGACGACTTGGTGCGCAGCCGGTCTTCGAGCGTTCCGGCGGCGGGTGCGGGCGTCTGCGAGGCGGCCACGACGGGCGCGGCGGGCGCTACGACCGCAGCAACCGATGCCGCAGCGGGAATCGCAGCGGGAATCGCGGCGGGAACCGCAGCGGGGACGGCCGGCGGCGGAGCGGGCGCGGCTGCAGCGACCGCGGCATCAGTTTCGAGGCGGGCCACCACGGTGCCAACCTCGACCGTGCTGCCTTCGCCGACAATGATCTCCAGCAACACGCCCGATGACGGAGACGGGATCTCGGCGTCCACCTTGTCGGTGGAGATTTCAAAGATGGGCTCATCACGCTTCACCGTGTCGCCGGCCTTTTTGAGCCAGCGGGAGACGGTGCCTTCAGCGATTGATTCGCCCATCTGGGGCATGATTACGTCGACGCGTGCCACGGAATTCTCCTCGAACAGCGGTCACGTGCCAGCGCGTTCACGCCGGCGGAGCCGCGAGAGTACCAAAACAGGAAGGGTTAGGCCGCCGATGATCGCGCCCCCCAGAGCAAACATATGCCAGTTACACGCCGGAAGACCATCGAGCGGCTCGCAGCGCGTTCCAAAGGTGAAGCCCACGGCGATCAACACGCCGACCATCGCGCCGCTGATCGTCCCGATAAACGTGGTAAAACACCCCACCCCGATACGTGCCATGCGGCGATCTTCGTTGCTCAGTGTCGGCGCATCGATGCCGCGTCCCGGCTTGTCGGCCGGGTGCGTATTGGGGCGGCTGGCCTCTTTCTTTCGATCAGAATCAGTCATGACGGAGCGGGCGGGTCAGTAGGCAGCAAGTCGCCGCACGGCTCGCACGATGTCGGATGTCTGTGGCAGCACATAATCCTCGAGCGGCGGCGAGTACGGGAGCGGAACGTCCGCAGCTGTAACGCGCAGAATCGGCGCATCGAGCCAATCAAAACACGTTTCGCTCACACGCGCCGTAATTTCGCCGGCAATGCCGCCGGTTCGCGTGTCTTCATGCACAATCAGGAGGCGGTTGGTCTTGCGCACCGTCGCCTCGATGGCTTCATCGTCGAGCGGCAGCAGCGAGCGCAGGTCGAGCACCTCAACCGAGATGCCGTACTCCGACTGTAGCAGCTCAGCCGCCTCGAGCGCTCGCCACACGGTGGCCGCGTACGTGATGATCGAGACATCGGTGCCTTCCCGCGCGATGCGGGCCTTGCCGATCGGCACCACATGATCGCCCGCGGGCATCACTTCCTTCACGCGGCGATACAGATACTTGTGCTCAAAGAAGAGCACGCAGTCTTCATCGCGCACGGCGGCCTTCATCAGGCCTTTCGCGTCAGCCGCCGTGGATGGATACACAATCTTGAGGCCCGGCGTATGCAAAAACGCCGCTTCCGGATTCTGCGAATGA
>Ga0105045_10003575_pt1 | contig 13358 bp, 18 predicted proteins | sample MAT02_FD_78089 | JGI IMG/M metagenome (GOLD analysis project Ga0105045, IMG submission 78089) | Freshwater microbial communities from Lake Fryxell liftoff mats and glacier meltwater in Antarctica - MAT-02 (megahit assembly) | ecosystem: Environmental > Aquatic > Freshwater > Ice > Liftoff...
CGTCCGGCCAGAGGTGGGCGCGGGACAAGCCGTGCTGACCATCATCCGGCCGGCGCGATGAGGACCAGCGACCGCGCCGAACGCGGTTTCACGCTGATCGAAATGCTGGTCGCGCTCAGCATCTTTGCGGTCATTGCGGGCATCGGCGTGGGATTGTTGCGCGCGTCGGTTGATACCCAGGGCGCAGTGCAGGACCGACTTGGCGCGATGAGCGCGGTCAACCGGTTGCGCGCAATCATGGCAAATGACCTGGCGCAGGCGGCACTGCGGCCGGGGCGCGGGCCCGATGGCAATTCCGTCCCGGCCTTTCGCGGCGACGCCCAGAGTTTTGCCTTTGTGCACCGGGGGCGCACGACGCTCGCTGGTGGCGAAGACAGCGCCGTCCAGCGGGTGGTGTACCGCCTGATCGACAAGGAATGGCGGCGCGCGACGGCCTTGCATGCCGATGGTGCAGCGGTGGGCGAGGGTGATGCCCTGCTGCGCGGGGTGAGCGCGGCACAGCTGCGCTACCGCGATGCCACCGGTGTGTGGCGTGACGGTTGGTCGTCGGATGCCGAGCAACGTTTGCCGGTGGCGGTGGAGGTCATGCTGACGCGGGACCAGCGCGCGCCGCTGGCGCTGATGTTTCAGACAGGCCCGACCCTGTTGCCACCGATGTCGCTGGCACCGCGACCATGAAGACGCGCCCGGAACGCGGTGCGGCGTTGCTCAGCGTGCTGTTGCTGGTGGCGGTGATGGCCGTCATTGCTGCGACCGCGCTTGACCGGTTGACACTGGCGACCCGGTTGGCGGGCGCGGCGGCCTCGGTCGATCAGGCGCGCGCCTTTGCCTACGCGGGGGAGGCTCTGGTGCTGCGCCGCGCGGGCGATATTGCCCAAAGCCGCCGCACCGAATGGCTGGCGCGCGAATACCCCTTGCCGTTGCCCGGCGGACGGGCGAGCGGGCGGCTGAGCGATGCCACCAACTGTTTTAACCTTAACGCACTGGTCGCCGAAACGGGGCTGGGGCGCTATACCCAGCGGCCACTGGCGGTGCAGCAATTCACGGCGCTGATGCGGCTTAGCGGCGTCAACGAAGGCGAGGCCGCCGCGCTGGCCGCCGCCGCCGCCGATTGGATTGACAGCGATACTGTAGCAGGACCGTTAGGGGCCGAAGATGCGGCCTATCGCGGCATGGACCCAGCCTATTTGCCCGCCAACACGCTGATGGCCGATGTCAGCGAGCTAAGGGCCGTGCGCGGGGTTACGGCCGCGCATTATGCCAGGCTGAAACCCGCCATTTGCGTGCTGCCAGTCGCAGAACCCGTGGCGATCAATATCAACACGTTGCGCGCGACAGAGGCCAATTTGGTCGCCATGCTGTGGGCCGAACGGCTGACGGCAGGGCAGGTGCGTTCCGCGCTGGCCGCCCGCCCCGCCGACGGCTATGGCAGCGCGACGCGATTCTGGCAGGCTGCCCCGTTTCAGGGGCTGAGCCCGCCACAGGATGTCGCCGAACAACTGGTGGTTACGCCGCGCTGGATCATGCTGACCAGCCGGGTGGAGATGGGGGATACGGGGTTGGACGTGCGCAGCCTGATCGACGTGCGGCGCGACCGACCAGGTGCCATGCCAGCAATCGTTGCGCGCCAATGGGGCATGACCGACTGAAATGGCGACGACGCTGATCCTGATGCTGCCGGTTGCGGGGGACATTCGCCAATGGTGGCGCGCCGAAAGCGGTGTGTTATGCGCCAGCGGCACGGACGGTGAGTGGGCTGAACTGCTGGCGGCCGAACCGGGAACCGATGTTGTTGCGCTTGCGCCGGCTGGGGCTGTCCCCGTCCGCTGGCTGGGCCTGCCCGAATTGACACCCCCGCAAGCCGCAGCGGCAGCGCGTGCGCAAATGCTGGACAGCGTTTTGGGACAGGGCACAGCGCCCCATGTTGCCGCCGGGATGCAGGCAGCAAACGGGCTGGTGCCGGTGGCGGCCGTTGCCCGTGACTGCATGACGCAGTGGGCCGCAATGCTGCTGAACAACGGGATCACTGCGCGCGCGCTGGTGCCGGTCACGGTGCTGGTGCCGCAGCCGGGTGCAGACAGTGTGCTGCGGGCGAATGTGGACGGTGCGTCGCTGCTGCGCACGACAGAGTTATGCGCCGAGGCCGATCCCGCGCTTGATGCGCTGCGCATCGCAAGCGCGCCAGTCGAACAGGCTGATGCGGAAAGTGTTGCGGCATGGCTGGCGGCGCTTGCCGGGCCTGCCCCGCTTGACCTGTTTACCGGGGATTATGCACCGCGGCGGGCAAGTGCGCTTGATGGTCGCACGCAGTGGTGGCTGACGCGGCTGACGGCGGCGTTGGCCGTGCTGACCCTGGCCGTGCCGTTGATGCAGGCGTGGCAATTGGCGCGCAGTATCGATGCGGCCGATGCGCGCAGCATTGTCGCCGCCGCTGCTGTAGGCGTGCGCGCTGGCGATGCAGCGGCAGCGGAATTCGCGCTTGACCAGCGCCTCGCTTCAGGTGGCGGCGGACCCCTCGCGCTGTCTGCGCCTCTTGGCGGGTTATATCAGAGCTTGAAGGATAATCCTGCGGTTGCGGTCCGCACGCTGACCCATGTCAGCAACGGCACATTGGGCGTCACGCTGGCATCGCCGCGCGTGGAGGACGTCAACGCCGTGCTGAAGGCGTTGCAGGCGCGGGGCTATACTATTACCGCGCAACCGTTGCAGGGGAGCGACGGCATGCAAATGGGCACTGTCACCATAAGGGCGGTGCCATGATCGCGTCGCTCAAACTTTGGTGGCGCACGCTGGCGCCGCGCGAGCGTGTGCTGGTCGGTGTAGCCACTGCGCTGGCCGCAGCGGTGTTGACTTGGTTGTTGCTGCGTCCGGTGGCGAGCTATCTCAATGGCCTGGATGATACGCACCGGATGGCCGTAGAGCGCGCTGGTCGGGTAGAGGCCAAGGCAGCGTTGTTGCAAGGTGCCGACGACCGACCTGCTGCGCCCGGCGCAAGCGGACCAATTGATCAATGGTTGGCGCAAACCGCTGCGGACACCGGGCTTACGCTTGATCGCAATGAACAGCGCGCTGGCGGCGGCGCAGCGACGATTGCGATTTCATCGGCGCGTGCGCCTGCGCTGATCGGCTGGCTGGCGGGTCTGGAGCGGCAGGGATTGGTCATTGACCGTCTGTCGCTGACCCCCGGTGCCGACGGTTCGGTGGCCCTGACGGCAGAGGTGCGGCGGCCATGACACAGGTGCGCATGACACAGGCGAACATGTCTCAGGCGGCCATGACCCGGCGCATCTGGATTGCGGCGGCGCTGCTGGCGCTGGTGCTGATCATCGCGACCCTGCCAATGCGGCTGGCGTTGCAGATAACGGGCGCACAGGATGCCGGGTTAAGTGCGCGCAGTGTTACGGGCAGTATTTGGTCGGGGACGCTGGTGGACGCGCGCTGGCGCGGCGCGGCACTGGGAACGCTGGATGCGGGGCTGGCCCCGGGCGGGTTGCTGACCGGCTCGGCCCGGCTTGATATTGCGCGTGAAAGCGAATTGCTGGGCGCGCTTAGGGGTGGGCTGATCTTAAATGGTTGGCGCGGGGTCGCGGACATGAACGGTCAAGTATCGCTTGGCGCGAGCCTTGCCGGGGTACCGCTAGATACGCTGCGGCTAGAGGCGGTTGAGGCGCGGTTTGACAGTGCGGGCCGATGTATGGCGGCGTCGGGGCGGGTTCAGCTAAGCATCGCCTTGCCAGTGCCGGGTCTCGATCTGGCCGGCGGGCTTGGCGGGCCGCTGGCCTGTCGTGACGGACGCGCGGAGGCGGCACTGGCCAGTCAATCGGGGATGGAGCGGCTGACGCTGTCGATCGATGGCGCCGGGCGGTATCGCGCGCGGTTGGCGGTGCAGGGCAGCGGCGATGCCAGCGTGGCTGCACTGCTGCGCGCGGCAGGGTTTTTGCCCGCCGGAAACACGCTCGTGCTGCTTCATGAAGGGCGGCTGTGACGGTCGAATCGGCGTTGGCAGGGTTGCCGTTGATGCTCTCGCTCATCTTGGCCGCAGTGCTTGGCCTGATCTTTGGAAGCTTTATCGCGACGCTGGTGCTGCGGTGGGGGGACGGGCGCAGTATTTTTGGACGATCCCAATGCGATGGGTGTGGCCGAGGATTGGGATTTGCTGATCTGATTCCGCTGCTGGGTTGGCTAATCCGGCGGGGCCGATGTTCCGCGTGCGGCGTAGCGATTGATCCGCTGCATCTGCGCATAGAGTTGGGCAGTATGGCCATCGGAATTGCCAGCGTCGCCCTGTTCCCGGGCGCGGCTGGCTGGTGCCTCGCGCTATTTGGCTGGATGCTTTTGCCGCTGGCGCTGCTCGATGCGCGGCACTTCTGGCTTCCGGATGCGCTGACCGCACTGCTCGCGCTGACCGGTCTGCTGATCGCCGGTCCTTTGCTTGACACCACGATTCTTGAGCGGCTGACAGGGGCCATCGCCGGAGGCGTTACGCTGGCGCTGCTCGCCCTGATGTTCCGCCATGCCCGGGGGCGTGAGGGAATGGGCGGAGGTGATCCAAAGTTCGTGGCGGCCATTGGCTGCTGGCTGGGCTGGATGCCATTGCCGTCGATGCTGCTGATCGCCAGCGCGGGCGGCATCCTCTGGGCGCTCGTGACGCAAAAAAAGGATGCGGCGATCCGCGACCGCCACATCCCCTTTGGTGTTTTCATGGCAGGCGCGGCGTGGTGCGCCGTGCCGCTATGGATTTATCTCAACGCTGGATAACCACGGTCACCGCGCGGCGGTTGCGCGCCCAGCTTTCCTCGTTCGAGGCTACGGCGTCGGGCCGTTCCTTGCCATAGCTGATCACATCGACGCGCGCGGTATCGACCCCCAGCGTGGCGAGGAAATTCTTGGCTGCATTGGCGCGGCGTTCGCCCAGCGCGATGTTGTAATCGCGGGTGCCGCGTTCGTCGGCGTGCCCCTCCAGCGTGACGCGCACGGCAGGATAGCGTTGCATCCAGGTGGCCTGACTGCGCAGGGCGGCCTGATCCTCTGCATCGACGTTGAACTGGTCAAAGCCAAAGAAAATGCGGTCCGACGTAATGCTGGAGACAAAGTCCTGCTGCGATCCGGGAAGGACGCCGCCTGCGGAGCCTGTCCCGGTATCGCCGACAACAGCGCCGCTGCCATCGGGTGGCGGCGGGAGTTCATCGGGGGCCTTTTTGGCGCAGGCACCGATGGACAGCGCGGCAACGGTAAGTGCGATGAAGGCCGAATGGCGAAGCGTCATGTCTGTTCTCCTGTTACGCCTGCGAATCCTTTACGAAGATTCCTTAACCCATGTTGAACTGATGAGATCAACCCGCAATCGCCTCGCTCGTTCCAGCAAGCGGTGAAAAAAGCGGGATGGTGAAACTATGGCAGCACTGGCCCCCACGATGGGTCAGACCCGTCCTGAGGCGTTTGCAAGCGGCGCAGGTTCACGCCGGTCAGGTCCACCTGCCAGATTGTCGATTTGCCGTCGCGGCCCGGTGTGGTGCGGAAGAATTGCAGCACGCGGCCATTGGGCGACCAGGTTGGAGCTTCGTCCTGCCAATCGTTGGTCAGCAAGCGTTCCCCGCCGCCTGCGGGCGTCATTACGCCAACGCGAAATTCGCCCCCGCCAATCTTGGTAAAGGCGATAAGGTCGCCGCGCGGTGACCATTCGGGGGTAGCGTAGCGGCCGCCGCCAAAACTGATCCGGCGCTGGCCCGACCCGTCGGCATTCATGACATAGATTTGCTGGCTGCCCGAACGGTCGCTTTCGAATATGATTTTGGTACCATCGGGCGAAAAGCTGCCGCCGACATCGATGCCCGGCGTGTCGGTCAGCTTGCGGGGGGTGCCGCCCGCGGCCGCAATGCGGTAAATGTCGGTATTGCCGCCCACCGCCATCGAAAACAGGATATGCTGGCCATCGGGCGACCAGCGCGGGGCAAAGGTCGCGTTACTGCTTTCCGTCACCAGTTTCTGCGAGCCTGCTGCGACATCATAGATGAACACACGGACCCGGTCGGCGAGGTAGCTGACATAAACGATGCGTTTATAATCGGGCGAAAATCGCGGGCTAAGCGCCAGCGCCTGGCCCGAGGTGATGAAGCGGTGGTTGCCGCCGTCGCTGTCCATAATCGCCAGCTGTTTGATGCGGTTATTCTTGGGCCCGCGTTCGGCAATATAGGCGATGCGGCTGTCGAAAAACGGCGCTTCGCCCGACAGGCGCGAATAAATGGCATCGGAACATTTGTGCGCTGCGCGCCGCCAGTCGCCTGGCTGGATCACGAAACCCTGCCGCACCAGTTCGGTTTTGAGTGCAACGTCATAGAGGTAGCAGCCGACGGTCAGGCTGCCATCGGGATTGGCCCGGACGAACCCGTGGACCAGATTTTCGGCATCGCGCCCGGCCCATTCGCCAAATTGCGGCGCCGTCACCTCACCCATGCTGATCCCGCGCACGCCCGACGGGCCGATGGGGGCATACAGCCCGCTGCGTTCCAGATTTGCGCTGATCACCCCCGCAATTTGCTGACCCAACTGGTCGGTGGACAGACCCGCGACCGTGGCATTGGTCGGCGTGGTAAAGGGCGGCAGGATGATGACGGATTTGCTGGTGGTGACATCCGCGACAACCTCTGCCGTGCGCGGCTGTTCGGTCAGTGGACTGACCGGCGCTGGTGATTGTGCCTGAGCAGCATGAACCTGCACCGTCAGAGCGGTGGCCAAAAGCATAAGCTTTGTCATTCCCGCGCGGGCGGGAAGCCATCGCCTGGGCGTGCCGATGGATTCCCGGTTGCGCGGGAACGACTCAGAACAGACAGCTGGTAGTGCGATTTTCATCATCAAATTCCTCTTGCGCGAAAGGTAACATCCCAAACGCGCCACTGTTCATAATATTCGGCAGGCAGGTCAAATGGCGCGGCTTGACGGATCGACCTGATCGCGCGTTCGACGAATAATGCCTGTTGCGGCTTGTTGCTATCGGTCTTGCCGATAAGTTCGCCCTTTTGCCGAATGTCGGCGACCGAGCCATTTTGATTCAGTTCGATTTGCAGAACGACGCGCAGTTGGTCGATCTCAATCCCCGAAGGCACATTGCGCCGCCAGTGCGGCAAAATCTTGCCATCAATGGCGACGTCGATGGACTTGCGTACCTCTGCCGCCGTTTGTGCTGCGGGGGCACCCTTGCTGGCGGGGGCTTTGGTCGGGGCCTGGCTCAACCCAGCGGCGATGCCGTCGAGGCGACCGGTGGGGGTCGGGCGTAGCCGCTGTTTGGGCGGTGTTGTCGCCTGTGGTGCCTTGGCGGGGATTGCTTTGGTGGGCGCGATCTTGGTCGGCAGTTTCTTGACGGGCGGTGCAGGCAGCGGCGGCGGCGCGATCAGGGGATCGGGCGCCAGCGCTTCTTCCTCACCCAGTTTCGCCGCCGGGGGCGTTTCGCTGATTTCAGGGGCGGTGGATACGGGCGCGACCTCCGCAACCAGATCAACCTCCATCGGCGGATTCAGATTCTCGCGTGTCCGTTCGGTCCAGTCGAATGACAAAAGCGCGAGCAGGGCAAGATGAAAGATGACCGCAGCCACCATGCCAAGCTGCTGCGATGCACGGGGATCGGGCAATGATTGCGGGGGGCGGCGCGCGGCGGTGGCCATGACGGGGTCGTTATTCCGCGCCGTCTGAACCGCTGGTGACCAGCGCGATGCGGGTCAGGCCAGCGCGGTTAATTTCTCCCAGCACGCGCATCACCTGGCCATGCGGCAGGCTGCGGTCGGCCCGGAAACGGATTTGGCGGGGCTGGCTCTTCCCTGCTTCTTCGGCAGCAATGGCTTGCAAACGCGCCGGCAGCGCCGCCGCCGCGACGGGGGTTTCGTCGATGAAGATTTCGCCCGCGCCATTGATCGACAGTTGAACGGGCTCGGGCTGTTCGCTGTCCACCGGTTTGGCGCGGCTGTCGGGCAAGTTGATCGGCACCCCCGCCACCAACAGCGGCGCAGTGACCATGAAAATGACCAGCAGCACCAGCATCACGTCGACAAAGGGCGTGACGTTAATCTCTGCCATCGGCGCCCGCCGCCCGCGACTGCCACGCCGCCGTCCGCCGCCGGTGCCGACACCCATGGCCATTATTCGGCCTCCAGCTCGCGGCTGAAGGTCGCGTGCAGTCCGTCAGCAAAGCGCGCCAGGCGGCTTTCGAAACGGTTCAGCCGCTGCGAGAAATGATTATAGGCGATGACGGCGGGAATGGCGGCGAACAGGCCGATGGCGGTCGCAAACAGCGCCTCGGCCAGTTGCGGCGCGACCGTGCTGATGGCGAACGCCCCGTCCTTGAACCCCGACAAGCTGACCATGATGCCCCACACGGTGCCGAACAGCCCGACAAAGGGCGCGACCGCACCGATGGTGGCAAGGATGCCGATACGTTCGGCCAGCCGGTCCACCTCGCCGTCCACTGCGGCGTGCATGGCAATGCCCAGCCGTTCGCGCGTGCCATCGCGGTCGACATGCTTGCCCGCGGTCGAATGGCGCCACTCGTTCATCCCGGCGGCAAAAATCCGCGCGCTGGGCAGCTCGCTTTTGCCCTGTTCCTGATAGAAACTGTCGATATTGCCCGCTTTGCGAAAATCGCGCTCAAACTGGTCACACGCCGTCATCAGCTTGCCGACGCTGCGGCCGTGGCCAAAGATCACCGTCCAGGAATAAAGCGACGCGATGATCAGGCCGATCATCACGGCCTTTACGACCAGATCGGCTTGCAGGAACAGCGCGATGGGCGACATGGCGGATTTGGTGGCGGCAAGGCCAATCTGGTCGAGCAAGGTCAGGAAACTCCAGTCATGATGGATTTGAAACGCGCCGCCCAATCGCCGGGTTGCCGACGCGGGCGGCCTTCGGGGGTCAGGAACGCAGCCGTAACGCGGCCCTCGGTCAGAAGTTCGTCGCCGCGCATCACCCGCTGCGCAATGATAACGCTCGCCCCGCGCACGGCCTCGACCATGCTGATGACGGTCAGGTCATCGTCCAGCTTTGCCGGGCGGCGATAACGGATGGCCAGATCGGTCACCGCCCAAGCGCCCATGCCCGCATCATTGGCCGCGCGCTGATCAATGCCCGCCAGGCGCAGCATATCGGACCGCGCGCGCTCCATAAAGCGCAGATAGTTGGCGTGATAGACGATGCCCGACAGGTCGGTATCCTCAAAATACACCCGCGCACGAAAGATATGTGCGGCGCCATCGAAATAACCGGGGATAAAGGGGGGCGGGGCAGGGTTGGCCATGAACCATGCGATAGCCGGGGCGGGACTCGGCGGGAAGGGGGGAACGGCGCTTTGTCGCGCGCGGGAATCGCTTTGTCCCTTATTCGCTGTCAAACAACCCGTCCTGTGCCCCCGCCGGAGGGTTCAGCCCCAGATGTTTCCACGCCGCCGGATTCAAGCACCGGCCCCGCGCGGTGCGGGCGATCAGCCCAGCTTGCAGCAGATAGGGTTCGATCACATCCTCGATCGTGTCGCGCGGTTCGGACAGGCCGGCGGCCATCGTTTCAACCCCGACCGGTCCGCCGCGGTAAATGTCGGCGATCATGGTCAGATAACGGCGGTCCATCGCGTCAAGGCCCAGCGCGTCGACTTCCAGCCGGTTGAGCGCCGCATCGGCGGCCCTGGCATCGACAATAGCGTCCCCGGCGACGGTCGCAAAATCGCGCACCCGGCGCAGCAGCCGCCCGGCAATACGGGGCGTGCCGCGCGACCGCCGCGCGATTTCGAGCGCGCCGTCGGGAGCGATGGGCAGGCCGAGCAGGCGCGCGGCGCGGGTGATGACCTGTTCCAGCTCGCCATGGGTATAGAAGTTCAGGCGCACCGGAATCCCGAACCGGTCGCGCAGCGGCGTGGTCAACAGCCCCTGCCGCGTTGTCGCGCCAACCAGCGTGAATTTGGGCAGGTCAATGCGCACCGAGCGCGCCGACGGTCCTTCGCCGATCATCAGGTCAAGCGCGCGGTCCTCCATTGCGGGATACAGGATTTCCTCGACCGCAGGCGACAGCCGGTGAATCTCGTCGATGAACAGGACATCGCCGTCCTCCAGATTGGTCAGCAGCGCGGCCAGATCGCCCGCCTTGGCAATGACCGGGCCGGATGTGGAGCGGAAGCCCACGCCCAGTTCGCGTGCAACAATCTGCGCCAGCGTGGTCTTGCCCAGGCCAGGGGGGCCGTAAAACAGCACATGATCAAGCGCATCGTTGCGGGTCTTGGCGGCCTCGATAAAGATACGCAGATTTTCCCGCGCCGCCGCCTGCCCGACAAATTCAGCGAGCGTTTTCGGGCGCAGGGCGGCGTCGACGTCTTCAGGCGTGCGGGCGGGGGTGGTTAGGGGCTGTGTCATGATAGCTTGCAGCTTTTCTGCTCATAGTCCCAAGTGCCGCGATCGTCGAGGCATGCATCTGTGCGCAGAAATTCTGTTCCATAACTCGCGATGATCAGTCGCACAGTGATGACTGCTTCGAAAAGAAACACGCGACGCTTGTTCGTCACTTGATCAACTCCCGCCGTGTGTTGCGGGCATGATCGATGATGCGAACAATCAGAACAAGCTCTGCTTCAACGCGATAAAAGACGCGGTGTTTGCGGTGCGTGTAGCAGCGTATGTCACGCCCCAGCGTTGGTTGCGGCTGCCCCGACAGCGGATGCGTCCGCAAAACGGCGAAAGCCTTTTCAAATCTAAAAAAATAGGGATCGGCGATATCCGAACCGAACTGCTCGATGCTGTATTTGCGGATTTCGACCAGATCGGCGCGCGCTGCGGGGCTAAGGTCAAGGTCAGCCATCTTTGGCAGGATATTCGGCCATGATCTCGCGCAGCACATCCTCGGGGCGCTGGTTCAGGCGGCCCGAAGCAAGTCCTTCTGCTAACAGGCTGCGCAACCATTCGGTTTCTTCAAGCGCCGCATCCTGATCGCGGCGCACCAGATCGCGGACATAGTCGCTAGCGCTGGAATAACGGCCCTCCGACACGCGGCCGTCCACCCATGATTTGAGGGCGGGGGGCAGGGATACGTTGACTTGACTCATGCTCGCATTCTACAAAACTGCGCGATATTGTCAAATATTCTATTAATCCTATGTGCATTCCGGTTGAATCGGTCGACGAGCGCCGGACGGGCGGCGTTGAGGTAGTTGTCTGGACCGCTATTTCTGCACCTGCCCAACATTGGGGGGGGGAGGATATGCAGCATCGGCTCACTTCGCCGCCTTCCTCAGTGCCAGCCGGACCAGCGCGTCCAGTCCTGCACCGGCCCCCAATTCTTCACTTGCCGCCGCGACCGCGCCCGTTGCTTCGCCCGGTTTGAAGCCGAGGCCGGTCAGCGCGGCGATGGCGTCGGCGATGGGACCGGGCTTGCTACCGGTGAACGCGACCCCGCCCATGGCCATGCCCCCCAGTGCCCCCGCCTTGTCTTTCAGTTCGTTGCAGATGCGCTGCGCCAGTTTCGGACCAACCCCGTTGGCGCGTGCGACCATCGCAGCATCGCCGCTGGCCAGCGCGCGCTGCAGGTCGGCGATTTCGAGTGCGGACAGGATGGCGAGCGCCATTTTCGCGCCCACCCCCTGCACGCTGACGAGCAGGCGGAACCAGTCGCGCTCTTCGGCGCGAGCAAAGCCCAGCAGGCGCAGGAAATCTTCGCCCACCAGCATTTCGGTGTGGATCGTGACATCATTGCCCACCGCGCCAAGAGCATCGAGCGTGCGGGCCGATGCCTCGACCAGATAACCGACGCCGCCGACGTCGATGACGGCCTGGCCCGCGCCCGATGAATCCAGCCGTCCGGTAAGTTTTGCGATCATGGGGCGGGGTTAGCGGGCATGATGCGCGTGCGCAATCGCGACCGCCAGTGCATCCGCTGCGTCCGCGCCGGCGAGCGGCACGCCGGGCAGCAAGATACGCACCATTGCCTGCACTTGCTCCTTGGCCGCGCCGCCGGTCCCGACGATGGCTTTTTTGACGAAGCGCGGGGCATATTCGCTGACGAACAGGCCGCCGCGCGCGCAGCCGAGCAGCACGACGCCGCGCGCATGGGCCAGCTTGAGCGTCGATTGGGGGTTGTCGTTGACGAACACCTCCTCAACTGCGGCACAGGCAGGGTTGTGGTCGCTGATAACCGCCGCTAGCACCGTGTCGAGATGGGCCAGCCGGTCGGGCAATGCGGCCTTGGCATCGGTCTTGATCTGGCCGTTGGCAATGTGGCTGATCCGGTTGCCGTCAGCGCGGATGATCCCCCACCCGGTGCAGGTCAGCGACGGATCGAGGCCAAGGATGATCATCCGTCTAGCTCCTCCCCTGAATGGGAGGGGGGGAATGCATCACCCCAATTTCTCCATGACCGCATCGGGAATCTCGTAATTCCCCCATACCGTCTGCACATCATCATCATCGTCAAGCGTGTCGATAAGCTTGAACAATGTTTGTGCCGTCGCCTCGTCTGCGATCTCTGATATCATGGTCGGACGCCATGCGAGTTTTACGCCCTCAGCCTCGCCCAGCTTGGCTTCCAGCACTTTGGCAACCGGGTGCAGATTTTCGACGCTGGTCCAGATTTCGTGGCCGTCCTCGGATGATTCGACGTCGTCCGCGCCCGCCTCGAGCGCGGCCTCGAACACCGTATCGGCATCGCCCGCCTTGGCAGGATAAAGGATCTGGCCCAGCCGGTCGAACCCGTGCGCTACGCTGCCCGATGTGCCCAGATTGCCGCCATTTTTGGCAAATGCGGTGCGGACATTGGTCGCAGTGCGGTTGCGGTTGTCGGTCAGCGCCTCGACAATCAACGAAACGCCGCCGGGGCCATAGCCTTCGTAACGGATCTCCTCATAATTATCGCCCTCGCCGCCCGACGCCTTGTCGATCGCGCGCTGGATATTATCCTTGGGCATCGACTGGGCCTTGGCGGCGTTCACCGCGGCGCGCAGGCGGGCATTGGCGTCCGGATCGGGCAGGCCCATCTTGGCCGCGACGGTTACTTCGCGCCCAAGCTTGCTGAACAGCGCGCTGCGCTTTTTATCCTGTGCACCCTTGCGGTGCATGATGTTTTTGAATTTACTATGGCCGGCCACCGCCGTCCTCCATTGCTAATGTCTGAATGGTGGCCGCCCTAGCGCGCATCCGGCGGTCAGACAACCACAGCGGCGCCGCTGGCCGTGACCATCAGCATTGATCCGCCCTGACCCAGCACTTCATAATCGAAATCGACCCCGATGACGCATTGGGCCCGCGCGCGCGGCGTTCGCTTTGCAGCTCCTTCAGCGCGGTTTCGCGGGCGTCGCGCAGCGAACTTTCATAGGCACCGGAGCGGCCACCGACGATACC
>Ga0105045_10003576_pt1 | contig 13353 bp, 13 predicted proteins | sample MAT02_FD_78089 | JGI IMG/M metagenome (GOLD analysis project Ga0105045, IMG submission 78089) | Freshwater microbial communities from Lake Fryxell liftoff mats and glacier meltwater in Antarctica - MAT-02 (megahit assembly) | ecosystem: Environmental > Aquatic > Freshwater > Ice > Liftoff...
CGACGTCGGTGGGGGTCGTGCCGGTGAAGGGCGGCCGCCCGGTGAGCAGCTCGTAGGCGACCACGCCGAGGGAGTAGACGTCCGAGGCCGTGGTGGCCCGCTGCCCTCGTGCCTGCTCCGGTGACAGGTACTCCGCCGTCCCCATCACCAGACCGGTGCGGGTGATCGGCACGGCGTCGGCGGCCCGGGCGATGCCGAAGTCGGTCACCGTGACGTCGTCGGGGCGCTCGTCGGTCTGCTCGTGCCCGGAGACGACGAGGTTGGCGGGCTTGACGTCACGGTGCACGAGCCCGATCCGGTGCGCGGCGCCCAGCGCGTCGGCGACCTGGGCCAGCAGGCCGGCGACCCGCTCGGCGGGCAGGGGGCCGGTCTCGGCCAGGACGGCGTTCAGCGGGCGCCCCTCGAGCAGGTCCATCACCAGGTAGGCCGTGGCGGTGCCACCGGCGGTCACGGCCGGGTCCTCGCCGTAGTCGTGCACCGCGGCCACGTGGGGGTGGCGGACGGACGCCGCGTGCCGGGCCTCGATGCGGAAGCGGTCGAGGAACGCGTCGTCGTCGGCCAGCTCGGGGCGCAGCACCTTGACCGCCACGTCGCGGTCCAGGCGGTCGTCGTGCGCGCGCCACACCTCGCCCATGGCTCCCACGGCCAGCTGGTCCAGCAGGCGGTAGCGACCGGCCAGGACGAGCCCTGCTCCTGCGTCCGTCACGGCTCGAGCACCGCTTCCATGACGGCCCGGGCGATCGGGGCCGCCACCCGTCCGCCGCTGGTCTCGCTGCCGGCGCTGCCGCCGTTCTCCACGACGACCGCCACGGCGACCTGCGGGTCGTCGGCGGGGGCGAAGGACGTGAACCAGGCGTGCGGGGACTGCTCGTTGCCGGTCTGGGCGGTGCCGGTCTTGCCGGCCACCTGCACGCCCGAGATCTGCGCCGATGCGCCCGTCCCGTTCGCGACGACGTCCACCATCATCGCCGTGAGGGTGTCGGCGGTCACGGCCGAGATCGGGTCGCCCAGTACCTCGGGCTCGACCTGCTCGACGACCTGAAGGTCAGGACCGCGCACCGTGCGCACCAGCTGCGGCTGCATCAGGACGCCGTCGTTGGCGACGGCGGCGCTGGTCATGGCCACCTGCAGCGGGGTCACCCGGACGTCGAACTGCCCGACGGCCGACTGGGCGCTCTGCGGGGCGTTCAGACCCTCGGGGAACCGGGACGGGGTAACGGTGAGGGGGATCGACAGGGTGTCCTCGTAGCCGAACCGGACGGCCTGCTCCCGTAGCGCGTCCCCGCCCAGGTCGATGCCCAGCTGCCCGAACGCGCTGTTGCAGGAGATCCGCAGGGCCTCGGCCAGGGTGGTCAGGTCGTTCGGGCCGCAGGGGCGGTCGTCGTAGTTGGGCAGGACCGCCGTGGACTGTGGCAGGTCGAGCGCCGCGGGCCCGGGCAGCTCGGACTCGGCGGTGTACTCGCCGCTCTCCAGTGCCGCCGCCGCGGTGACGATCTTGAAGACCGAGCCGGGTGGGTACGTCTGACCGGCGATGGCCCGGTTCTCCAGCGGCCGGTCGGGATCGGCGGTGAGGGACTCCCACGCCTCCCGCACCGCGGCCAGGTCGTGGGACGCGAGCCTGGCCGGGTCGTAGGAGGGCTTGCTGACCATGGCCAGGATCCGGCCCGTGCCGGGCTCGAGGGCAACCACGGCGCCGCGCTGGTCGCCGAGCGTGTCCCAGGCGGCCTGCTGCGCGGCGGGGTCGAGGGTGAGCTGGACCGACCCTCCGGTGGGGTCCTGCCCGGTGAGCACCTGGCTGATCCGGCTGTAGAACAGCGAGTCGGCCGTGCCGGCGAGGACGTCGTTCATGACGTCCTCGGTCGCCGTCGTGCCGTAGACGATGGAGAAGAAGCCCGTGGCGTGGGCGTACAGCTCGCCGCCGGGGTACTCGCGCAGGTACTGGTAGTCGCCGTCGACCTCGGTGCTGGTGGCGACGGGGTCGCCGGCGACGACGATGGGGCCGCGCTCGCGGCCGAACTCGCGGTAGACCTCGCGGACGTTGCCCTGGCCGGCGGCGATGGAGGAGGCCCCGACGTACTGGATCCAGGACGTGGACAGCAGCAGGCTGGTGAAGAGGAGCGCGACCACGACGGCCAGGCGGCGCAGCGGGGTGTTCACGGCAGCCTCACCACCTGGGTGCTGGCCTCGTCGGCGGCGCTGGTGGGGACCTGGCCGCGGGGCGGCTCGGGCAGGTCGGGGCGCCGGGCCAGGTCGGAGACCCGCAGCAGCAGGGCGATGATGATCCAGCTGCCCAGCAGCGAGGACCCGCCGTAGGCCAGGAAGGGCATGGTCAGCCCGGTCAGCGGGATGACCCGGGTGACGCCGCCGGCCACGACGAACACCTGCAGCGCGATGGAGAACGCCAGCCCGCCGGCCAGCAGCTTGCCGAAGCCGTCGCGGACACCGATGGCGGTGCGCAGGCCGCGCTGCACGAGGATCCCGTACAGCGCGAGGATCGCGAACAGTCCGGCCAGGCCGAGCTCCTCGCCCAGCGCCGCGACGATGAAGTCACTCTCGGCGAAGGGGACGATCTCGGGGCTGCCGCGGCCCAGACCGGTGCCCAGCAGGCCGCCGTCGGCCATGCCGTAGAGGCCCTGCACCACCTGGTAGGACCCGCCGCGGGCCTCGATCAGGTCGGGGTCGAAGGCGTCCAGCCAGACCGCGACCCGGTTCTGGACGTGGCCGAACAGCCGCCAGGCGAGCACGCAGCCGGCGGCGAACAGGCCCAGGCCGATGACGATCCAGCTGACGCGCTCCGTGGCCACGTAGAGCATCGCGACGAAGATGCCGAAGAACAGCAGCGACGTGCCCAGGTCACGCTCGAAGACCAGGACGCCGACCGAGGCCAGCCAGGCCACGAGGATCGGTCCCAGGTCGCGGGCGCGCGGCAGGCGCAGCCAGAGGATCCTGGGCCCGACGAGCGACAGGGTGTCCCGGGCCACGACGAGGTAGCCGGCGAAGAACACGATGATCGCGATCTTGCCGAGCTCGGCCGGCTGGAAGGTCGTCACGCCCAGGTCGATCCAGATCGTCGCGCCGTTGACCGTGCTGCCGATCCCGGGGACGAGCGGCAGCATCAGCAGCACCAGACCCATGACCATGGCGGTGTAGGTGCGCGCGCGCAGCCTGCGGTGGTCGCGCAGCACCACCAGCACGACCCCGGCCGCGACCACCGAGATCGCGGTGGCGCCGAGCTGGCGGACCGCGAGCGACGTGTCGGCGGCCAGGTCGAGGCGATGGATCATCACCAGGCCGATGCCGTTGATGAGCAGGGCGATCGGGATGAGCACGGGGTCGGCGTAGGGCGCGACGACCCGGACGACGACGTGCAGCGCCAGCCCCAGGCCGAGCAGGCCCGCGCCGACCGCCAGCAGCCGCACCGGCAGCACGCCGTCGACGGCCAGGCCGACCAGGGCGTAGGCGGCGCTCGAGATGCTCACCGACACCAGGATCAGCAGCAGCTCGAAGCCGCGACGGGTTCCGGGGGCGAGGGCCGTGACGACGGTGGTCATCGCCTCACCCGGTGCCCAGCTGGTCACGCAGGTCGGACACGATGCTGCTGGCCTCCGCCGCGTCGTCGGCCTGGATGCCGTCGGCCACGATGCCCTGCTGGAAGAACGGCAGGTCGTCGACCCTGACGTCGGTCAGCTCGGCCACCGTCGACAGCCGGACCGGGCCGATGTCCTGGGTCAGGCCCCGGTACACGGCCACCACCTGCTCACCCTGGCCGTCCTCGGCCGAACCGACGAAGTACTGGTCCTGCGACCAGGTCCAGGCCAGCCACACCGACCCGGCCAGGCCGGCCACCACGGCCAGGACGACGAGCCAGGACACCCAGCGACGACCGCGGTGGTCGTCGTCGTCGTCGTGGTCCTCAGGCCGTGCCTCTCGGCCGAGCGAGGCCGCGCGGGCCGCCGGGCTGTCGTCCGCCGGCGGGGCCGGGGCGGTGCCCTTCTTGGTCCGGGCCGCCGCCGCACCTACGACCTGCGGGGCGGTGGACGGGGGCGTGTCCAGGTCGACGACGTCGGCGACGATGACCGTCACGTTGTCGGGGGCGCCGGAACGCAGGGCCAGGCGGACCAGGTTCTCGGCCGTGGTGGCCGGGCCGTCGCCGGCGGCGAGGGTGTCGTGGATGGTCTCGTGGCTGACGAAGCCGGACAGCCCGTCGGAGCACAGCAGCCACCGGTCCCCCGCCCGGCCTTCGCGCACCGACACGTCGGGCTCGTCGCCGTGCTCTCCGGTCAGCACCCGCATCACGACGTTGCGCTGCGGGTGGTTCTCGGCCTCCTCCGCCGTGATCCGCCCGGCGTCGACCAGGCTCTGCACGTAGGTGTGGTCGGTGGTGACCTTGACCAGCTCGCCGCCGCGCAGCAGGTACGCGCGGGAGTCGCCGATGTGGGCCAGGATCAGCCGTGAGCCGGCGCGCACCAGAGCGGTGACGGTCGTGCCCATACCGGCGAGCTCCGGCTGGTCCTTGACGCGGTCCTGCAGAGCGGTGTTGGTCCGCCGCAGCCGCTCCCCGAGCCGGGTCTGTGCCTCGGTGCTGCCCAGGGCCTCGCCGTCCAGGTCGGCCAGCACGCCCACCGCCAGCGAGCTGGCGACGTCGCCGCCGGCGTGGCCGCCCATGCCGTCGGCCACCACCAGCAGGTGCGGGCCCGCGTAGCCCGAGTCCTCGTTCTTGGTCCGGACGAGACCGACGTCGCTCCGGGCTGCGTAGCGCAGCGCGATGGACACTAGGCCCTCAGCTCCAGGACGGTGCGTCCGATCCGGATGGGCATCTTGACCTGCAGCGCTACCGGTGCCCGCACCTGTTCCTTGCGCAGGTACGTGCCGTTGGTGGAGCCCAGGTCCTCCAGGACCCACTGGCCCTCCTGCCGCGAGATCCTCGCGTGCCGACCGGACGCGAACTCGTCGTCGATGACCAACGTGCAGTCGGCGGCCCGGCCGATCGTGATGGCCGAGGTGCCCAGCGTGATGGTGGTCCCCTGCAAGGAGCCCTCGGTCACGACGAGCTGGCGGGGCAGCGCCGGGGGACGCTGCTCGGGGGGCTGCCGCGCCCCGACGTCCCGGCGGGCCGCCGGCCTGGGCGTCTGCGGCTTGGGGGCGGGCGTGGCCTTGACCGGGCGCGGGGGCTGCCGGACGGCGACGCGGGTGCCGTACAGGTCACCGCGCAGCACCCCGACGACCCCGAGCACGAACAGCCACAGCAGGACGAGCAGCCCGAGCTGCAGGACGGTGAGGGTCAGCTCGCTCATGACTCGTCCCTCATGACTGGGCCCTCATCCCGCGTCCCGGACGACGATGCGGGTGTGGCCGAGGGAGACCACGTCCCCGGCCTGCAGCGTCTGGTGGTTGATCTGGTGCTCGCCGACGAACGTGCCGTTGGTCGAGCCCAGGTCCAGCACCGACAGCACCGTCCGGCCGGACGAGCCGTCCACGCGGAGCTCCGCGTGCCGGCGGGACACGCCGTTGTCGTCCAGGACGATGTCGGCGTCGGAGCCGCGGCCCAGCGAGGTGACCGGGCCGGTCAGGACGAAGGCGCGGCCGTCGACCTCGATGACCGGTCGTCCGGCGGTCGAGGTGCGGCTGGAGGCGGGCGCGACGGCGCCCTTGACGGTCTGGCTGGCGACGTCGAACAGGCCCACCTCGAGGCGCTCGTCGCGGTCGAGGGTGACGGTGACGGGCCCCACGAAGGCATAACGCTGCTTGTCGGCGTGCTCCACGGTGGTGGCGGCCAGCTCGTCGCCCAGCGCGTCCTCCCACTCGGCCAGCCGGTCGTGGTCGTCGGGGCTGAGGGTGACGACGAAGTGGTTGGGCACCAGGGTGCGGGCGCGGCTCAGCACCGCGGCGCGGTCGTCGAGCTCCCGGCGCAGCGCGGAGGCGATCTCGACCGGCTGGACCCTGGACTTGAAGGTGCGGGCGAAGACACCGTTGACGGCGCGCTCCACGCCCTTCTCGAACTTGTCGAACATTCCCATGGCAGGACCACCTCCTCTCCGGCTCCGGCGGGTGTGCCAGGGCGCGACAGCACCCCGAGACGTGCCCGGCCTGCTCGCAATGTACCGGCGGCGGTGACGGTTCTCCGAACGCGAGGTTCGGGCGCGCGGCGGAGTCGGTGTACGCTCCCAGCTGCGCGCGAGTGGCGGAATAGGCAGACGCGCACGGTTCAGGTCCGTGTGCCCGCAAGGGCGTGGGGGTTCAACTCCCCCCTCGCGCACGCAGTACGGCAGGAGCCCTCGACCAGCAGGTCGGGGGCTCTCCTGCGTTGCCGCCGGGTCGAGGGGCTGCGGCGGCCGCGACGTCGAGAAACCAGGTCCAGGTCGCTGACCGGGCCATCCGCTGACGTCCCGCCGGCGTACCACTCGGAGGGTGGCAACCGTGCGACCCAGAAGTGGAGTCCACGATGACGTACCGACACCCTGCACGGCGATCCGTCCACCTGAGCGCGTCCCGGCGGCTGTCCGGCCTGGCCGCAGTCTCGCTCGCGCTGGTCCTGACCGGCTGCGGCGCCGGCGCCGACCCCGGCGCCGACCCCGGCGCCGCCGCGAGCCAGGACGTCGTCGAGACCGCCCCGGGATCCGACCCGGCCACCACGGCCTCGACGTCGGAGCCCGCCGTTCCCGAGGAGTCGATGTCGCCCTCGACGGCCGCCGGATCGGCGTCGGCGTCGGCGTCACCGGAGTCGGAGGAGGAGACGGCCGAGATCGTCATCACGATCACCGACTTCGACTACGACATGCCCGACTCCGTGCCCCCGGGCGCGACCATCACCGTGGTCAACGACGACGCCGTCGCGCACACCGTGACCTCCAGCCCGGCGGGCGACTTCGACCTGAACGTCGCCGCTGGTGAAACGGGCACGTTCACCGCGCCCGACGGGACGGGCGAGTACGGCGTGATCTGCATCTTCCACGGCAACATGAACGCCACGCTCGTGGTGGCCTGACCGTGTCGCCCGCGGTCACGACCACGGCGCCGTCCCGCCGCTGGTTCTCTCCCCGTCCGTGGCGGGGCGTGCCCGACGTCGCCCTCCGGATCACCGTGGTGGTCGCCCTGGTCGTGGACGCGGTGGTCCACCTGAGGCTCGCCGGCGGGTACCAGCTCGCCTTCCCCGATGGCGTCGGCGGGGGCACGGTGTTCCGGCTGGAGTCGGTGGTGGCGCTGGCGGTCGCCGTTCTCGTGCTCTGGTGGGGCGACGAGCGCGCCCACGGCGCGGCACTGGTCGTCCTGCTGTCCGCATTCGTGGCGGTCGTGCTGTACCGCTACGTGCCCGTACCGACGCTGGGGCCGCTGCCGTCGATGTACGAGCCGGTCTGGTTCACCGAGAAGAGCGTGTCGGCCGTGGCCGAGGGGGTCGGTGCACTGGCGGCCCTGCTGGGGCTGCTCGCGGCGCGGCGCTCGGCGCAGGCCCGCTCGGCCTAGGCCCGCTCGGCCGCCGCGGCGATGTCGTGCAGGTCGGCACGCAGCGTCTTCTCCACGGCCCGCCGGGTGAGCGGGGCGGTGAGCCTGGTCAGAGCCCGCGCCAGGGTGCCGGACGGCTCACCGGCGAAGCTCATGGTGACGTCCGTCCCGCCGGCGTCCGCCGGGGCGAAGGTGAAGGTGGAGACGTAGTGGGTGCGACGGCTGTCCGCCTCGGCGGTGTAGGACCGCTCGTGCTGCACGGCGGTGACAGACATCTCCTCGCTCGCCGTCCTCCCGAACATCGTGCGGGTCTCCCGCCAGCGGGTCCCGACGTCGAACGGACCGGGGGTGAGCACCTGCACCGCGTCGATGTCGTCGATCACATCCGCGGCGTTCGTGAGGTCGGTGGCGATCGCCCAGACGCGTGCCACGGGTGCGGCGACGTGCCGGGTGACCTGGAAGGTCTGCACAGCTGTCCTCCTCGGGCTGGGGAGCGCCCAGGGTGGCAGACCGGTCGGGCGGGCGGGGGCGGTGGGACCGCGGCTACGTTGGTCCGGTGGCCAGCAGGTCGTCCAAGGCGCCGGCGCTCGAGATCGACGTCGAGGGTCTGCCCGTGCGCCTGTCCAGCCCCGACCGGGTCTACTTCCCCGCTCGCGGCGAGACCAAGCTCGACCTGCTGAACTACTACCTTGCCGTGGGCGACGGCATCGTCAACGCCCTGCTCGAGCGGCCGTGCATGCTGCACCGGTTCCCCAAGGGTGTCGCGGGCGACAAGGTCCACCAGAAGCGCGTCCCGGCCGGGGCGCCGCCGTGGGTCGAGACCGTCCGGCTGCACTTCCCCCGGTGGGACCGCACCGCCGACGAGCTGTGCGTCACCCATCTGGCGCAGGTCGCCTGGGCCGTGCAGATGTCGACCGTCGAGTTCCACCCCTGGAACAGTCGACGGGCCGACACGGAGTCGCCGGACGAGTGGCGCATCGACCTGGACCCGGGGCCGCTGTCTGACTACGCCCAGGTCCGACGGGTCGCCCACGTCGCCCACGAGGTCCTCGACGAGCTCGGCGCGGTCGGGTTTCCCAAGACCTCCGGCGGCAGCGGGATGCACGTCTACGTCCGGATCCCGCCGACCCACTCGTTCACCGAGGTCCGCCGCGCCGCGCTCGCCTTCGCGCGAGAGGCGGAGCGCCGGGCCCCGGACGACGTGACGACCACCTGGTGGCGCAAGGACAGGGACCCCCACGCGCTGTTCGTCGACTACAACCAGAACGCCCGCGACCACACCATCGCCGCGGCCTACTCCGTGCGCGGCAACCCTGAGGGGACGGTGTCCACCCCGGTGCGCTGGGACGAGGTCGACGACGCCGAGCCCGGGGACTTCACGATCGCCACCGTCCCGGCGCGGTTCGCCGCCCTCGGTGACCTGCACGCCGACATCGACGACCACGTCTTCGACATTGCTCCGCTGCTGGAGTGGGCCGGGCGCGACGAGGCGGGCGGCGCCGACGTCCCGCCCGAGCCCTGGGCCCCGCCGGGCTGAGGGCACCCTCCACAGGCCCCTCGCCGAACCTTTCGTTCGAACAGGTGTTCGGGTAGAGTTCGAGGAGGACGAGGGGGTGCGAGATGGCCGAAGAAGACGTGGCGGGCGAGGGGCCGTTGCTCGACGCCCTGTCAGACCTGACGGCGGGTGCGGCGGCGCTGACCTCGCTGGCCGCGGCCGACACGGTGTGGCGCTCGCAGGACCGGGAGGTCCTCGCCGCTGTCGGCCGGCTCGCCCGGATCCGGGCCGAGTTGGACGCGGTCCACCTGCAGCTCGTGCGTCAGGTCGACTCTCGTGGCGTCGCAGAGGCCTCACCGGTGGCCACCAGTCCCGAGGGCTTCCTCCGCACGGCGTGCCTGATGGGCGCGACCCAGGCCCGCAAGGACGTCGCGGCTGCCCGGGCCACCGCGTCGGGTGCGGTGCTCGAGCCGTTCGCCGGACTGCTGCGGACCGGTGCGTGCACCCGCGAGCACGTCGACATCGGGGTGCGCGTCCTGGACAAGATCCCGACCGCGTTGCTCGACGAGCCGGGGGCGGGGGACCGCGTGATCGACTACCTCCTGCTCGCCGCCACGGACGCAGGCCCTCTCGACCTCGAGCGCGCCGGCCGTCAGCTGCTGCACACGCTCGCGCCGGACCCGGACGACAGGGTGGACCGCGAGTCGGTGCAGCGACGCTTCCTCGACCTGGCGACCGACGCGACAGGGATGCTGGTCGGTCGTCTGCAGCTCGACCCGGTGGCCGGGGCGGCCCTGCGTGCGGCGATCCAGCGTTGGAGCGGGCCGGAGTCCGGGGCCGACGGCGAGCCCGACGCGCGCCTGCCGCGGCAGCGACGGGCGGACGCCCTCAGCCTTCTGGCGGAGACCGCGATGGGGGTGCAGGAGCCACGTCGCGGCGAGCGTCCACGAGTGGTGGTCCACTGCACCCCGGAGCAGCTGGTCGACGCGGGCCGGGGCTCTGACGCAGGATTCGTCGCCATGGCGCAGACCGAGGACGGGGAGCCGGTCCCGACCTGGGCCGCTCGCCGGTTGGCCTGCGACGCGGTGCTGCAGCGACTCGTCCTGTCAGCCACCGAGGGCCCGCTCGAGGTGGGCCGCACCCAGCGGTTGGCGACTCTCACCCAGCGACGCGCGCTGGCCGCCCGGGACGGTGGCTGCGTCGTCCACGGCTGCGGCGCCCCGCCGGGGGTCTGCGACGCTCACCACGTCCGGTATTGGGCGGACGGCGGTCCGACCGACCTGGGCAACCTGGTGCTGCTCTGCCCGGGGCACCACACGGCCGTGCACGCCGGGACCTGGGCGGTGACGATCGACGAGCACCAGCAGGTGACGGTGACGCCGCCCCGCTGGGTTGACCCCCTGCAGCAGCCGCGACCTGCCTGGCGTCAGTGGGCCGAAGGCTTCCGGCGCGCGGCGTGGCGAGATGATCGGCGGGCCGGGCCGTCGGGGGGTGAGCCGCCGGGGAGTGGGCCGCCGGGGAGTGGGCCGCCGGAACGTGGAGCGCGACGGGGAGAACCACCGGAGGCCGGGCCGCCGGAGGGTTCGTCGCGCGAACAGGCGTCGGAGGGCGCGGTCTTGGACTGGGCCACACCGTGGGGTGACGACGCCCAGTCCCGGGGCGTGGCCCCGTCCGACTTCCGGGTCGTGCGGTGGGTGCAGCCGGCCGCGGGGCATACCTAGGGAGGCCTCACGGCAGGGCTGCCTCGCTCCGATCGGGCCCGTGGTGCGAGCCGACCATCCTTCCGCCGTATCTGGGCGTCTGCGCTCCTCGCTAGACGCCCGGATACGTGGCTCGAGAGCCGAGGAGGACGGCGGGTGAGCTGGGAGACCGCGACACGCGATAGCGTCGTCTATGTCAATCTCCGGTGAGTGCTAGACAGCCGGATACGGTCATGGCATGGATCCCGTCCGCAACCCCTACGCCCCCGGTGCCGGTCAGCGTCCGCCCGAGCTCGCGGGCCGGGACAACGAGCTCGAGGCGTTCGAGGTGATGCTCACCCGCGTGGCCCGGGGTCGGCCGGAGCGCAGCATCGTGCTCACCGGACTCCGTGGCGTCGGGAAGACGGTGCTGCTCAACACCCTCCGGTCCCAGTCCGTGCGACGCGGCTGGGGCACCGGCAAGGTGGAGGCCCGCCCGGAGCAGTCGCTGCGCCGACCGCTCGCGGCGGCGCTGCACCTCGCGGTCCGCGAGCTGAGCGCCCCGGCGAGCGAGACCGAGCACGTCCTCGGGGTGCTCAAGTCGTTCGCGCTCCGGCACAATCAGGCCGACACCAAGGTCCGAGATCGGTGGCAGCCGGGTATCGACGTCCCGGTCGTCCCCGGGCGGGCGGACTCCGGCGACATGGAGATCGATCTCGTCGAGCTCCTCGTGGACATCGGCGGGTTGGCCGGAGACTGCGGTCGTGGCGTGGCGGTGTTCCTCGACGAGATGCAGGACCTCGGCGCCGAGGACGTGTCGGCGCTGTGTGCCGCCGCGCACGAGATCAGCCAGGCCGGTCTGCCGCTCGTCGTAGTCGGGGCGGGGTTGCCGCACCTGCCGGCGGTGCTGTCCGCGAGCAAGTCCTACAGCGAGCGGTTGTTCCGCTACGTCCGCATCGACCGGCTGGACCGCCAGGCCGCCGACCGTGCCCTCACCGCGCCCGCCAAGGAGGAGGACGCCGAGTTCACGCCCGACGCGCTGGACGCCATGTACGAGGCGACCGCCGGCTACCCGTACTTCGTCCAGGAGTACGGCAAGACCGTCTGGGACGTCGCGACCCGCAGCCCGATCACCGGCGACGACGTTCGAGTGGCGGTGCCGATAGCCGAGGCGGAGCTGGCCGTCGGCTTCTTCGGCTCCCGGTACGAGCGGGCGACGCCAGCCGAGCGGGAGTACCTGCGGGCCATGGCCGACGTGCTGGCCGAGCCCCGGGAGGCCGCCGCGGTGGACGGTCCCGCCCGGGCCGACGGCGACGACTCCGTCCCGACCGCCGCGGTCGCCGGCCTGCTCGGCCGCAAGCCTCAGTCGCTGTCACCGGCCCGGGACGCCCTGATCAAGAAGGGCCTCGTCTACAGCGCCGAGCGGGGCCGAATCGCCTTCTCGGTCCCGCACTTCGGGCGGTACCTGCGTCGCCAGGACGGCTAGGGAAGCCCCGTCAGCACCGGTCGCGTCGTAGTCCCGGTCGTTCCTCGCCGTCGGGGCCGAGCAGTGTGTCCCGCAACGTGCGCGGTGCGCAGGCAGTCTGTGCGGACCCACGGCGACGCAGCTCCGGCAGCAGGCCCTGGATGACCTCGGTGTGGCTGTCTTTGATGACGTGTTGATCATGGTGATGCCGTCCACGCTGGGTTCGGCCCCGCGGAGTGCGGGTAACCAGGAGTAGGCGTCCGTCGGGGCGCCTCACCGAGGGGGTTCTTCATGACTGGACAGCAGGATGGCGACATGACGGGCCAGGACCCGATGTCGAGCACGGCGGAAGGTGATGTGGACCTCGGCACGGCGGCCCTGGCCGACGCCGGCACGGCGGACGCCGGATCGGAGGGTGACGACGCCGCCGAGGCCACGCCGGCACCGGGCCCGCCTCCCGAAGCGTTCCACGACACCCCGGTCACCGACGCGGTGCCCGAGGAGAACCTGGGCTTCCCGGAGGCCTGAGACCGCTTCGCGAGACCTGAGGACGCACGGCGACCGACACGACGGGAGCCCGGATGGTCGTTCGACCGTCGGGTGCCCCCAGCGTCTCAGCCCCGCAGGCCGCCTAGCAGGTCGGTGAAGGACGGCGCGGCGGCGAACTCGTCGACGACCTGCTTCGGCTCCCGGGCCGAGACGAGCTCGGCGAGTTCGTTCGCGGCCCGCTCGACGCGGCCGGCCAGCGCCCCGGCTGCATCACCGTCACCGCCCCAGTCCTCGCTGGCCGCAAACACGCCCGTGGGTACGGTCAGCGCCCGCAGGTAGCTGAACAGCGGCCGCATCGCGTGGTCGAGGGCGAGCGAGTGCCGGGCGGTGCCGGCCGTCGCGGCCAGCAGCACCGGGGTGCCGTCGAACGCGGCCTGCCCGAGCAGGTCGACGAACGACTTGAACAGCCCCGTGTAGGAGCCGGAGTAGACGGGCGTCGCGGCGACGACGCCGTCCGCGGCCAGTACGGCGTCCAGGTCGGCCTGCAGGTCCGTGCCGGCGAACCCGGTCAGGGTGGCGTTGGTGATGTCGTGGGCTCGCTCGCGCAGGTCGAACACGGTCACCTCGGCGTCGACGCCGCGCAGCCGCAGCGCCTCGGTGGTCGCGGTGGCCAGCCGGTCGGCGAGCCGACGGGTGGCCGAGGTCTCGCTGAGGCCACCGCTGATCACAGCGATGCGTCGGGTCACAGGGACACCTCCTGGGTCTGGGTCTGCCGGGTCTGCTGC
>Ga0105045_10003577_pt1 | contig 13351 bp, 12 predicted proteins | sample MAT02_FD_78089 | JGI IMG/M metagenome (GOLD analysis project Ga0105045, IMG submission 78089) | Freshwater microbial communities from Lake Fryxell liftoff mats and glacier meltwater in Antarctica - MAT-02 (megahit assembly) | ecosystem: Environmental > Aquatic > Freshwater > Ice > Liftoff...
CGGTTTGGTCAGGCCGAGGTCTTCGCGGATGGCGGGCATGAGCGGAGCCAGCCCGAACCAGCCGAAGAAGCAAACAAAAAACGAAATCCAGGTAAGGTGGAACGTCCGCATCTGAACGCCTTTGAGGCTGAACAGATTGAGTGTGGAGAGGGGTTTGTTCCCTATTGTGTTCATCGTTGTCTGGTTGGTTTAAAGGGCGAAAAACAGGGCATAACCGCCTAAATCAAATCGGCAATGTCATCCTCGATGGAGAATGAGTTGGTGAGCAGACTTAGCAGCCGGTCGTGTACGTCGGCGTAGGCGGGCAGGTGAACAATGTTTTTTTTATTGCGGGGGCGGTCAAGCGGAATATCCACGATTTCGTTGATAGTAGCCGCCGGACCATCGTTCATCACGACCACCCGGTCGGAGAGGAAAATAGCTTCTGCAATATCGTGCGTCACCATCACGATGGTTTTGCTGCGGTTGTCCAGGTTCCAGAGTTTGAGCAGTTCGATGTGCATACTGCCTTTGGTGAGGGCGTCGAGGGCACCAAAGGGCTCGTCGAGCAGCAGCACCGACGGGTTGATGGCAAACGCCCGCGCAATGGCCGTCCGCTGTTTCATACCACCCGACAGTTGGCCCGGCAGTTTGTCCCGGTGTTGCAACAGGTTCACCATCGCCAGGTTCTTCTCGACCAGTTGAGCTTTTTCTGCCCGCGACTGGACCGGCATCACCGCGTCGACGGCCTGGTACACATTCTGATAGACGGTGAGCCAGGGCAACAGCGAATAGTTCTGGAACACAATGCCCCGGTCGGGTCCCGGTCCGGTTACGCGCCTGCCACTCACCAGCACCTCGCCCGACGACGGTTTCACCATGCCGCTGATGGTGTTCATCAGGGTTGATTTACCGCAACCGGAGTGGCCAATGATGCTGATAATTTCGCCCTGCTTTACGGTAAGGTCAATGTTTTGCACAGCCGTAAACGTCCCCTTACCCCGCGATCTGAAGGAGACCGTAATATTCTTTACCTCAATGCTGACCGGACGGGTTTCGACGCTCGTAATGGACGTACCCTGCGTGTCGATGAATAAGTTTGATTCCATGATTGATCGGATGAAAAGAAGTGTGAACGATTACTTGCTGTCGTAGGCCACCAGTTGCTGAAGCGCGCTGAAGAGCTTATCCAGCAGCAGACCTACAATGCCGATGATGAGAATAGCTGACAGGATTTTTTCCAGATTCAGACCATTCCAGCTATCCCAGACGAAAAAGCCAATGCCGATACCACCCGACAGCATTTCGCCCGCCACGATCACCATCCAGGCAATACCGATGGACAGCCGCAGACCCGTGATGATGTGCGGCAGGGCGTACGGAATCAGCACTTTGGTGATGTATTTCCAGCGCGAGAAGCCGAAAGCGGTACCCACATTTTTAAAATCCTGCGGGATACTCGACACCCCAAAGGCGGTGTTGATGAGCGTTGGCCAGAGCGACGTAATGGCAATAATGAAGATTGTAGCACCGTCGGAGGCTTTGAAGGCCAGCAGCCCCAGCGGAAACCAGGCCAGGGGCGACACTGGGCGCAGAATCTGCACCAGCGGGTTCAGCAGGCGCATACCCGTTTTGGAGCCGCCCATCAGCAACCCCACGGGAATGGCAATGACGCTGCCAATCATAAAGCCACTAAACACCCGCTTGATGGACCCCCACAGTTGCAGACCAATGCCCTTGTCGTTAGGACCGTAGTCGTAAAAGGGATCCCGGAGCATCTCGCTGAACACAACCCATGTCTGCGCTGGATTTGGAATTTCGTTCTTCGTTGCCAGGGACACCAGCTCCCACCCGGCCAGCAGAATCAGCAGGCTGCCGAGGAAATAAACCACCGACAACAGACTCGACAGAGAAAATAATTTTTTCATCGGAACAACAGATTACAATTGCGGAATGGATGTATTTATCGTTTGGTCAGGGCCAGATAACCCGATGGATTCATCGGATCAAACATCACGTCGAAGGCAGTTTTGAACGGCTTCATGTCAGGCTGAATGGGTACGTTCATTTCTTTGGCCACTTCGGCAAACACATCATCCAGAACTAATTTTTCGGCGATGCCCCGGTAATCGGGGGTAGATTTGAGGTAGCCAAACCGGACATATTGCGAGAGGAACCACATCACATGGCCTTTCTGGGGCGTATTGACGATGCCATTGTTGTAGAAATTCATTTTGTCGGCCCCGTATTTCTGCACACCCAGATCGCAGCCGAGTTCGTTGGACCCCATCAGGCGGGCCTCCAGCACGGCTACCGGCGCGTTAACGTAGTAGGGTTTGGAGAGCCAGATAGCCGCCTTCTTGCGGTTACCTATATTGTCGAGCCAGCGACCGGCTTCAATCAGGGCTTTCATCACCTTCTTCATATCTTCTTTGCGACCAGCGGCAAATTCTTTATTAACGACGAAGGCTTTTTCGGGGTGATCTTTCCAGATGTCCTGCGAGGCAATATGGGTAAAGCCCACGCCCTGCGCCACAGCCACGCCATTCCAGGGTTCGCCCACGCTGAAGCCTTCCATGTTGTCCACTTTCATGTTGGCCACCATCTGCGGGGGTGGAATGGTGATGATACCGACTGATTTCTGATTGACCCCGGCAGCCGCCAGCCAGTTGCGCAGCCAGATGTCGTGGGTACCCCCCGGAAACGTCATGGCAAACGTCACTTCTTTGCGCTGCTTAATCTGGTTGATGGCACTGGCCACTTTTTTGATGTCTTTGAAGCCCAACATGCCGCAAAAATCTTTCGAGAGCGTAATGCCCTGCCCGTTGTTGCTGATAACCATCGCGATTTTCATCTCCGATCCGGCCTTGCCGCCCACGCCCGTATAGACCGAGATGGGCATCGAAAACAGGCAGTGCGCGCCTTCTAGCTCACCGTTCAGCACCTTATCGCGGATGTTGGCCCAGGAGGCTTCTTTACTGAGTTGCACATCGACGCCGTATTTCTGGAATAGCCCCAGTTCTTTGGCCACCACCAGCGGGGCGCAGTCGGTGAGGGGAATAAAACCGAGCCGGATTGGTTCAGGAGCCGGTTTCAACGCCGTAGCGACGAAGGTAAAAGCCGCAGCGAGCAGCGCGAGAATGAAGAACGTGTATGTCTTTTTCATGATGATTGACGGGTAGTTTATTGTTTGATGGCAACGGGTTTGGTGTATAAGAAATCGGGGCGGATGTTAATCGTCAGGTAAGCCCAGGTGCCAATTTTGCTGCGCTGATTCATCGTGCCAAGCTTCGTATATTCGAGGGTATTAGTGCCGTTCATAATCGCGTAACCACCTTCCAGCATCGTGAATTTGTTGAGGGCGTAGGTGGCCACGAAGTCATATTCAATCCCCAGTTTTGCATCGACAAGAGTTCCGGCGGGTGCGTCGGGAAGTTTGTTGTAGGTGGCGTTGGCCAGGGCGAAATAGTGGGCATCGAACGAGGCTGCCAGGCGGCTGCCAGTGTATTTGACTTTCAGAAAGCCATCCCTCAGGCCACCCGTCGGAGAGCCGGTACCCACGTAGAAAAAGTCCATAAGCCCCCAGTGCCTGTGGGGCGTACCGTAGAGCGGATCGAAGCGGCTGGTTTCGCCGGGCGCAATTGTAGCCGCGTTGTTGCCCGACAGCACTTCGTAGCCCGGCCCAACGCTGAACAGTCCCTTCTGAAACATGACGTTGCCGCCGTAGTGGTATGCTTTCGTAATCGTCAGCCCGTCGCGGTCTTTGCCGCTCTGCCCATAGGCAAACGCCTGCCACTGCACCTTGCCCAAATTAGACGATGCGTTGCCCGCCTGCCCCGTCAGCATGGCCCCGTAGGTCGTCCGCGAGTTGGTCCCGGCCACGTCGTACCGGCGACCATATACGTAGCCCGCCGTAGCGTTACCCAGTGAATCGACGCGGTATTTCTGAAAGTCGTCCTTAAAAAACAGGGCCGAAAACTTCGTCTGACCGAATTTTCGGGTCAGGTACGCCATCTGAAACGACTTGAAGTGCTGGTTTTGACCGTTGGTACCCAGGGGTGTAGCCAACACGGGCGCACCGCCCTTCCTTACCGTTGGCAGAAAACCGCCCGGAATCGTCAGCGTTACGTTCTTGGTAGAGAGGGCCGAAACAGGCGCGTTTCCCGCTGTATAGTAGTCGCCGACTACGCCAAACGCGTCGGTGTTCTGATTGAAGCCAACGCCGAGGTCGAGTGCCCAGCCGAGGTGCTGCCCTTTCAGCATAGCCATGTCGAACCGACGGGCCTGTTGCAGCCAGTCGAGGTTGCCTAGCAGCCGCGAATCGTCATAGACCAGCTCCTGGCGCCCAATTTTCAACGAGAGGTTCTGAATAGGTTTGAATTTGATGGTCGTGTCGGCACTGTTGGCGAGGGTAATGTCGGCCCAGGCTTCGTGCACCATCAGACGGTTGCCATCCACGGTGTTGATGGTCGCGGCATCCTGCCCCCACACACGCACGTCCTGGATAGATGTTTGAAACTGCACGCGGTCCCATTTATAGCCGAAGATCAGACGGGTACGCTGCGAGGTGAAAAAGGCGGCTGGTGCGTCTGTAGGAGCCAGGTTTCCTACGCCATTACGCAGTTCGGTACGGGTGCGTACCTGTCCGGTGAGCGACATCTGCGCCTTCGCAGCGGGCAGGAAACTCAGGGTAAGCAAGCCCAAAAAAAGCGGGTGATGTACGAGTAATTTCATGGTTGTATATGAAAGTGAATGAGAAAATTAACATCAGTGCAGAGAACCCCCTACCCACGCGGAGGTGGTGCAGGTCAGCGTATTAGCAAATGAATGGGTACGTATAGGGCAGAGAAAAATCAGGGGTGCGGTAGTACACCCAGCCCAGTGGCGGAAGTAAGCAGATTTGCTTTACGTGGTTTTTTCCATTTCCTTTGAATCGTTTGTGTTTTTCGCAGAATACAAACCCTGTTTGAGCCGGTTCATAGGTGCCCCCACACCGAACCGGCTTTTTTTATGGTCATCGTTTACTGACTGTGACCAACGCTCTGCATACAGGCCGCTACGTAGGCTGGGTGCAGCGTTACCACCTCGCCGATAATCAGCACGGCGGGCGTGCCAATGCCTTGTTCGGCCACCAATTGCGGCATATTCCAGACCTGCCCTACCACGCACCGTTCATCGGGCCGGGTGCCGTTTTGCACAACGGCCATCGGTACGTGACTCCGGCCCGCATCGCAATACATCGCGCATATTTCGGGGAGTTTGTTCATGCCCATCAGCACCACTACTGTAGCCTTCGACTGTACGGCCAGCCGCAGATCATCGGATAGTTCGCTGTGCCGGGTGGTACCGGTGATGACCCAGAAACTCTCGCTCACACCCCGGCTCGTGACTGGAATGCCCTGCGATGCCGGTACGGCAATGCAACTCGAAACGCCCGGTACCACCTCGCACCCGATACCGAACCGGCGGGCGTATTCGCCTTCTTCGTAGCCGCGCCCAAACACGTGCGGGTCGCCCCCTTTAAGCCGTACCACGTGGCCATGTTCCAGCGCGAGCTGCACAATGAGCGCGTTGATTTCGTCCTGCGAATAGCCCGCCTGACCGGCCCGTTTACCGACGTAATGCGTCAGCGCGGTTCCTGGCGCGAAGTCCAGCAGTTCGGCGTTGGCGAGGTCATCGTACAGTACCGCATCGGCTTTCTGTAAAGCCCGGATGCCTTTTAAGGTAATCAGTTCACCGTTGCCGGGACCCGCCCCCACGAGTGTTAGCGTTGGTTTCATCTGCTTATTGGATTATTAACACATATAGTAGTATTGTACTATTCTTAGCCTAAGAACCACTATTTGATTCCGGCTCAAAAGTATCGGCTATATTTGTAAAAACAAGCCTTTACCAAAAAATATATGCTCAAAATAAATTTTTGCAAAATATTATAGTAGGATTATCTCAAAACACAGATTACATTTGAGCAGTCAATTTTGGGGAGAAATTGGCGTTATTCTTGAATAAATACAATTATAAAACAGGGTTTTCACAATTAAATAGTTGATTACAACTATGAGCGAATACACAAACGCCCGTGTCGTAGTTATCGGCAACGGCATGGTTGGCTTCAAGTTCTGCGAAAAACTTATTGCTAAACAAAAAAATGAGCATCGGTTCGTCCTCACCGTCTTTGGGGAAGAACCGCGCGTAGCCTACGACCGCGTCCACCTTAGCGCGTATTTTGACGGTAAAACCGCCGATGATCTTACGATGGCCCCGCCCGACTGGTATGCTGATAATAACATCCGGCTTTACCTTGCCGATCCGGTCACCAACATTGACCGCGCCCGCAAACAAATACGCTCACATCACGGTGTTGTAGTTGATTACGACTATCTGGTACTGGCTACCGGTTCCGGCGCGTTTGTGCCGCCCGTGGCTGGGGTCGAGAAAGATGGGGTATTCGTTTACCGGACCATCGAAGACCTGAACATGATTCAGGATCACGCCCGAAAATCGCGTCGCGGGGCAGTGCTGGGCGGTGGGTTGCTGGGTTTGGAAGCTGCCAAAGCCCTGCTTGATCTGGGTCTGGAAGAAGCCCACGTGGTTGAGTTTGCACCCCGGCTCATGCCCCGCCAAATTGACGACGCGGGGTCGGGCGTGTTACAGCGGCAGCTCGAATCGCTGGGGTTGCAGATTCACCTCTCGAAAAGCACGCAGCAGATTACCGGCGACAGCACCATTACCGGTATGCAGTTTGCCGATGGGTCGCATCTGGAAGTTGATATGCTGGTGATTTCGGCGGGGATTCGTCCCCGCGATGAACTGGCTAAAATTGCCGGGCTGGAGACCCACCCCCGCGGAGGTATCGTTGTGGATAACTTCCTGCAAACATCTGACCCCGCCATTTTTGCCATTGGCGAATGTGCCGTTGCCCACCAGATGATTTATGGCCTCGTGGCTCCCGGCTACGAAATGGCCGACGTAGTAGCCTCGCGGCTTATGGGCGACGAAAAAGAGTTTCGGCCTTACGATATGTCCGCCAAACTCAAGCTTGTCGGTACCGATGTCTGTTCCTTTGGCGACCCCTTTGCCAGCGAGCCAGACTGCCGCACCATCGTTTACGAAAACCGGGCGAAGGGCGTTTATAAGCGTGTCAATATCTCGGCCGATGGTAAAGAACTGTTGGGTGGGATTCTGGTGGGCGATGCGGATCAGTACAATATGCTGCTGCAAACCTGCAAGAACAAAACTATTCTGCCCCCCAATCCCGAAGACCTGATTCTCGGTTCACGCGGGGGCGAGGAAGCGGGCAACGGCGTGATGAGTCTGCCCGACGACGCGCTGATCTGCTCCTGCGAAGCCATTACGAAAGCCACGCTCTGCCACGAAATCAGCGAGAACGGGCATACTTCCATTGACGCGCTCAAAAAAGCGACCAAAGCCTGCACCGGCTGCGGGGGCTGCACACCAATGGTCAAAGACTTGATTCAGGCCGTGCAAAAACAGCAGGGCGTTTACGTCCGCAATATCCTCTGCGAACACCTCGATTACACCCGGCAGGAACTGTTCGACCTCATTAAAATCAACAAGCTAAAAACCTACGGCGCAGTACTGGACCAGTTTGGTCACGGCGACGGCTGCGAAGTATGCAAACCGGCAACAGCGTCTATTCTGGCGAGTCTGTGGAACGAAAATATTCTGGAGCAAAGCCGGGCCACGATTCAGGATTCGAACGACCGGTATCTGGCCAACATTCAGAAAGGCGGTACGTATTCAGTCGTGCCGCGCATTCCCGGGGGCGAAATCACGCCCGATAAACTCATTGTGCTGGGACAGGTGGCCAAAAAATACGCACTCTACACTAAAATTACGGGCGGGCAGCGCATCGACCTTTTCGGGGCACACGTCGGCGATTTGCCGCTGATTTGGGAGGAGTTGATTGCCGCCGGTTTCGAGAGTGGCCATGCATATGGTAAATCGTTACGCACGGTAAAAAGCTGCGTGGGCAGTACGTGGTGCCGGTTTGGCGTGCAGGATTCAGTGTCGTTTGCTATTGAGCTGGAAGGACGGTACAAAGGTATCCGGTCGCCCCACAAACTAAAATCGGGTGTGTCGGGCTGTACGCGGGAGTGTGCCGAAGCGCAGAGCAAAGATTTTGGCATCATCGCCACCGAAAAAGGCTGGAACCTATACGTCTGCGGCAACGGCGGCACAAAAGCCCAGCATGCGCTGCTGCTGGCGTCTGACATCGACAAAGAAACCTGCGTTCGGTACATCGACCGGTTCCTGATGTTTTACATCAAAACCGCCGATCCGCTCACCCGCACTGCTACCTGGCTCAACAAAATGGAAGGCGGCCTGAGCTACCTCCGCGCCGTAGTGGTAGATGATGTACTGGGTATCAATGCCGACCTGGAATACGAGATGCAGCTTCTGGTCGACACGTTCAAATGCGAGTGGAAGGAGGTTGTGGAAAACCCAGCCCTGCGCCAACGCTTCGCCCATTTCGTGAACGCCCCTACCGACAAAGACCCTTCTGTTCAGTTTGACCCGCTCCGCAATCAGAAACGGGCTGCGGAATGGGTGTAACAAAATACACGACCCTGATACAACCAACAATGGAAACACAAACCTTACAACAAATAACCTGGCACTCAGCCTGTTCAATTGAAAATATTCCCGAAGACGGGGGCGCGTGTGTGCTGCTTGAGGGACTGCAGATTGCCGTATTCAATTTCACGCGCCGGGGCCAGTGGTACGCAACTGATAACCAATGTCCACACCGCCAGCAGATGGCCCTGTCGCGCGGAATGATTGGCAGTATGGCCGACGAGCCGAAGGTGGCCTGCCCGTTTCATAAAAAGACCTTCTCACTCCAGACCGGGCAGTGCCTTAACGACGAAGGCTACCAAATTGCCACCTATCCCATCAAAATTGAAAATGGAATGGTTTATATTGGACTTTGATCAATGAGTGAATTGTGAATGAGCGAATACCTCCAGTGTCAGTACTGAAACAGCTTCAATGCGACACCAATATTCGTTCATTCATTCATTAAGACTGTGCACGAACTCGATAAACAGGTTGCCCACCGGCTCACGCGCTTCTACGTGATTGCACTCACCGTGATTGCGGTGCTGAGTGTAAGCGGGCTGCTGTTTATCCGGCAAACGCTGCGCAATCACTACGACGACAGCCGGGTGGTGAACGTGGCAGGATTGCAGCGGATGCGGAGTCAACGGCTGACCAAGCTGGCCCTGTTGCGTATGCAGCAACTGCCCATTGCTGATGCCGTTCCGTTCGATTCGCTGCTGCGGTCGTGGGGGCAGAGCCATCGGCAGTTGCGGAGCGGGGTACTGGAGATGGAAAAAACCTACGCAGTTCGCAAAAGTCCGCGGCTGGATTCGATGTTTGCCCGCATCGAGCCGGTGTTTCAGGCTATGTACGGCAGCTTCACCCAACTGGCTAACCCCGAAACCCCACCACCGACGCAACAGGCCGCGCTGGACGTGATTCTGCAGAACGAAGTGCCGTTTTTGGAGCAGATGAACGTCATCGTATTTCAGTTCGATACCGAAAGTTTTGGGCGGGTGCAGCAGCTCGAACGTATTGAGTGGCTGCTGGCCGTAGCTACGTTGCTGACGTTGTTGCTGGAAGGTTTTTTCGTATTCCGGCCCGTGGTGTCGCATACCAAACGCATCATCCGGCGGGTAGCCCGGTCCGAAACATCGTTGCAACAGACCAACAACCGGCTCGAAATCACCAACCGCGAACTGGCCCTGACCAACGAAAGCCTGGCGTTCTCGAACCAGAAACTACGCGAAACCCGGCAGGAGCTGTTGCGGGCTACCGAAGAAAAATACCGGTTGCAGCTTGCCGAAGAAAACGTGCGGTCAGCGGCTCTACTGGAAGGGCAGGAAGACGAACGCCGACGCTTTGCCCGCGAACTGCACGACGGCATCGGGCAGATGCTGACAGGCGTAAAACTCCACGCCGAAAAGCTGAAATCCGTTGCATTCAATGAACCCAAACAACAGCAACGCTTTGCCGAACTCTGCGAACTGATTGCCGACGTGATTCAGACCACCCGGCAGGTATCGTATAACCTGATGCCCGCCACCCTGAGCGATTTTGGGCTGGGACCAACGCTAAAACTGCTGGCCGACCAAACCAGCCGCTCATCGGGCCTGAACGTGTTTTTCGAGGGGAAGCAGGATGATGTCCGGCTAAATCCCGCTACGGAAATCGGCCTATATCGAATTATGCAGGAGGCTCTGCACAATGCCATTAAATACGCCGGGGCGCAAACCATACGGATCGACTTTCGGCAGGACAGCCGTGAACTGCGGATGTCTGTCGAGGACGACGGTAAAGGTTTTTCGGTCAATCGCCGAAAGAAACCCCCGGAAGCGGGTGAACAGGGCCTGGCCAACATGCAAACACGGGCGCGGCTGCTGAACGGTTCGCTCACGATTAGCTCAAAACTAAACCGGGGAACGGTCGTTCAGGTACGGATACCGCTCGCTGAAAACACCTGACAATGGCTATAAAGATTCTGATTGTTGATGACCACGCAGTAGTCCGAAAAGGTATTCGGATGCTATTGGAAGACGAAACCGATATGCAAATCGTAGGCGAAGCATCCGACGGCGACGAAGCCATCGACGTGCTGTCCACCCTGCCGACAGATGTTTTATTGCTGGATATTACCATGCCGCGTATGTCGGGCATCGACGCGCTAAAAGTGGTTTCGCAACGGTACCCGGCAGTAAAAACGCTGATGTTCAGCATGCACGACAACCCGGACTATATTCTGAAAGCGGTGCAGTACGGAGCCGCCGGGTACTTGCTGAAAGATACGGGTCAGGAAGAGATTCTGCGGGCGGTACGGGCCGTATTTGGCGGTGATCTGTATTATCCGGCCCCGGTGTCGTCGGTTATTATCCGGCAGTTGATAAACCCTCAGGTGGCGCAACGGAAAACGGATTTCCGCGCGGGGAGTGGACAAAAACCGGCCATCTGGGAAAAACTAACCGCCCGCGAAACCGACGTGCTGAGTTGCTTAGTAGATGGCATGAGCAGCCCCGACATTGCCGACCGCTTCGGCATCAGCCCCAATACTGTAGCCAACCAACGGGCCAGCATCCTTCGCAAAGCAGGCGTAAAAACAACGGTGGATTTGATTCGGATGACTCTCGAAGACAACTTCATCCGCGTCAGTGAAGAAAATCGGTGATTTCGTCGGCACACCTACCCGCATGAAAAAGCCGCGCACAGACTCATTGGGCGCGGCTTTTTTGCTGGGTGATTTTTTCGACACATCCGGTATACTGTGCGACTTGTTCTGCTTTGGCGGGTCATCGTATGGATTTAACAAACCACAAACGACCGTTTGTGGTTTGTTAAATTGAGTCCGTACCGGTATGTTTGGCCCACCATGCCCCCACTCGCCGATCCTATCCTGCTGACAAACGCTCCCTACAAAGACTTCATCGAACATCTTGCTGTGCGCTGGGTCGTGGCCGAACTGCCCGCGCCGATCAGCTACCTCTACGGGGATTATGTTATGGCGATTGGTGCGTTACTTGAGGATACGCAGTGCATGGAGCAGACCCAGCTAATTTTCATGTCCACGCTCAACCAGGCGATGGCCCTTGGTAAGTCATCGAAGTGGCTGGACGATGAGTTATGCTTTGAGTCGGTGCTGTACACCACCCGCTCGGACCGGGCGACGTTTCTACGGTGCAGTCTGGAACGCGCCCTTGCTCTCATTCCAGATAAAGTTGATGTCTGTCTGGATCGCTATAACGAGCGTCTCGTTCGATTTGCCCCACTCCTGACTGACCATGACGAGTAACTCTGCCCACGCCCCGGAAACGCTATACGTAGCGTACTACCGCGTCAGCACGAAAAAGCAGGAAGCGTCGGGTCTGGGACTCGAAGCGCAGCGGGTAGCCGTAGCCGGATTCGTGCGGGGGCGCATCGTGGCCGAGTTTACCGAAACCGAGAGCGGCAAGCGCGACGAGCGCGAAAAACTCCGACTCGCCATCGACCGGGCGAAACGTGAGGGGGCCGTGCTGGTGATTGCCAAACTCGACCGGCTGAGCCGCAATGCCAGCTTCATTTTCACCCTGCGTGATTCAGGCGTGAATTTCCAGTGCGTCGATATGCCCGACGCCAACACGCTCACGATCGGGATTTTTGCGACGCTGGCCCAGCACGAGCGCGAACTCATCAGTTCACGTACCAAAGCCGCCCTCAGTGTGAAGAAAGTTGCCGGAATCAAACTCGGCACACCCGAAAATCTGACCGATGCCGACCGGGCGAAGGGCGTGGTAGCCGTAAAGCAGAAAGCCGCGAGTAACGAGAATAACCGGCGGGCCAGCTCAATGGTGGCCATGATGCGACAGGTCGGGAAGAACTTCAGCGAGATTGCCAGGGAATTGAATGAGTCGGGATTTCGCACCGCGCAGGGGAAACAGTTTCACGCGATGCAGGTTAGGCGACTCGCCCAGCGACTGGCCGACTTGCCAGCGAACATTATCCCCCAGCACAAAACTGAGTCAACAACTCAATAATCCGGTTTGCCCGCGCGGTCGCAAACCGCGACGGCAGGTTGGCGTAAAACCCCTCGGCAGCGTCGGGCCGGGCCAGCAGCCGGGTAAACGTTTCGCGCAGATACGTCTGGACTGCTTCCGAACCATCGCGCAATTGACTAAGCAGATCGGGTGCGTTATCGAGAACAAAGACAATGTCTTCAAAGTCGGTGCTGACCCGCAGGTCGCGACCACCCCGACTGGCCAAAGCCCCGAACTTGGCCGTCAGAAAATACGCCAGCGGGAAAATGCGGATGGTTGTCTCCGCATCGAGGACGTAGTCAATCGCCCGCTCATACCCCTCTACGTATCAGCGGTTGCTGAATCCAAGAATTTCGGGCCGGGTGGGCATGACATCAACGACTACGTTTTCCATCAGATCAAGTAGCAGCCCCGGCATCCGGTACCGGCAGATAACGCCCGACGTCATATCGTTCTGAAAGCCCTGCGCCCGGAGCCGCTCGTCCAGCAGTCCGTAGCTGGTATAGGACGCCAGTTCAATCACCACGTCGATGTCGTCGGTTGGGCGTACCTCCCCGGCAGCGACCGTATCCACGTAGAGCGACACGGTTGCCCCGCCCACATAGACCACCTGCTCGTTGAGCGGGCCGAGTTGCCGGGCCACCGCCCGGAGCCGGAGCCGGGTATCGGGCGCGTAGTTGGGTAACTCGTCACGCATGAACAGCCGGGAGAATGAGGTTGCTCAATTGCTGCGTGGCCAGTTGCACCTCCCGCGCGCGGCCTACCCGGAGCATGTCCACCAGGGCCAGCAGTTCGTACAGCCGGGC
>Ga0105045_10003578_pt1 | contig 13350 bp, 9 predicted proteins | sample MAT02_FD_78089 | JGI IMG/M metagenome (GOLD analysis project Ga0105045, IMG submission 78089) | Freshwater microbial communities from Lake Fryxell liftoff mats and glacier meltwater in Antarctica - MAT-02 (megahit assembly) | ecosystem: Environmental > Aquatic > Freshwater > Ice > Liftoff...
GACGTCCAGCGTTTCTACACCGAAGATCACTCCGCCAGCATCTTCTGGTTGGGATTATAGCTCGACGGGGATGAACCCCGTCGTAGCATCCGGCAGGAACAATATAGATTAAAAATTTCGCTTACAATTTCCGTGTAATTAGCAAATTTTTAACAGGCCAGCGTTACCCGCTAGGTCGGAAGGCCGTAGGTCATGCGAGCGGGAACTTGTATTTTCCTGGCAATGGGATTTTTACGTCGACGACTTGGTCCCAATCGTAAGATTCCGGGCCCAGTTTTTGAGGACTGGTTGCGACTTGTTCATACGTAAGCTCCTTGCCGCTGTAGCAAACTTCGCGACCAAGAATGGACATCATCGTGCTGCGGCACATGTACGTTCCGTTGTTAATCCGCTCACGCTTGCCTCGGACCGCATCGAACAACTCGATATGTTCTTGCTCATACATGCCGGGTTTTTCACCGGAAAATTTCCATGGATTTTTGCCAGTGATTTCATGGCCGATTAACTTCGCCGTCCCTTCGGTGCCCATGACAAAGTCCTCGGTTTCATTGCTGCATCCGGGCATCTGTCGAGTGTAGGCGTGAGTCCGTGAGCCATCTGGCCATTCGTAAACGATGGCGAAGTGGTCATAGATCATGCCTTGAGTGATATCGCTTCGCATTTGACGACCGCCCATGCCGTATGCCTTGACGGGCGGCACGTCGTGACGAAGCCACATTGCTTTATCGAGGCTATGGATGAACTGCTCAACGCAATGATCGCCAGACAGCCAAGTGTAGTAGTACCAGTTTCTGCATTGGTACTGCATCTCGGTTTCGCCCGGCAGGCGAGTCTTTTGCCAGATCGGCTGTGCAAGGTAATTCGCTTGGGTCGAGACGATGCTTCCGATGGCACCATCGTGAATCTTCGCAACGGTTTCGCGGATGCCTTGGTCGTATCGCCAGCACAGACCGCTGACAATATTCAATCCTTTCGAGTCAGCTAACATGCAGGCGGCTTCGACGCGGCGAACGCCATACGGGTCGGTCGCGATCGGCTTCTCTGCGAAAATATGTTTGCCAGCCTCAACAGCGTACTCGATGTGATCGGGACGATAGTGCGGGGGCGAGGCCAACAGCACGACGTCGATGTCGCTGTCGATCACTTTTTTGTAGGCATCGAAACCGACAAACGCATGCTCATCATCAATGACAAACTGATCCGGTCGCTGTTCCGTCAAGCCTTTGCGACAGGAGTCGAGCGAGTCCTGAAACAGATCTCCGACCGCGACGATCTTGATGTCGGCACCTGCATCCATGGCATTGATCGCCGCACCGCTGCCACGACCACCACAACCAACAAGACCGACGCGGATCGACCCATCGCCACTGGTATGCACCTTGGGCACGTCGGCGGCAGCAGTCTTTGAAACTGCGATGGTGGTCACGGCGATCGCGGTCGCTGCGGTTTGCAAGAACGCGCGGCGACCATTGCTGGTATCATTGGGTTGCATTGTTTTTCATCCGGGGTCTAAAGGGGGACTATTCTTCTGGTCTGCTTCTTCGATCGGCTACTTCGATCGGCTACTTCGATTTCGAATTCGCTTACGTCAATGTCCTGGTGCGCTATACTTCAGCGTCTGACGAACTCATACTTTAACGGATGGATCGCCCGAACGTGAAAGGCTCGACGAAAAAAACACCCGCAAACGCGCTGAATCAGGTTGATGATTTCGGACGCGTCGCTGCTAGGCACGCATTGCCAAAATCAACGCCCGAGGAAATCACCCACAGGATTATACATGAGAGCCTGCCCAAAAGGGATATTGTTGAACGACAACGGCGAATTCACGAGGAGGTGCTGCACCTCAGCCGATCGATGGATAGCTCGAATTTTTCCCGCATCGACAGCGATGATCTCAGACGAATGTCGATGTTGTACGATCGCGAGTTTTTTGATTCGCAGTTGTTGGCAATGATCGGACGCGACCGGCTCCGCTACGGTTTTTCGTCTCGCATGACCCGGGTCGCCGGTAAGCTGGTCACGCACTACCCAGCCCGCCGAAAAAGCGTGCTGCCTCGGAAAAGATCGCCAGCAACGGATGACCGGAAGTATGAGATGATTCTGTCATCAACGCTTCTTTTTCAGGCGTTTAGCGATGTTGATCGCCCTATTATTGTCACGGGGCTCCGATGTCGCGACCGGTTGGAGGCGATGCAACGCGTGTGTGAGCACGAGTTTGTGCATTTGCTCGAAACGTTTTTTTGGAATGACAGTTCATGCAGTGGCGACCGCTTTCAGGGTATCGCGAACCGCTTTTTTGGACACACCGAACATCGCCACGACTTGATCACGCAGAGCGAGCGGGCGGCACGGAATTTTGATGTGCGAGTTGGCTCCGTTGTCCGTTTTCGTCATGATGGCTCAACGATAACCGGGTGGGTCAATCGCATTACTCGCAGAGCAACGGTGTTGGTGGAAGATACTCGCGGCGAGCGTTTCGACGATGGGAAATCCTATTTGCGGTTCTACGTCCCGCTTGAGAAACTGCAATTGGTGCAGCCACGCGGACACATCGGTCGCCCACCTCAGACGCGACCTTGGTAAACTTGGCTTCGTCGGTGTACCGCCCAAAGTTGCCCGTCGCTCCGTCGCTCCGTCGCCCGTCGCCCGTCGCCCGTCGCTCCGTCGACGGTAGCGCAATGGAAATTTTCGCTTCCTCCAAAGGTCCTTAACATGCTGACCGTTCACGAACTAACGAAGACATTTCGACTTGAGAAAGGCGAGGTCCGCGCCGTCGACCGATTGTCCTTTACCGTTGCGTGCGGGGAAGTCTACGGACTGTTGGGACCCAACGGCGCAGGCAAGACGACATCGCTACGGATGATTTTAGGATTGCTTGAACCGGACAGCGGCTTTGCCGAAGTCAACGGTGCACGGACGGACCGAGATGCGAATGCCGTCAAAGCTAACCTTGGATTCGTGTCGGCAAGCGACGGTGTTTATTCGTGGCTGACCGTTCGCGAAATGCTGCTTTACTTCGCCGATCTTTACGGAATGGATCCCAATGTTGCGGAGTCGAGACTCGCGACGCTCGCAGATCTGCTCGATATTGGAAAACTGCTCGATCGACGCGCCGGAGCCTTGAGCACCGGACAAAAGCAACGCGTAACATTGGCGCGCGGCTTGATTCACGACCCACCGGTGATGCTGCTAGACGAACCGACGCGCGGCTTGGATGTCGTTGGTTGCCAAGCGATATTTCAGTACATCGAGCAGCTCCGCAACCTCGGTAAAGCCGTCGTCATTTGTACGCATGGATTAGACGAAGCCGAACGCCTGTGCGATCGATTCGGATTGCTGCATCAGGGTAAGTTGCGATACGAAGGATCGCTTGCCGAGCTTCGCGAGAAATCGGGGCATGAGCATTTGGTCGAGATGTTTGTTGAACTCCTCGAAGAAGATAAAGTCGGAATTCCGGCACAAGCCAACCGTTGACTCAGTCTCGACCGTTAGCTTTCTTGGTGTCGAACTTGGGATTTGGAATGGGAAACTTTGCACCTACCTCTGATTGCCAGGCCTGTAGCTCAGCGAGCAGAGCAGCCGCGCGCGTCGATTCGGCCTGAGAAAGGTTGTTCTTTTCACTCAGATCGCTTGCGAGATTAAAGAGCTCGATGGAATCGTCCTCGTGCCACTGAATCAGCTTCCAATCGCCGCGGCGAATTGCCGAGCTTGGTGCGCCGCCTTGGTTGCCGTAGTGCGGATAATGCCAAAACAGAGCACGCTCCGGTAACGACTCACCCTTCAGGAGAGGCACGAGGCTGAGGCCATCCAGACGTTGACCCGCTGGCGGTTTCGAGCCCGTCACGTCAAGCAGGGTTGCAAACAAATCGGGGCTGCTGATCGGAGTGTTGATCACACTGCCAGGCTGCAGCACACTCGGCCAGCGAGCGAGAAACGGTTCGCGGATACCACCTTCATACATCCATCCCTTGCCACCACGGAGCGGCGAGTTGGATGTGGGCGAGCCTTCGCTAGTCGAGAGTCCGCCGTTATCACTCGTAAAGATGACAAGCGTATCGCGCTCTAAATCAAGCTCCTTGAGCTTCGCCAGAACTTTACCAACGGCTTGGTCCATCGCCTCGACCATACCAGCATAGACCGCATGCTCTTGCACCAATCGTACGTCTCGTGGCTCTTCACGACCCCATTTCGCCTCTAGACCAAGGCTCCGGCGCTTCGCTTCGTACTTGGCTTGCAAGTCCTTCCGGGCCATCAGCGGAGTATGGACCGAATAGAATGAGAAGTAGGCAAAAAAAGGCTTCGCTTTGTTGTCTTCGATAAACTTTGCAGTTTCGGTTGCAAGTCGGTCAGGCAAATGTTCTCCCGAGGGGCCATCTTTCAAACGCGGGTTCTCGTACGGTGAAAAGTACTTGTCGCCGCCATAAGGTCCACCGCGGTCAATGCCTCCCATATTGATGTCAAAACCTTGGTTCTCCGGCCACCAGCCTTCGGGGCCAAGGTGCCACTTGCCCGCGAAAAACGTCACGTAGCCTGCGGTTTTCATCGCCTTGGCCAGCGTCGGCGAGTCAAGTGCAAGTCGGTCCGTGTACGGTGCCGGGAGGAAATTTGTATTGCGCTTCCAATCGCCGGGAGTCAGCGGTGCCCCAATGTAGTCGGTGATACCGGTTCGCTGAGGCCAAAGTCCTGTCATCAGGCTTGCGCGTGTCGGCGAGCAAACTGGGCAAGCGGCATAAGCGTCTGTGAACCGAGCGCCTTCGTTGGCCAGTCGGTCGAGGTTTGGGGTCTCATAGAACGTGCTGCCGTAGCAACCGAGGTCACGCTGGCCAAGGTCATCGACCAAAAACATCACAACGTTCGGTTTTGCACCCTGAGCGCCAGCAGAACACGCGAGCCCCAGGAATGAAAGAGCCAGGACGCCAAGACTTATACGGGCACTCATTTTGCAACTTCAGCAACGGGAAGCTGTGTCGCCGCGATCGCTTCTGCAATTGTCTTGGACCCCATGGATAGTTTTCCATTAAACGGACCATCGGCGCTAGTCTCGGGCCAAGTTACGGGATCAGCAAACTGGCCCTCGTCACCATAGAGTTTTTGCGAACGCGAGATTTCAGTTTTCAGTTCGGCAAACATGGCCGCTACCTCTGGATGTTGAGCAGATGTAGGCGAAAACAGCAAGTTGTTCTGCTCGGTTGGGTCCATGGCGATATTGAACATTTCGTATACGTCTTGGTTCCAATAGTGGATCAGCTTGTGCGTTGCTGTGCGCAAGCCGAGGTGAGCGACGGTGTTGTGATGTCCTGGATCATGATAGTAGCGATAGTAAACGCTCGTCCGCCAGTCGACAGGCGATTCACCGCGAAGCAACGGTGCAAGTGAGCGACCTTGCATGGAAGCAGGTACGGACAATCCGGCGAGATCCAGGAACGTGGGGGCCAAGTCGATGTTCGAAACCATTTGTAACGGAACGTTGCCAGCTTTGATTCCCGGACCGCTGGCTAGCAGCGGAACATGAAATCCCGGTTCGTACATGAAACGCTTGTCATAGAGCCCCAGATCGCCGAGGAACCAGCCGTTATCCGCAGAGTAAATGACAATCGTGTTCTTTGCCAAACCGCTTTGATCAAGGTAGTCAAGTATTTTGCCAACGCCATCATCGACACCTTGTACGCAGGCGAGGTAATCTTGCATGTAACGCTGATACTTCCATTTTACGAGTTCCTTGCCGGTCAATGTTTTCCCGTCGACTAGCAGCTCCATTGGCTTGGCGTTCTGCCATTTTGCCAGCGACGGACCTTGCAGGTCTGAGGGGGGAACAAGTTTCAGGTCCCGGTTAGTAAGATCCCGTGCAACTGTTTGTTCGTTGATCGGCAGCGCCGTTGGCCTCGTGGCATAGTCGTCGAACAGTGTCTCGGGCTCAGGGATGACTTGGTCTTTAAACTTCGCCTTGTTTCGTTCGTCAGGCTCCCAGCCTCGATGCGGTGCCTTTTGATGCAACATCAGAAAGAACGGCTTGTCCTGTGGTCGCGTCTTGATGAACTCAATTCCAAGATCCGTAGTTATGTCTGTGCAGTGACCCTCGATAGTCAGCTTACGACCTGGGACCAAGAAGGATGGATTCCAATAGGCACCTTGGCCTGGCAACACAATCCAGCGATCAAACCCAGTCGGATCGGAGCCGAGGTGCCACTTGCCAATAATTCCTGTGTGATAGCCGCCAGCTTGTAACTGCTTAGCGACATGGTCACGCGAACCATCAAAACGATTGAAGACCGGCACACCATTGAGATGCGAGTACTGGCCGGTCAGCAGCGTCGCTCGGCTTGGCGTGCAGATCGAGTTAGTGACGAATGAATTCGTGAATCTCGTGCCTTCTTTTGCCAGCCGATCGATGTTCGGAGTCTGGTTGACCTTTGACCCATATGCGGAGATGGCCTGCTGGGCATGGTCGTCGGAGAAGATAAACAGGATGTTGGGTTGTTCGGATTGAACGCGATTCGTGACGAAAGCTAAAGACAACAGGAGGAACAGACAACGCATAAATGATTTTTGACACATGTGATGGGATCAACTCGACTGGCAGGAAGTAAGCATCTAGCGGTTTTTTATTGTCGTCTTTCGCTCCGCGAAAGAACGGAAGAACACTACGTTTGCGAAGCGAAAGGCAACACTTATTTGCCGCGCGATGTTAAGGTATCCGGGAACGCAGTTAAAAATGTGAAGTATAATTGCCCGGAAGCCAATGCCACTTCCAAAATTGCCGACTATTTCCCCTCCGTTGCCCATTTCTTCATCATTGCGACGTTGCTTTTAACCTCAGGTCCACTCGTCTTGAGATACGTCGCCATGTCGCTGTCGTACATCGCTTCCGATTCAAAGCCTTTGTCCTGTGTTGAGATCATCCACTGATCAAGCCGCTCGCGATGCGATTGAAGTTGTGATTGGAACGTAGGGTTAATGGCGAGATTGGTCAATTGAAAAGGGTCTGTTGTGTATTCATACAGCTCTTCCGGTGGCCGGGTTGGGCTGAAGAGCAATGCTTCGGCGATCGGTGAAAGCGCTGCTTTCGCATGCAATTCGCGTAGCGTCTGAACGATCGCTTTCCCGTCTTTGTAACCATTGGATTGAAGGTGCGGACGCTGGGGAAAGAAGTTTCGAATGTACAGGAAGCGATCCGTTCGAACGCTTCGAATACGTTCAACGGTTTCGTCGCAGCGGTCACGTGCCGCAAACACAGCGTCACGCGGCTGGTAGTTAGCGGCAAAAACATTCCGCCCCTGCATTGTCTCAGGGATCGGAATACCTGCTGCGGCGAGCGACAGCGCCGCCATATCGATGTGTTCAATCACATCGTTTCGGACGCGGTCCTTCGCAATGCCTGGCCCCCGAACGACGAACGGAATATGCGTGCCCTCATCGAACAAAAATTGCTTGCCTCGGGCGTGGCTGATTCCATGATCGGTCATGAAGATGATCAGCGTGTTCTCCAGCAATGCCTCCTTCTCCAGACGCTCGATAACGCGGCCCACGTGCAAATCCGTCATGCGAACACTATCAAGAAACAATGCCCAGTCCTCAAGCAATACTGGGTCACGAGGATAATAGGGCGGCAGCGTGACGCGTTCGGGATCCGTGGCGCCGCCAAGCTCTTCAAGGACGCGATCTCGGAACGCCGCACGAGCCTCGGGAGAACCCTCACGGAGCTTGCCACCGGCAAGTTGTACCTGCATGAAGAACGGCTGGCTTTCATTGCGACCAGCCCAATCATGGCTGTTGTAAATCGCATGATCCCATTCGAAGTTGTAGTCCGTCTTGCCCATTCGAGCTTGGTCGCTTTTCGCAGCCTTGTTGTTCGGTTTTTCGGTTCGTCTGCCTTGGTCGATCAGGCCGCTGCCGATGCAAGTGAAGTAGCCCGCCGCTTGGAATATCGCTGGAACAGGCGCGACATCGTCGGGTAACTCGATCTTTAGTTGACCACGTCCGCTGCGATGATGATGAGCTCCAATCGAAGTGGCGTACATGCCTGTGATCAGCGCCGACCGGCAAGGCGAGCAAACCGGAGCGGTTACATAGGCACGTGAAAAGCGTGTACCCTCCGCAGCCAGTTTATCTACTGCAGGTGTCTGAATCAGCGCTTCACCGTAGCAGGAGAAGTGCGGCGACATGTCGTCGACAACAAACCAGAGAATGTTAGGGTGTTCATTGGCCTGAAGAGAACTACCGACGACAAGAGACGAAACGATTGTGGCGAGGATAAGGAGCGGTTTCATGGGCGAGCAGTGGGTTTGCGGAAAGAGGATTGCACGACAGAGTAACGGAAATTTACGGTTCAAGACGCTTCGACCAAGTTCTCGAAGGGAACAGTCGCGGTTCATCCGACGGAGGCCTGTTGGTGTCTCAGCCGTACTCGCCGATCAACCCTTTCCAGCGATCAGGAATCTCTTTTGGTAGGTCATCCACAACTCGCTCAGGCGGAACGTCGCCAGTCGTTCGATACGCAGGCAGTGGCTTTCCATCCTGAGCCGCAATCATTAGGTCCGTTGATTTATGTTGCTCACAGGGCTCATCAACTCCAGGGATCACGCGCTTCACGGATCAGCATCTGGTTAGCGGTCTCATTGTTCGTAAACGTTTCCGATTTGGCATTCCACTTGGCGATGGTTCCTGGGCCTGTTTCGGGGAACATTCGGATCATCGCGTTTGCTAAGTGGCAAAGCACGGCGGCAGAGTGTCCAACCTCGACAGGTGCACGTGGTTCGGTGCGCGACTTTACGCAGTCAACGAAGTTAGCCATGTGTGCGGAATGTGGGTCGGTTGTTCCGGACGGTTTTGATGGACAACCGACGAGCAAACTTGGATCGGACGCGGTTGTGCCCTTGTATCCAGTTTGAAGCCATCCGTCGGTTCCTTCGAAGCGAGTCTGCACCGATTCTTTACCGCTTTCGCAAATCAGTTCGACGCCGTTGTCGTACAAGCATCGGAATCGCGTTTCGATCGCCGTATTGAACAGACTGCCTGCGGGTAGAAACGTTGCGTCAAGACATTCGATCTCGGTTGGCCCGCCGATATCGAGCCCCATCCCCCAGTGCGCCATGTCGTTGCAGTGAGCACCGAAGTTTGTAATTTGGCCACCGGAATAATCGTAGTTGAACCGAAATCGGTACAAGCAACGATCATCGTGATAAGGCTGTTGCGGTGCAGGACCAAGCCAAGTGCGATAATCGATCGTCTTTGGAACCGGCATGGCAGTCCAGCCTGGACCGGGACCGACTTTGTTGTTGTATCCCACTTTGGTAACGATCTTTTTGAGTTGTCCTATTTTGCCCGCCTTCGCAGCTTCGCAAATGAACATGCTCTCAGGATTCGACCGTTCTTGGCTGCCGGTTTGTAGGATGCGATTGTGCTTACGAACCGCCTCGATCATCATGCGTCCATCGGCAACCGAAAACGTCAGCGGCTTTTCACAGTAAACATCTTTGCCCGCCGCGAGTGCCATCACGGTGATGATACGGTGCCAATGATCAGGGACCACAATCACAACGGCATCAATATCATTTCTAGCGATGATTTCTCGAAAATCTGAATACGCGTCGCAGCGACTTTCCGCGCCACTCTTGTTCCTTTTGGCTGAAGCTTCCTGGACCGCTCGCTTAGCGGGTTCGCGGCCATAAAAATGCTCCGGTTCCTTATAACCCAAGCTTCCTTCATTGAGATCACAAACGGCGAGAACGTTACCAAGATCCGCAGCAAGAAACCGTTTCAGCATTCCCATGCCCTGGTTTCCTGTGCCGATGAAGGCAACATTGATCCGGTTGCTGGGAGCATCTGCCGAAAAAGCTGAGGAGCGAACAAACAACGGAGCAGCGATGGCGGCAGAGGTTTGTAAAAATTGGCGACGCGTTCTCATGGATAGGGCCGGTGGATGGGTAAACAAGATCTTGGCGGGACCTGCACCAGCATATCACTGATTCACCAACGAATCAGTTACCCTAGGCCAAGATATCCGTTGCAACGTCCCCGTAGACGTCCGTTAGTCGGAAGTCGCGACCGGCGTAGCGATAGGTGAGCTTGGTGTGGTCGAACCCCAGGAGATGCAGCATGGTTGCATGGAGATCGTGGGTACTGACCTTGCCAGAAACGGAGGTGCCACCCATTTCATCGGTCGCACCATAACGGATTCCACCTTTGACGCCTCCGCCAGCCATCCACATCGTATACCCTTGGTTGTTGTGACGCCGACCATCGCCGCTGTTCGCCTGATCTTGAGGGCTCCTCCCGAATTCGCCTCCCCAGACTACGAGCGTCTCCTGGAGCATGTCGCGATCCTTTAAATCTTGCAACAACGCCGCAATCGGTCGATCGACGCCACCGCAGTTTTTCGTCAAGCCAGATCTCAGACTGTTGTGTTGGTCCCAGCCACCTTTGCTGACTTGGATAAAGCGAACGCCGGACTCAGCAAGTCGCCGAGCCATCAGACACTGCGTACCAAACTCTCGCGTCGATTCGTCGTTGAGTCCGTAACGCTCAAGAGTCGCGGCCTTCTCGGCATCAAGGTTTAGCACCGTTGGTACTGACGTCTGCATACGATAAGCCAACTCAAACGACTGAATAACGCCATCGAGTTCCAAGTGTCCCGGATGTTTCTCGAGCAGATCGCGATTCATGTCCTGGATCAGATCAATCTGCGTTCGCTGGCGTTCGTGGCCAAGGTGCCGGTTGCGGATATCCAAAATTCCACCGGCAGCGAGATCAATTCGCGTACCTTGATACGACGCGGGCAAGAATGAAGAGCCGTAGTTCTGAGCTCCACCGAGACCGACGGGGTTGATCGTGACGAAGCCAGGAAGATTTTCACTTTCAGACCCAAGTCCATAGGTTACCCAAGAGCCGATCGAAGGGCGGACGAAGTTGACGCTGCCGGTGTGCAAGGCAATCGTCGCTTGTGGGTGGGCCGCATTGGAAGTGTGCATTCCATTGAGCAGGCAAAGGTCGTCCGCGTGGCGGCTTAGTTCGGGGAATAGCTCGCTGATCGGCAGCCCGCTTTGACCTTGGGGCGCGAACTTGAATTGCGGCGCGAGTAGTTTGCCTGCCTTGGCCTTGTCATTGTCGGAACTGGTCTTCCCGCCGTTCTTCATCAGCTCTGGCTTCCAGTCGAAGGTGTCCAGATGGCTGGGGCCGCCTTGCATAAACAAGAAGATTACCCGCTTCGCCTTTCCCGGAAAATGAGCTGACTTTGGAGTCAGGGGTGACGTGTAGCCGGTCACCGCTTGCGCGAGCTTCGCGTTCATGGCGGCAAACGCCAGCCAACCGAAACCCGCAGCGGTGTTTTGCAACATGCCACGACGAGACATCGAAGTGAACGTGTTTCGACAAGTATTCATGATGGGATCAACGAGCTTAAGGGATGTAACGAGCCTAAGGGATGTAACGAAACTCTGCGGCGGCATACAAAGCCTGTGTCAAAGCCGCCCAGCTACTTCGGCGGTCATTACCACTACCAAGAAATTCCAAGGCTCGCGTCGTTTCAGCGTCCGTCGGATAACGACACAATGCATCGGCGTAGGCATATCGAATGCGTGCGTTGTCATCGGGCAGGTTCTGCTCAAGGATTCGATCCGCAGCTCGGGCGGAGACATCGACAACAAAAGGATTGTTGAGCATAAAGAGTGCCTGCGGAGCAACGGTGGTTACGTCGCGCTGGCCATTGACTTGATCTGGTTCAGCAAAGTCAAACACGGTAAACATGCCGGGAAGCTTCGAGCGGAAAACAGGCAAGTAGACGGTGCGAATCGGCATTGCGATCATTTCCGCAACACCGTTCTTGCGGTTTTTCTTATCACCTTTGGCAAGGTCACCGCCAACGCTGGCGTCGAACGGTGCCCCGGCAGGACGCTGTGGTTTCAGCAAACCACCGGCGGCGAGCAGCGAATCTCGGATCGCCTCGACTTCGAGACGCCGCAAGTTGGCCCGCCAGTAAAGACGATTGCCTTCGTCAGCGATTTCATTGGCCGCTAGGTTCTGGCCGCTGAGCCGATAAGTTCGACTCATCGCAATGGCTCGAACCATCGACTTCACCGACCAGCCGTTATCCATGAAGCGGGTTGCTAGGTGATCAAGCAATTCTGGATGCGTCGGCGCTGCCCCTGATGCGCCGAAGTTATCGACTGTTTCCACCAAGCCACGGCCGAGCAAATGTGACCAAATGCGGTTGACCATGACTCGCGCTGTCAGCGGATGATTTCTCGAGGTCAACCATGTCGCTAGTTCCAACCGTCCACTGCTATCGTCGGGCAGCTTGGGTGATGACGGTTGATTGAGAACGACAGGGAACGCACGCGGTACAACATCGCCTTTGATATCCGGTTCGCCACGTACGCGTAGCGCCAGATCAACGATACGGCCATCCGTAGCCGCCATCGCCAGGGCAGCATTCGGGTCTACCGTTTCCACCGCAACATCACTCGTCTTGCCATCGTTTGCACCTGCGTCCGCGTCGCCAAGATTGGCAAGCTGCTGCCGAATTCCGGCGACTTCTTTTTTGATTTCGAATCGCTTGTTATTGCTGACTTCGCTTTTCTTAAATGTGCGTCGAATCTCCCGCAGTCGCTCTTGCAATTGCTTGATCTTGGCCGCGTTTGCATCCGCAAGCTTATTGGCTTTGGAAGCCACCGGTGCATCGAGTTGTACCAATAGGTTGGGATGGTGGTATTCTTTGCTGCCGCCTTGACGAGCTTGTTGTCCGCTCAGCGTTTTCGTGCTGGCAAAGATTCCGGCCATCGCGTAGTAATCAGTTTGCGCAATGGGGTCAAACTTGTGGTCGTGACAACGGGCGCAGCCGAGCGTGAGTCCCATGGTCGCTCGACCGAGCGTGTCCATTTGGTCATCGATTCGATCGAGCTGAAACTGCTCTTGGTCCCGTTCGTTAAGGTCCATCGATCCCAAGGCGAGCAAGCCTGTCGCGACCAATTTTTGCTGGCGATCCTTGCTGTCTCTCGCAGGCATCAAATCGCCCGCAACTTGTTCGGCCAGGAACTGGTTGTAGGGCTTGTCCTCGTTGAAAGAATCGATGACATAGTTTCGATAACGCCAAGCATACGGAAACGGCACATTCCGCGTCTTGCCAACGGAGTCTGCGTAGCGTGCGACGTCGAGCCAATGACGTCCCCAACGTTCACCAAAAGCAGACGACTGCAACAATCGATCGACAACCTTTGCAAGTGCCTCGTCGTCCGAAGCGGGATCACGAACGAAAGCACCAACCTCATCAACCGATGGTGGCAGACCGGTCAGGTCGAGCGACACACGGCGAATCAAAGCGAACCGATCCGCATCGTGTACTGGCTGCAGGCC
>Ga0105045_10003579_pt1 | contig 13348 bp, 9 predicted proteins | sample MAT02_FD_78089 | JGI IMG/M metagenome (GOLD analysis project Ga0105045, IMG submission 78089) | Freshwater microbial communities from Lake Fryxell liftoff mats and glacier meltwater in Antarctica - MAT-02 (megahit assembly) | ecosystem: Environmental > Aquatic > Freshwater > Ice > Liftoff...
CACCGGATTATAGGTGAGGGCCGTCCAGACGATGCTCTTAAGGAAGCGCAGGCCATCGCGCACCACGCTCAGCTTGCTGCGCCCGCTGCGCTCCTTGTAGGGGATCGGCAGCTCGACGATCTTGAGGCCCTCGTGCAGGGCGCGGGTGCTCATGGCCGGCGTAAAATCCAGCGTGTCGGGCAGGGGATAGACGCGCGGCAGCACCGAGCGGCGCAGCACCCGCTGCCCCGAGGCACTATCGGTGATACGCGTGCCCGACACCAGCGAGAGCAGGCTGGCGAAGATCGTGTTGCCCACCCGGCGCACCAGCGGCATCTCGCTGCGCTCGCCGGCCATGCGGCTGCCGATCACAATCTCGGCGCCGTCCAGGGCCAGGGCGCACATGGCCGGGAAATACTCTGGCGGGTAGGTGCTATCTGCATCGAGGAAGCCGAGCAGCTCGCCGTTGGCCGCGCAGAAACCGGTCTTCAGGGCGCCGCCGTAGCCGCGGTTCTGCTGGCGGATCAGCCGCACACGCGGGCCCATCGCCTGCACAATCTCCGCCGTGCGATCCCGCGAGCCGTCATCTACCACGATGCACTCGAGCTGCGCTACGCCCGCCGCACGCAGGCTAGCCTCGGTGGAAAGCACGCGCTCGACGATGGCTGCGATGCCCTGCTCCTCGTTGTAGGCCGGGATGACAATCGAGAGTGTGGTCATTGGGTGCTCCCCTTTCGAGCGACGATGCTAGTAGACCGATAGCTCCGCAAGCCGCGCCCGCGCCAGCGGCTCTGCCTGCAAATCACGGACAACCCGCGCCGGGTTGCCGACAGCCACACAGTAGTCGGGCACGTCGCGCGTCACCACGGCCCCAGCGCCCACGACGGCATTCCGCCCCACCCGCACGCCATCCAGTAGGATGGCCCCGCTGCCGACCCAGGCGCCGTCGGCGATGCTGATGCCCTGTGCCGTGATGCCCTGCTGGCTGATCGGCCGTGTCGTGTCGGCGAAGACATGGTTCACGGCCAGCACCTGCACCAGCGTGCCCAGGTACACATCGTCGCCGATGCTGATGCCGCCCTGCCCGCGCAGCACGCAGCCCTCGCCCACCAGCGAACGTGCGCCGATGCTGATGCCCGCCCTGGGCAGTTCGCGGAAGTTGTACACGTGCAGCAGCGCGTTCTTCATCACCAGGCTCTCCGGCCCAATGCTGATCCCACCAGGGCAGGCGTGCAGGTAGACCCCGTGATCCAGGTAGACGCCGCGCCCGAGCCGCACGTTGGCAGCGAAACGAATGCGGACTCCATCCTCAATCGCGGCGAGGCCGTCCATCTGGAGGATGCTGCGGTAGAGCAGGGCCCGCAGCGCGATGCCCGGCAGCGCCGGCACCCACCCCGCCACAGCCTGGGCTAGCTGCTCGCCAATGTAGCGGGGCAGCGTGCCCGCCTGGCGCGCGATGTAAAGCTGAAGCTGGTTGCCCATCGTCAGAGCTCCGTGTCAGCTGCTGGCTCGTCGCCGTCTGCCAGCGGGCGAGCGTTCCGCCGCCCAGTGCGGCCCCGCGCTATGGTGGGGCGCGTCGGTTTGCGGCCCGTAGAGCGCTGCGAGCGGTCCTGCGCGATCGGCGTGATCAGGATGCCCGGCGGCGGGGTGATGATCGGCGGCGAGGGTGGCGCAACGGTGACGACCTCCTCGGTGCCCACAGAGCGCGCCACCAACTCCTCGAACGACGTTGCCTCTGGCAGCGGCGCCGCTCGGCGGACATCCTCCACACTGGGCGCAACGCCATACTTGGCGTCTGTCAGCTGGGGGGCCGTGCTGCGCCCCGGCAGCGAGATGGTAATACCCTCGCGGTCGATGGCGAAGGCAAGGCGACCGTGCCGGCGGCGGGCGCTGCGCTGCGGCCGGGGGGCTGTCACCGTCACTGCGCCAAGCAGGCGCGCGTCCGGGCTATGCAGCAAGCGCGCCTTTGTCTCCTCGATCTGCATGCGCGAGTCGGCAGCGGGGTTGAGCACCAGCACAACACCGTCAACCAGTGGCGCCAGTAGGGCCGCATCGGCGCCGCTGAGGGCGGAGGGGCCGTCGAAGATCACGACGTCGGCCACCGTCTGCAGGTGGCGCACCAGCTCGGGCCAGTGCAGCAGCGGCACCAGCGTCGAGTGGCCATCATCGTGGGGGCGACCGGGCAGGAGCACGACGTTGGACAGGTGGGTGGCGCGCAGCCGTACCCAGAGCTCGGCGGGGATGGACGGCCCGCCACGGCTCGACCAGCGCTCGATAGCGCCGCCCGTGGCGCGGGCAGCGCTGATGCCGCCCTCGCGCTCGGTGATCAGGCGGCTCACGTGCGAGCGCGCCAGCTCCGCATCTACGAGCAGCACCTTGTGCCCAGCCTCCCCAAACACACCAGCCAGATCGATTGCGTACTCGCTGCGGCTCTCGCTTGGCTCGGGGCTGCTCACCAGCAGCATGCGGGGCGGGCTGCCATGGGCGGCGAGCACAAGCTGCGTATGCGTCTCGCGCACGGCGCGCTGGTGGCCGGCGCTACGGGGCGCGTGCTGGGGGCCGTAATGCACGCCGCCGAGGTTGCGGATACCCATGCGCTGCCGGGTTACCGCACCAGGGCGCCAGCGCGTATCGAGTATGTCGAGCAGAATGGCCGCGACACAGGCTACCAGCAGCCCGCCAAAGCCGGCGCCCGCAACAATCAGGACCGTCTTCTGGGGCAGCGGCGCAGCAGGCGGCACGGCCCGCTCGAAGAAGGCGAGCGTATTGACGTCGGCGTTGCTCTGCAGCCGCAGCAGGCTGTTGTACGCTGCCTCGTAGCGCTCGCGCGCCTTCCCAAGCTCGTCGATCTGCTCCTGGTTCTCGCGCAGGTCCACGGCGGCGTTCAGCTGCCGCTGACGATCACGCAGCTCCACGAGGCGGGCGTCTGTCTCCGCCACAGAGGCTTGGGCCTCGCGGAGCTGGCGCTCAACCTCGGCCCGCTGCGCGGCCACCTTCTCCGGCGCGTTGGGGCCGTAGGCGATCAGCTGGTCGCCCAGGGCGTTGGCGAGCGCCGCAGCCCGCTGCGGGTCGCTGTCGGTGATCACAATCTCGATCAGGTTCGCCTGCGGGTTGATCTCCGTCCAGAGCAGCCGATCAATCAGCTGCCAGGCGAACGGGAGCTGCAGCTGCTCTGCGGCGGCGCGCTGGATCACCTCGCGGCGCAGCAGCACCTCGTAGAAACGCGCTAGCGAGTTGCTCACCTCCACCGCAAAGCGGTCCGGGGCGGCGACCTCGAAGTTGTTGCCCACCATCAGGCTTGCGCGGGCGCGGTAGTAGTCGGGCTGCCCACGGGCCAGCACGGCTGCACTGCCGGCGGCGAGCGCCGTAGCCAGAAAGAGCAGCGGCCACCAGCGCAGCAACGCGCGTGCGTAGGCCCAAAGTTCCTGCCAGCTCAGCATGGGTAAGTAGGCTCCTCCGCGCCAACGCTCAAGGCGGGGCGAGGCTGTACGCGGCCTGTGGCGCGCTTCCAGCGCTGGGGGGCTTGCGCCTCAGCGGCACAGATCCAGTGGGCCGCCGCCAGCAGATCGTCGGCGACGGCGCTAGGCGTGCAGGCGCCCCGCTCCACGGCGGGTAGCTGCTCCAACCCGCGCCCCGTACGCACCAGAACCGTACGACAGCCAACGCTCTGTCCAGCGGCGATGTCGCTCGCTGCGTCGCCGACCAAGTAGGCCTGACGCAGCTCAAGCCGGTAGGTTTTGGCGAGATCGATCAGCATGCCGGGCTGCGGCTTGCGGCAATGGCACCGCTCATCGGCCCGGTGCGGGCAGCAGCGCACAGCCTCGATCCTGGCGCCGGCCTGCTGGGCGGCGCGCACCAGATTGTGGTGGATGTTGTCCAGCGCCGCCTGGGTGAACAGCCCACGGCCAACGCCGGCCTGATTGGTGACCACGAAGATGCGGAAGGCGGCCCGCTGGAGCAGCTGTAGTGCGTCGAGTGCGCCTGGCAGAAACAAAAATTCCTCCCAGGAGCGCACATACTCGGCGCGGTTCGCGTTGATCACACCGTCCCGGTCGAGGAAGACCACGCCCATAGGAAGCTCCTCACACCTCGGCGGCAAGCCAGGCCATAAGCGGCACACGTCTAGCCGGGGTACGACAGGCGTCGCACCAGGCGCTGTGCGTGATATGTCCACTCCGCTGTGTGAGCGAACGATACAGGCGGGGCTTAAACGGGGGCTAAATCGGCGCTAACAGGCCCTGACAATCCTGTTACGGTCTATAGCAATGCGCCCAAGCTGCAAGCTGCTAGCTGCTAGCTTGTCTAAGGTGCTAGAAGCAGGTCAAGGCGGGGGTAGAGTTCCACCCGGCTTGGGGTAGCGCCAAGCATCACAGGCACCTCGGCTGCTGCTTGGCCGCCTGCCGGGATGAAGATAATGCTACTACTACCGCCGCCGCTGATCGCCCCCGCCGCGTCGTAAGCGATGGCCACCATCGTAAGATTCTCGAGATCCTGGCTGTAAGGATTGCGCACGATCCCAGTGACCGCAGGCCGCTCCCCCTCCACCAGGGCGATATTCTCGACCCCAATCGTGGGCATGGGCACGGCCTGCACGAAGAGGCTGCGGCTCAGGAGCACCTCGACGCGGGCGACCTGTAGGCCCTCAGGCAGGCTCAGACCGCCGGCTACTCCCGTCTGTACGCCTGGTCCCACCAGCGCAATCACCCCGGCGTCGGTGCGCAGGACGATCCCAGCGCTGTCGTAGCCCACAACCTGGAAGCGCGTATCGCGCCCGATCAGGTCGGGGTTCGGGTTTACCAGCGTGAAGGCGTAGGTTGCGGCGGCGCCGACCTGGGCAAAGCCCTGTGCCACAACTCGCAGCGCCTGTGGCGCTGGCGTGGCCGTGGGCGCCGTCGTGGGTTGCGGCGTAGCTGTGGGCTCCCGCGTAGCTGTAGGTTTGGCCAGCGTCGGGGCCAGCGTGGGGGCCAGCGTCTCGCTGGGCGTCGGGGCGAGCTTGGCCGTCGCGGCGCTGCTGGGGGCGAGGCTGGCTCCGGTGGCTGTGGGAGGGGCCGTAGCGACGCTGGTAGTCGCTGCGGCGCTGGTAGTCGCTGTCGCTGGCGCGTCAGCGGCGATCAGCGGCGGGAGCGTGGGGGCCGCCGTCAGGCGTAGCAAGATGCGCCCGACAACCAGCAAAGCAACGAGAAAGATCGTCAGGGCGGCCAGGAACTGCCAGGAAAAGCGGATCTGCATAGGCGTGATCTCGGCTGCTATGGGCCGCGCCAGGTACCTGTATCTGCGTTTAGTGTGTGATAGTATATACGATCCCCATTTGTGCATTGATGCGCAACGCCGTTGCTATTTCGACATTCGCCGGTGCCAGCTGCCAATCAGGAGGTGCGCCTTGATCATCTCACGCACGCCGCTGCGGATCAGCTTTGCAGGTGGCGGCAGCGACCTCGCCGCCTTCTACCGCCAGGAGCCTGGCGCCGTCATCAGCATGACCATCGACAAGTACATCTACATCACCGTCAACGCCAAGTTCGACCATCAGATTCGGGCCAGCTACTCCATCACCGAGATCGTCGAGCGCGTAGAGGATCTGAAGCATCAGCTGATCCGCGAGTCGCTCAAGCTTGTGGGCCAGACCCGAGGCGTAGAGATCACCTCGATCTCCGATATCCCCTCGCAGGGCACCGGCCTCGGCTCATCCAGCTCGTACACCGTGGGCCTGCTGAACGCGCTCTACGCGTTCCGCGGCAAGTTCGCCGGCGCCGAGCGCCTGGCCCGCGAGGCCTGTATGATCGAGATCGAGCGCTGCAGCGCGCCGATCGGCAAGCAAGACCAGTACATCGCGGCCTACGGCGGGCTCCAGTTCATCCAGTTCAACCCCGACGAGACGGTCTTTGTCGACCCGGTGATCTGTCGCCCGCAGACGCGCCAGCTGCTTCAGGAGCGCCTGCTGATGCTCTACACGGGCATAACCCGCCAGACGGGCGACGTGCTGCGCGAGCAGCAGGCCAACACCGAGCGCGATGCGGCAAAGCGCCGCAGCGTCCGCCGCCTCGTCGCGCTCGCGCACGATCTGCGGGCGACTTTGCAGCACGACGAGCTTGATCGCTTCGGCGAGGTGCTGCACGAGGGCTGGATGCGCAAGCGCGAGCTGGCCACTGGGATCAGCAACCCACACATCGACGACTGGTACGAGCGCGGGCGAGCAGCCGGGGCCGCCGGCGGCAAGATCCTAGGCGCAGGCGGCGGCGGCTTTCTGCTGCTCTACGCGCCCGTCGAGCGCCACGCTGCGATCTTGGCGGCCCTGCCAGAGCTTCAGCACACACGGGTGCAGTTCGAACCCCAGGGCAGCAAGATTATCTACGTCGAGGAGCGCGGCTAGCGCTATGCTACGCATAATATTAGTAAAAAATAAGTAAAACAGGACCATATGCTGATAGCAGCGGCGCGCTAGCCCCGCTACACTCCGGCCATCTGTGCGCACCGCGGCGACAGCCTGCGTGGCAAGGAGCTAGGAATGCCGAGATGCTCTGGGCTGTCGAGGAAGCTACTGGTAGCAGGCGTGGCCGCTACGTTGCTACTCGGGCTCAACCCACCCCAGCAGGGAACCGCGCAGGGCGATGGGCGGACAACGCTCTACCTGCCCCAGCTGTCCAAAGACGGCGTCCCCGCCATTGTGTTCGTCTCGCGCCAGATTCGCGACACCGGCACGATCTACTGGGACCTGCCGAAAGATATGCCTGGCGTCGGCCCCCACTCGCGCTTTCGGCCCGCCGCGCCGGGGCGCCTCTTGATCCGTGAGAGCGACGGCACGCTTCGTACGCTCGTCGATGGCGCGCGCCCAACCGCCGCAAGCCTCAACCTGATCGACGTGAACGCCCCCGACGTCTCCTATGACGGCAAGACCATCGTCTTCGCAGGGCTCCCGGCGGGCACCTACAGCCAAGCGCCTGGCGTGCATCCTGGCGCCTGGAGAATCTACAGCATCGAGGCCGATGGGCGCAGGTTGCGCCAGGTGACGAAGAGCGACCAGCAGCTCGATCTGTCGTCGCTCGGGCCGGCCGGCCCTCCGCTGGAGGGCTACGACGACGGCGACCCGGTGTGGCTGCCCGATCAGCGGATTGTCTTCTCATCAACCCGCTGGCCCGCCTATGCGCAGTACAGCGGCACGCGCGCCACCAACCTGCACGTGGTCAACGCCGATGGCACAGCCTTGCACCGCATCACCGCCGAGCGCAACGGCGCCGACAGGCCGCTCGTGGACCCACTGACGGGCAAGCTTGTCTACGCACGCTGGTGGCGCAATCACCGCTTCCCGTCCGCGAGCATGGCGACGATCAGCGACCCTGCGGGCGGCTTCCTGCAAAAGGACGGTCTAACCACCGACCGGGGCAATCATGTCGGCGGCCCCGACAGCGCGTTCCGCAACGCCTGGCAAGCGGCGACGATCAACCCGGATGGAACGGGCCTGATGATGTGGACGGGCCGACTGCTCCTGGAGGAGGCCAATCATACCTACGGCGGCGCCTTTCTGCCGAATGGCCAGCTGGTTGCGAATTTCTTCCCTATGTACAACATGAGTGAGGCAAGTGGCTTCGGAGGGCTCCGTCGCTACACGCGCGGCCCTGAAGCTTATGTGCCGATCATCGGTGTCTCTGCCCTCAGCAAAGACTACGTGAACCCCAGCAATCCTACCTCCTTCGGCGTGCTTAAGGGCGCCTACGCTGCCGAGCCCGAGGCGCTCTCCAACAGTCGGCTCGTCATCTCTTGGGCCAAGGATATTAACCAGGACTACGGGCTCTACACGGTTGGCACCGACGGCAGCGAGCTGAAGCTGCTGTTCGATCTGCCTGGCACCGCCGAGCTGCGGGCCCGTGCGGTGCGCCCCCGGCCGCTGCCGCCACGCATACCCGACACAGTCGCCCTGGGCGCCAGCCTGGTGCCGCCGCCCGCCGCAGGACCCTATGATCGCGACGGCACGTTCAGCTTCGACGTGCTCAACATCTACGCCAACGCGCCCGTAGACGCCGATATCGTCAGCGCGCCGCCTGTGGGCTCGGCCACCACCCTGCGCTTTTTCCTCGACCATCAGCGGACGAGCCAAGGCTCATTTCCAAGCCTCGACTGGCCGATCTTGCTGGCCGAGCTGCCTGTCAGCGCTGCCGGAGCCGTCCGCAACAACAATGCGCCCGCCAACCTGCCGCTGTTCGAACAGCTGCGCAACGCGACAGGCGGGGTGCCGCTGCTCCCCGGCGGTGGGTCGGCCCACGTGGCGGGCATGAACTTCGGCCGAGCCGGCGAGCAGGTGCGCTGCGTGGGCTGCCACGCCGGGCACTCGATGATCCCGGTGCCGACGACGGGCGACGCCGCGTGGACGAACCTGGCGCCGGGCGCCTCCGTGAGTGTCTCATCGAGCCGCGACCCAAACTACAACGACGGTGTCAATGATCGACGCGTGATGAAGGGGCCGATCTACAGCTACTGGACCAGCGCCAACGGGCAGACAGCCGGCCAGTGGGCGCAGCTTACCTTTTCTGTGCCGATCACGGTGCGGACAGTGCGGCTGTACAACCCACGGCGCGGCGATGAGGCCAACGCGAGCCTCCAGGTGGAGGGCGCCACGGTTGTGCTCTACGCCGATGCTGCGGCGACCCAGGAGGTTGCCCGCGCCGCAGTCGGGCCGCTTGCGACAGCGGGCACGAACGTAGCCTTTTCGGATGTGCGCGTCCGCGCAGTGCGCGTGCTGATCGATGGGATGAGCGGCACGTTTTACGGGATGCGCGTGGCGAGTCTCGCCGAGGTCGAAATCATTGGGCGTGGCGAGGCGCCATAGGCCAATCTGACGGATGGTATTACCCCTGCTGGAAGGCGGCGTCAAAGGCCACGCTCGCGGGCGTCAGGTCGAGCCGACGCACCAGCGCCAGCGCCTCGGGCGCGCCCTGCTCGCGGTTCATGCCGTTGTCCTCCCACTCGATCAAGAGCGGCCCCGTGTAGCCCACCGCGTTGAGCGCGCGGAAGACCCGCTCGAACGGCACGCCGCCCCACCCCGGCGACACGAAGTCCCACCCGCGCCGGTAGTCGCCAAAGAAGCGATGCGACGACAGGATGCCGTTGCGGCCGTCGAGGTTGCGCACCGACGCCTTGACGTGCAGGTGGTAGATCTTCGCGCCGAACTCGTACGCGTAGGCCACCGGGTCGAGCAGCTGCCAGTAGAGATGGCTGGGGTCGAAGTTGATGCCGAAGGCCGGGCGGTTGCCGATGGCCTCCAGGGTGCGCTGCGTAGTCCAGAAGTCGTAGGCGATCTCGCCAGGGTGAACCTCTAGGGCGAACTTCACACCAACCTCGTCGAACACGTCGAGGATCGGGTTCCAGCGGTCGGCAAACTCCTGGTAGCCGTCCTCGATCATCTGCGGCGGCACCGGCGGAAATCTGCTTGGAAGAATCATCCGGGTCGTTGACAGGGGTGGACAGAGACTGACTTTAGCGCATTGGGAAGCCAAAACTCGTTCTGGCTTCTGGACGGTGATTGACCCTGAGCGACCCCCAACTGCTCCCGTATTTGCTCCCGGCGCAGTTGCGGCAGCTGGGGACGGTGGTCGATGTACCCCTGATCCACTATTGGGTATGGAAAACAATTTGAACGCGCATTACAGAACGTAAGAACCAAAAAGACTCTTAAATGTCGCCGAAATTCATCGTTGCGATAGATTAAAAGCAACCTCTTGTGTAAATCGTTTTACATCATCGCCAGTGGGCGTTGATGGACGTAGAGTATGCAGCGGCACCAATTGGGAAGAAAGCGGAGGGGCTCATAAGCTTGACATCCGCCCTGGCTATGAAGCGACCTCTACAGAGTACGGGCTCTCCAGGGGTAACTGGTCGGATATGCGCTATCTGGCCGCCTATGGCGCTCCTCTGCTCCGTCAGGCTTCAGACGCCAATACAGGAGCGGCTGCTTCCTCTCGTTCGTAGCGGATCTGCTCGGCCCGACAGACGGCATCAGTGTAGTTGACCTGACCCCCGAGCGCGTCGCGGCGATCAGGGGGTAGCTGCAAGTTCCTGGCCGGAGCCGACAATCGCCTGATAGGGGCTAGACAGAGTTATTCTGATGTCCTATTATGCAAGCTATCACATAGGATCTACACATCGAGGTGGGCGCGCTTGTCAGCTACGAGAGCGGACGGCAGAGCTTCGCGGGGCCCTCGAAGATTTTTCTAATGCACGCGCTTCAGATCTTGGGTTAGTGGCATGTTCGGCTCAGGTGGCCTGCTGTATGCTTAACTGCAGGGGAGGCACCATGGTCATACTCGAGATTACGGTCCAGTGGAAGCGGGGCGATAAGTGGAAGCGGGGCGATAGCTGGACCGTCATCGTCGAGCAGACGATGCCCGGCTCGTTCCTGCCGGTGCGCAGCGAGGGGCTGCTCCAGCTCAAACTGACAGAGCTCCTGGCTCAAGTCTCCCCACGTAGCTACGGCACCGTGCTCGGCGAAGCTCTCTTCTGCGGCGATGTGCGCGACGCCTTCGTACGTGCGCGCGACGCGAGCGAGGACCGCCTGTATGTCTTGCTCTGCGTTGAGGATCGCGAGCTACGAACTTTACGTTGGGAGCGGCTGTGTGCCCCACTTGACCGGGACTGGAACTTCCTGGCCCTCGACCAGCGCGTGCCCTTCTCGCTCTACCTCCCTAGCCTCTCTGATCGGCGTTTCCCGCCGATTGGCCGCCGCGACCTGCGGGGGTTGATCCTGACAGCCAGCCCTATGCACGCGCATCACGGCCGAGCACTACACGCTGCTGCACATTATTTGCCACGGTCGCTACATCCGGCAGGATGGTGACACGGTGCTTTTCCTTGCCGGAGATGACGATCAGGTTGACCCGGTGACTGGCTCTCGCTTGCTCGAGCGGCTCGGCCGGTTGCGCGGGGCACGCGGCCTGCCGCAGTGTATCTTCCTGGCGAGCTGTGAGAGCGCCAAGGCAGAAGCCGAGGGGGAGCTAGGCGGGCTGGCGCAGCGGCTCGTGCGCGAACTGGGCATGCCAGCGGTGATCGCGATGAGCGAGGCGGTGTCGGTAGCTACCGCCCAGGCCCTCGCGGCAGGATTCTACCCGCGGCTGCACGAGCATGGGGAGGTCGACCGGGCACTAGTGGAGGCGACCGCCGGGCTGGCGGGACGCTACGACTCCACCTTGCCAGCACTGTACAGCCGTACGGGTGGCCGCCCACTCTTCGGCGAGACGGCGGATCGCCCGCTCTCACCGCAAGAGATCGACCTCGGGTTGGCGGGGATGGCGAATCTGGTTGCTGAGCGCGCTCCCGTGCTGATCCCAGAATTTGACAGGCTGATCGCAACCTTGCGTAGCGTCCTTGACGTCGATCCGGCAGCGATAAGTAGCGAGGACCGCTCGGTGCGCGCGGCGCTCGATGAGGTCAACGCACTGTGTCAGGAGGCGATCGATCTCGGCTTCTTCGCGCTGGCGCTTGGGCATGGGCCGCCACCATACGATGGCCGCTGCCCCTTCCGCGGGCTCTACCCCTTCCGCGCCGAGGACCGCGAGTTCTTTTTTGGGCGCGAGGGGCTAGTCGAACAGCTGATACAGCGGCTTGATACTCACCCTTTTCTGGCGGTGCTGGGCTCATCGGGCAGCGGTAAGTCATCACTCGTGCTGGCGGGGCTAGTCCCGACGCTGCAGGCGAGAGCGCCGGAGCTACAACTGGCATATATGACCCCGGGCAGCGATCCCCTCGTGCAACTCGAGGCTATCCTATTCCAGGCGCAGGGGGAGGAGTCTGTCCTCGTCGTGGACCAGTTCGAAGAGCTGTTTACGATTTGTACAAGCGAAGACAGGCGCGTCGCTTTCTTGGATCGGCTGCTGGCATTGGTAGACCAGCAGCAGGTCATACTGACCATGCGCGCCGACTTCTGGGGCGAGTGTGCGCCCTATCGCGCCTTGACAGCGGCAATTGTGCAACACCAGGAACTGATCGCCCCGCTGGACACGGCCGAGCTACGCCGCGCGATGGAACTGCAGGCGCAGCGGGTCGGCCTGCGCTTCGAGGCCGATCTGAGCAGCACGATCTTGGATGATGTGCGAAGCGAGCCGGGCGCGATGTCGCTGCTGCAGCATGCGCTCCGAGAGCTGTGGAGTCGGCCGAGGTGGCCCACGAGGGGTTCCTCCGCTCCTGGCCGCTACTGCGGGCCTGGCTCGATAGGGATCGCCCACAGCTGCTCCTGCGCGAGCAGGTCGCTGACGCAGCGCGCGCTTGGGGGTCGGCCATGCGCAATCAGAGCCTGCTGGTGCATCGCGGTGACAAGCTACAAAGGGCCCTTGACCTGGACAAGTCTGATCAGGTAGGTCTGAATAGCTCTGAATGGAAGTATCTCAACGAGTGCTCAAGGCAAGAGACAGAAGAACGGTGGCTACGCAAGCTGCCTCGGGCGCTTGCAATCGCCGCGCTGGCAGCGATCGTGGCCCTTCAGTCGCTCCGGCTCCTCGCACGTGGAGACGTGACGAACCCTCTCGGCGGGCCGATCACCATGGGCAGCATAGGCGGAGACGCGCAGCCCGCAGAGGCCCCGGCCTGGGTAACTACGGTAGCCCCGTTCAGGCTGGAGCGCTACGAGGTGACAAATCGACAGTACTGGATATGTGTCCTCGCGGTCGTGTGCGACAGACCCAAGGAGCTTAGCGGGTACAGCGATGCTGGCCGGTCGGCACATCCCGTTGTCAGCGTGACCGCATCTCAGGCCGATACATTCTGCCGGTGGATCGGCCGCAGGCTGCCTACAGAAGTGGAGTGGGAGTGGGCCGCTCGTGGGGGGGGCGCGCTGCGCCGATGGCCGTGGGGGCCGAATGCTCCGGACACACAGCGGGTGAATGTACAATTCGGCCCCGATGAGGCAACGACCCTCCAGCCAGCAGCCAGCTATCCCGACGGCGCAACACCGGACACACACATCTTTAATCTGGCCGGCAATGCTATGGAGTGGACAGCAACACCCTATCAGTCCTACCCCTATAACCCCGACAGCGCTCAAGCCCGCTGGGATGGTGACCCAGTCGCTGCGCCAGCTGGATTGGTTGTCCGCGGCGGTAGCTTTAAAAACGATCTACGGTTTACGAGCTACCACACCCGGCCTGGTGGGACGCGGCAGGATGTGCTGGCCATGCTGTGGGGGCAGGAGCCGGTGTTCCGCCTCAATGCCGAAGCCCTGGCCTGGTTGGCAGACACGAGTCTGCCCGCGCCCATCCGCAAGCGCCTCGTGGTGGTGCTGCCGTGGGACACCGAGCGTGCGGTCGCTGCTGAACAGATAGACATGCGCCTGTTTGCCCGTGGTCTGATCCTGCTTGACGATCACCACGACATTCAGCGGTTGGTCAAA
>Ga0105045_10003585_pt1 | contig 13344 bp, 12 predicted proteins | sample MAT02_FD_78089 | JGI IMG/M metagenome (GOLD analysis project Ga0105045, IMG submission 78089) | Freshwater microbial communities from Lake Fryxell liftoff mats and glacier meltwater in Antarctica - MAT-02 (megahit assembly) | ecosystem: Environmental > Aquatic > Freshwater > Ice > Liftoff...
ACGGGAGGGAGAGGCTCCTGCCGAATAACCGCCAAGCTCGGCAGGAGCCTCGCTCTCCCCTTTGAATTGCAGGCAAGAACCTTTGAATTGCGGGCAATTAGGTTTCAATCTGTCGCTCGCCTTAGGTTCACTGCGTAGACGCGATCGGAAAAGCAGTGCCCCCGTAATTACGCATCCAGCCACGGGTGGTATCAGCAAAACAATTCCGGATTGAGCCGCTTGGTTGACACTCGCTTCGCGGATGTATGCAAAAAGTCTGACGGTGATTGTGTTTACATTCCCACCACCTAGCACGGATACCAACCCGAAATCTAGCCAGGAGAACAAAGCGGTCTGTATCGCGCAAGCGGCAAGCAATCCTTTCGCTTGAGGCAAAATCGCGTGCTTCCATACTGCCCACGTTCCGCCACCCAACGTTTTAACCAACTGTTCAGCTCGATCGATGCGAGGGTTCCACATCTCGCAAAAGAAGATGGTTGCAAATGCAAAGGCAAACAAGAATTGAGCAAGAATGACACCTAGATACGTACTGACAAGACCAAGCCGCACTTGAATGTCGTATAAACAGATGCCTACGATCAGCGGTGAGAGAACAAACGGCAAGTAAGCTATTAGCCACCATACAAAGGTCGTGCAACTTCGCAGGGCTCTTCCAGCTACGAGCCCCAATGAGGTACTTGCCATGCTAACGCAAAGGCTCATGAATAGCGAACTCGAAAAGGCGGTGATTAGTCCATCGCGATTTCCTAAAAAATGACGCCAAGGCGCGAAGTCCATTCGATCCGGAAGTAAATTTGGGAAACTCCAACCACTGCCAAGCGACAGGATGACCAATAGACCGTAGGAAATAACGAGCATCAGGCAAAAGCTAGCCCAAACGAATCTAGCCCAAACGAACCTAGCCCAGTGGAATCGCTTAAGGTGATCGGCAGAATGAAAACTACCTACCCGAGATTCAATTGGGAGGGCGAGGCTCCTGCCGAGCTTGGCTTTGGTTCGCCAGGAGCCTCTACCTCCCGGTACAAACCACTTTGCAGCTCGCTTTAGTCCCAATTGAAGTAGATCAAACATGACGGCGCTTCCATCGGAGATAGATCACCAACGTCGTCATCGTGATCACGAAATAGGTGGTCGCGAGCACGTAAGCTTCGGGACGTTTCATCAAGTCGTAAATCCCCGAGCGTCGTTGAGTCAGCACGGAAAACATTTGAGGCGACTGGCGTCCAAGCAAGAGTGGAGTTTCGTAGCTGCCGAGGTTCAATAGAAAGACCAGCAACAGCATCGACTTTCCTCGTTGAAGCAACATTGGTAGCGCGACCTTCGTTCGGGCCTGCCAACGACTGGCACCTAGAGATTCAGCCAACTCGCAGAGTCGGTCTGCTTTAATCATCGTCCACAATTGCAGGAAATAGAGCAAGAGTAGCGGCATGCTGCCGATCACTAATGAAACGATGATGCCAATTGACCAAGTATCGTTTACTAATTGAGGGAACTCGTTGGGCGATTGGATCCAACCGAAGTGGAAACAAATTCGAGCCAATAGTCCTCCGCCGCTTAGCATCTGGTACACGGTTAATGCCGTAACTGCTGACGGGGTCCCCATGCCCAGGCACAGCATAGCAAAGAATAACGGATTCCTGCGAAATTGCGGGTTTACCAAGACCGTTACAAGCGAGATTGACGCAGCCACAAGGGTGACGCAAGTGGCGACAGCCAGGCTCAGTGAAACCGCACCAATCAAACTATTGTCTGCAAGAGCAGCGTTCCAATGCTGTAGCGTCCAGCCTTTACTAAATAAGCCGATGACTCCCAAACTGTATGCAGTCGAGTAGAAAGCCACCCAAAGCATTGGAATAGCAACGAACAATCCCAGTAGTGACAAACCGGGATTGGCGAAAACCTCAGATCGGAACGAGAAACTACTAGCGCGCTTCGATGATTTTTGTTCGAAAATCTTCATTCAGTCTAACCATGATCTCCGGTGCGGGTTCCATCAGTGCTTTGGTCTCTAATTGTGTGCGGGGAGGGACGCGAACTCTACCGGGAATCGATTCGAATTTCTCCCGCCAGTCACTTGCCAACAACACTGGATCGAGCACAGTACCGTCGCCCCAAACCTTCGGAAGTGACTTTTCCCACTGGGCCTCTGGAGAAATCATGAAATTGGCCAGAACCATTGCGGCAGCTTTGTTAGGCGCATTCATAGGAATGCCTAAGTAGTGTGAGTTGCGAATGGTTCCGCTTTCAAATACGTATGCGCGAGACGCACTTGGGATAATTCCTTGCTCAGCTTTGTTGTCGACCTCACCATCGTTGTTGCTCATGGTAAAGTCGACTTCGTTGTTCATGAAGAGCTGATGCAACTGTGCGACACTCTCAGGGAACGTTTTTCCTTCGCGCCACATGTACGGTTGAATCTCTCTTAAGTAGTTCCAAAGCTTGTCTGCGGCGAGTTCGTACCTGGTTTGATCGAACGGCCCATCCAAGGAACCTTTGCCTCCAGCGAACTCATAGAGTAAGCACTTGAGAAAAGTCATGCCCGTAAAACTGTTGTCGAAGGTAAAGCGGCCTGGGTGCTCACGAACCCATTGAGCCAACTCTTGCATGTTCACAGGTGGCTGAGTGACTCTTTCCGAGTGATAAATGATCGCTAACTGGACGTTGCCCCAAGGACATTCGTAGCCCTCTACGGGTTGTTGGAAATCGATTGCGATAAACGGGTTTTTCCAATCGATGTATTTTGAATTGGGCAACCTTTCGGTGAAGGGGCCAAAGAGAGCCTTCATTTGGCGCAATTGATAAAAGGTCTCGCCGTTGATCCACATCAAGTCGATGTCACCGGATCTTCGACCGGTCTCCAAGTCAACCATCAACTTGTTGACAAGCTGATTCCCTCGCCCGCCAATCAATTGGACTTTCACACCATGCAAAGCGAGCATTTTTGGCAATACAAAATCGCGCATGTAGGCGTTGATCATTGGATCCCCATCCCACATTGCCAGTCGTACGGATTGCCGTTTGGCCTGTGCTTCCAGATCTGGCCAACTTAAGCCATCGACCGAAGGTCCTTTCGTTGACTTGCTACACCCCATGAGGGCACAAAGAATCAAGATGGCATATAGCGTGTATTGAAAACCACCTGCTTTCGATTCTAACGGGAGAGAGAGGCTCCTGCCGAGCTTGCGGCCTATTAATTTAGTTAGCCGTACCGCGTTAGCTGCGGTTGATTGCCCGGGAACCGGGGCTAACGTCCATCGGCTAATTGTTGCGATTAAGTACATGATTAAATCAGCATGCCACTCAAGTGTGGTTCGGCAGGAGCCTCTCACTCCCGGTAAAAACCATTTGACCGATTGCCCAATAACCAGCGATTGAATGATTCTAAATGCGGGCTTGTGGTTCATCGTCTTTACCGCGAGCCATTCGATTTTGAATTTGATCGGCGTAGACTTTGCGACGATCAACAAAAAACATTCCCCCTTTATGTCCTCGCATACGCACCCGCCAATACGTTCCAAGGGCAAGTAGTTTCTCCGGCCACAAAGCTTGGTTGCGACCGGTGTCATACGGTCGATTTATAAAGTACTCATCTTTTGCGATAGCCTGTCGGGCAACCGCTTCTGCCCCGCCTGGTTTTTTCAATCGATACAGGTCGTTAACCCAACGGCCGGTAATCAGATTGGCCGCAGGAAAAGGTGCGGCATTACCCCACAACACTTTTTTCTTGGGACCATTCGGATTGCAGAACCACGGAAAGACGGTTCGCATGCAACATGAAAAATACGCATAATCGCGCTCACTATACTCTCTGTTACGAAAGACAAACAACACTTCACGCTGCTCTTCACGTACGAATCGTTTGAGTTCCTTGCGAAAATGCCTATCGGTGATGTGGCGATAACCGTCTTCGAGGTCGGTCATGACCACAATACCGCTGTTGTAGTGCGAGACTCCGTGCAGATAATTGATCGCGTGAGGCATACGTCGCTTGGGGCCGACAGGTAGTTCAGGCACGACGGCGGACTGCCTGACTCGTTCGGATAGAAATTTCCCGGTGGCGTACACAACTGTTTCATCATCCTCAAGTCCATCGGCGGCCTCGGTGCGAGCCGATCGATAAATTACGTTCTCGTTCCAGATAGGTTTGTTCGTTTTTGGATTAATACCCGTGACCCATGGATGATCCAGATCAACCAATCCCGCAGGCATTGGCCGAAACTTAGTGATGTCAAGAACTCGCACGATTCCGTGTCCGTTGTGACCCATTTGATAGAGCCAGCGCAATGGCCATCCGCACCAGTAGTCGGTCCAGTCTAACAAAGGACTAGGTTTTGGGTCCGATGAGTTTAAATGTTGGATGGCGATTGACATGAGTACCTACAAGCATTTCTATTTAGGTGCGTCACAAGTTCTTGTTTGGCAAGTGTCGGCTGGAATCGGCGACTCCATTGCAGCATCAGGATCGCGTGGCGGCTTTGGTTCTGGTCTTGCGCCATAGCTGTTGTTCCACCATCGTCGGACAACACCTTTGATGCCGAATGCCTTCAACGGGGCTGACAAGAGTTTGATCTTTTTATGCTTCTCACCCCAATCTGGGACGTCGTCGTGCAATACATAGATTTCCCAGAGCGTTTCGTCGGGGTCTGTAATCCAAAGCTTCGACTGCAATGCATAGCAGCACTTCACGTCATCCTGCTTGCCGATTCTCGCCCCGACTTTTTTCATTCGTTCATGAACTGTCTCGAGTTGCTCCAAGGATGTATACCTTAACCCGAGGTGATTAAGTGGACCCCCAGCACAGGCTCGCTTGGGCTTTAGCGAAAGAATCAATGGAGGAACATCGATCTCGAATTTGGCGTAGTCGTCATACGCTTTGACTGGCGGTCGTCCCAGTAGCGCGGTGTAGAACTCCAGCGATTTTTCAATGTTCGAAACGTTTAAGCTTGCATGAAACTTGATCTGCTGGATCGCCTCGGGGGGAGTTCGATTGGGAATGGTTTCGGTTTTAACGGCTATTGACATTTATGGTTGCTCAAGACTTTCTTGTAATGATTTCATGGTAAGTCGGCAGAGCCAAGCTCCGGCCGAGACTTGTCAGCTCCGCAATAGCGTCACCCTCCCAATATTTCACACGGCTATTTTACTACGAACTCTTGTCGGGCTATACCTGAATCTGGAACATCGATGGACCAGGGGGTAGTTTCGGGTTTGCCGTACTGAGGTCGACTAATTCGTGTCGCTAGTTCCGGGGCTAGCGTTACTTTATAGGAACCGGGCGGAACTCCATCGCCGAAAGGAAATGTTTTCACAGAAAAACTTCCATCCAACTGCAGCAAACTGCTTGGCTTGTCTTTGACAAAACTGTTTGTTGCGGCAGGATGAAAATTGATACTGCCTGCTGTTAGTCCTTTACCGTCCATCATCACTGTTCCAGTGACCATGACGAGTTTTGGCTTGTCGCTAGCGGAACAGCCCACGAGCATGGCTGTCATACACAGAATCAAAATCGCTTTTTGATCACCGATAATAATCATAGGATTCGATCACCTTACCGTGGATTGCCTTCGACACTCGTCAATAATTCGCGTCTGATTGCTATTGATCATCTGTGATCACTTCCCCATCGGCAGGGCGAATCATTTGACGCACGATGACTGGATCCGTCGAAAACGAAAGTAGTCGAACACTTCCATCCATCAAGGCAAACTGCGGCCCTCCCGCTCCAGGAGTACCCCAATTCCCTCCTCCACAGGAATCAGCCCCCTGCGACCAACCCGGGCCGGAAACTCGATCAGGAAAACTGTTCAGATCTATATCAGAATATAGTTCGTCGCCGCATCGCCCAACTCCACCATTACCGCCTAGCACGTAAGGCTCGTCCCAATACATCACACCTGCTTGATAAGCTCGCTGGGCCATTGCCTTTTCACCGAAACCGATCGTCTTGCTTGTTCCATCGGTAATGCCCGAGTGTTTCATCACTTTGCCCCAACCTGCGTAGGTCGTGTAAAAGACCAGCTCATTCGCCGCGTAGTCTGTTCGAGCTGCCGGTCCTGCGCCGCCATCGCTATAGCTCCACCCAGGATAAACGGGATCAGGGGTCCCTATAGCGTAGGCTTGAGGGCTGCGACGCGACGGCATGTGGTAGGTGCTGAGTGCCGTCTTGTAGACCAACAATGGATCGTTGAACAATGCTGCCTGCTCAATGAATGGAAGAAGTGAGTAGAACGTAGAGCCTAATTGGTACTTCGGCTGCTTGGCAGGATCAGCCCACCTCGGTCGGAAGTTGCCAAAACCCGGAATCACTGTATAAACGTTCGGAGTTGGAACAACCGACCCCCCGGACGTGGTTTGGTACGGCGCAGAATTGGGGGGAATGCCAAGGGTGTAATCATACCCACCACTGGTTGGAAAGTGTTTGAATGCAATTTCAAAGTTTGCCGTACCAACCGCCATTTGCCTGAGATTGTTGCTGGACTGCATGCGTCTTGCAGCCTCGCGAGCAGCTTGTACTGCGGGCAAGAGTAGCCCGGCAAGTATTCCAATAATTGCGATAACGACTAGTAACTCAACTAGCGTAAATCCTGATCTATTTCTTGGTTGAGAATGAATCATCCAACGCACCTGCTTTTCGGACGGAACGATTTCTGCGTGAATACGCGAACAATCAAGTGTTCGTTAGAGTGTTCCAGCATGGCTTTCCCTAGTCAAGTAGGTGCCGCTATTTATGAAATATTTTTCTCACTTCGAAGTGCCAGGAGTCAAGAGATTCGTAACAAACAAGGCTGGATTGGGAGGCAACGATTCTAAAGGAGGATGTTTACAGCAATGCCCAACATGCTCCCTTCGGAGTGATATAAGTAGCAGCAAACAACTAGTCCAGTTATCATCAACCGCGATCCGCTCAAGTTCCCTCTGCACTTTCAGGATATCGACCCATGAAGTACATCATCGCACCCCTTGCACTTCTTTTTTTAGGCAGTACGTCGACTATCATCAGCACAGCGAGGGCAGAAATTGGCATCATTTCACCTGTGGAAGCTAATAAGCTCATGCAAGCAGAAAGTCCAGAAAAGAGGCCGATTGTCTTGGACACGCGCGGTGGCTACAAAGACTATTTTCGTGGTCACCTACCGACCGCACACCACTTGAACTTTGACACCTTGAGAGGCACTGATCTCGGTGTGCCAGTTCAGTACCTTCCCGATGATCTAACTAAAACGCTTCTAGTTCGTGCTGGAGTAGATACCAGGCGGACTCATTTGATCTATGCGACGGGAGAGCAACTGCCAAACGATGAGATACTCAGCGCAAGCATGGTCGCATTCGTGCTTGAGAAATTTGGCGTAAAAGATATTCGAATCATTGACGGAGGTTTAGCCTCATGGCAAAAGGAAAAGCTGCCGACGACGCAGGAATATTTTGGTAACCCGCCCGGTAAGTTGCCAGAAGTCGAAATGAAGGGAATCGCAATCGCCATCGCGGAGGTGATGGATCTCAGGGCTCGTGCAGACGTCGTATTAGTGGATGCAAGACCCTACAACGAATACATAGGCAAAGATGACATTTGGCTGCGTAAGGGGCACATACCGGGAGCTATCAATTTCCACTGGGCCAAGTTGATGGAGCAAGATAACACGCACAAATTTAAATCTTTCGACCAGGTGAAAAGCGATTTGGCAACGGATGGGCTGACAGAGGACAAGGAGATTATCGTTTACTGCGGAACCTCTCGCGAGGGAAGTTTGCTGCGATTCTACTTGAAGCATGTCGCCAAATATCCGAAAGTAAGATTGTATGAGGGGTCATGGAAAGAATATGCATCACTCAAGCAGTATCCCGCAGAAACGAAAGAGAACAAAGCGAACTAAGGCTTCCAATTGCTAACAATAACACTTATTCTTGCGGTTGGCTTTGTGGCCTATACCAACGGAGCCAACGCTAATTTCAAGGGCGTAGCATCGCTCTATGGAAGCGGTACGACAACTCTGCGAAAGGCGTTAATATGGGGAACTGCGACAACTTTTTTGGGGTCGCTCGCAGCTCTTTTTCTTGCGCAGGGAATAGTAAAACAATTTAGTGGTCGCGGGATTGTACCCGACGCACTTGTTGAGTCTCCCGAGTTTGTAGGTGCAGTAGCAATCGGAGCAGCGCTGACCAGCTTTCTCGCCACGCGGTTTGGTTTTCCCGTCTCAACAACCCATGCACTAGTCGGTGCACTGTTAGGCGTTGGGTTGGCAGGAAGTGGCTCCGATGTCCAGTTTGCAGCGCTGGGCAAGACGTTTGTATATCCGTTGGTTTTCAGCCCAGCGATTGCAATCATTTTGGGGATTGTGTTCTATGTCATCCTTCGAGCACTTCGTTTGGCGCCTGACAATCGCACTCTCACACTGGACCGTATGCACTATCTCAGCACCGGTGCCGCCAGTTTCGCGAGAGGCCTTAACGATACTCCTAAGATGGTAGCTTTATTGTTAGTTGTCCCAGGAATTGACATTCGAATCGGTATCCTAGCCGTTGCCATCGTCATTGCGATAGGTGGCCTGTTCGACGCCGAGAATGTTGCCGAAACGCTCGGCAAGAAAGTAACGGCCATGAACCCAGGGCAGGGTTTTGCAGCAAGCCTAGTGACAGCTATTCTTGTATCCACCGCTAGCTTCCATAGTATGCCGGTCAGCACGACCCACGTTAGCGTTGGATCATTACTAGGAATTGGCATTGTTACGACGCAAGCCAAATGGCGAAAAGTCGGTGAAATCTTATTGGCCTGGATCATTACGGTTCCCTGTGGAGCCATCGCCGGTGCGATAGCTTACCGGCTCCTATCCAGCGTTGCGATGACTCACTAAGTTTTTTGCTCGCAAGTAGTGAGACCGAACAGCTAGGAAAAGCATCCAAAGAAAGCTTTGAAAAAACTTCTCGAACGGCGGATCCATTCCGCCTAAATGTTTAAAGCTTTTTGAAACTCGTTGAAGAGATAGCTGCTGTCATGCGGACCTGCGGAAGCTTCTGGATGGTATTGAACGCTGAACGCGTTATGCAGCGTGTGCCGAACGCCAGCGATCGTATTGTCGTTGAGGTTACGATGCGTAATCTTCAAAGAAGAGGGAAGGCTTGCTTCATCCACGGCAAATCCGTGATTCTGGGAGGTGATTTCAACCTTGCCAGTTTCAACGTTCAAAACAGGTTGGTTTCCGCCACGATGGCCGAACTTAAGCTTGAAGGTCTTCGCCCCACTAGCAAGAGACAGCAGTTGATGGCCCAAGCAGATGCCAAAAATTGGTTTCTTTCCCAACAAGTCGCGGATAGTATTGATCGCATAGTCGAGCGGTTCTGGGTCACCGGGGCCATTGCTTAGAAAAATACCATCCGGATTTTCGGAAAGCACGTCATGGGCCGTGGCGGTTCCGGGGAGTACGACGACTTGATTGCCACGCTGTGATAAATGGCGAGCGATATTCCATTTCATGCCGAAATCAAGGCAAACTATCTTAGGTGGTTTGCCGCTAGAACCATGAGATAGGGCACGGGGCGGCGAGTGACTCTGGTGGTCGCAGACGTCCATCAAATAATGTAGCTTTTGCTCCCAATTCGAGGCCGAAGCCGGGACAACTTCACGTACTAAATCACGGCCGACTAATCCGAGGCTAGATTTAGCTTTAGCAACGAGTGATTCATCGTTGAGATCGATCGTGGACAAAATGCCTTTTTGCGCACCTTTCGAACGAATCCGCCGAACAATCGCTCGAGTGTCGATACCCGCAATCGCAACAACACTGTGTTTCTTGAGATAGTCTTGTAATGTGAGGTTCGAGCGAAAGTTGCTTTTGACCCGACTGTCCTCACGAACAATGAATCCCGAGAGTTGTGGTTCAGCGCTTTCGACATCGTCATCATTGACGCCATAATTTCCAATCATCGGACTCGTCATCGCGACAATTTGTCCGCGGTAACTCGGATCGGTTATGATTTCCTGGTAGCCCGTCATGGACGTGTTAAAAACCACCTCGCCATCGACCTCGCCAGCCGTACCAATAGAAATACCTTCGTAGACGGTGCCGTCTTCGAGCGCCAACTTGGCTATACTGCCCTTTCGAATCACAGAAAATTCCTCGCTGCGTTGAATCCATTAGTTCGTCGCTATGATACTAGGACCGTTTCGTCTCGAATAGGCCGCCGAGTATTTCTAGTCCCGCGTTTAGATTTTTCTTTTTTCAAGCGGTTTATTGAAAAATTCGACCTGACAATTCCCGATCCACTCTGTTTTCTATGACCGATTTGCTCCAGATTCCCGAGCTACAAGCACTCCATTCACCGAAGGCGTTGGTACGAATTCCGCCAGAAATGGATGTTCCTGTCACCGATCGAGTTGTAAGGCTCATAGATTCAGCCGCTTTTCGGCGTCTTTCTAGGATAAGCCAGCTTGGCCTGGTATCCACCGTTTATCCTGGTGCAACTCATACGCGTTTCGAGCATTCGTTAGGGGTTTACCGAAACGCACTGCTGTACCTTCAGCGGTTAAGTGCAATTTCGGACTTTCGAAACCAAATCTCAGTAGACGATGCACAGCTTTTTCTGGTCGCAGCATTGTTTCATGACGTCGGCCATTTTCCGTTTTGCCATTTAATAGAAGACATGGGAATTCCGGGAATGCGTCGACATGAAGTGATGGCGACCGACTTCTTGGAATCGGACTCAATTTCCAAATTATTGCGAGAGGATTGGAGTATCAATCCCAAAGAAGTCTGCGAACTGCTTTCGCCGGCTGATCGGAAGCGACCTCGCTATCCACTATTATCGAGTTTACTGAGTGGGCCAATTGATGTGGATAAGCTTGATTACTTGGACCGCGATTCTCTCCACGCAGGAGTTCCTTATGGGCGTAACTTCGATCGTAATCGTTTGATCAGCCAATTATGCTTGGCTGCGGACGGCAAGTCGCTTGCGATTACAGAAAAAGCTCGTACTGCAGCAGAGATGATGGTCTTCGCACGCTACGTAATGTTTAGTGAAGTGTACTGGCACCATACCGTTCGGGCGGCAACGGCTATGCTTCAGCGGGTCATTTGGGGGCTTCTGCAAAATGATAGGTCACAAGTCGATTCTCCGATGAGTCGATTTGTAGATGAATGGAGAACCTTAACGGAGTATGCATTTATCGATCGATTGCGGGCGATCGCGTCGAACTCGCCCTATCAAGGTTTAATAGACGGACTCTTTGGTCCGACTCGCTCGATTTACAAATGTATCGGTGAGTTTCATTGCCAAGAAGCTCCCGCATTGCACGCCGCTATCGCAAGACGTCCCTATAGCGATCTTCAAGATTTAGCCTCAAGGTTGTCTACGAAAATCGCTCAAGAGACGTCGGTCGAGATTGAACCCTACGATGTGATTATTGATGCGCCACCACCTAAGCTAGAAGTCCAGTTCCAAATTGAAGTACGTAAGGCGTCTGGTGACTTCATTCAGCTTGGCGACCTGTCACCCGTAATCCAAACCCTCACGACCCAGCAGTTCGACAATCTAGTTAAGCGGGTTCGAATATTCGTCAAGCCCGAACTTCGGTCCCAACTCGCCAGTTATAGTATTCAGGGATACCTTTCGTCAGTCATGGAGTGATCCGCATCAAGATGCCTTGTTAATGACTCGGAATGGATGTTAGTAGAAGCGAAGAATGATTGTTCTTAGTAAATCGAGTACATCTTACATGTCGCAGATATTCATGCGTACCTGACCGTGGTACACAATTGAACAAATCTGCGATAGCGACCTCGCGATAAGCGGTGCCGCACGACAGCGTGTTTACCGTTTTCCCGCTTCAACCAATATTGGCGCGATGTGTGTCTTGGAGAAACTATAAGTCATAGCACCATAATGACCTCCAAGATTTGTATTAGAAAGAAACTCTAAGCGATATGGGACTTCATGGAGTCGATTGTGATAGTTCCAACGGTCTGCATAACTTAAGCCTTCCGGCAAATTGAATCCTAATGCCCCTGCTGCAGGTCGATGATACCCATCCACAGTACCAAATAGGGTTGTACCAAGTACTAATAAGGCGGAATCGTTGATTGCGGACGAAAAGTTCCAAACTCCGGCCCGCGATTGTTGTAGCGCCTTTCTCAGGTCGTACGCTGGTGAGACGGCCGGATGTAGAAGCACCAACGAATTTACTTGATTCTCCATCGGCAATCGATCAAGGGCCATGAGTGCAATTCCTGCCCCGCCCGAATGCCCGATCAGATGCACCGGGCGACCGGGATAGGATGTTTGATAAGCCACAATCTTTTGGGCAATCACTTCCGCCTGCTTATCGTGTTCAAAGGCATTTCTCAAATGAAGGAGCATCAAGGGAGGGATGCCAGTCGTCCAATCATGTATCTCAATGGTTCCCGCGACCCCACCATCCTCTATTCCTCGTGCCAAACGTCGATGCATGATATGACGACAGTCAATTCCTGGAAGTACCAGCGTGTAACCTCGATTCCAATCTTGCTTACAGTGCTTGGGAATCATCAACGAGCAACCATGGCTCAGTGGGATTGCGAGCAAAGTTGTTATGGCGAGCATGCTGTGGATGGCTCTCGCTTCTATACACATCTCGCGTTATCCGGGAAAGTATCTCATTGATCGGGGTTCATAGAGGCAAAACGAAGTTGGAACCGCGATTCAACTCGTCAACGCTGCTCAGCGTCGAAAATCACGACTGTCCATTCTGAATATCAGTGGGTTCGAGCATTCAGCCGACACCATAGGAAGAAAAAGTCGTCTCTCAAAGATCAATTTTTCCAAATTTGACGCTGTTTCTCAATGCCGAAAGAATCAATTCACAGTGTTTTTGCGAGAGATTCTTGCTGGTCACCAAGGGCGAACTGAGAACTTACTTACGGAACTATCCCGATCTAATTTTCCGATTTCTATGAAGCCGGTATTAGAGAAAGCTATCGAGATGGTCCTTGATTGTCGTCTGATTATCATCGATCCGATTGATAGTTTTCTGGGCGGGAAAACAGATGCCCATCATAATAATGAAGTCCATGGAGTCTTAGCGTTACTGGCCAAGCTTGCCGAACGGACTGGAGCGGCGGTTATTGTCATTGCGCACAATCCAAAATCGAAAAGTAGTCATGCTGATGAAAACGTCCTGGGTAGTCGTGCATTAATGGGACTAGCTCGAGTAACCTGGCATTTGTTGGGTGACTCTGAAAATCCCGATCGTCGTTTGCTACTGTAAGGAAAGTGCAAAATTGCTGCTAAGTCAGACTGCCTAGCGTTTGTAGTTGGCGGTAACGCGGCGTCAATTCACTGGGAGTCGGAGCCGGTCGACATGTCTGCTAACGATGC
>Ga0105045_10003586_pt1 | contig 13344 bp, 13 predicted proteins | sample MAT02_FD_78089 | JGI IMG/M metagenome (GOLD analysis project Ga0105045, IMG submission 78089) | Freshwater microbial communities from Lake Fryxell liftoff mats and glacier meltwater in Antarctica - MAT-02 (megahit assembly) | ecosystem: Environmental > Aquatic > Freshwater > Ice > Liftoff...
GAGAATGGGCCGTCGCCACCGGCGAGTTGGCCTCCTCTCTCGGCGAGCATCACGACCTCGCCGTCTTCGAGTCCGCGATCGGCGACGGGGCGGATTACGGTATTTCCGAGAAAGCAGGCCGCGCCATTTGTAAACTCTCCTCCAGACGTCGTGCCGAGCTCGAGGACCGCGCCTTTGAAGACGCCAAGCTCATCTACCGCGACACTGCCGACGAGTTGCACCTGCGCTTTTCCGCGCTGGTCGGGGCGGGGGTGTGAATTGCCGGGGATAATCCTTTGGCTTCGGTTATCGGGGCGCCGGATCGCCGGGAAGAGGTTCGATTCCGGTCCACTCGTGCAGGTAGAAGCTGGCTACGCGGCACACGTCCCGCATCGCGATGCTGTCGGGGCGGACGCGGGAAAGTTCGAGGGTCTCCCCAAGCTCGGGGATGAAATCGCTCCCGGCCCGCTCGCGCAGGGAGCGCACCGCCGTCATCCAGGAGCTGAAGCGAACCAGGACATCCGCCGCGCCGAGGCAGGAGGGATCCTCCTCGGGTTTCGTTGCATTGAAGACCTTGATTCGCTCAACGAGATCCAATCCGGCGGCGGTGACATCGGCGACGAGTCCGGCATCGGCTTCGATCTGATCGATGAGACGAAGCCCGATCGAGGCCCTTTCCGTCTCCTCAGAGACGAGCATCTCGCCTAGCTCGTCACGGAATCCCGATCGGGTGGTGATACGCTCGATCGCGAGCTTACGGAGCTCTTCTCCCTCGCCGCCGCCGAGGTAGGGGAGCCAGTCGGCCATCGGCGCGTCGGGATCGAGATGGGCGAGTTTTTATTCGGCTTCCTGCTTCTCGACTTCTTCGTAGGACGGGCCCGTTGGGGGAGGCGTGTTTTTGCGCAGACGGAAGCGGTAGTCAGCATCGGTCTCCGGCGCGCTCGCCCGGGGCATCCAGTCGCACCAGTGCAAAAAGGTCGCGTCGGGACGGGCCGGCAGGGGTAGCAGAAATCCCCGTGGGGTCTCGCCGCTCAGGGAAAAAAGCAAGGATCGTTTGCCTCGTCCGGTGAAGAGCAGCACCTCCCCCGGAACGACCCAGCGCCCCTCCTCGAGCCGCGCTTTGTCGAGATGCAGATCGCCGGGCCACGTCTTGCGAACCGTGTTGCCGACGATGGAATGCAGCTCCATATACGAATAGCCGTTCTCTGCGGCGGGAAGGGCCTTTCCTTTCGGGAGTCGCAGTTCCGCCTCGATCGTCAGGGTGTCACCGTCGATCTTCGGCGAGATGTCCGCGACCCACCACGAAATCCCCGCGACGAGGGAGGAGAGCCCGAGCACGATCCCGGCAGACCATGCAAGCGCGGTAAGAAAAGAGCCGTGCGGCCCTTTCAGGATCGTGAAGGCCGCGACCACTCCGATGACGAGACCGATGACCCCGGCGAGCAGCGCCAGATAGACCACAAAAAAACCGGAGCCTCCTTCGAAACTGGAGATGCGGTACCATTTCACACAGGCGACCGCGATGAACCCTCCGCAGAAAAGGGCGAGGATGCCGCTCAGGATGCCGACGGCGAAGGAGAGGAGCCAGTGGTTCATGGGAAGGAGGTTGAGAATGAGGTAGTAGACTCTTTTGAGATCGTGAATTTTCAATGATTGTTTCAAAGCCATCCGATCACGGGTCTCCCTTTTTCAACCTTTCTACTCTCTTTCCGCCGGAGATCCCGGGTCGGAGGCAGGTTGGTTCCGAAGCAATTCCGAGTTCCGTGGATCGAATATCCAGGATCTTTTGGCTACCTCGGTGCTTTTGCGGGCCAATTTGGATCCCTACAGGGAACACGAAAGGAACCAGAGATTTTTCTCAAAAACCGTTGACACAGGAGGCCCAGTCAGGCGATCCTAGCCGCAGATGGCCCTAATCACCCCTTACTCCGTGTCCGGCCTCGGGCCTTCTGCGGGAAGGTCGCCAAAGGTATGAAAATGGAAGTTTCCTACGGGCAGTGACCGAAACGAAGACACGCACTCCACTCACCGAAGATGAACTCAAATCGTCACGTCCTCACACTTCTCCGGCGATTCGTCGCGGCTCTCCTGCTCTGCACGGTTCTCTCGGGCGGTGGCTCCGCAGTCGAGGGGAACGAACTCATCCGGAAATGGGAAGAACTGCGGGAGAAATTCGATATCGCCGCCTCTGAAATTCGCTCGAAGTTCGAAAAAGACCGCTCGGATCTCGGCGAGAAATTTGTGGGGGCGCTCCAGAAATTGGAGGCGGGTTTGCAGGAAAAAGGAGCACTCGATGACCTGCTCGCCGTTCAGAAAGAACGAGAATTGTTCGTCAAATCGGGGTCTTTGGGCTCGGATGGCATTGCGGACCTGAGTCGTCTCAGGACGCTATACACGGAATCCCGCGCGCCGATCGACTCGGGCGAAAAGGAGGAGACCGTCCGGCTGATGGAAGCCTATCTCAAGCAATTGGAAACGCTACAGCCCGAACTCACTCGAGGCGGGGAGATCGAGACCGCGGTCGTGGTAAAGAACGAGGGGGAACGGATCCGACGCAGCATCAAAGACGAGAGTGCTTCGGTAGCCGGATTGAATCCTGAGGCGGCGACTGCCGCCGCCCTGGCAATGCTCCAATCTATACCCGACATGAATCATGCTCCCGTGGGCGTCGACATCTTCAAGCTCGAGAAATGGCCGCCCAAAGTGACCCTTCCCAAAGCCAACTACCGGATCGAGGGAACCCGCTATCAGGGTGATGAGATGGGGCGTGAAATTCTTTTGTTGCCGGGTTCGGTCTTTCGTGGAGCGGACAAACAGGCCCGCTGGATTGCGGGGAGAGCGACCCTCGTCGCCCGTGAAGTAGCGTTCGACGGATTTACTTTCCAGGCGGATCTCAGCAGCCAGCTCTTTTTTGTGAAATGCCATTTCAAGGACATGAATGTGGGGAAAGCCGGTCCCTGGTCCTCGGGCCGGTTCATGACCCGCTGGCAGTTTCGTGAATGCCGGATCGAAGGGTCCTTCACGGAAAAGTGGAACTCGAGGGACTTCGGATTGCAAATGGTGAATTGCCAGGTGGAACGGGTAGAGTTCCCCTCGATCGAATACGACAAGGGGGACGAACCCTCCGAGTTCGCCGGACAGGACTGGGCGATGGTGAGAAACACACACTTCCGCAAGTGTGTCATCCCGGTGAGCGTGCTCAGCCTTCTCGATGATTGCTCCTTCGCAGAGTGCCGCTTTATCGACGACCCAAGCCCCGTGGCCTTTGCCACCAAGATCACCCGGACGATTTATCTCGAGGATTGCCAATGGGATGTGAAAGCGCTCCCGGCAGAGTTTGTCGTCGAGCAGAAGAAAATTTCGGAGATGCCGTGAGCAGGAGAGGACATTTGCTCGAGCTGGCAAAGAAGCCCTCACTGCAATTGGCGACGCTGGACAAGAACATTCCCGGCGCGCCTCTCATTTCCTAGATCGTCTGACTCAGAGAGGCCGGGCGCGATCCCGGCGAACCCAACCGAGTGCGGCGAGATGCACAAGAGCGCTCCGCCGCATCTACTCACTGACGGCGGGGCACCCCGGCGCATCGTCGGAGAAAACCAGCCCTCGCAGTGACTCGCGTCACCCCGCTGTAGCCGGCCTCTGTGAGGCCGGGAGGGATTTGGTCCCACAGAGTCAAATAAGTAAGTCAGTCTTACTTGACTGGCAGCGTGCTTTGCCCGATCCTTCCCCATGAAGTCAACAACTCTCTCCAGCAAGGGGCAGGTGGTTTTGCCGAGGTTGGTCCGTAGCATGCTGCATTTGACCCCGGGAACAAAGCTGATCTGCAAGGTTCACGGGGACTCGGTGATTTTGACGCCGGAGCATCCCCATCGCCAAACGCGCGAGTACGCCACGGACCCACTCACGGGGCTGCGTGTCAGGAAAGCGGTGGACACGTCAGAGCCTGTGACGACGGAAATGATTAAAACGCTTTTGGAGGACTATCCATGAGTTGGTTGTTGGATGTAAACACGCTCGTCGCTTTAGCTCATCAGGGACATAGTGGTCATTCGAAAGCGATTCAATGGTTTGCTTCTTTGATAGGATCCGACGCGAGGCTCTCGACGTGCGCGCTAACAGAGATCGGATTCGTTCGCGTCAGCATTCAGGCCGGTTTTGAGAATAATGCACCCGACGCGGTCGAGACCTTACGAGGTCTTAAGGAAAGCAGCCCCGTCCCATTCGATTTTGTTTCAGATTCGTTGGGTGCTGATCGCCTGCCAGCTCATGTAGTAGGGCCCGGGCAAGTGACCGACGGACATTTGCTGGAATTGGCGAGGGAATGCACCCTGCAATTGGCGACGCTCGACAAAAACATTCCCGGGGCGTACCTCATTTCCTGAGTCGTCTGAGTCACTGTAGCCGGCCTCTGTGAGGCCGGGATGGGCGCGCAATCCTCCAACACCGTCCAATGCGGGGTCACAGACCCCACCTACAGGCTGTAGCAACGCTGTCGATACCACCCCCCAACCTCACTCCAGCAGCCCCGTCGCCTTCATCCACTTCTCCGCCAGCGCGGGCCATCGCTGAATCTCTTCTTTCGTATTTTTAAAACCGAATCCGTGGCCGCCTTTGGCGAAGATGTGCAGCTCGCTCGAGCGTTCCTTGCGTTTCATCTCGATGTAAAAGCGGGCGCTGCCTTCGACGAATTTTGAGTCATCGTGGGCGACGACGAGAAAGGCGGGGCCGGTCTTTTCGGTGACGACGAGCTCGGGCGAGAGCTTGTCGGGGTTGGCGTCGTCAGTGAGGTAGGCGGGATAGACGAGCACGGCGAAATTCGGCACGCAATCGACCGCGTCGAATTTGGGATCGACCTCGTAGCCGCGCTTCCCGTCCGAGGTCAGGCCCATCGCGGCGAGGTGGCCTCCGGCCGAAAAGCCGAGGATGCCGATGCGATCGGGTGCGATCTTCCACTCGGCGGCGCGGGAGCGCATCATGCCGATGGCGCGGTGGACATCCTGGAGCGGGGCCGCGTGTTTCTCGAGATTCTCGCGGCGGGGGACGCGATATTTCAATAGCCCGGCTGTGATCCCGAGCGAGTTGAGCCATTCACAGACCTCGGTGCCCTCGTGCGAGTAGGCGAGGATGTTGTAGCCTCCGCCCGGACAGACGAGCACGGCGGCTCCGTTCGGATTCTCTGCCGGGAACATCGTCAGCATGGGCTTGCTCACGTTCGACATGATCTCGATCTGGTAGTCGCCTTTCAGCTCGATGGACTCGGCGGGGAGTTTCAAATCCGTCTCCCCGGGAACTCCCGCCGGCCAGAGGGGGATGGGCTCGAGCGGAGCGGCGGAGGAAAGGGAGTGCATCGAGAGCAGGGCGAGGGCAAGCAGGGGGCTTTTCATGGTGGGGGGATTCTAGCGGCTTTCCCGCAGATCGGCGAGCGCGCTTTTCAGGGCAATGATGTCATCGGTCCGGTGCGCGGCCGAGAGCGTAACGCGCAGTCGGGCCGAGCCTTTCGGCACGGTGGGGTAACGGATCGCCGGCACGAGAAAACCCTTCGCCAGCAAGTCCGCCGAGGCGGCGAGGGCGGCCTCGTTTTCGCCGATGATGACGGGAACGATCGCACTCGTCGTGTCCGGCGCGAAGCTCGCGCGGCGGGCGAGCAGATCCGCCCGCAGGGTCTCGCCCCGCTCGCCGCAGACGAGGTCGAGGGCATCGCTCACCGTCGCGGCGAGGGCGGGGGAGGGGGACGTCGAGTAGATAAAACTCCGCGCCCGATTGATGAGCAAATCGACCATCGCCCGGCTGCCGCAGAGGTAGCCGCCCGAGAGCCCGGCCGCTTTGCTGAAGGTGCCCATCTGGAGATCGACGCGCGACTCCACCCCGAGGGCAGCCGCGAGACCGCGCCCCTGCGGCCCGAGCACTCCGAAAGCATGCGCCTCATCGACGAGCAGGAGCGCCCCGTAGCGATCCTTCAGCTCCACAATCTCCGCGAGCGGAGCGAGGTCGCCATCCATGCTGAAAACCGACTCCGTCACCACGACGACACGACCGTCCGCCGCGACCTGCCGCGCCGCCCACTGCAGATGACTCTCGAGCCGGTCGAGGTCGTTGTGGGGAAAAACCCGCATCGTCGCTCCGCTCAGTCGGGCCCCGTCGATGAGCGAGGCGTGGCAGAGCTTGTCGAGGATGAGGATGTCGTGTTTCCCACAGAGCGCGGGAAGAGTCCCCGTCGCCGCCGCGAATCCCGAGCTGAAAGTCAGGGCCGCCCCGGCTCGTTTTAAATCGGCGATCTTCTCCTCGAGTTCGAGGTGAGCCGCCATCGTCCCGCAGACGAGACGCGAGGCCCCCGAGCCAACGCCGAGGCGTCCGATGTGTTTTTGATAGGCCTCCTTCAGGCCCTCGTCGGTCGCGAGACCGAGGTAGTCATTGGAGGAAAAATTGAGGCAGCCGCCATGATCGGCGAGATCCACCCTCGTGCCCTGGGGCGACTCGATCCGGCGCAGGCGACGGCGCAGGCCGCCCGCCTCGAGTTCGCGCAACTCTTCCTCCGGATCGCGCATCACCGCTTCTCTTTGCGGTCGGGCTCGAGGAAATTTGTCGTCTCGAGGAGATCGACGGCCTGTTGCAGGGTGCGATCCTGCAAGGGCGGTCTATCCCAGGGAGTCGGCTTTTGCTGGCTGAGCAGCAGGTAATAATCGATCTCGGGATCCGTCCCCGCAACGAGGGCGGCCTCGTTCATGCGGGGGCGTTGTTTCTGGTAGAGGAACGAAGTCAGGGGCTTGCCTTTGGCGATGGCGTTGTAGATGTCGTATTTCGTCTTCGGCACTGTCACGCTGACGATGTCGGGAGCGACGCCTTTCTGGAAAATGGAGGAGTCGTCCTCGAGCACGACCTCGGCGATGGCGTAGCGCAGGATGCGGTCCTCGCCCACCGGCACGTCGCGATACTCCACCGCGAGGCCGGGCGTCTGCTCGCCGATGATGAGACAGCCCGTGTCCCTCTTCAGCACCGCCGCGATGATCTCCCCGACATTGCCGGTCTCGCTATCGACGAGCAGGACGATGTCCTTGCGCCAGCCCTCAGGCACCGGACTCGAGACAAAGAGGCTCGGTCTGTCATTGCCGGGACGACGGATTTTGAAAAGCAGTTCGTTGGGTCCGCTGAACCGGCTCAGGATCTGGGCCGCGATCGTGAACTCGGCCTGCGGCTGCGGGGAGCGCAGGTCGAGGATGAGATGGTCGAGTCCCTTCGCCGCGTTGAACTCCGCGATCGCCGCGTCGAATTTCGCCAGCTCGGTCTCCTCGTAGCGGCCGAAGCGGATGTAGCCGATCTCGTCGTTGACCTTCGCTTGGTGGAAATCAAAGGGCGAGTTCCGCTCGGCCCGCGACTTTTCCGTGAGCAGCATCGCCCCGAAGTCGAGCCGATTGAGCATGCCCTGGAGAGCGGCTCGGTTCACCTCGAGATCGTCCAATTTTTCGTGGTGAATATAGTCTTTCGTGAGCAGGCGGAAGGCTTCCTGCATGCTCGACTGGTCGAGCGTGTCGATGAGCTCGCGGAGGCGTTTCGGATGATCCGCCTCGGGGCCGTCGCCGAAGGGCGTGGGGGCCGGAGCCGGGGGCGCAGACGGTAAGGCCTTGTCCTGGGCGTGGACAGAGCCGATGAAAAAGAGCGTTAGGAGGAGACCTCGGATCATGATCAGGGCCATACTACGCCATCCGGGAAATGGTTCAACGCCTCGATCGTGCGGTCTCCGACTGTCCAGCGGTGATGCTGCGCGAGCGCGGCGGCGAGGTAGGTCGTCGCCCGTAAGATCGCCCCTGTCATGTCGAGACCGAGGGCTAACTGCGCCGTGATCGCCGCCGAGAGGGTGCAGCCGGTCCCGTGGACATCGGGCACGACAAGGCGGGGACGTGAAAAAACGACCGATTCGCCCGTGATCCAGGCGTGGTCCGTGACCTCGTCTCCGTCGCTGAAGTGACCGCCTTTCACCAGAAAATCGCAGCCATAGTGCTCATGGAGCTGGCGCGGCGCGAGGGCGAGCGCCGCCGCGTCGCGAATCGGACCGCCGAGGAGCGTCTCTGCTTCGGGCAGATTCGGCGTGACGAGGCGGGCGAGGGGAAAGAGGCGCGCTTTCATCAGCTCAAGCCCTTCCGCGTCAAGCAGCGTCGAGCCCGCGCCCGCCCGGATGACCGGATCGATCACCAGCGGGATCCCCCGATTGGCCTCGAAAAAATCCACCACGACCCCGACGAGATCGCCATTTGCCAGCATTCCCGTTTTTGCCGCCCCGAGGGAAAAAGCCGACCTAACCCCATTAAGCTGATGACCTAAAAGGGTTGGGTCGACTGCGGAAATAGCCGTCACCTCGCCCGGGACCTCCGCGACGATCGCGGTGACGGCATTGACCCCGTAAACGCCGTTGGCGGCGAAGGTTTTGAGATCGGCCTGGATCCCGGCGCCGGCCGAGGAGTCAGAGCCGGCGATGGTCAGGACGACGGGAGGCGATGGAGAATCGGTTTTGATAAGGGAGACGCGGTTGAGTCGGATACGATCTTGCCAGAGGGCGGGGTCGAGTGCAAATAGGAGAGTGAATAAGGATGCCCCCTATCTGAAATCGATCTTCGCGCGGAATCTCACGGAACATTCCGGCATTACCGAACTGATGGACGATCTCGGTGAGGCGCTCGCTCACGGGCGCGGGCGGATCCGGATGATGGGCGGAGGCAGTCCCGCCCACATTCCGACGATGCAGGCGATCTGGCGTGAGCGCATGCGCGAGTTGCTCTACGAGACTCCCGATGAGTTTGATCGGGTCTTCGCCGACTACGATCAGCCGGCCGGCAGTCCCGCTTTTCGCGAAGCGCTCGCCGCCTTCCTGAAACGCGAATACGGCTGGGATCTCACCGCCGCGAACATAGCGATCACGAACGGCGGGCAGACTGCTTTCTTTTTCCTGCTGAACCGCTTCGCCGGGAACATGGTCGACGGGACGAAGCGGCGCATCCTCCTCCCGCTCGTGCCCGAATACATCGGCTACGGCGACCTCGGCGTCTCCGAGCACGCCATGTTCGACAGTCGTCGCCCGAAGATCGAGTTGATCGGGGAACGGTATTTCAAATATCACATCGACTTCGACGCCCTCGACCTCAATGAGGGCCACGGGGCCATCGCCGTCTCACGACCGACGAACCCGAGCAGCAATGTCCTCACCGACGACGAGATCGAGCAACTGCGCCGCGTCGCGGCGGAACACGGGGTGCCGCTCATCATCGACAATGCCTACGGGCTGCCTTTCCCCGGGGTCGTCTTCCGCGAGGCCACCCCGGTGTGGGACGAAAACATCATCCTCACCCTCAGTCTTAGCAAGCTGGGCCTGCCCGGGACGCGCACCGGGATCGTCGTGGCGCGCGAGGAGATCATCCACGAGATCCGCTCAATGACGGCGATCGTCGGGCTTTCCAATAACAATGTCGGTCAGGCGATGGCGCGGCCGCTGATCGAGTCGGGCGAGGTTCTCCTGCTCGCGCAGGAGGTCGTGAAGCCCTACTACGAGGAGCGCTCCCGCCGCGCTCTCGAGTTTGCCCATCAGCATCTCCCCACCGAAGTGCCGTGGCGGGTCCATGTCAGCGAGGGCGCGTTTTTCCTGTGGTTCTGGTTCGACGGGCTGCCCATCAGTTGCCGCGAACTCTACCGCCGTCTCAAAGAGGCCGAACTCATCGTCGTACCGGGCGAATACTTCTTCTTCGGACTCGACACGACCGGCTGGGACCACGCCGGACAATGCATCCGGGTCAGCTTTACCCAGCCCGAAGAAGTCGTCGCGGATGGCTTCCGCATTCTCGGCGAAGTGATCCGCGAGGTCTACGCCTGATCGGTTTTCCGCCGGGATCAGCCTTCCACCTTCACGGCGGTCGGTTTGCCGGCGGCGTCGGTGGCGAAGGACATCTTCAGCTTCCAGTGGCTTGCGACGCGCTTGAGCAACTCGCGGCGCGAGATGTTCTTCTGGGCGAAATTAAAGGCCGGCGCGGCGGTCGGGAGATTCGAAGTTTCGTAGAAGATGTCATTCAGCGGCACCTGATCGAAGATCAGTTGGGGCGTCATGTGCTTGTAATCGACTTCAAAGCGCTCGTCATCGAGCCACTTCATGATCGGTTTATAGTCGGTCTGGAGAAAACCCGCCGTGCTCGCGGCATCGGCATCACCGACGGCGGCGCCCGAGGCATCGGCCGTCGCGTCCTTGCCAGTGCCGCCGGCACAGGACGAAAGGAACACCGCCAGGGTGATAAGGGAAGAAAGAAGCAAACCTTTGCGAAAAGTCATGACTGGGATAGTAGCGAAATACAGTGAAATGTCTTTGAATAATTTCGGATTTTGCGTTCAAACTCACGCACGGTGAGGAGATTTTGGTCCCGATAGAGGTGAGTGATTATGAAGACAGCAATTTATCCCGGCAGTTTTGATCCCGTTCACAACGGCCACATCGACGTGATCGAGCGGGCCGCGAAGCTGTGCGACCGCATCATCGTCGCCGTCGCGGAGAATCACGCCAAGACCGAACTCTTCTCGATGGAGGAAAGGGTCGACCTCATCCGGCAGGCGGGTTCGCACATCCCCGGACTGGAGGTGCGCTCGTTTGAGGGGCTCCTCGTGAACTTCGTAAGGGAAGAGGGCGCCCAGGCTGTCATTCGCGGACTGCGGGCAGTCTCGGACTTCGAATACGAGTTCCAGATGGCTCTGATGAATCGCAGCCTCGACGAGAATCTCGAGACCATCTTCCTTGTCCCGAGTCAGGAGAACATTTACCTCAGCTCCCGCATCGTCAAAGAAGTCGCCAGACTCGGTGGCAATATCGAGCGCTTCGTTCCGCCCGTCGTCGCCGCCGCCCTGGTCGGGAAGATGCAGTGAGGTCTTTTCATTTCCTCAAACCAGGATCTCGCGGACGATCTTTCCGTGCACGTCAGTGAGTCGGAAGTCGCGTCCCTGGTAGCGGTAGGTGAGGCGTTCGTGGTCGATCCCGAGCAGGTGCAGGAGCGTCGCATTGAGGTCGTGAATGTGAACGGGATCCTGAACGATGTTGTAGGAAAAATCGTCGGTCAGGCCGTGGCTATGTCCGCCTTTGACCCCGGCACCGGCGAGCCAGAGGGTGAAGCAGCGGGGGTGATGATCGCGGCCATAGTTGTCGGGAGTGAGCTGGCCCTGACTGTAGACGGTGCGGCCGAATTCGCCGCCCCAGATCACGAGAGTGTCGTCGAGAAGGCCGCGTTGTTTGAGATCTTTGACCAGAGCCGCCGAGGGCTGATCGGTGTCGCGACACTGGCCGCGGATTTGCTTGGGCAGGGAGTTGTGCTGGTCCCAGCCCATGTGGAACAACTGCACAAAGCGCACGTCGCGCTCGATGAGGCGGCGGGCGATGAGGCAATTGTAGGCGTAGCTGCCGCGGACGCGGGCGTCGGGTCCGTAGAGGTCGAAGGTCGATTGCGGTTCTCCGGAAAGGTCGGTCGCGTCGGGGACGGATGCCTGCATGCGCGAGGCCATCTCATACTGGGCGATGCGGGTGAGCGTCTCGGGATCACCGAAAGCTTCGTGATTGGATCGGTTCAGGTCCGCGATCGCCTCGAGGTTCCGCCGTCGAGCGGACTCGGTGACGCCCGGGGGATTTTTGAGAAAAAGTACCGGATCGCCCGAGGAGAGGAATTTCACCCCCTGATGCCGCGAGGGGAGAAATCCGCTTCCCCAGAGTCTGTCATAGAGCGGCTGGCAGTTGGGACGTCCGGTCCCGCGGGAAAGGAGGACGACAAAGGCGGGCAGGTTTTCATTCTCCGTGCCGAGTCCGTAGCTCATCCACGAGCCGAAGCTCGGGCGTCCCGCCTGCTCGGCACCCGTTTGCAAAAAAGTGATCGCGGGATCATGATTGATCGCCTCGGTGTGCATCGACTTGATGTAGCAGATGTCATCCGAGACCGAGGCGAGGTGGGGCATCAGATCGCTGACCGTCGCCCCGCATTGGCCGTGACGGGCGAATTTGAAGATCGGTGGCGCGATGGGAAAACGATCCTGCCCCGAGGTCATCGTCGTGAGTCGCTGCCCTTGCCTGATCGAGGCGGGCAGGTCTTCGTTGAAATGCTTTTCCAACTCCGGTTTGTGATCAAAAAGGTCGATCTGGGAAGGCGCCCCGGACTGGCAGAGGTAGATGACGCGTTTTGCTTTTGCCTTTTGCGTCGCCAGGGCATTGCCTCGAAGCAGCGACTCCAGCGCGATGGAGCCGAGCGCAAGCCGTGAGCCTCGACCGAGAAACTGGCGGCGGGTGGGATCTAACATGTCACGAAAGAGGGTTGAGTCATCGGGGTGACAGGGTGACGTCGAGGTTCAGGAGGATCTCGGCGATCTCGGTCCAGGCCGCCAGCTCGACCGGGTTCCCCGGGGCCGGGAGCGCGAGGCTGCGGGAGAGGGGAGAGGCTCTTTCCGCTGCGAGTTCGGGGGCCGCCGTGTAACGAATGCGGTGGTCACGCAGGGCACTCAGGAGAATCTCCGACTCGTGCGGAGACGGATCGCTGACAAGCAGGGTCCGCCACATCGAGGAGAGGCGAGTCGCGTCGTCGATGGAGCCGATCTCCAGGGCAGCGCGGGCGAAGGTGAGCGCGGGGAGTGAAAAATTCGGATCGTTCAGCGTCACGAGCGCCTGCAGCGGAGTGTTGGTGCTGCCTCGGCCGACCGAGCAAATCTCGCGTCCGGCCGCGTCGAAGAGGAGCATGTTAGGCGGCGGGACGCTGCGTTTCCAGAGCGTGTAGAGACTGCGGCGGAATCGTCCCTCACCGCTGTCCGCGACATAGCGGGTCGTGTTGCTGTTGACTCCGGCGACGGCTTCCCAGAGACCGCCGGGTTGCTCGGGGCGGACGGGCGGACCCCCGACTTTCTCGACGAGGAGACCGCCTGCATGGAGGGCCTGATCCCGGAGCGCCGGGGCGGGGAGTCGCTTCCGCGGGCCGCGAGCGAGGAGCCGGTTCTGCGGATCGCGTTCGGTCATTTCATAAGGAATCGCGGAGCTGCGGCGGTAGGCGTCAGAGAGGACGAGGCGGCGGATCATGGCCTTCGTATCCCACCCGCTCTCGATGAACTCGACGGCGAGATAGTCGAGCAGTTCGGGGTGACTGGGCTGTTCGCCCTGACGCCCGAAGTCCTCGGGCGTGGCGACGAGACCGGTTCCGAAAAACTGCTGCCAGAGACGGTTCACGGTGACCCTTGCCGTCAGCGGATGCCGGGGATCGACGAGCCAGCGGGCGAGCGCGAGGCGATTCGGCGGCTCCGATGCCGGGAGCGGGAGGGAAAGAAAATCGGGCACATTCGGAGAGACCGCCTCCCCGGGGTTATCGTAAAGTCCCC